>ENA-ORXT01002437-ORXT01002437.1-marine-metagenome-genome-assembly--contig:-NODE-2437-length-22401-cov-5.143254_pt1 | contig 22401 bp, 22 predicted proteins | sample MGYA00237868_ERZ511482 | MGnify/ENA metagenome assembly ERZ511482
TGCCGAGTTCGGCGGCGTTGCGCTCGCGCTCCGTGACATGACGGGACACGACGTCTCACGGCAGTTGCCGTACCCATCGACCAACCGGTGGATCCTCGACGAGGTCTGCCTGTGGCTTGCCCTCGGTCAGGTCGGCAAGCTCAGCTACGCCGACTTCTCACCGTTCGATGTGGCGCAGAACGGCGAGTTCGTCAACTCTCGTCCCGGTGCACCCGGCTGGACGATGTGCCACTACTTCTCGTCATCACTGGACGTCGTCGAGCAGTGGCTCGCATCCGCTGCGTGACACCCCACCGTTCGCTCACGGGCAACTGATCCACCAACCACCCAAACACACATCACACAGGAGGAAGACCAATGGCCACCCGAAAGTCCACCAAGAAGTCAGCGGCGAAGAAGACCGCCAAACGGCCTGCGACGAAGAAGTCCGCAGCACCCAAAGCCGAGCAGTTTCCGCGCAAGATCTACGCGAACGCGTCGCCGATCTCAGTCAGCCAGGTGTCGATGTTCGAAGCCGGCGTCGTGCCGGACGCGACCAACGTCGGCTACTTCGCCTCCGAGCCCGCCGACGTCGAACGTGCAGTGAACCTGCTGCGCGACGCCGGCTTCGACGTGTTGGCGGCGAACGAGTACCTCGTCAACATCTGTGGCTCGCGTACGACCTACGAAAGGGCCTTCGGCACAGACCTCGTGATGGTCGAGCGCCCGGTCTTCAAGCAGGGCGAGCAAGCCCAAGGCACGCACATCGACTGCACTGACTCCGACGTCCCGGGGCTGATCCCGGTGGCCGGAACCCGCTTCGAGGAAGTGTTGGAAGGCGTGGCGATCGAAGAGCCCCGCTACCTCGACAGCCCGAACCCGTTCCCGCCTCCGGTCGACTACTTCCACTTGAGCGTGCCCGGCGATGTCGCTCTCGGCCTCAACGCCGAGAAGGCCCACCGAGGCGGCACGACCGGTCGCGATGTCAACATCGTGATGGTCGACTCCGGGATGGCGCCGCATCGATTCTTCTCTGACCGCGGCTATCGAGTGCAGCCCACCGTCCTCGGTCCGGGCACGAGCGACCCGACAGAAGACGACATCGGCCACGGCACCGGCGAGGCAGCGAACATCTTCGCCGCCGCTCCCGATGTCGTGCTGACGCCGCTCAAGATCGCGTCGTCATCCGGTGCGCTCGTCAACACGACGGCGGCGATCAACCTCGCGGCGTCCCTCGACCCAGACATCGTCACCAACAGTTGGAGCAGCAATCAGCAGTTCGGACCATTGAGCGCAGCGTCGCAGGCGCTGGGCGCCGCAGTCGCGGCAGCGGTGGCGAATGGGATCACGATGGTCTTCTCCGCAGGCAACGGTTCCTACGGCTTCCCCGGCCAGCACCCGGACGTCATCTCCGTGGGCGGCGTCTTCATGAGCGAGGACGGCTCGTTGCGGGCGTCGGACTACGCCAGCGGGTACTCGTCGAACATCTACCCGGGCCGTCAGGTGCCGGACGTGTCGGGTCTCGTCGGCATGTCGCCGAAGGCGGCCTACATCATGTTGCCGTTGCAGGAGGGTTCGTCGATCGACGTCGGCAACGCAGGCGGGAATCACCCGAACGGTGACGAGACGGCCAGTAACGACGGGTGGGCGGCCTTCAGTGGTACCTCTGCCTCGGCGCCGCAGATCGCTGGCGTGTGTGCCCTGATCCGTCAGGTGTGCGGACGTCTTGGACCCGACGAGATCAGGGACATCTTGATGGCGTCGGCTCGTGATGTCACCACCGGGACCGGCGCCACGGGCAGCACCGCCACCACCGGCTACGACACAGCCACCGGAGCTGGTCTCGTCGATGCTCATCGTGCTGTTCTGGTCGCCAAGCTACGCTGTCTGACGGTGCCGCTCATCCCGTTGGAGCCGATCCGACCGGTCGTGCCGTTCCCGCCGTTCACTCCGATCCGGCCCTTCCGACCGATCAGCCCAGTTGGACCGATTGGTCCGGTTCGTCCGATCGGCCCGGTCAATCCGATTCGCCCGTTGCCGCCGTTCACTCCGATCCGGCCTTTCCGACCGATCGTTCCGTTCGATCCGGGACCGCTCGATGATGGTCGCCAGGAACAGCGGCCTGAGACCGGGACCCAGTCGGCGCTGTCGGCCGACGACCTCGCCGAACTCGAGCGCTTGGTCCTCGACGAGGGTAATTTCGGGCTGTGAGCGACGACCCGGCGACCGACTCGACGAAAGCGGAACGGTCCACAGCGGTCACCGCGCTCGTCGTGCTTCGGCCGCCGGGCGGGGGCTCCGCCGTGGGCAGCGAACCCATCAGTCGGCTGCAGCTCGACCAGATCATGCCGACCGACGACGATGTCGGCATCGTTGCCGAGGGCTTCGCTGCCGCCGGCTTCGATGTCAGCCCGATGTTGGGGATCTCGATGTCGATCACGGCAACGTGGCAGACCTTCGAAGACGTGTTCGGCGTGGCGATCGAGCCCGATGGCGCAACATGGAAAGTGATCGCGCAACCCGAGCCCGACAGAGCGTCGAACAGAGAATCAGACAGAGAGTCAGACAGAGAACAGTCGACGGACGAGATCCCCCTCGACGCTGTGGACACGTCGATCGCCGGGCGTGTCGACCGAGTCCTCTTCGAGCCGACGATGACCTTGGACGAGGAGTCGACATGGACGTTCTGACCGCGCGACATGCAACCGGTTCAGACGGCAGGGTGAGGCGGCTGCGATCCTCGCCGCTCGGCCGGATGGGTGGTGTGGTCGTGCTCGACGACCTGCCATCTGCTCGGACCTCGGCGATGCTGGCGCGAGAAGCACTGCGATGTGCGTCGGGGGCAACACGCCAGACCGGTTGGTCGCAGCCTGTCGACGACGGGCGTCACGACGTGGCGGGTCGGGCGCTCGGCAGCGGCGCCGGTGGGCCGGTACAAGATGCGCTCTACACCTCGCCGGACCTGCGCCATCGGTTACAAGACCTGTGTGCCAGCGACATCCGGCCATCCGGTGGGCGCGGGAGCTACAGCTACTACACGCGAGCCGGCGACCACCTCGACACCCATGTCGACATCGTGACCTGTGATGTGACCGTGATCACCGTCGTGCAGGACAGCACACCCCACAATGACCCCGGCGGTTCGCTCGAGGTCTACTCGAGTTGCTTCGGAGCCCCGCTCAGCAGTGCACGCCAGCCAGGGGCTCGGCCCACAACGATCAAGGCGCCGCAGTCGTCGAGCGTGGTGATCCTCGGGGGTCTCGTTCCACACGGCATCGTGCCGCTCGGCGAACACGGCACGCGGGTCATCTCGGCGCTGTGTTTCGAGGCGGTGGACTGACCAGTCGAGCCGTTGTCAGCGTAAACTGGACCCATGGTCTTGCAGGCTGCCGATACCGCGATCTCGACGGATCCGTGGCGTTTCCAGTGGCATCCAGAGGTCTGGCTCCTGGTGGCGTTCCTGACCGGGGCGTTCATCTACATGGTCAAGGCCATCGGGCCGAAGGCAGTGCCGGTGGGCGAGCAAGCAGTCAGCCGCCGGAACATCTACGCCTTCGTTGGTGCAATGGTGATGCTCTGGGTGGCAAGCGACTGGCCGCTGCACGACATCTCCGAGGAGTACCTGTACTCGGCGCACATGTTGCAACACATGATGCTCAGTTACTTCCTGCCGCCGTTGGCGCTGATCGCCACACCGGCGTGGCTCCTGCGCATTCTCGTTGGCGACGGCGGCCTGTATCGGGGCTTGAAGTTCCTCACCAAGCCGGTCATCGCCGGAGTTCTGTTCAACGTCGTGGTGATGATCACCCACATCCCACTCGTGGTGAACAGCTCCCTCGACAACGGGCCGCTGCACTACACCCTGCACGCCGCCGTCGTCCTGCTGTCGCTGCTGATGTGGATGCCGGTGGTCGGCCCGTTCCAGGAACTTCACATCGGTCCCCTCGCCAAGTGCATCTACCTGTTCCTGCAGTCGATCATCCCGACGCTGCCGGCGGCGTGGCTCACGTTTGCCGAGGGCACGGTCTACAAGGAATACGACATCCCGGTCCGGGTGTTCGGTTGGAGTGTCGCCGACGATCAACAGTTGGCCGGAGCGATCATGAAGCTCGGTGGCTCGATCTTCCTCTGGACCATTGTCGTCTACTTCTTCTTCGCTCGGTTCGCGAATGGCTACGGCGAGGCACAGGACTACAAGCGTCCCGCGGATGTCGATGAGCCGCTGACCACCGCCGATGTCGAGCGCGAGTTCGCGGCCACCGCCGCGCCGACCGAGCACGACGCCTGACGCCGCGTCGGCGTTGGCCGCTCTGATGGGATCCCCGCGGTCTGCAGACGAGCCGCGCAAGGTCTGACGTCCAACAATTCGGCGCATGGCGCCGTGAGAGTCGCGAAGATGGAGTCATCACCAACGAGGAGATGGCATGTCCGACACCAACGAATTGAACGACCTCCGCAACGATTTCGCGTCGATGGCCGCTGAACTGCGGTCGGTCCGAGGCGAGCTCGACGACCTGCGATCGCATCGTGGACAGCCGACGGTTCATCACGCGATTCCCGAGACGGTGTCTCGTCGGGGCTGGATGAAAGCTGCAGCTGCGGCGGCCGTCGGTGGTACCGCCATCGCAGTCGGACAATCGCAGCCGGCAGTGGCCGCGTCGGGCATGCAGATCGGTGCTGACAACGCCGACGACGCCCGGACCGTCGGTGATCACACCGGCGTCGGAGGTCCGGACATCAGCTTCTTGTTCAAGACGCGCCTGGCGGACACAGGGGAGGATGCTGACTTTCCTGCTGCTCTGGCCGGGTGGTCGGGGAGTCCCGCACGTCCGAATGGCATGCATGGTTTGGCGGCTGAGAACCCCGGTGAAGGAGTCGGCGTGATCGGCGAATCGAGGGGCGACCGCGGTACCGGTGTGCGCGGAATCGGGTGGTACGGCGTGATTGGGACGGGTACCGACTACGGCGTTGCAGGCACCGGCAAGAAGGGGAGTTTGCTGGTCAGCACGAGTGGCTTCGTGCCGCCGATAGCGGTGCCGGTCGAAGCGCTTCCCGGAGCGATCTACGGCGAAACGACCGACCCGTTCTCCAACACGGGCAGCGTCTGGTGCGCAGTCTCCAAGTCGGGGGAGTGGCGCAAGATGGCAGGCTTGGACACCGCCGGCTCGCTGCACCCGGTGGAGCCGACACGGGTGTACGACTCGCGGCTGGCGGCGCCCGATCCGGGCAAGGTCGCAACGGGGGAGAGCCGGACGTTCTCTGTGGCCAGCGGGCGTGACCTCGACACCGGGGCCGTCACCGAACTCGACTTCGTCCCGGCCGGGACGCTGGCGGTCGCGTACAACCTGACGGTCACCGAGACAGAGGGCGCTGGGTTCCTGGCGATCACCCCGGGGACATCCACTGCGTTCAAGGCGTCGACGATCAACTGGTCGACAGGCGGGCAGATCGTGGCGAATGCCGGCATGGTTCCCGTCGATGGACTGCGGTCGCTGAAGGCGTTCTGCGGCGGAAGCGGCCGCACGCACTTTCTGATCGACATCACCGGCTACTACCTCTGAAACTCTCAGTCATTGCCCGATGACCAAGACCCGATAGTGAAATCACACCGATGAAAGGAAAGTTCGATGACCGATTCCAATGAGTTGACCGAACTACGCGCCGAGGTGGCAGAGATGAGCGCCGGCTTCGAGGCCATGCGCAGCGAACTCGCCGCGTTGCAACGTGTTGCTGAACCGGCCGAGGCGGAGTCTGCAGACCCCGTTGCCGAGGCCGAACCGCCGATCGAGATCGGCACTGCGGTGACTCGTCGCAACTGGATGAAGGCCGCCGCTGTTGCTGCGGTCGGCGGCACTGCCGCGGCGTTGGGTTCCGCTGAGCGAGTCGCCGCGGACGACACCGACCCGATCCTGATCGGCCAGACGAACAACGTCGGAGACATGCGGACCGTAGCAAGCCAAAATCCCAACGACCGTCCGGAGATGAGCTTCCTGTTCGAAACCGATACGGGCCTCACCGGTGCGGACCCGGTGTTCCCCGGAGCACTGGGCGGGGCGACGAGTTCACCGAGCAAGCCGAACGGCGTCTACGGCTACACGGACGTCAACAACGAGGACGCGAATGGCGTGGTCGGACACAGCGCAACTCGGCTCGGCATCGGAGTTCGCGCCTTCAACTCCGAAATCGGCGGTGCAGCGCTGTACGCCGAAACCGCCGCCAACGGCGGTATCGGAGCGGTCGCCCGGGGTGGCTTCATCGGTCTGTCGGCAGACAGCGATCAGTACGGGGTCGCCACGAGCGGCAAAACAGCAGCGCTGCTGATCGGGGCGTCCTCGGCGGTCGCTCCGCCAGATCGCGCCACGAGCACCGGCGCCGCCGGCGGTGCGCTCGACACCCAACGTCTGAGCGACTCCGGCGCCGCCAGCCTCTGGTTCTGCACCGCACCCGGCGCACCAGGCGTCTGGCAGAAACTTGCCGGACCGTTCACTGCAGGAGCGTTCCACGCAATCGACCCGAAGCGGGTCTATGACTCACGCGCAGCGCAACCGAGTCCGGGTGCGCTCGCCGCGGGTTCGAGCCGAGTGGTGTCCGTTGCTGATGGGCGAGATCTCGACACCGGTGCGGTCACCCGGGCCGGGCTGGTCCCCGAAGACGCGACCGCCATCACCTACAACCTGACGATCACGGCAACTGTCGGTTCCGGATTCGTCGCCGTTGCCCCGGGAAGCGCAACGACCTTCGGCGCGTCGGCGATCAACTGGAGCACGTCGGGAACGACGATTGCGAATGCCGGTCTCGTTCAACTCGATCTCGATCGACAGGTCAAGGTCTTCGCCGAAGTCGGTGCCACCGACTTCGTCATCGATGTCACCGGCTACTACCGCTGACGCTCGTCCCGGTGTGCCGTCGCTGATTTCGCGGGAGAGGTCGTCGTTATCGGCCAGGTCCACGTGGTGGCCGGCCGGTAACGTCTGATCCCGTGATCGACCAACGACTGCTGCGTACGGACCTCGACGGTGTGAAGGCCGCGCTGTCTCGTCGCAACCGCCCGGCGATCATCGACGACGTCGATCACGCCGCACGACTCGACGCACGACTGCGCGACATCCAGACCGAGCGTGACGACATTCGCGCCCGGGTCAACAACATCTCGAAGGAAGTCGGCCAACTCCATCGTGACGGCAGGGCCGACGAGGCCAAGATGCTGCAGGTCGAGAGCAAGGACCTCGGCGGCAAGGAAAGCGTGCTCGCCGGTGAGTACGACGAGGTGTCCGCGGCTCTGACCGAGTTGCTGCTCGGCATCCCGAACATCCCGCACGCCGACGCTCCCGACGGTGCAAGCGACGACGACAACCCGGTCGTCGCCGGCCCGATCGCACTCAACGCCACCTTCCCGGACTGGCAGCGGGTGCCGCACTGGGAGACCGCAGAGGCGCTCGGCATCCTCGACAACGAACGAGCCGTCAAGATCTCCGGTTCGATGTTCACCATGCAGCGCGGGGCAGGCGCAACGCTTGCCCGTGCCCTCACGCAGTTCGGACTCGACCGGAACGCCGACGTGCACGAAGAGATCCGTCCGCCGTCGCTCGTCACCACTGCGACGCTCACGGCAACTGGGCAACTTCCGAAGTTCGCCGAGGATGCCTACGCCATCGAGAAAGACGACCTGTGGTGTGTGCCCACCGCCGAAGCATCGCTCACGTCGTTGTTCAACGACGAAGTGCTCGACGACACCGAACTCCCGGTCCGCCTCATGGCGTTCAGCCCATCGTTCCGCCGCGAGGCCGGCTCGGCCGGTCGTGACACGCGCGGCATGTTGCGCGCCCACGAGTTCGACAAGGTCGAGATGCTGGCCTTCGCCACGCCCGAGCAGGCACCCGAACTCCTCGACGACATGGTCGACCGTGCAGCGAGCGCAATGGCCGAGCTCGGGCTGCCGTATCGCGTCATCGAGATCTGTGTCGGTGACATGAGCGGGAGCCATCACCGCTCACTGGACGTCGAGGTTTATGCGCCTGGCGTGGACACGTGGCTCGAAGTGTCGTCGGTGTCGTGGTTCGCTGACTATCAGGCCCGTCGCGGCAACACTCGATTTCGCCGGCACGACGCCGATGGAAAGCCGATCAAGGGCAGCCACTTCGTGCACACGCTCAACGGTTCGGCACTTGCCGTGCCGCGGGTGTGGGCGGCCATCATCGAGAACAACCGCAACGAGGACGGCAGCGTCACCATTCCCGAGGCACTCCACCCGTACATGCGTGGCCTCACCGCCATCACTGCGCGCTGAGTAGACGAGTAGCTGAGGGAGATGGGTCGCTGTGGAGATGGGTCGCTGATCAGATGAGTGAGTCGATACGCGATCGTCGGGTGCAGTACGAGACTGCGGGCCTCGATGTGACTGATCTCGATGCCGACCCCGTCGTGCAGTGGCAGCGGTGGCACGACGATGCCTTCGATGCCGGCGTGGCGGAGCCCAACGCGATGACGCTGTCCACCATCGGGGCCGATGGCGTCCCCGATGCCCGCATCGTGTTGCTGCGCGGTATCGGCAGCAACGGTCTCGAGTTCTACACTAACTACGACAGCGCGAAGAGCACTCAGATCACGCAGAGCCCGGTGGTCGCAGCGACGTTCGGGTGGCTCGATCTGCACCGCCAGGTGCGCGTTCGCGGGCCGGTCGAGGCAATGACGGCTGCGGAGAGCGACGAGTACTTCGCTTCTCGGCCGCGGGCCTCGCAGCTCGGCGCCTGGTCGTCACCGCAGAGCGAAGTGATTGCTGACCGGTCGGTGCTCGACGCACTGGTCGCGGCGACCGCAGAACGGTTTGCTGATAGCGACGTCGTCCCTCGACCTGCCCACTGGGGCGGCTGGCGGCTCGTGCCGACGACTTGGGAGTTCTGGCAGGGGCGACCCAGCCGACTGCACGATCGTCTGCGGTACCGCACCGCCGCATCCGGCTGGATGATCGAGCGCCTCGCTCCCTGACCCGAGTCTGCTGACCGGCTGGACCATCCGAGCACCGGTGGGTGGGCTGATTCGGGCGAGCCAAAAAAGAAACAGGATGCGATCAAGGTTGAAGCGAGAATGTGAACAGGCGAAGCTGTCCTGATGACGGGAAGCAAAGTTCTGGTGGTCGACGACGAACCGACCGTACGCGAAGTCGTTGTCAGCTACCTCCGTCGCGATGGCCACGACGTCGCAGAAGCTGGCGACGGGAACACGGCGCTCGAGCTGCTCGAGTCCGATCCCCCCGACCTCATCGTGCTGGACATGATGTTGCCGGGCGTGAACGGCCTCGACATTCTCCGTCGCGTGCGGGCGTCCAGCTCGATTCCCGTGATCATGCTCACCGCTCGTGCCGATGAGTCCGATCGCGTCGCCGGCCTCGAACTGGGTGCCGACGACTACGTCGTCAAGCCTTTCTCACCACGTGAGCTCGCAGCGCGTGTCAACGGCGTCCTCCGGCGGACGAGTGGCCGACCGGAGGAGGTGCCGCCGACGCTGAGCTTCGAGGGGCTCGACATCGACCCATTGAGCCGCGAGGTGAAGATGGGCGACGAGATCGTCGAGATGACGCCCAAGGAGTTCGACGTCTTGCAGTTCCTCGCCTCCTCGCCGCGTCAGGTCTTTTCTCGGGCGCAGTTGCTCGAGTCGGTGTGGCAGTCGTCGCCCGAGTGGCAGGACCCCGCCACTGTCACCGTTCACGTGCGACGAATCCGCAACAAGATCGAGGTAGATCCCGAGAACCCGCGCTGGATCACCACCGTGTGGGGTGTCGGCTACCGGTTCGAGTCATGAGCGACTCGACGTTCGAATCCCGCCTCGGCTACAAGTCGCATCGGCTGAACCGGCTCGGTCGCCGCTTCCTCGGTGCCAACCTCGCTGCCCTTGGTGTCGCCATTCTGATCATCGCCATCGCAGCGAATGAGATGTTCATCAGCGACCACGACCGTCGCTTCCTGATGTGGGTTCTGATCCCGGCTGTTCTCGGCGCAGCGATGGTGGCGATGCTGATGGCTCGGCCGGTGGCCCGCGATGCGAAGCGCATCTGCGATGCCGCGATGCGAGTTGCCGACGGTGACCTGTCGGCGCGCACCGGTGTGATCCGCAACGACGAACTGGGCGAAGCCGCTGAGATGTTCGACGTGATGGTCGATCGTTTGAACTCTGTCGAAATCGAACGTTCGCTGATGTTGTCGTCGATCTCCCATGATCTGCGCACACCGCTCGCAGCGCTTCGTGCCGCGGTGGAAGCAATCCGCGACGGCGTCGCCGACGATCCCGATCTGTACCTCGCCGGGATGGAACGCCAGGTCAAGGCGCTCACCTTCCTCGTCGACGATCTGCAGCTCCACACGCGGCTGGTGAGCGGCACGCTGCAGCTCAAGCGCGCTCGCATCGACCTCAACGAACTCGCCGACGAGTCGATGGAGATCGTGCGACCGCTCGCCGAGACGCGCGGGATCAAGTTGCTGCTCGAGGCCACCGAACGCGTGGTCGTCGACGCCGACGGATCCCAACTGGCGCGAGTCATCCGAAACCTGCTGGACAACGCGATTCGCCACGCTCCCGATGGGTCGGTCGTGCTGGTCCAGGTCGTTCGTGACGGATCGAACGTGATGTTACGAGTCCACGACGAAGGCCTCGGCTTTCCGGCGGAATTCCGTGATCGTGCCTTCGAGCCGTTCACCCGTGCCGACCCCGCCCGCGACACCGCGACCGGCACCGCCGGGCTCGGTCTGTCGATCGCCCGCGGGATCGTGAAGGCGCATGACGGCACCGTGACGCTCGGCGACGGCCCGGGCGGCGAAGTACGCATTTCGCTGCCGGTCCCCAACCGCTGAGACGATGCCGTCCTCTAGGCGCCGGGCCAGGTGCTGGCAGCGATGACGAGGCCGTCGATGAGGGAGTTGGTGTGCGGAGTGAGCCCCGGGCCCTCCCAGTCCCACCACATCGGACTGGAGCCGCGGACCCTGGGAGGCAGTTCGATCTGGACGCCTTGCTGACGGGGCAGGTTGACCGGGTTGTGCGAGTGGAGTCCACGCAGCTGCTTCGGGATGGTCTCGATGTCGGTGATGATGTCGTACGCCGGGAGGACGTTGCGCAGAGCTGCGCCGACGTGCTCCGCGAAGACGCGATTGGTGCCGCCGAGCAGCAGGGCACTGAACATGCCGCGTCGCCCGAACCCGTGCACCGTGATGACGATGTCGACGTGTTCGATGAAATCGGCGAGTTGCGATGACTCCGCTGGACGCACCTTGATCGACGACAGGTGCTCGCGCATCGGCGCCGGCTGGATCACGCCGTAGTACGAAGCACCCGAACGTTCTGCAGCGGCAGCGGCGATCACGTCGGTCTGGAGTTCGAGATTGCCACCGTGATACGCCATGAAACCGATGCGCCCGGGCGCGCCGGAACGCAATTCGCACACCTCGCGTACGCCCGGAGCAGCGAGGATCTCGGCGAAGGCTGACACCTGATCATCATGTCGCAGTCACGGTTTCGTGGCGAGTTGGGCCGGTACGATGCGCGCATGCTCGTCTGGATGGATCTCGAAATGACCGGCCTCGATCACACGTCGGACGTCATCGTCGAGATCGCCACGCTGATCACCGACGACGAACTCGAGATCATTGCCGAGGGGCCGGACCTCGTGGTCCACGCCACCGACGAGCAGCTCGCGGCGATGGACCCGTTCGTCGAGGAGATGCACACCCGCTCAGGGTTGCTCGACCAGATCAGGGCGTCGACGATCACGCTCGAAGAGGCAGGTGCTGCGACGCTGGCATTCATCAAGCAGCATGTCTCCGAGGAGCGCAGTGTGCCGCTGTGTGGCAACTCGATCGGCACCGACCGCCGTTTCCTCGACGCCTACCTGCCGGACATCGAGAACTATCTGCACTACCGCTCGATCGACGTGTCGAGCGTCAAGGAACTCGTCAAGCGGTGGTATCGCGACGTCGATGTCAGTCGGCCGCGTGTCCAGGGTTCGCATCGGGCGCTCGACGACATCCGTGAGTCGATCCGAGAGATGGCTTACTACCGAGACAAGGTGTTCGTCGCCTCAGACGGTCCAGCCTCGGTCGACGAAGACGAGTGACCGCCTGCGCGCCGACCCGTTCGGCGCGCGTAATTACCAACACGAACCTGCGCGACTTTCCTAGCTTGCAGAGCGTCCTCCACGTGGAGCCGTTCGCTTGGCTCCACGCCAGTCTCAGAGCTTCGGCTCGGAGGCACGACGCCCAGGTTGGATGAGGTTCCGAGCCTGGGCGCCGGCGCGTCCGGGCACAAGATGATCGCAACAGGACGGTTAGGTTCCGATCATGCGCGCAATCGTCCTGAGAGAACATGGTGGCCCGGAAGTCCTGCAGATCGAAGAGGTGCCCGATCCTGTCGGTGGACCCGACGACATCGTGGTCGACGTCGCACACACCGCCCTGAACCGCGCTGACACCCTGCAGCGCATGGGAATGTACGCCGACCCACGAAATCGCGACGTCGAGATTCCGGGCCTGGAATTCGCCGGCACCATCGCCTCGGTCGGCAGCGAGGTCACGAACTGGCAGGTCGGCGACCGGGTCATGGGGATCGAGGCGGGAGGTTGCTACGCCGAAAAGGTCGTCACGCACAGCCGTCAGGCGCTCCCCGTGCCTGCAAACATCGAACTGAGCGACGCAGCGGCGATTGCCGAAGTGTTCCTCACCGCGTGGGACGCACTTGTCGTGCAGGGCGGGCTCACGTCCGGCCGCTGGGGACTGATCCATGCGGGTGCATCGGGTGTCGGAACTGCTGGCATCCAGATCGCCAAAGCGCTCGGCGCACGGATCGCTGTCACCTGTTCGTCCGGCAAATCCGACGCCTGCAGCGACCTCGGTGCCGACATCGTGCTCGAGCGGAGTCCTGCGGACTGGCTGGGAGCGCTGCAGGCTGCGGTTCCGGAGGGGGTCGACACGATCCTCGACGTCGTGGGTGGCGAGGAAGCCGACCGGAACCTGCGCGCGGCGCGTGTCGACGGCACCATCGTGCAGGTCGGCCTGATGGGAGGGGGGTCGGCGCCGGTCAACATGGGTCTGCTGCTCACCAAACGGGTCACCTGGATCGGCACGACGTTGCGGTCCCGCCCTGTCGAACGCAAGATCGAGTTGATGCAGCGCTTCATCGCCGAGATCCTCCCGCTCTTCGAGTCCGGAGCACTCCGCCCCGTGATCGATTCGCGCTACTCGTTCGACCAGCTCCCCGAGGCCCACACGTACATGCAGTCGAACGCCAACATCGGCAAGATTCTCATCGACATCAGCTGAACCGGAGGAAGTCCGGGGCAGGCCGATCAGATCGGGGATCTGAGAGTCGCGGATCAGACGGTTGCGGGCTCAGGGTCCGGATCGTCTTCGAGCGTGCCGTGCCGAGCCCGCTTGAGGCTGAAGAACGCACCGATTGCGAGGATCAGGGCAGCTGCGAGACCGAACAACACCCAGGTGAACACGTCGGCGCTGCTGCCGGCGCGGTCGCCGTAGACGAAGGAGATGGCGGCCGCGACCAGATGGCCGTCCTCCTCGGCGAGGTACCGGACGAGGTATTCGCCCTCGACGGCGAGCGGTTCGAACAAGAGCTTGGCCTGGCTCTCGGAGACCATTTCGACGGCGCCGGGAAGATCGACGTTGTCGGGACCGACGAGGACCAGCTCGACACCCCCGACGGGGGCGCCAAAGTTGATCAAGACCTCGCTGATCGGGTCGTCGAACTGCGACTTGTGTTCGGGAACCGACGATTCGATCTCGTCGTGTGCGAACACGACCGACCCGGCGCCGAGTGCAGCGCACGCGGCGAGCACTGCCATGGCGACCCAGCGCATGGGACTGATGAGGCCCTTCATGACTCCATTCAACCAGGTCGAGGGCCCGTCGCCGCCGCGGCAGACGGGCGTCACTGCGCGGTCTGAGCTGGTCACCGTGATCCGACGCTCCGGCCCTTCCACTCGACGTCGCGACGCAGCACGAGCGCGCCGAGGCTGCGGAAGAAGATCACGAAGAAGACGAGCACGGCAAGCGGGTACAGCAGTGCCGTGATCGGGTGGATCGAGACGGCGCGCCGCCCGAGGACCCACAGCTGCAACGCGCTGAGCGGGTAGACGATCGGCGTTGCGATCCATCCACCCGCGAGTGAGGTCACCCAGGCGAACGTGGCGAGCGCCAGCCACCACGGAGTGAAACGGGCGCCGGTCGCGATGCTGCGAGTCCACCCCCGGATCGTTTGCCAGAGGCCTTCGGGATACATCCGGAAACTGGTGTCGGGTCGGCCGCTGAAGAGTTCGGAACCGCCGACGGCGCGAGCCAAGCCGATGTCCTCGGTGTGCATGGCGCGCACCGTCGGCGAGGCATGCCCGCCGCTGCGTTCGTAGGTGCTGCGGTCCACGGCCAAGACCGGCCCGAACGCCACGGTGGCCGTCGTGGCGCTGCCGATGGGCGTGAATGCGCCGCAGCCCATCAGAGCCGTCACGTTGCACAGCACGCTCGCCTGCTCGACCCAGCCGCCGGTGTCGTGCCAAGGCTGCACGGAGACAATCGCGTCCGGGTGCTGGCCGACTGTCGACGCAATGCGTTCGACCAGATCGGGGGCGGGTCGGACATCGGCATCGAGGAACAGCAGCACCGGCGCTGCCGTTGCCGCAGCACCCCGATCGCAGGCGTGAGGTTTGCCGAGCCATCCAGCTGGAAGTGGGGGCGGGCTGATGGTGCGTGCACCGAAGTGCTCGGCGATTGCGGCGGTGTCGTCGTCGGAGTGGTCATCGACGACGACGAGTTCGTCGGCAGGCCCGATCTGGGTGAGGAGCGGAGCGAGCAGGTGGGGAAGCGAAACGGCCTCGTTGCGTGCCGGGATGACCACAGCGACGCCGGGCCGATCAGCCGCAGGAGCGCCGGTGCGGGCGGACTCCGGAAGTGGTTTGAGCCGCCACAGCAGGAGCCAGCCCATGGACCATCCCACCAGGTAGATGGCCAGATCGACGCGGTCCGGGGCCAACTGCACCTGCCCACTGTGGCCGTCCAGACGATTTCTTGCAAGAAAAGTGCAAGCCCGACGCGGTTGATTTCTCTTGTCAGGTGAGAACGACATCCGCCGCTCCGACCGGAGCACTCACCGAAAGTCACGACATGACCAACAACCCCGCTTCCGACAACACCGGCAACACCGGCAACCAGCGCATCAACCGCCGCTCGAGCCGCCGCTCCGGACTCGTCGCTCTTGCTGCGTTCGGCTTGCCGCTGGGCGCCCAGCTTGCCCCTGGCTCCGCAGCAGCGGCTCCGGGAGACTCACTCGACGACTTGGACATCGACATCGACATCGACATCCTGTTGCCGCTCGATCAGTTCCCGATCGACGTGCTCCCACTGAACCCGGCCGACTTCGTGCCGCTGAACCCGGTTCCGGCGAATCCCGGTGAATCCACACTGCTCGACCCGGTTCCGGTGGTCTCCGAGGACTTCTTCCTGGATCCGCTCGAGCCGCTGCTTCCCGACGATGTCATTCCCCGGATCCCGGTTCTGCCTGAAACACCGGCGATCTCGCTTCCGGATCCGTTCGATCCGCCGACGCCGGACGACTTCCCCGACGACGTTCCCGGCCCGGACGACGGCCCGGTGGTGACCCTCGTGCTCCCCGAGCCGTTCGATCCCTTCGAAGTACTTCCGTTCGACCCTGACGACCTCGTTCTGCCGACCGGACCAGGCGACGATGACACCGACGACGATGACGCCGACGACGATGACGCCGACGACGATGACGCCGACGACGATGACGCCGACGAGGAGCCGGCGTGTGCCGAGTACGCCGTCGAGCACTTCGCCGTCACGGTCGACCGCTACGACGTCGACCTGATCGGAGTGCAGTTGGCGTACACCGACATGGACGTGTGCGATTTCACCGTCTGGTCCGCTCTCGCCGCACCCGGTGCCGCCGACACACTCGGCGAGACCACGGTCGGCATGGAGTCGATCGCCTTCGCCACCGACTCCGCTGGCTACTACCAACAGACGTTCTCCAGCCATGACCTGTGTGACCTCGAGGTCCGGGTCGCCGTCGAGGAGAGCCTCGCTTTCAATATCGCGCACACCGACCCAGGGTGCGACACCGATGACGAGACCCCGGATGATGGCGAGACCCCGGATGATGGTGGGACGCCCGATGATGGCGAGACGCCCGATGATGGCGCGACGCCCGATGATGGTGGGACGCCCGATGATGGTGGGACGCCGGATGATGGTGGGACGCCCGATGATGGCGCGACGCCCGATGATGGTGGGGCGCCCGATGATGGCGCGACGCCCGATGACGGTGAGACCCCCGAGGACGCCCGCCCGCTCGGAGAACCCGAAGCGCCGGTGACACCGAGTGGCGGTTTGCCGCAGACCGGCAGCGATCTGACGACGGTGATGCTCGCCATCGGTCTGATGACCCTCGGCGCCGGCTCGGTCATCGCGCTCGCCACCCGTCGACAGGAGGAACTGCCCGCCGCCTGAACCTCACCTGCCAGCGCCCTGGCCCCGCCGACCCGATCAGCCCCGAGTGGCTGACGGGGCGATGTCGGCCAGTCCATGTATCAGGCCGGCTCCCTCGGACCTCAGGACAACGAAGACAAACCCCAGAACCTCAGAACCTCAGAACCTCAAGAACCTCAGAACCTCAGAACCTCAGAAAGAAAGCGAACCCACGAACATGAGCCTCGCTCTTACTCCCACCCTCACTCCCGCTCCCACCAGCGACCCGACCGCACTGGTTGCTCCGATCGACTGGGCCGGTGACCGAACACAGTCCGGCGTCGACGCGATCTCGACAACGACTGCACCGGTGATCGTCAGCATCCCCGGCGATGACGGCGACGACGAACCCGCCCTGTCGAGCTTTGCGCGGTGCGCAGACGGCAACGGCACACTCAGCTTCCTCTTCTTCTCCGAGGACGATTTCGAGCTCGCCCGGGCCAAGGCGATCTGCCGAGCCTGTGGTCTGCAAGAAGCCTGCCTGTCGGGTGCGATCGAGCGCGAAGAGCCGTACGGGATCTGGGGCGGCAAACTCGTCCTCGACGGCGTACCGGTCGAGTTCAAGCGCAAGCGTGGCCGTCCGCCGAAGAGCCCGAAGCCCGTTCTCGTCGTGGACGAAGCGCCCATTCCCCCGCACCTCGTCGCATGATGTCTGGTCGCATGAGGCGCGGCGCCTGATCGGCGCATGTGCCTCACGCGATCGCCCGAGAAGTCGGGTTCGACGTACGGCGAGAATTAACTCCCTTGACCTGGCGACCATGGACGTGGTTGCCTGTACAACAGACGAGCGGCCCAGGCAGCGCGTCGAACACACCGAACAACCACTGACACCGGACACGACCCGAGCAAGAAAGGACAGATCATGATCAGCACCGCTTCGTTCATCCAGCGCTTCGCTGCAGGTCTGTCCGCCCGCGCCGCGTCGGCGTTCGTCGTTGCGCCCGCCACTCCGGCATTCGCAGGCGCGAACCCTCGCTCCGGCGACTCGGGCTCCGGCAACTCGGGCTCCGGCAAGTCCATCTTCGGTCACATGAACACCGTGTGGCTTGGTGGCTGTGCCGAAACCGGATGCGTGCAGACCACGTATGTCACCAAGCGAATCACCACCGGCAGCCTCTTCGAGGTCTCGACGTAACACCAACGTCAGATCACCTCTTCTGAGGCCGCCGGGTTCCATGAACCCGGTGGCCTTTTTGGTTTTCCGACCCGAGTTCCCCACACCAGCAACCCGCACCAGCAACCCAGACAGGAAGCAATCCGATGAAGACACTCACCAACCACGACGCACTCGCTGCCAAGACCGCCGCCAATCCGGCGGGAATCTGGCCCGAGCACTCCGACGGGTCGCAGCGCAGCGACGTCGATGCCCCCATTCTCGAAGCACGAACCAACGAAACGGATCTCCCCATGAACACCTTCGCCCCCGTCGATGAACTCGACGAACTCGACCCCGACATACAGAGACCCCCGGACGAAACCGAAGCCGAAGCCGAAGCTGCGATCGAGACCCGTGCGGTCCGCGCCCCGGTCGCCCGGTGCGCCGACGGTAACGGCACCATGGTCGGCCTCTTCTTTTCCGATCACGTCGTCGACATCGCCCGCGCCAAGGCGATGTGTGCGCTGTGCCCGCTCGAGTCGCAGTGCCTCGCTGATGCCTTGGAGCGTGAAGAGCCCTGGGGTGTCTGGGGTGGCCAGTTGATCTCTGGCGGCCGGATCATCGCCGACAAGCGGCCGTGCGGCCGTCCGCCGAAGGTCCCGCGACCCGAAGTCGTCTACGACGAGATGGGTCCGGTCGGCGTCGACCTCGTGTCGGCCTGATCCTCGACATCCATTCCACCGATACCCCTTCCCCGACAGGAGAGGCGGAGCGTCGCTGCAGTTTCCCCCAGCTGCGGTGGCGCTCCGTCGTCGCGTCCCAGGCCGCGTGTCCTAGGCCGCGTGTCCTAGGCCGCTCTACCCAGGCCCTGGGTTCTGTGCCAGCAAACGGCGGTTCCGCGTTCCGTAAGGGAACGTTTCGCGCAGCGCCGCAGCGCCTACCAAGCACCATCACTACCCTCACAGGGGTGAAGATCGCTCACCCACGACTGCTTGCCGGCTCCCTTGCGGTCGCCGTGATCGTGGTTGCTGCCTTCGCCATCTTTGCTGCCGGTCGCGGCGACGGCGACGGCGATGGCGACGGCGGCGACGTCGATGCTCAACTGGCACCGGGTGTCGTCACCTTCCCGAACAGCGATCTCGGCAACGCCGCAGTCGAGGGTGATCCGCTTCCCTTGGTCCAGCTCGGTGATCGCGACGGCAACGATGTCGAGACTGCTTCGTTCCTCGGAGCCCCGCTCGTGATCAACCTGTGGTTCGCCGACTGCCCGCCGTGCGCCGCCGAGCTGCCCGATTTCGCCGAGGTCCACAACGAACTCGGCGACGATGTCCGCTTCATCGGTATCAACCCGAACGACTCGATCGAACGGATGGAACGCTTCGCGCAGGAGCGTGGCGTCAGCTACGAGCTGTACCGCGACGACTTCTCCGAATTCACCAATGCAATCAGCGCCGCAGCATTCCCGATCACCTTGTTCGTCAGTCCCGACGGCGCAATCATCGAACAGACCGGTGCCATCGACGCCGACGAACTGCGCTCCTCGATCGCCCAACTCCTGGAGGTCTCAACATGAGCCTGTCTTTCATCCGAGGCCTCGTCGCCGCGATCAATCCGTGTGGCTTCATCCTGCTGCCGACCTACCTGATGTACTTCCTCGGTGTGTCCGGTGGCGCGCCGGGTACGCAAAAAGCGTCGATCACCCGCGCACTCAAAGTGAGCGCAGCCGTTTCGACCGGCTTCCTGACCGTGTTCCTCGTGATCGGCTTCCTGTCGGTGCCGTTGCGCTCCACGATTTCGGCAAACTCCAAGTACGTGACCGGGTTCATCGCGGTGGGTCTGATCGTCCTCGGCGTCGCCATGCTGCGCGGGTACAAGCCGCCGTTCATGACGCCCCAGATCGACTCCGGCAAGAAAGACCAAACCGTCAAGTCGATGTTCATCTACGGCGTCGCCTACGCCGTTGCGTCGATCGGTTGCACGATCGGGCTGTTCCTGGCCACTGTCTTCAGCGCCGCGCCGGACGAGACGTTCTTCGACAGTGTCGCCAACATGGTGGCCTACGGCGCCGGGATGGCGCTGCTGGTGAGTGCCCTGACCGTCGGCTTTGCGTTCGCCAACACGAGCCTGCTCAAGTTCCTCCGCAATGCAATGCAGTACGTCGACAAGATCGCTGCGGCCTTCGTGGTGCTGTCGGGGCTGTACCTCGCCTGGTACTTCTACTGGGTCGATCTCGACAACGGAGGCGACCCGATCACCGACTGGGCGTTCGCTCGCCAGGCTCAGGCCACGGGGTTCCTCAACGACAACTGGAGGACTGTCGGCATCGTCCTCGTGGGCACGGTCGGCGTCGCAATCGCCTACGTCATGTTCCGCAGTGACGACAGCGATGGCGACATGGAGATGGCGCCCGAATCCGCATCGGGCAGCTGATCCGACGATCCCCGCTGCCGATTGTTTGTGTCCGACTTTCTGCGGACCGGTCCGCAGAAAGTCGGACACAAACGCCCCCCGAGGCCTCTGGAACTGCGGCTGCTCCCTAGTGTCGGTCGGGCATGGCTGACACGACTCCTGATTTCGACCCGACGACCGTTCCGATCAAGGCGGCAGCGACCGTGATGATGGTGCGTGATCGTCAGGGGGGCATCGAGCCGGGTCTCGAGGTGTTCATGCTTCGCCGGACCGGCAAGGCTTCCTTCGGTGCCGGGATGTACGTGTTCCCCGGCGGGCGCGTCGACGACGTCGACCATGCCGACGAGATCGCACCGTTCTGCGAAGGCCTCGACGACACCGCCGCATCGAACCAGCTCGGCGTCGACAAGGGCGGCCTGGCCTACTGGGTTGCTGCGATCCGGGAGTGCTTCGAAGAGGCTGGCATCCTGCTCGCCGAGCGACGGAGTGGTGAGGCGCTCGCGCTGGGCGACGACGAGCGCCACGCCGTTCACGATGGTGAGCTGTCGATGGTCGAGCTCTGCAAGCGTCACGATCTGGTGCTGGACTTGTCGACGACGCAGTACGTCGACCACTGGATCACGCCCGTCGGTGAGAAGCGACGTTTCGACACCCGCTTCTTCGTCACCGAGGCGCCCGGCGATCAAGAAGGCCTTCACGACGACAAGGAGACCATCGACAGCTTGTGGGTGAGTCCGCAAGCCGCACTCGACATGCACGCCGCCGGTGAGCTGCTGATGATGCCGCCCACCACACACAATCTGGCCCGCCTCGCACAGTCAGCCACCGCAGCCGATGCGGTGGCCGCCGGCGAGGCGCTGACCGACATCGTGTGCATCCTGCCGAAGCTCCGCTCGATCGACGGCGGCAAGATCTCGATCGCGATGCCCGGCGACGCCGACTACGACGATCTCTGATCTGTTCCAGCTCTGATCTGTTACAGATGGTGCCAGGCACCATCTGTAACACCGACGGGTTGGACTATTTGGCGTCGAGTTCGTCGAAGGCGGCGTTGACGGTGTCGAAGAGGCGGGCGCTGCAGCCGGCCATGTCGATGTCGTCGGCGGTGGTGGGGGGTGCGATGTCGGAGACGATCTGTTCGGCAATCGAACGGAACATCTCGGCAGCTGCTCCCGTGCCGTCGATGGCGACCGGGCTGCCGGCGTCGTTGCCCGCAGCGACCGAGGTCTCGAGCGGGATCTGACCAAGTAGCGGCGCGTCGATCGCCGCTGCGAGGGCTTCTCCGCCGCCTGAGCCGAACAAGGCATAGGACTCGCCGTGGTCGCACGTGAACGCACTCATGTTCTCGATCACGCCCACGACCTTGAGAAAGCTGCGTCGCGCCATGTCAGCTGCGCGTTGGGCGACCTTCTGGGCGGCAAGCGCTGGCGTCGTGACGACGATCAGGTCGGTACTCGGCAACATGCGCGCCAAGCCCATCTGCACGTCGCCGGTGCCCGGCGGCATGTCGATCAGCAGGTAGTCGAGCTCGCCCCACTGCACGTCGCGCAGAAACTGCTCGACGGCCTTGGTGAGCATCAGGCCGCGCCACATCAACGCGGTCTCCTCGTCGACGAGGAATCCGGTCGACACGACCTTGAGCAGCCCGTGGCCGACGACTCGCTCGTTCGGGAAGATCTTCGGCTTGTCGGAACCCTCGACGGCGCGAGCCTCCATCCGGTCGGTGATACCGAGGAGGCGCGGGACCGAGAAACCCCAGATGTCGGCATCGAGCACGCCCACAGTGAGGCCGGTGGCTGCAAGTGCGGCAGCGACGTTGACGGTGACCGACGACTTGCCGACACCGCCCTTACCGCTGGCGATCGCGAGCACCTTGCAGTTGGCCGGCACTTCGGTCTCTGCAGCGTTCTCGCGGGCGTTCCAGCGGGCCTTGGTCATCACTTGGCTGCGCTCTTCGGAGTTCATTTCGCCCCAGGTGATCTTCACCTTCGACACGCCGGGATGGAGCTCGACGCGATCTTCGACTTCTTTCTTGATCTCGGCACGCATCGGGCAGCCCGAGATCGTGAGCTTGATCTCGATCGTGACGAGGCCGTTGTCGGTAATGGCGACGGAGGGAACCATGCCGAGTGAGACGATGTCGGCGCCCAGTTCAGGGTCGATGACCGAGCCGACATCGTCGTCGTCGCGATCGATGAGTTGCTGCCGGGCCTTGAAGCTCTCGACGATGGGATTGAGGGTCCTCGGTACTTGTTGTTCAGCTCGAAAGCACAGGATGACGATTTCTCGTTGCTGCTGGGCCCCGGCTCTGTGGTCGAGGTCGCAGAAGATGGGACAGTGGGAGTCGCGAGCATCGGAGCCCTCGGCGATCGCCGTACTGGTGGC
>ENA-ORXT01002438-ORXT01002438.1-marine-metagenome-genome-assembly--contig:-NODE-2438-length-22384-cov-121.324517_pt1 | contig 22384 bp, 23 predicted proteins | sample MGYA00237868_ERZ511482 | MGnify/ENA metagenome assembly ERZ511482
ATTTGGGACATTGAATTCCCTACAGGATCATTCAGTCTTGGGTACCTGGCAGGCAGCCGCCACTTCTAAAAATCCTTATACGATTCTAAAGAGATTTTTACAAATAAGACCTTATTAATATGGGAAGTTTAGTCTATGAATTGATAGTCTTGAATTTGAAATATTACCTCACTTTTAAGGGTTTCTGGCAATAAACGGGGGAAACGAATCTAATCCAGATAAAAAGCCAACCTAAAAGGTATTTGACAGAATTAAATTGTACCCAAGTATTTGTACAGATTTTAACCTAAAAGTGCTAAAGTCATATCAGCTTGACCAACAGTTCTCTTAATTCTGAATTTATTTACTACTACTGAACGGCCCATTTGGGACCTCGCCTCCTGCATCCCCCTCTCGAAGAAGGGGACCTTAGCTAACTGATTAAAATGTCTATTTTTTTATCCATTCACCTGATTCAAAACTAACTAACCGATCTCTGAAGTTTGTAATTTTAAATTCTATGCTTACTGCTTATGCAATTCACATAAAGGATTTTTAAGTCGTAGAGGATAATCAGATTCTTACCTGTATTTAAACAATCTCTCACCTCTCATCTCTCTCTCTTATTAATTACACCCAACCATCATAGTCTCAAATGCTGCTCCTGACTCTACTTCAAAGCCAGCATTTAATTGTATAAATTCTGAAGCATTGAATTGGACAGTTTTAGGATCATCGATAATTGCAGTAGAACTGATATTATTTTCCGCTTGGTAAATAGATTCAGTAATTGGTCCACTGATATCCATACTCCATAGGCAATCGCTATTATTATCACAGTTGCCATCGAGTAAGACGATGTTATCCATATAAATATCTGAAGCCTCTGATCCTATGTAGAATTCTATTCGACCATCTGTGACAGTATTATGATCTGCTACAAAGCTCATCTGATAATTTGTCATTGCATTCGTCAGATTGACTTCCTGATACATATATTCGTGATCAGTAGGTCCGTAGAATGCTGCCTTCACCACCATAGCTCTGGCCGCTGTAGATCTTGCGTCAAATAAAAGCGTATACGTCTGTCCCTGAATGAATTCTATACCTTGCTGAAAGAAACCTGCGTTCCAAGGATCAGTACCAGTGATTGACGAGATGTGTACTTCATTATTGGCTATAGCAGAAAGGCTACCCCATGAAAACCAAGGATCTACCTGAGTGTCAAAGCTGCTATTTTCTATGATATTATCACCACATAGAAAGCAAGAAGCTTCACCTAAGCTGAAATTATCTAAGCTCAACTCAGTAGCTGAGGCACCTAAGAATAAAAACACCTGAGCAGCTCCTGTGGTATATGCATCATTAGTGAATGTGACAGAATAAGTGTTTTCAGCTGTGCCGATTTGTAGATTTTGGTCGATGTAAATTGTGGGTCCGTTGGCGATGCTAACGGAGAGGACGATGGACCTTGGCGCACTTGCAAAGGCAGAGAATGATAAGGTATATTCTCTACCTTCGACAAGACTTAATCCTTCTTGAAAAAATCCAGATTCCCAGGGTGGATTATTCACAGTTTCAATATTTGAAATATTGACCTGTCCATTATTCCATGTGGCATCACAGCCATAATTAGACCAGAATTCTGTGTTAGTATCTAAATTTCCATTGCTGATAATATCACAAGAATTTGCAGGAGCTGCTTCTCCGCCTAAGCAAAGACAAGCCCCATTTTCTTGATCATTTACCGTTAGTGGGTCATTATCATCGCAGGCTGTCCCTTTAGGTGGGCAGTCTCCGCTACATCCGCAGAATCCATCTGACAGATCATTTGTCGTTCTGCTATCTCCATCATCACAAGCGGTACCTTCTGCAGGGCAAGTACTTGGCTCATTAGCAAATGCAGCTAAGAGTCTGATATATCCTGACTGGTAATAAATCGCCGGTTCACTACATTCCCATGAAGCATTCTGTATAGAATTAAAATCTAAATATGATTTATGACTCGGTTGGTCAGAAGGTGGTCCTAAAGGAATCGTCGTAAATGCATTAGGTCCCCCGACTAAAAACCCTGGGGCTGGACCATTAGGCGAATCAATAGCATTATCCCAGATAGATCCTTCTCCAAACCACTGATGATACATTTCATTGACTGAATTTTCAGCTCCTAAGGCTCGCATATTAGTCAGGTAAGTGAGACCCATGCCATTCAGCCCATGAAAGTAGTGGACGAATTCTAAAGCCTTAGACTCATAACTCTCTGCGGCAGCTCCTGACAGATTATATTTATTGGCTAGTAAGTTCATGACGCCATAGATGCCTTTCATCTGATTGCTACCCCAGTGATATTGGTCATCTCGCATGGCTGATCGATATAGATCTTCCTCATTCATACCAAAATAAACATGTCCTGTGATTTCATTGGAGTAGCTGGTTCTGATGTCTGATCTATGTGTGCCATTGACTCCAGACAAGCTGGAGTAGTGTAGAAGAGCATCGATTAAAGGTCTTTCATATGGTGACCAAAATGGATTAGCACTGAGTGGCTCAGCATTATAAAGATGACTATTGATGTAAGTTTGATATATTGCTTTTCCAGTGACGTCATACAGATATATAGCGCTGGCGAGTCCAGAATTTACTTGAGTCAGCAAAGACAAGTCAGCATCACCAGAGACGATCCGATTGTCATCATCAGCCAGATCGCAGTCTAAGTCTAAGGTATTTGGATTATTCAGCTGCGCCACCACATGAGACCAAGTCGTTTCTGCTCTACTTTCTAAGTCATTGGCATAAGCAGTGAGAATAGAAAATGGCTCCAATACTTTGGCTGCATGAGCGAAGAGGCCAGCTGTCACGATCTCAGCAGAACTACAAGTCGGACCATAGTATCGAGGATCAGTATTTGTGCTTGGTAGATTGTTTCCATTGTCAGCATAGTTCAAGCTTCCCATTTTAATATGAGTAGAGCCATCAGGATTATTCATTTTCTTGAGCCAGTCTAGTTCCCACATTATCTCGTCTAAGATATCTGGGATACCATTTCCAGATTCTGGAATATTCCAGTCATCTCCAAAGACACCGGGATTCTCTCGATAAGCCCATAGGAGATCATGTACGACCGTTTGAGTAAATGTGACATACTTATTATAGTCTCCTGCATCAAACCAGCCACCACTCATGTCCTTATATTTCGCAGGATTATTACGATCCCATAGATCTCGTGTATTCTCATCTTGTGCAAATGATACACCAGCGTCTGACCACTTTGAGCCATTGTGCTGTGAAGGTTTTGCGATACCAGATCGATTGCGGTAGAACATTAGCACTGATGACTTAAGGACTTGATTATACACATCAGGATCTATGGTGAACCGATGAGATCTCACATCATTAGTCGGATCGTAGATGTAGTAGTCGCCAGAAGCTGTCACACTGGTAAAGTCAAACCACCAGCCTCGATCTCCAGACTGGTCATGCACTTCTCCATTATTCCACAGTGATGGGCTACCTGAGAAAGCTATGGATGCATCAGCCCAGCGGCGTACTTGTAAAGTATTGCCTGGTGCAAATGCCAATGCACTATTGAATCCCACTTCAGGATTGCTGATCACAGCTACTTTAAGTGCATCGGGCAGGTAGCCAAACTGATCTACCTTCATATATAGCGAGGTAGGTGTAGATTCTTGACTTGACGATATAATGATCGATATACATATTAGAATGGCAGAGAAAATGTATTTCATAGTGTATTAGTTTAGCTAACAGAGGACACTTATATGGTCCTTACATGTGAGACGTGGTGATCTAACTATACCCTACCTGATTTGTGAATTACCCATGATTCAGGATGTTTCTAATCTGACTCAAAGTAGGTTCGGATATCAAGTAGTTGAATCTTTTATGAATAAATTAAATGGCTTATTATCTATTGAAACCCAAAATGGCACTGCTGTCATGATGAATATTAGAAATTAGTAGAAAGCTGTGTAACGGCTTAATCTAGCTTGCTGATTGGTTCCTTCAGGTAAATTAATTCATTACAGTTCTCTTCTGTGAATAGCTGATTAGCCAGTCGCTGGACGTCTGCCTGTGTGATGCTGTTATATTTAGCAGCTTGCTGATTGATCATAGAGGCATCTCCGAGCCATTCGAAGAAAGCTAAACTGATGGCTTTATTGAGCACATTGACTTCAGAAAAATAAAGACTGCTCTCGATCTTGTGTTTGACTTTTTCTAATTCTCGTTCTTGGATTCCATTTTGCTTAATGTCTTCCAGTTCTTTCCAGATGGCATCTATACCTTCTTGTACAGTCCGGTGCTCTGGCATCTTACCTTCTATAATGAATAGTCCAGGATCTGCAGTTCCACTGATGTACGCCTCTATTCGACTGAAGAGATTAGACTTCTTATACAGTCGCTGATAGAATCTGGATGATCGCCCACCGCTCAGTATGTCTGAGAGGATGTCACTCGCATAATAATCATCATGCATCCTGCCTTCCGTATGAAAGCCTAAGAAAATGGCATCAGCAGGAATGGCTGTTTTAACCGTTTCGCTGTGCTTTTCTAATTGAGGTGGTTCTTGATTTAAGACCCTTTTCTGATGGCCAGAAGCAGGTATATCACCAAACCACTTTTCAACCAACTCTATGGCTTCGCTGTATGTGATATGTCCTGCGATGACTAAGACAGCATTGTCAGGAGCATAGTGCCGCTTGAAGAATGCCTTGGCATCATCTATGTGTGACTCTGAAATATGCTCTGGTACTTTACCTATAGTCGGCCACTGATAGGGGTGCGACTGATACGCCATAGATGAGAGCTTATGCCAAGCATCCCCATAGGGTATATTGAGGCAAGTCTCCTTGAATTCTTCTACGACGACTTTTTTCTGAGTATCGAATCCTTTCTGATCAAAGCTTAAGTCCTTCATTCGATCTGATTCCAGCCAGAGAGCAATTTCAAAATTATCCGCCGGGACTATATCATAGAAATTAGTGATGTCACTATTGGTAAAGGCATTATTCTCACCTCCTGCCAGCTGTATCGGGGCATCGAAGTCAGGTATATTCTTAGATCCATTAAACATCAAATGCTCGAATAAGTGAGCAAAGCCAGTTTTATCAGCATCTTCATCTTTAGAGCCTACGTCATATAATAGATTGAGCGCTATCAAAGCCGTAGTCGGATCTTCGTGCACCAGGAGTCTCAGGCCATTATTCAGGATGTGTCGCTTGTATTCTATCATAGCATTGTAAAAGTATGATTTCAACTTATATTTCTCTTGACTAATTGTGTAAAAGCATAGAGATATAATACGAAGATTACGTGTTCATTTTTATAGGATTTCAGTAGCTTTCATTCATGAAGCTGAACGTACATACAGATATAAATAAATCATATACACTACCGACTGATTTTTATACATCTACTGAGCTATTTGAGAAAACTAAGGATGATATTTTTTCTAAATTTTGGCTGTATGCTGGCGATGCTGCAGATATAGTATCTAAAGGCCAAGTCATGCCCTCTTTATTGATGAAGCACTTTCTGGATGAGCCGATCGTCAGAACTCATGATAAGGAAGGCCATCAGCATTGCTTATCTAATGTGTGTACTCATAGAGGTAAAATCATCATAGAGTCAGCAGGTAGTCATCAGATGCTGTCATGTGGCTATCACGGTAGATGCTTCAGGATGGACGGCAGTTTTAAGAGTATGCCAGAATTCGAAACGACGGAGGACTTTCCTACGCCAGCGGATAATTTGCATCAGCTTCCATTAGAGGAATGGCTGGGGCTTCACTTTACAAGTCTGAATCCAGTAATCAGTTTTCAAGAACTGATCCAGCCAATTAAAGATAGACTATCATGGCTTCCATTCGATACCCTGACATATATAGAAGCTATGTCTAAGGAGTATATCGTAAATGGCCATTGGGCGCTCTACTGTGATAACTATTTGGAGGGATTTCATGTGCCATTCGTCCATGCGGGACTAAATGATGCTTTGGCATTTGATGAATATGAATATCAGATTCACCCCTATTGTAATCTTCAGCTGGGTGTGGCTAAGGAGGGCGAGCCTTGCTTTGATATTTCTAAAGATTCGCCTGATCATGGTAGAAATATATATGCATATTACTATTGGGTATTTCCTAATCTGATGTTCAATATTTATCCTTGGGGCTTATCACTTAATATCATAGACCCAAAAGCCAAAGACTTAAGTTTAGTGAGATTCAGGACTTATCAGTTTGAGGACACGACCTATGACTGGGCAGCCAATCAAATAGACATCACAGAGCTGGAAGATGAAGCTGTGGTGGAAAGTGTGCAAGAAGGGATAAAATCCAGATTCTACAATAGAGGAAGATTCTCTCCGACGATGGAGAAATGTGTGCATCATTTTCATCAGTTGATCAGTCAGCAGATGACTTAAGTATTATAAAAAATATGAATGTCAGTAAAGTTACTACTAACTATATTTTGGTCTGTTAAGCCATACATTACAGAGAATATTCAGAGGTATTTCATTTATTAATTCTCATTTGTCTACAATCGACATGATATATTTGGACATTGGTAATTAGGTGGACATTCACGTAAAATATGTGTTTTCTGAATGTACCAAGCATATCGCTTGCTTTCTGCTTTTCAAGACTTTGCTTTCTGCAATCAAGCTACTGATCGGATATTAAGAATGAGATAGCCGTATTCATATGCCTTCCTGATTAGGCCAGCCGTGTTTTTTACCTTTAGTTTCTTGCGTAAGTTCTTCCTGTGGGAGATAGCTGTTTCATAACTGACGAAGAGTTCATCAGCTATTTGTTGAGTAGAATATTCATAAGCTATCAATTCTAAGACTTGCGTCTCTCTTCTTGTGATTTGACTAGGCTTAGCTGTTTTGAATGGAGCTATGGATGGACACATAATGAAAATGATTTTAAGGGTTCGATAAATGATCTACTATGTAGTCGCACGACGTTCTAAAATCTTACCTCTCTAACCGTAATATTTTTATCATTCTGTTCCATATCAATATGCAAAATTCTTGTTTCTGGATTAAAAATGCAGACTGGCAGACACTTAGGAGTGATAAAGAAATAAGGTATCCAGTTATGAGGTGTCTATTTAATCCTTTGACAAGAAAATAGCGCGGGGCATAGCCGTAGCTATCACCAGCCTAACCTAGGCATAGGTTAGTATTTTTGACGCAATCTGAAGAAGAAAGAGGGCTCCAAAAGTGAAATTTCGTCTTTTTGTCAGTCCTTAGGGGTAACTTTCACATAATTTTAATAGTTTACCCTAAGCATTAGTGCCGCAAATGGACTTAATATTGCATTATTAAATACATCACAAAACGTTTAAATGAAAAATATAGCAATCATCTTATTTCTGTTAGCTGCTGTACAGTTAGCGACAGCACAGAAAATTAATACAGAAACAAGTTCGATCGAATGGATAGGTAAAAAAATCACAGGACAGCATAGTGGTACGATAGCACTTCAGTCAGGAGAATTAGAGATGAAAGACGGAGCCTTAGCAGGTGGTAATTTTGTTATCGATATGACATCTATCGCCGTGACAGATCTCTCTGGTGGTGGAGCTGATAAGTTAAAAGGACATTTGATGTCTGATGATTTCTTTAGCACCGAAGCACATCCGACAGCATCACTGATGATTACTGATGTGAATAAAGCAGGTCTAAAAGGCGAGCTTATGGTCACAGGTGATTTGACAATTAAAGGTGTGACTGAGGTGATTAATTTTCCTGTCGTCATGCAGGGGGAAACCGCTACAGCAGATATACTCGTAGATAGAACAAAGTATGGTATCAAGTATGGCTCAGGAAGCTTTTTTGATAACCTCGGAGACAAGGCCATAGATAATGACTTTTCGCTAAAGGTCAATCTGGATTTGAGCTCTTTATAAAGAAGTAGATAGTTTTTTCATGCTTTAAGGCAGTCCTTTGATAGGGGATTGCCTTTTTTTATTTGGATGTAGTTATAAGGTTCATTTTGCTCGTCTGCGACATCTGTTTTTATGAGTCAATCCTGAAAGTGGAATTAAGATTTTAGATAGTTTTTTCATGCTTTAAGGTAGTCCTTTGATCGGGATTGCCTTTTTTTGTTTTATGATTAGAATTCATCAAGCATCGATAGAAGATCTTCATGATCTTGTCCCCTTATTTAATGATTATCGAGTATTCTATGAGCAGTCATCTGATCTAGTGGCAGCTGAGTCGTTTTTACAGCAAAGAATCTCGAATGAACAGTCGACCATCTTCATGGCAAGACATGGAGATGACGCAGTCGGATTCACACAGATATATCCAGTCTACTCCTCCGTCTCTATGCGCTCGCTGCACATTCTCAATGATCTATATGTCAGTGAAAGCAGTCGAGGTCTTGGCATAGCGACTTTATTACTTAATGAAGCAAAGTCATACGCGATGATGCAGGGTAGCAAAGGCTTGACACTTGAGACCCATCAGAGTAACCCTGCACAGAAGCTTTACGAGCGGCTTGACTTCATAAGAGACGAGGAGTACTTTCACTATATGTGGAAGAATCCTTCGATTTAGTTGTTCATTTATCATCTTCATCGCTATTAATTTTAGTTTGGCTTATCGGCGGATTTGAGTTGTTAGTCTATTTTGATCGGAATTAGTCAGTACTTGCAGTAGCTTACGATTAATCAAAACATCAGAATCTTGACCAAGTATATTTTCATGCTGTGCGCTTTAGCTATTTTAGTATCATCATGTGATTCGAAAAATTCTGAAGAGAGTATCAAGTCTGTTTTGATATCTGAGGAAGGCATCTTAGTGAAAGAAAGTTATTTTAATGGAGCTTCTTCAGATGATTTGCATAATGTGCAGTCGATAGCAAAATCTATGATAACGATCTTGATCGGTGCGGCAATTGAAGATGGTTACATCAGGGATGTTTCAGTGCCCATCATAGAATTTATGCCTGAAGAATTTCAAGGTGTAGATGAAAGCAAGCACAGCATTACCATAGCTCATTTAATTAATCATACTTCCGGACTGGAGTGGGAAGGATATAAAGAACATGAGGCCTGGATACAATCTGAAAATCCCATAGCTTATCTACTGCAAAAGAATATTGTAGAGAAGCCAGGGTCACTGTATAATTATAATTCTGCGGGGACTCATCTTTTATCAGTGATCTTGACAAGATCTACTGGCAGGTCTACATTTGACTATGCCCAAGACAAGCTATTCAAGCCATTAGGGATAAGTGAATTCAAATGGGATAAACGAAATGATGGTTATTATGACGGTGCGGGATTCGGATTGTCCATGAGATCTGATGATTTAACCAGGGTAGGAGAACTCATTTTAAATAAAGGAATTGTACAAGACAGCCAAATCATTTCTAAGTCTTGGGTGGAGCATATGCTACACAGTCCTGATAAAAAGAAAACAAAGTGGGGTATTGGAAATTCGGTCCATGGTTATGGCTGGTACTCAGCAAAAATAGATGGTACAGAAATTCATTATAGCATGGGCTATGGTGGTCAGTTTATATTTCTACTCCCTGCCGAAGAAAAGGTCATTGTGGTTAATCATAATCATGATACAGCTGATGGATTATCACAGCAGATAGATTTTATTAGAGGAACATTACCAAGCTTAATTTCTAATTAAAAGAATGATTGTTTGATTACTTCTACCTTATATCCACTCAGTCCAAGAGCAAGGTTCATGGCTGATGAGCGCATTCATTTTCAAATGATTTAAAAACTTGGTCCTGGGTATCACTCTTCCACCAAGGCTGGTCATATATTCAGTCTCTTGCTGACAGTCGATCAGTTCATACCCATGTTCGATCAGCTTAGAAACTAATGTAATAAAGCCAAGCTTAGAAGCATTAGGCGCTAAGTGAAACATGGATTCTCCGAAAAATACTTTTCCTAATGCTATTCCATATAAGCCTCCGATCAGTTCATCGCCATCCCATACTTCTACAGAATGGGCATAGCCTAAGTCATGTAACTTCTGAAATGAGCTAACTATTTCAGTAGTGATCCAAGTGCCGCCTTGGCCACCTCGCTTGACTTTCTGACAGTGGTCGATCACCCTATTGAAGCATTGATCTATTGTGACATGGTATTTTTCTTTTCTGATGAAGCTTCTCATACTCTTAGAGACTTTTAGTTCGTCAGGATAAAGAACCATGCGGGGGTAGGGGGTCCACCATAATAGTGGGTCATCTTCATTATTCCACGGGAATATGCCAAACTGATATGCCAGTAGTAAGCGATCCACGGTAAGGCTGCCTCCTACACATAGCAGGCCATCTTCTGTACACATGAATGGATGAGGAAAGACGATTTCCTTTCGATTCAGTATAGATAAATGCATGTAGGGTTAATAAAGTAGAAGCTGTATTGAGTTAATCTTGTTCTTTGATCGACTCTATCACTGCTGATAGACCTCTTTCTACCAGTGAATCTTTCATTGGCTTAAGGACGTCCATTGGAGCCGTTTTAACCGTCGCTTTGCCTTTATAGTGGACGATAAGTGATAGTTGCTCTGATTGTTCTGCACTATGGTCGCATACTTCTATGAAGCATTTAATCACCCAGTCAAATGTATTGTGATCATCATTATAGACGATGAGTTGTGACTGTATCCCAGTTTCAATACTCGTTTCAGATATAATTTCTTCTAAAATGTCAGTGCTACTGAATGTATCCATCATAACTTATAATGATTTTACTGTTTCTTTAATTTTATCAAAATCAGGCTGACCTCCAGCATCTTCTAACACTTCTGCATATTGAATCGTTCCAGTCTTGTCTACTAAAAAGGCTGATCTCTTAGAAACACCTTTCATCCCTAAGACAAAATCTTCATACAACGATCCATAAGCTCTTGACACATCCTTATTGAAGTCAGAGAGGAGCGGGAAGCTATAGCTTTGCTCTGCCTTGAACTTCTCTAATGTAAATAGAGAATCCACTGAAATAGCCACTACATCAACACCTACATCCTCATATATAGCCTTATCATCCCTGACACTACATAGCTCGGCAGTACATACGCCAGTAAAAGCTAATGGAAAAAACAGAATTAAAACATTCTTTTCTCTGTAATCAGATAAGGATACTTCTTCTTTTGCTGTATTTCTTAGTGTGAAATTAGGTGCTTTGTCTCCTACTTTAAGTGTCATGGGGCTTGATATTTTAGACCACAAAGATAGATAAAATAAATGCCGCCTGAATATATATTTATCCACATTTAGCTGATTGAGGAAGACAATTTTTTACATTGCGACGAGATATAATATGATGAACCTAAGTCCAGTAACCAGATCCTATATAGAGCTCCACATAGCTGTATTTTTCTGGGGGTTCTCTGCTATATTGGGTGATCTGATCGATTTATCATGGTTTATGATCACGTGGTGGCGGGTGGTACTGGCTACAATAAGCTTAGTAGGCATATGTGTCATACTAAAATCCAATGTCAATATTTCGAAAAAAAGCATGCTGACCTACATCGTGATAGGCATTATTGTGGCGCTGCACTGGCTGACATTCTTTGGATCTATAAAGTATGCTAATGCCTCAATAGCCTTGATTACTTATGCCACTGCGGCATTCATGATATCACTATTAGAGCCACTGCTGCTCAAGACTCAGGTCAGCAGAATAGAAGTATTATTAGGCATCATCATCATCATTGCCATGGCATTCATCGTGAATGAGATAGACCTGAGTATGCGTCTTGGACTTTTACTTGGATTGGTATCAGCATTCTTATCCGCTCTCTTCGGAGTTTTGAATAAGAAGTCAGTCGAAGATGCGGACCCCATAGTCATCACCATGATTGAAATGCTGTCAGCCGTCGTCTTTCTGAGTATTTTATTACCTTTTTGGCTGACCTACACTGGTGATCAGTTTATGCCCATGGGCTTAGATTGGCTTTACTTATCCGTTCTCGCATTTGGATGTACGAGTTTTGCATTTTTAATCAGCATCAGGACATTGAAGTATATTTCTGTGTTCGCTCAGTCAGTAGTGATGAATATTGAGCCTATCTACGGCATCATATTAGCCATCATTATTTTAGGAGATAATCAGGATCTGACTACTGGTTTTTATGTTGGAGGCGCTATCATTATTTGCTCAGTCATATCTTATCCATATTTAAAAAGAAAATTCATTCGTAATAGTGAAGTATCCCATTGACCCGACGCATCTCTACTGTGCCGAGATGACCACTGCGCAGTCACAGTTGCTTGCTTACGTAGAGAAGCAGACATTTCTTCATACGATGGATCCATTTAATCTGTCTGGCCATCTTCAAGGTCGCATGCTGAGTATGTTCTCACATATGATCAAGCCAAGTCGAATTTTGGAAATAGGGACATTTACAGCTTATTCGGCTCTTTGTTTGGCTGAGGGATTAGATCAGGATGGACGCATTGTGACCATCGAGATTAACCCTGAAATGGAATATTTGATTAAGCAACATATTTCTAAATCAAAAAAGACGGAGCAAATCATCACCATGATAGGTAATGCGATTGAAATTATTCCCACACTTTCTGGGCACTACGATCTTATTTTTATTGATGCAGCTAAGAGAGAATATGAAGCTTACTATGAGCTATGTCTGGCGAAGCTAAGAGCAGGAGGCTTTCTACTCATCGATAATGTACTCTGGAAAGGGAAGATCCTTCAGGGTAGACGCGATCCAAGGACGAGAGCCTTAGAAGCATTTAATCTCAAGGTAAGGGACGATCACAGGGTAGAGAACATACTCTTCCCACTGTCAGATGGTCTTCAGGTAGTCAGGAAGATATAATCAGTGTTGTTTAAAAAACAGTAGCAATACTTATTTCACAAATATGAGTGATAATAAAGGGAATTGATATTTGACAAATGTAGGTTTAAGTCCTAAGTTCTACTTAGTCGCCCTCTCATATGAGAATCCTCCTGATTTACTCTGTGACCAGAAAGTAAATTTGACTTGCAGATACTCGTCTGCTTCAACAAGATGCATCACTAAATCTTTACCTACGACATCTTTAGGCTTATCTACAGCATCTCTGAAAGATTTAAATTCCAGATTTGCAATATCATCAATTTTGCCAATTGCCCATTCAGTTCCAGCAGGGCTTTTGTTTTTATCGGAACTGTTTTCTGATTTGATATTGAATATCTGACCGCCGTCATTAGCTCTTGTGATCCATACATTATCAGTGATTCTATCTTGATTAGATTCTAGAGAAGGATCAGACTCTTCGGCTTTAGAAAATGTCAAATTATCTCCAGTATAGATGACAAAATCTTTCATTTCCATTTCTTCTGGTTCGGGCATTACTTCCGGTTCTATTGAGTCTTTGCTACAGGATATGAACATGAGTAGAGAGGCAGATAAAATAAACATGGAAGACTTTAAGAAAGTAGACATAAGGTTAGTTTAGCTTGATTCAATAATTTTTCAATAACCATATTAGAATGAAATAAAGCCAAAATTGTTGTCGAAAAAAAGATTATAGCTCATTTTTGTCTTGTATGCGGTTTAATAATTATCCATACGTTATATAGGCCTGTCATAAATAGAATCATAAATGTAATATAGGAATACAGGAAGTCTATATCATAGCCTGATCAATCATCAAGGCGCCACAGAATATAGTACGCTGTTAGGATACTTCGTGATGTATCTAAATATTTCACGTGAGACACTATATGAATAATTGTTTGATCGACGTCGTGTTGCTTTGAAGTCTTGAATCGACAGCTATAGGTCTTCTTTGTGTGAATGATCCGTCTGTGGCAGCACATATAAAAACTTGCGTTTTTTTGCAGTAGCATGATTAACTCAAGATACTTGCCATGATGGTCCTGTAGTGTGGCTCATTGCGAAATTCGCATAAATAAATACCTTGCCAAGTGCCTAACATCAGCCTGTGATTATGAATGGGAATACTGACTGAGCAACCTACGAGGCTCGATTTGATATGTGCTGGCATATCATCTGGACCTTCCATATCATGTATGACGAAGGGCTCGTTCTCTTTTACGATCTGATTAAAGAAACTTTCAAAATCGATTCTGACGGTAGGATCTGCATTTTCATTAATGGTCAGACCAGCAGAAGTATGTTGTATGAATAAATGGAGAATACCATCAGCAGGAAGCTCACCTAATTGATTCACAATATCTCTCGTCACTAAGTGAAATCCTCTTCCGTAGGCAGGCATGGATAGCTTTATGTGTTCTGTCACAATAATGATACTTTAATTGAAAATAGAATAACTCGATCAAATGATGATCAAGTATACCGAAGAAAAATTGATTTGGAATTTTTTAAACCAGTAAATCTATTTTAGCTAAGTCATTCCCATTTTTTCCATTCTAATCTAATTGCCTCAGTTGAGTTAGAAGGTCCAATTGAATAATTGCTATTTTTATAATCTTCAATTACCATTGCCAATATTTCTAATTCATCTCCTTCTTTTGTTTCAGGTTCTGCGATAAATATTCTTTTCTAAGCCTTTAAGAGCTAGCTCGTAGTCTGTTATAGATTTAATCGGCTTTATTTTCATTTTTAATTCTTTGTTGGTTCAATTTTTTCAAATTCAGGAGAACCCACAAAAGTGTGTTTGTATTTTTTTATAGATTGAAAAACTTTAATAATCGTTTTTTCAGGATTGGTCTTATTTAAGATTAGGGTAGGGACTAAATTTGTACCTCTTGCTCCAGCAGGTTTTCGGTATAAGTACTTGTCTAACCATTTGTCTTTGGTTCTCAAGTCCTCAATTCTGATTTTTTTAAATGCTCCATTTTCAATCTCGATGACTAAAACGGATGTTTTAAGGGAGTTAGAGGAAAAAGGGTTTTGCCAAGGTTTAAATTGTTCTAGTTCTAATCGTTTTAAGCTTTGACCAATTGTGTGTAAGTTCTTAATCATTTTAATAGATATGTTTTTATAATAAAATTAGTTTTGTGAGAATGACGATTATAATTGTTTCCCCCAAATTATATTTTTTTAGAAAAACAAAAAAGATAAAGTGTAAGTATTTCTTGGTTGAGTTTTTCAAAAAAACTGTTGTCGAATTCAAAGATAATAAAAATCATTATAAAGAGCTCAATAGATTACCAACCTAAGAATTAAAGATCTTTTTCATGGTGAAAAGCTTTCTTTTATATGTCTTTGGAAAATAACCTCAATAACTAGTTTGTGATTTAACAAGATTAAGTTGCTGAAAGAAAGAAGAGAGGTGGTGTTTGTTGATGAAAATTGCCTTAAAAACCAACCATCAGTAAAATGGGACAAAACCACCTATTACAAGTAGTGTAGTTGTGGCCACAAAAATGGATAAATAAGGGCATTTTTTGTGGCTATATCTGTTTTTAGAAATTGGTCTCAATTGGACACTTTCAATTTTGATAAAAACCCTTTATATTTGTCATACGCTGAGGCGTGAAGTTAAATAATGAAAGCATATTTGAGGTCTCTTACTCCACACACAAATCGACCTTAAATGTTTTTCAACATACATCCATTGTTTACAACACGATGCTGATTTTCTGTTCTCCTTTGATAGGGGAGCGGGATGATTGTATGCACCTGCAATGGTTTGAAATGTTGATGGTAAAAATAGGAATCGCCTGTTTTTGCAAGAGATAATTTTTACACTTACCACCAAAAAAGTTTGACCGTATGGGAAGGAATAAAAAACCTGTAACACTTTCTAAAGTGATTAAAGTTCGTTTTTCTGCATTGGATGCTGCCATCGTAAAACGCAAAGCCAAGTCTTCGGGAATGGGTATGTCTGAATATATCCGCAGAGTGGTTTTTGGACGAGTGACCAAACAGCTTGATCCAGATTTGAGGTTTAAGTTGAAGAACTACCAAATCCTAGCGGAAGCGAAAGCCCACCTTTTTAAAATCGAAAAAGTTTTGCAACAACAAAAAAATGAAGAGCAGTTGACACTATTTTTAAAAGACAACAAAGACCTATCTGATAAAATAAAAAACCATTTAAATTCAGACCAATGATTGGAAAAGCAGAATCCATTGCGCATACTGCTGTTGCCATCGAGTATGCCCGTTCAAAAAAGAAAGCCCAAGAAATTCATCGAAATGGGGTAGGGGAGCAGAAGGGCGAAGACATTGCCAAAGAGTTTGCACAGACCCAACAATTAAAACCCGATTGCAACAAACACACCTTATCCATCATTTTATCGCCCACCGTAAAAGATGGGCAAGAAATGAGCCTGATGGATTTTAGAGAAATCAATGACGATTTTTTAAAGAGAATGGGTTTGGATTCAAGGCAGTCTGTTTCTTATTTACACAACGATGCAGCCCATCGACATTTGCATATTTATGTGAATCGAATTGATGTAAATGGGGAGCCTTATCCAGATTCTTTTGTGGGAGCAAAAACAGGAAAAATTGCCAGAGAAATAGCAGAAGAAAGAGGGATGACCATTGGCAATGTCGCCAAGCGAGAATTAAAAGAAGCACAGATGTTGGAAATGAAAGAAGACATCGATGTTGTTTTAAAAAGCAAACCAAATTCTGTAGATGAGTTAAATGAGCGATTGCTAAAACAAGGAATACAATTGAAAGAACATAAAGATCGAGAAGGCAATTTAAGAGGACACCGATTTGAGAGGGTAGGGGAGAGCGGAGCAGTTTTTAAAGCCTCCAAAGTTGCTCCCGACCTAACACCCAACAAAATGATGTTTACACTGTCTCGAATTGCAAGAGGAGCACAAATAGAAAACGAAAACAGTTATCAAAATCAATACTCTATATGAAACAAGATGAAGCATTGGCAGCCATTTTTGAAGAGTTGCAAAACACCAATTCTCAGTTTGATAAATTAAAGGACAAATTCAATTCTGAAGATAATGATATTGTAGAGAAAGTCTCAGAAAGCATCACGCTCTTAGAAAAGATAAATGATAAGATAGACCAAATAGGTCAGCCCACGAATAATGAACCTCAAACCATTGATATAAATACCGATAAGGTAAAACTATTGGGCAATGAAATCTGTCAACAAATGGAGCGACAAATATGGGCATTTAAAAATGAAAAGAACGGCTTGTTTATTTCCAATAAGCTGTCTATGTTGTTGATGGGAATGGTTCTTGGCACTTTCCTTTTTGCAGCAGCTTCTTTGTTTATGTGGCAAAAGAAAGCCTATGAAGTTGAGGTATGGAAAAATACGGCAGAGACGCATTTTGAGCAGTATCGGGAGTTGAAGGGAGAGGATTGATGATTGGGTTAGTCTAGTTGAATTAGCCAGAATTTTGCAGACTATTTTGAGAAGTTGAAATGGGCTTATTTTGTTGTGTGATAATTTTCACTTATCACAAAGTAAATATGCCCTTAGATAAGAGAAAAAAGGGGTGAACAGATTTTTTAAAGGTTATAAAAAGGTTTTATCGATTGATTGATTTCTAAAAAACATATTACCACCATTTGCGTATACTGGTAAATTGGGGGGAACAACCATGATATTGTTATATGTTGAATGCTGAAAATGCTTATAAGGATTTTCGAAATTTTCAATTAAATCTAAAGCAAGAGTAGGCATTGAAAAAAAGATAAATTCTCCCAAACCTAAAATGAGCCACCACTCTAAATCATTGCCTCTATTGGGATTTGGAAGAATAGGAGATTTAGACATTAGATAAAAGGAATCATATCGTTCTTTGTCCCAATTATAAAAGGTTAATAAATCCTCTAATGCTGTGTTTAAATAAGGCAAAATAAAGTCTTTCCAATGAGTGATTGATTTTATCGTTTCTATTTCTTTATTGAGAAAATGTGCGACCAAAGCCGTAGGGTGCTCGACCACCAAAGCAGGGTGTTCTCCACTTCCGCCACCAAGCATAAGTTGTTGAGAATTGCTTTTGAAATCTCCATCAATTACCTCCAAAGGATGATAAACAGGTAGATATCCCAAGAACCCAACCAATTCGTGTTTGAAAGAATCAATATGACTCATTTGTTGTTATTTTAGGTTCTTTGACATAATTTTATACAATGACCAATTCAACAATGACCGTAAAATAGTCTATTTCTATTTTTTTGAAGTACTCTTCTTGTTCTGAAATGCCTTCTGAAAACATACAAATTATTCCACTGCAATATGGATTTATTTGTTTGAGTGCTGCATGCTCAAACTGACCATATTGTCCACCATTTCCCCAACCACAACAGACCCATTTAAGTTCACCCATTCCATATTTTTCAACTAGGAAGTTTTCTACTTGCTGTACATTACTTCCTGCTACTCGATATTCTGCTCGAACCAATGTTTGTGGTTTTGAACTAATTTCACAATCAATAAATTCAAGTCCCCTCGGTTTTTGCACATATATTTCTAATAAATCACCACAAAATTCATCATTCAGATACGCTCCAAACCAAGTCTTATAATTGGTTTTATTAAAGCCTTTTGTTCTCGATGCCTGTGTTTTTGAGATGAGTGCATATGGTTCTAGATTGCCCCTTTCCAAGGTAGTATAGTAATACTTTTTATCTTCTCCATACAACCAATAATCGCCATTACCATTGTTCATTTTTATTACCTTAAAGGTAAAAATAGTACTTTGATTGGGAATAATAAATGCTTTACTAATGAGCACACTCCACAAATTACTATAAAAATTAGGCGTCACAATTAACAATGTAGTGACTACCAAAAAAGATACCAATAAAGTGTTCTTTAGTAATTTCATTCTGCTTATATTTTCTATATGCCAGAACCACCGAGACTTGATTTTAGAAGGAAGTTTAATTCTTTTTTTAAAGCTTTATAATCTAGTTGATTTGTGGAAGCTGTATCTTTCACTTGCTTTCTAATTTTATATTGGTCTCGAAAGGCTTTGATTGCTATAAGAAATAAAATACAAGCAAGGAATATACAAATACCAACCATTGTATTTGTAATGGTATTGTATTTAGCTATAGAAAAACGTTTGCCAGCAAATAAGAAGTTATAACCTACGATGATAATACCAAAAACCACCATAACAAGCCTAGCCCAAAAGTAGTTTTTGTTGTAAGCTTGGTAGTCATTAATTATATTTTCGAGTACTTGTTCTTTATTTGTAATATTCTGTATCAACACAGGTTCAAACGACTGATCTTTATCCATTTTTAATTCATTTTTATTTGGGTCTCCACTTGTCGCCACTCTTCCAGAAGTTCGTAAAACCTACGGATTGACAAAAGGTGTTGCTCTTTGGTCATTGTTGATTCTATATGCTCCCAATCTATATTTTTGGGATCTAATTTTAAAGTATCTGCCACTATCATGAGTTGCCATCCAGCAGTAGAGGATCCAAACCTTAGTTTTTTTGCTACCCAATTGTTGAAATCGGTTATGCTATTTTGATTTAATTCATCAGGTAAATATTCTTGTAAGGCAGTTCTATAACCACTTAGAAAAATGGCAATGCTTTTGAGACTTTGTTCGCCTGTCCACATAGCGGGTCGGACTTCTGTTTTTTTTAAAACATTATAAAATATATTCATTTTTTATGGTGATTTTTTTACAGAACAGTACTTCGAATAAGAGAAATTATTTATCTGCCCTTTATCTGGCTGACAATGGTTGGGTCTGTAATTTTGGTATCCTCAGCAAGTAAAAAAGCTTTACTCAAAACAATAGACAGTCCTCGATCTCCTTCAAATGGGATGAATAATTTACTTACCGCTTTTTGAGGAGATCTTGCTGGTACGATACAGAGATATTGATCGTTGGGTTCCATCAATATATTGCTACTTCCAATGTGTATTTTATAGGTTCGCAAATCACCTTTTACAATCAAAAATTTACCATCAACGTGTGCTTTGTTTCTTATTTTACTTAAACGAGGAAGAAGCCGTTCCAATATGGATTTGCGGGTTTTTGCAATTTCTGTCAGGTTTCCAAATGAATAGCTTGACCAGTAAGTACGATGATGTTCACGTACGCCGTCAGTATTTTGCCATTCTGGGTCGTTGCCCACACTGCATACACCTACAAATAAATCGACATCACGCATTATTTCAGAAAACACAATCGGTGGCACATTGATTAAATCCATTACTTCGCCCTTATCATTTTTAAATTTCACTTGGTCGGTAGCTACATAAAGCCAAATGCCTGTATCGTTAAAAGCATCAAAATCATTGACTTCATCTATCCAATATTCGGCTGTAATACCGTATTCGGGAAGTTGTTTTTCTGCAACTTGATCATAGATGCCATCGTCGTAAGCACCCATAAGCGCATACTTCCAATCTCGCATGACTGCCAATGTTTTGAACTGGTGTTGCTTGATAATATGTGCCGCCATTCGATTGGAATAATTGCGTGTATTCAGTTCTGCGTCTGTTAAAATATAGAGTTCACGGAAGGCTTGTTTAAAGGGTTGCTTCCATTCCAACGTCATCATTTTTTCTCGCCATGCAATGATTTCCTTTTCTTTGGCAAAAACAGGATGCCACAATTGAACAGAACATTCAGAATCTATCCAGTCAATTTTTTCACCATTTTCTGTTTGCCATTCATCGTCTATTAAAACAACACTTGCTTTTCGATTACCTTTTATAAAAATCCAAATCAGCTTTTTAGCGATGATGCTGACGAGTCCGTGTTCCAAATAATACTTATCAAAAGATTGGTAGTCCCAAGTTCGATTGAGTACAAACTGGTTGTCGATGCGTTGTTTTTGTGCAGAATGGGTTTTCTGTATTTCTTTGATTTCCTTGCGGATATTTTTAAGCTTTTTAGAAAGCACCGTGCTTTTCTTAATAATATTTGGTACCGACTTCATATCCGTACCATCTGGTTTAATCCACTGTTGTACTATTTTACTACCTTCAATGTTAATTTTTAATTGATAATCCTCAAATACAATTGTTTTTTCACCGTTTTCTAAATCAAAAGTTGGCACTGCCATCTCTTTTAATTCCTCTACTGAAACATTGTATTTCTTTGCCCCTTCAAGGAGGTATTTATCAATGGTTTTTTTGATATTGTTTTGCTTGAGGCGTACTTTGAGCCTAGCCAATTCACCCAGACCATCTTTGCCCCGAATATTGCCCAAGGTATAAGCACAAGCATTACCGACAGCAACAGCCGCAGGACCGACTCCAGGTATTTTTTCAAAGGATTTTTCCAGCAACTTCCCCAATAATCTGATGCTTTCTTTGTCAGAAAAAGACTGCATGGTCCAAACAATTCCTTTTATAAATTGCTTGCTGGGATCACAAAGAAACTGACGAACGGTATAGCTGTAATTTTCTTGATAATTAATTTCCTCTTCTTTGATATTCTGTTTTATAGCAATTTGCAAAAAATGTTGTGCTGCTTTTCGATAGTTATCTCTGCCCATTTTTGCAATAAGTCTCTCTACTTCTTCAATGAATTTTTTGTTTGGTTTTCCACCACTGGCACCTGTAGCGAGATATAATACTTGGTAAAAAGCGGTTGTGTTCTTTGTCACTTTAGCAACAATCTCATTGACCTGCGGACCAATGTCATTGGTTTTTAATTTAAAATCACCTATTTCACCACTCTTTTTTAAAATACCATTGAGTTTTGAAACTGCTTTTCCCATATCGCTTCCCCAATAACTTTTATGTTCCTTTTGGAAGAGTTTCCAAGCCAACATTTCTTTAATGAAAACAATGAGTTCTTTTGAAGGGTTCTCTTTTTTTACCTTACGTTCCATTTGCTGAATGGCGTAATTAAAAGGGAAATCTGTTAATCTGATGTAGAACTGTTGTTCTGATAAACTCTGATGAATTTTATTTAGTTTCTGAAACAAAGCCATCCATTCGTTTTCAGAATATTGTTGATTTCTACGAAGCAACCCTCCTATAACGGCATACGTAATATTGATTTTTTTAGCGCTGTTTCGATTGTGCGCTGAATGTTGCTCTGAATGATCTGCCTTTAGACTAAGTTGTTGGGTATAATCTAATAAAGACAAAATATAAGGCTTGATCTGCTCGGGTTTTTTATTTTTTAGCTCCTCATAATCCTCTATTCCACCTATATCGTTTGAGTTGACAACATACCGATTGGTAGATGAACTGATAGACGATATCTGAGTATCAATTTGCTGAAATTGTTCTTCTGTTAAAGTGCCTGACATAGTGTGAAATTTAGCCGCCTACCAACGGAGTGAGTTTGATAAAAGAAATATGAACGGATTCATCTACATAAACTTTTTGGTCCAAACTTTCTACTTGCTCATCATCAACCAAAATAAAAAATCCATTTTCTTGGAAAGATTTCAGGGCAATGTATAGTTGTTTTTCAAGGTCAATATTTTTATTCGATTTTTTGGTCTTTTTTTCTAAATAAGCAGGCAGTACCAGACCTTCTTTATAG
>ENA-ORXT01002439-ORXT01002439.1-marine-metagenome-genome-assembly--contig:-NODE-2439-length-22379-cov-6.331719_pt1 | contig 22379 bp, 20 predicted proteins | sample MGYA00237868_ERZ511482 | MGnify/ENA metagenome assembly ERZ511482
GTGCCCTGCTACCGATGTTCATCAATATGGACCGATCTGCCGGGTAGGGTCAATACGGCTGTTGCCCGAAGGCTTACCGAGAGCGGTACCCGGGCAACGGTACGTCGCGAAGGCGAAGGCGAGCGATCGAAGGGCATGACTCTTCCGTGTCATGGCGCGTACGGCGCCCAAGTTGCGCGCAAGAATTGCCCAACGGTACCGGCGCCGGTGTGACCGGGTCGTCAGTTGTGGCAGGTGCTCGATGGAACTTGCGGTGAACTGTGACGCCGTCGCGGGCAGGGAGCGAACATCCGACGCGTGCGCTCCAGCCCGTCGAGGGCCGGCCGCACGAGCCGAAGGGTCGGATCGGCGCGGGCACGGACGAGCGTGTCGGATCGATCGGCAGGTTTTGACACCGACCCGCCCATCGGCCCAAGCTGCCCACTCGCACCGGCCGGTCACGTGCGCGCGTTCGCCCGTGGCTCGGCACATCGACGGCCTTCGCCTGCCCATGCAACTTCCGCAGACCTTCGTCCCTCCGCTGCGCACCGGCGCACCGGGCGTGCACGCGCCGACCGCATCGCCCATCTCGCCCGTATCTCTGTGGGACCTCACCGCCGGGGAGCCGCCTCCGTTAGTACCCCTGGACGGCGACACCCTCACCGAGGTTGCCATCGTCGGCGGTGGCTTCACCGGCCTGTCCACGGCGCTGCACCTGGCCGAGGCCGGCATCGATTGCCGGGTGCTCGAGGCCGGCCGGATCGGGCAGGGCGGCTCTGGGCGCAATGTCGGGCTGGTGAACGCCGGGCTGTGGCTGCCGCCGAAGCAGGTTCGCGACCGGCTGGGCGAGGAGCGCGGTGCGCGCCTGATCGAGGCGCTGGGCGCGGCACCCGACGTCGTGTTCTCGCTGATCGACCGGCACCGAATGCGCTGCGAGTGCACCCGCACCGGCACCCTGCACGCCGCGCACTCGGCAGCGGGGTTCGAGGACCTTGCCCGGCGCCACGAGCAGTGGCGGGATCTCGGTGCACCGGTGGAACTGCTGTCGGCGCATGATGCGGCCGCGCGCATCGGCAGCGAGGCGTTCCACGGGGCGCTGCTCGATCGGCGCGCCGGCACCATCAACCCGATGGGCTACGCGCGCGGGCTGGCACGGGCGGCACACGAGGCCGGCGCGCGGCTGCATACGGACACGTGCGTCACGCGCCTGACCCGGCATGGCGAGCACTGGCGACTGGACACCCCGGCAGGCTCGGTGTCCGCTCGCAGCGTGGTGCTCGCCACCAACGCCTACACCGACGCGTTGTGGCCGGGACTGGCGCGCACCGTCACGCCGATCCACTACTTCCAGCTCGCCACCGAACCGCTCGGCGAGCGCGCGGCGCACATCCTGCCGCAACGGCAGGGGTTGTGGGACACCGGCCGCATCATGTTCTCGTTGCGGCGCGACGCGGCGGACCGGCTGATCATCGGGTCGATGGGGCGCGTCATCGGCGGCAGCCGCGGCCTGTCCGAACGCTGGGCGCAGCACACCCTGCGGCGGCTGTTTCCGGCCCTCGGCGAGGTCCGGTTCGAGCACCGCTGGCACGGCCGGATCGCGATGACCCCTGATCACCTGCCGCGCATCCACCGCCTGGCCGAGAACCTGTACACCCCGATAGGCTACAACGGCCGGGGCATCGCGCCCGGCACGCTGTTCGGCCGTGCCATCGCCGAGCGGCTGAACGGCGGCAGCGACGACAACCTGCCGATGCCGCCGAGCGAGCCGCGACCGGTGGCCGCAGGGCGGGTGGCGACACGCCTGTACGGTGCGGCCTTCGCGGCCAACCAGTGGGTGCGGAGCCTGACGTGAGCGTGCCGAAGCGGGAAGCGACCACCGGTGACACGGACGCCCTCGACGCAGGCGGCGATGGTGCGGACGACCGCGACGCGGACGTACGGGTCGGTGCCGACATCGGCGGCACCTTCACCGACGTGGTCCTGCAACGCGGCGAGCATCGCTGGTCGACCAAGATCCTGACCGATCACGCGGCACCCGAGCGGGCCATCCTCGACGGTATCCGCGAGCTGGCCGACCGGGCCGGCATCCCGCTACCGTCGATCGGGCAGGTCGTGCACGGCACCACGCTGGTCACCAACGCGCTGATCGAGCGTCGCGGCGCCCGCGTCGCGTTCATCACCACGCGCGGCTTTCGCGATGTGATCGAGATGCGCTCGGAGAACCGCTTCGAGCAGTACGACCTGAACCTGTCGCTGCCCGAACCGCTGGTGCCGCGCGAGGACCGCTTCGTGATCGGCGAGCGCATCGCCGCCGACGGCGAGGTGCTGCTGGGCATCGACGAGGGCGAGCTCGACGCGCTGGTCGAGCGTATCGTCGCGGGCGGGTTCGAGGCGGTCGCCATCGGCCTGCTGCACGCCTACGCCGGCGGTGCGCACGAGCAGCGGGTGGCCGATGCGGTGCGACGGCGGGCGCCCACGCTGTTCGTGTCGTGCTCCTCCGTGGTGTCGCCGCGCATGCGCGAGCTGGAGCGCTTCAACACGGTGATCGCCAACGCCTACGTGCAGCCGCGGGTGGCCGACTACCTCGCCCGGCTGCGCGGGTGCCTGCGCTCGGCGGGCATCGGCGCACCGGTGTTCCTGATGCACAGCGGCGGCGGCCTGATCGCGCTCGACACCGCGATCGAGCAGCCGGTGCGCCTGCTCGAATCCGGACCGGCCGGCGGCGCGGTGTTCGCCGCGCGCTGCGCCGAGGCGCATGCGCTGAGCCGCGTGCTGTCGTTCGACATGGGCGGCACCACCGCCAAGATCTGCCTGATCGAGGGTGGGAGGCCGAGCACCTCCAGCACCTTCGAGGTGGCGCGCAGCTACCGTTTCCGCAAGGGTTCGGGCATGACCGTGTCCACGCCGGTGGTCGACATGGTGGAGATCGGTGCCGGCGGCGGCTCGATCGCGCAGCGCGACCGGCTGGGGCGCATCGCGGTCGGTCCGCGCAGCGCGGGCTCCGAACCGGGGCCGGCCTGCTACGGACGCGGCGGTACCGAGCCGACGGTGAGCGATGCGAACCTGCTGCTGGGACGGCTGAGCGGCGAACACTTCGCCGATGGTGCGATCGCGCTCGATGCATCGCTGGCCGCCACGGCGGTGCGGCGGCATCTCGCGGCTCCGGATACGGGCACCGCTGCGGCCACCGCCACCGATACCGCCACGCTCGCCTTCGCCATCACCGAACTGGTCGACGAGAACATGGCGAACGCGGCCCGCGTGCACGCGGTGGAGAGCGGCCGCGACATCGAGCGGTTCACCATGGTCGCCTTCGGCGGCGGCGCACCGCTGCACGCCTGCCGCCTGTGCGAGAAGCTCGGCATCGACACCCTGCTGATCCCGGTGGGGGCGGGCGTCGGCTCGGCGCTCGGCTTTCTCGACGCACCGGTGTCCTGCGAGATCGGGCGCGGGCTGTTCCAGCGACTCGCGGCGTTCGACACCGAGGCCGTCAACGCGTTGCTCGGCGAGCTCGAGGACGAGGCGCGCCGGTTCGTCGCCGCCGGCACGCCGTCCCCGGACACGCCGGTGCAGGCCTCGCTCACCGCCTCGATGCGCTACGCCGGACAGGGCTGGGAGATCCCGGTGGCGCTGCCGCTGCAGCCGTTCGACGCGACGGCGGCCGTGCAGCTCGGTGACGCCTTCGATGCCGCCTACCGCGCGCTGTTCGGGCGCACCATCGACGGGCTCGGCGTCGAGGTGACGAACTGGTCGGTGGCGGTGGCGTCGGTGGTTCCGGCGGCGGCGAGGATCGAGCGTCGTACCGCAGGTCCGGTGCCCGATGCCACGACGTCGCGCCGGTTGTTCGATACCCTGCAGCGCACCGAGGTGGAGGCCTGCGTGGTGCAGCGGGCCGGGCTTGCACCGGGCGACACGCTGCCGGGCCCGGCGGTGGTGGTCGAGCGCGAGACCTCGACCATCGTCACGTCCGCGTTCACGCTGACGGTGCAGGACGACGGTTCGCTGCTGCTGCGACGCCGCAGGTCGAAGCCGGAGCCGGAGCCGGAGTCCGAAACCCGGACCGAACCTCGGGGGGCCAGCGCGAACCGGACCGGCGAGATAGACCTGCAGGTGATGTGGAACCGCCTGATCGCGGTGGTCGAGGAGCAGGCCACCACGCTGATCCGCACCGCGTTCAGCACCTCGGTGCGCGAGGCCGGCGACCTGTCGGCCGGCCTGTTCGACCGGCGCGGCCGGATGATGGCGCAGGCGGTCACCGGCACGCCCGGGCATGTGAACGCGATGGCCGAGTCGGTCGCGCACTTCGTGCTGGCGATCGGTGCGGATCGCATCCTGGAAGGTGACGTGTACATCACCAACGATCCGTGGCTGGGCACCGGTCACCTGCACGACGTCACCGTGGTCACGCCGGTGTTCAGGAAGGCGGTGCACATCGGCTTCTTCGCCTGCACCGCGCACGTGGTCGACATCGGCGGACGCGGCTTCGGGCCGGACGGTGACGACGTCTACGAGGAAGGGCTGCAGATCCCGATCATGAAGCTGGTCGATCGGGGCGAGCTGTCGACGGTGCTGATGCGGATCGTGCGCGCCAACGTGCGCGAACCCGATCAGGTGATCGGCGACATCCACTCGCTGATCGCCTGCAACGCGGCGGGTGAACGGCGGCTGGCCGGCATGCTGGAGGAGTTCGGCATCGACGCTCTGGAGGCGCTGTCGGACTTCATCGTCGGTACCAGCCTGGCCGCCACCCGCCGCTGCATCGCGGCGCTTCCCCCCGGCGCCTACGCCAACACCATGCGGGTGGACGGCTTCGGCGCACCGGTCACGATGCAGGTGCTGCTGAGCGTGGCGGGCGATCGCCTGCGGGCCGATTTCGCCGGCACCTCCGGGCAGAGCGGCAAGGGCGTCAACGTGCCGATGGTCTACACCCGCGCCTACGCCTGCTACGGGTTGAAGTGCGCGATCGCGCCGGACGTGCCGAACAACGCCGGCTCGCTGGCCCCGTTCGAGGTGGTGGCGCCCGAGGGCTGCATCCTGAACGCGCAGCGTCCGGCACCGGTGTCGGTGCGGCACGTGCTCGGGCACCTGGTGCCGGACGTGGTGCTCGGGGCGCTGCACCTGTGCCTGCCGGACACGGTGCCGGCCGAGGGGGCCAGCGCGTTGTGGAACATCCAGATCGCGACCCGTCCGGTGAGCGATGCGGCCGGACGACCCGATGGCGGGGGCGGGAGCGGGCACGAGATGCTGATGTTCAACTCCGGCGGCACCGGTGCGCGGCCGGCGCTGGACGGGCTGTCCGCCACCGCCTTTCCGTCCGGGGTGTCGACCATGAGCGTCGAGGCGACCGAACAGGTCGGGCCGATCGTGGTGTGGCGCAAGGAACTGCGCGAAAACTCGGGCGGGGTGGGGCGTCAGCGCGGCGGGCTCGGCCAGGTGATCGAGATCGAACCGCGCGCCGGGCACGAGTTCCACTTCAACGCCATGTTCGAGCGGATCGATCACCCGGCGCGCGGCCGTGACGGTGGCGGTGACGGGGCACCGGGCCGGGTCGGACTGGCCGACGGCACGCCTCTCGCCGGCAAGGGGCGGCAGAAGGTGTCGGCCGGGCAGCGGCTGGTGCTCGAACTGCCGGGCGGCGGTGGCTACGGTCCGCCGTCGGCACGAGCGGCGGAGGCGGTGCGGCGCGATCTGCGTGCCGGCTACTCCACGTCCGGCCCGGACGAGCCGGCAACGACGCGCCCGGAGGATGACGAGGTCGGCGGCCCTGCACCGAGCCGGTGAACGTCGTGCCCGGTTCCGCCAGCCGTTCGGTCGGACCGGTGCATGCGGTGGTGTCCGGGGCGGACAGCACGAACCCGAGGACGAGCCGATCCGCCCGGACCGGGCCGTTCGGACCGAGCACCTCGGCGCAGGCGTACTCTTGCCTGCATGTCGGTTCATGGGGTCACGACTCCTACGCTCGCCGTGATCGTTCGATGCTCGTCGCTCACGCCTTTCTGGCGACTCTTCCTGGGGAAGGTCTCGTGCCGCAGTCCCGCAGGGAGCACGTGCTGCCACGACGATGTGTACCCGCCCCCGGCCGTGCTCGGGCCACCCGGAGTGCAACCTGCCGGAACGGACCAAGTCTTTTGCCGATTGCCGCCGTATTCTTGGTTCACATCGCCCGGCACCCCGCCGGCATCCGGCACTCGCTGTCCGCTCACCTCCCGATCCGTCGTCATGCTCAAGACCGCCCCATCCGCGCTGACCTCGCCCCGTCTGACGGTGTCGCGCCGGCTGCGCTCCACCCCGTTCACCGAGCGTGCCATGACGCGCGGCGCCAGCGCGTTCACCGTCTACAACCGGATGCTGCTGCCGACCGTGTTCGAGAGCCTGGAGGCGGACTACCGTCACCTGGTCTCGGCGGTGCAGGTGTGGGATGTCGGGGTGGAGCGACAGGTCGAGATCCGCGGCCCGGATGCGGCGAAGCTGGTGCAGTGGATGACCCCGCGCGACATCGGCGCCGTCGAGATCGGTCGCTGCTGGTACCTGCCGCTGTGCGACTCGCACGGCAAGCTCGTCAACGACCCGGTCGGGCTGAAGCTGGCCGAGGATCGCTGGTGGCTGTCGATCGCGGACTCCGACGTCGAGCTGTGGGCAGATGGACTGGCGACCGGTGCCGGGCTGGACGTCGAGGTGTTCGAGCCGGCGGTCTGGCCGCTCGCCGTGCAGGGGCCGCTGGCCGAGCAACTGGTCGCGCGCGTGTTCGGAGAGGCGGTGCGCGGCATCCGCTTCTTCCGCTTCGAACGCCTGCAGTTCGAGGGGCATCCGCTCATCGTGGCGCGCTCGGGCTGGAGCAAGCAGGGCGGGTTCGAGATCTACGTGGACGACGCGATGGTGGGGGAACGGTTGCACGATGCGCTGTTCGAGTTCGGCGCCGACCTGGACGTGCGCGCCGGCTGCCCGAACGGCATCGAGCGCATCGAGGGGTCGCTGCTGTCGTTCGGCAACGACATGGATGGTGACGACTCACCGATCGAGGCGGGACTGGAGCGGGTGCTGAGCCTGGATGCCGACATCGACGCGATCGCGCTGCCCGCCCTGCGCGCCGAGCGCTCGAGAGGTCCGGTCAAGCGGCTCGCCGGCGTGGTCGTGTCGGGCGAGCAGGAGGACGCGGCCCTGTTGCCGTTCGGCATCGAGGGCTGGCCGATCTGCGAGATCCGCTCTCAGACGTTCTCGCCCCGTGCCGGAACGCGGATCGGCATCGCCATGCTCGACGCCGCACTGGGGACGGGTAGCGAGGTGCGGGTGCGGCGGGTGGACGCAAGCGAGGTCGACGCGTGCGTGGTGGCGCTGCCGTTCACGTTCGACTGACGTCGGGGCCGTGCGGGCGCATCAACTCGTGGTGGAACTCGTCATCACGCCGTTGCCGTTGCGAAACGGCGAGTGCCACACGAAGCGGTCGCCGCCGCCGAAGCGTGCCAGCAGGCAGGCTGCGCCCAGCAGGGCGAACTCGCGCTTGATGCCGTTCAGGTTGGCGATGAAGGAGGTGTCCAGCGAGAGCTTGCCGAGCATGTACCAGAGCATGACCGCACCGACGAGCAGGGCCGCCGCCCGGATACCCACTCCGGATACCAGCAGGGTGCCGACGATCACCAGCAGCGGTGCGAACGTGGCGAAGCTCTGGATGCTGTCACCACCGACGAAGAAGCCGCCGACCAGCAACGGGGCGGCCAGCGACAGGCGTGTCAGCAATCCGAGCGCATCCCAGCTCACGGAGGCCTGAGCCGATGCCGATGCCGATGCCGATGTCGATATCGGTGTCGGTGTCGGTGCTCGATCCACGCTCCACCGCCCGGGGCCCAGGTTGAACAGCACGAACATCAGGCCCGACAGGCCGACGTCGCGAATCTGCACCAGCAGGGCGGGGGAGGTGTAGGTGTCCATCACCGGCACGACACCCGGCGTCGTGACCACCGGCAGCGAGAAGACGAAGGTCCAGAGCAGGAAGGCGTAGATCAGCGCCAGCGGCCTGACCAGGAACCCCGCGAGCAAGGCCAGACCGCTGGCCAGTTCGAACGCCGACAGGGCGGTCAGGAAGGTCCACGGGGAGAACAGCGCGGGGATCCCGCCACGGAAGAGGTAGTCGGTGAAGAACGTGTTGACGTAGCCGCCCGGCCCCATGTAGCTGCTGACCATCGCCGCGCCCCCGTCGGCGCCGAGCAACTGGCCCAGCTTGCTCCAGCCACCGATCACGAACACCAGGCCCATCCCGATCCGTAGCCACAGGGCGGCGGTGTCCCGATCGAAGGGCGCGGTGGCGGGCCATCGCCGCCGATCGATCGCACGGCCGGGGGCATCGTCCATTGCCGGAACGATCTCCGGCGGCTTCGAGGTAGGGCTCATGGTGTCGTGGTCTCTCTATGGTGAGGGCCTCCCGCTGGGGGGCATGACCGGAACCACGTCTCACTATCTGATTTGATTGCCGGATCGGCCAGCGTTCGAGGCAACGCGGTACGAGGCCGGTGCCGCTGGCAGCACCGGGTTGCCCGCCTTGCCGGCGATGGTGTTCGACGGCTGGTACCTGGTCACGGGCGCGCAGGGCGAGGAGCGCTACGCCGGCGTGCTGGAGCGGATCCGCAGCGCCACGGCAGACGCCTCGTGACACGGTCGTGCCCGGGTACGGCCGATCGCTGAAAATCGGAGCGGCGACCCTGTCGCCACCGACGTCCCCGGTCCGCACTGGTATGGTTCGAGGGAACCTGCACCGGGACGACGACCATGAAAGACAATCACAATCGCACGCTGGCGATATTCGCCGTGGTGTTCTTCGTGCTGACGCTGCTCTCCGGCGCCGGCTTCTTCGGTTCCCTCTTCTCGACCGTCCTCGCCACAGTCGTGGTCCACTTCGGCCTGCGCTACTTCGAATCGAAGAAGGGCACCCGGCCTCCCGAGTAGGCGCCCCCCCCTACACCGTCGCGTCGTCGCCCCAGATCTCCTTCAGCCGCTTGTCCCGACCGCAGCCCCAGCGGTAGGCCTTGTAGCGCACCGGGCTCTTCTTGTAGAAGTCCTGATGGTGGATCTCGTTGCCGGTGATCGGGTGGAACGTGTCGGCCGGCAGGATCGGCGTCACCACCGTCTGCCCGGGGAAGCGCTCGACGACGCGTTGCCGGGACCGCTCGGCAAGCTCTCGTTGCTCGTCATCGGCGACGAAGACCGCGCTGAGGTAGCTCGGACCCTTGTCGCAGAACTGGCCACGGGCATCGAACGGGTCCACGTTCACCCAAAAGTGGTCGAGCAGGTCCCGGTAGCTGACGACATCGGGGTCGTAGGTGATCTCGACGGCCTCGTAGTGTCCGGTGTGATCGCCCTGGTAGGTGGGGTTCTCGGCGGTGCCGCCGGTGAAGCCCGAGACGACCTCGTCGACACCGTCCAGCGCCTCGAAGTCCTTCTCCATGCACCAGAAGCATCCGCCGGCCAGCACGGCGGTGTCCGCACCCGCACCGGGTGAGAGCAGGCCTGCCAGGGACAGGGCGATGGCGCCTGCACAACGCTTGATGGAAATCATGAGGGAGTGTTGGCGGGGCCGGTTTGCTCGAACCCCTATGATGCGAGACGGCCGGATTGGTTGCACCCCGTTCTGCCAAAGTGTTCGCACGATGGCCATCCGACATCCGGTGCGCGGAGCGAACCGGGCGGTCGCCGTCGGCCCCTTCGGCATGAGCAAAGAACGAACGGGTATTGGCACGGGGAAGGCGAAGCCGTTACCGTCTGCGCCTTCGTCACCCTGACACCGGTATCGCCATGAAATCCCTTGCCGCCGTCTCCATCCTCGGTGCCGCCCTCGGCGCCGCTCTCGTCACCCCGGTCGGTGCCGCCACGTTCGGGCCGCTGGTCACGCCTGCCGACCTGCAATCGCAGCTCGATTCGGTCGAGCCGGTCCTGCTGGACATCCGCGGCGACGACTACGCGAGCGGCCACATCGACGGTGCCGTCTCCGCACCCTACGGGCTGTTCCGCGGGCCGAAGGAGAACCCGGGTCAGGTGCCGGATGCGGCAAGCCTGGAGCGAACCTACGAAACGGCCGGCCTGGAACTCGACCGGCCGGTGGTGATCGTGCCCGAGGGGGCCAGCGATACCGACTTCGGTGCCGCGGCACGGGTCTACTGGACGATGAAGTCCTCCGGCTTCACCGACCTGTCGATCCTGAACGGTGGCGTGCGCGGCTGGCAGGAGGCGGGCTTCGCGCTGGAGACGGCGCCGAGCACGCTGCCGGCCACCGACCTCGACATCGTCTTCTCCGGTGACTGGACCGCCGATACCGAGGCGGTCGTCGCGGCCACGCGCGGCGAGATCGACGCGCTGCTGCTGGACGCGCGTCCTGACGAGTTCTACCAGGGCAGGAAGGGGCACGCCGCCGCCGCCATGCCGGGCACCCTGCCGGGTGCGAAGAACCAGGTCTACACCGCGTTCTTCGCCGAGGGCTCCTCGGCCATCGACAGCTCGATCGACGCATCCCCGCTGCTCGAGACGCTGGGCGTGAGCGATGGTCAGGAGATCGTGTCGTTCTGCAATACCGGCCACTGGGCGGCCACCAACTGGTTCGCGCTGTCCGAGGTGGCCGGGCTCGACAACGTGAAGCTGTACCCGGGATCGATGGTGGAGTATTCCGGCGCCGGTCACGAGGTCGAGAACGCACCGGGTCTGGTCGGCAACTTCGTCAACAAGCTGCGCGGCAACTGATCGCAGCGATCGGCACGGGCACGAGTTCGGGCAGGGGCACCGTGTTGTCGCGGCGTGCGGCCCCGGTGCTGACGGCGCTGCTCGCGGTGCTGGCGGTGATGATCCTGGCGGGCATCCGCTACGGACTGCTGCTGGCGGTGGGGCTCGGCTTCGGGCTCGTGCTCGAGGGGCTGCGCTTCGGCTTCGCCGGACCGTGGCGGGCGATGATCCTGCGGCGCGAGCCGTCGGGGCTGTTCGCGCAACTCATCGCCATCGGCCTGGTCGCCGTCGTCGCCCTGCCGTTGATCGCGGCACGCGGCGGGGAACTGGTCGGCGCGCAGGCACCGGTCGGCTGGGCGATGGTCGGCGGCGCGTTCGTGTTCGGCATCGCCATGCAGGTGGTGCTCGGGTGCGGATCCGGCACCCTGGTCAATGCGGGTTCCGGCAACCCGATCGCCGTCCTGGCGCTGCCGGCGTTCGCGGTTGGCAGTTTCGCAGGCGCTTGGCACCTGTTCTGGTGGACCGACCTGGGCACGCTGCCACCGATCGGTGTCGCCGGCTGGAGCGGCGTCGCCGTCACGCTGGCCGGTCTGATCGTGGTGGCGGCGTCGCTGCACCGGATCGCCGCTCGCGGCCGGCGCGGCGTGCAACGCCACCATCTGGTCGCCGCCGTGGTCGTCGCCGCCCTGGCGGTCTCGAACCTGATCGTCGCCGGGCAGCCGTGGGGCGTGGTCTACGGGCTCGGCCTGTGGGCGGCGAAGGGCGCCACCGCGCTCGGTGCGGACCTGTCCGGCTCGCCGTTCTGGGCGGCGCGCGAGAGCGTCGAACGCATCGGTGCCAGCCTGCTCACCGATGTCACCTCGCTGACCAACATCGGCATCGTGCTCGGCGCCTTCGTGGTGGCCAGCTGGCGCGACGGCGGACTGTCGGCGCGGATCCCGACGCTGCCGGCACGCGCCTGGATCGCCACCGCCGTGGCGGGCCTGCTGCTCGGCTACTCCTCGCGGCTGGCCTTCGGCTGCAATGTCGGCGCCTTCTTCTCCGGCATCTCGACCGGCAGCCTGCACGGCTGGGTCTGGTTCGCCGCGGCGTTCGGGGGCTCGATCCTCGGCATCCGGTTGCGCCCGGTGCTCGGCCTGGAGGCGCGGTCGTGACCGGGGAGGCGGCCGCGGGCACGACCCGACGCGTTCCGGCCCTGCTCGCGATCGGGCTGCTGGCGCTGCTGGTGATCCTCGACTACTCGCTGAACCCGCCGAACCCCTACCGCGCGCCGTCGATCGTCGCGCTCGGGTCGGGTGCCGCGAGTGCCGGCGGGTTCTGCGGAGCGTTGCCGGACTGACTTCCGGTCAGGCGCGACGCCTCGGGCGCACGGAAGCCTCAGGCGGGCGGAAAGGAGGTGTCGCCCGGTTCCAGCTCCACGACACAACCCCCGGAGCCGGTCGGCAGGCTGGCCTGCACCTGGTTCTTGATCGTGCTGCCGGCGAAGTCGGTATCGCTCGGGAAGTCGTAGAACGCCGCGCGGCTCTGCGGGGTCACCATGATCTTGGCCGCTCGCGAGATCTGCGCCGAGCCACCGATGTCGGGCAACGAGATCTGCACGTAGCCACGGACCTCGAGGTTGCGCCCCACCAGCACGCCGTCGGTGGGCAGGGGGGCGATCTGCGGCAGGACGGCAAGCTTCGCGGTCGCCTTCGAGGCGAGCCTCAATTCCAGGTCGGCTGCCCGGTAGGTGTCGTCGGTACCCGGCACCAGCGTCAGCTGGCCGAACACGTTGTCGGTACTGGAGGCGCCCGGGTTGTCCAGTATGGCGATGGTGTTGCCGTCGAGCTTGCGATTGGCCATGTCGCTGCTCGGCGGGATCGAGACGAACTCGACGTCGTACAGCAGATCCTTCTCCTCCAGGTTGGTCAGTTCCAGGAAGTAGCCCTGCAGCACGGTTTCCACCTGCAGGCCCATCACCGGTGCCTGCTTGACGAACAGCAGTTCGAAGTGGGAAATGATCCTCGACATGCGTGTTCTCCACGTTCCCAGAGTAGGCATTCCAAGATATGCGTCACACTTTTCCGGGTCAATGCCCGGGGGGCTGACAAAAGGACCAGGTCGCCGGTGCTGCAGTTCGGCCCGGACCGTCCCGGGTCGGAAGCCTCCTGCCCGCACGGTACCGCTTTCCGACCCGACGTCCAGCTGCTTCCGATGGCCCCGCCGGTGCCGCTCACCGATACTGGCTGCGCGTCGAGGGAGTGACGCGGCGGCGGCCCGCCGACCCCGCTTCCCGCCACACCAGCGCCATGCCACCCGGATGCCCTTCATGTCCCTTCCGTCCGTCGCTCCGGCCGTGTCCAAGGTCGCCTCCCAGGTCGCCTCCTTGACCGCCTCCCCGTGCGCCGCCGCCATCGTGCTGTTCGCCCGCCTGGTGACGGCGGTGCGCGGGCTGTGGGTCGGAGTCGAGCCGGTGGCGCGCCAGCGCGTCTACTACGCCAACCACTGCAGCCATGGCGACGTCGTGCTGCTGTGGACGGTACTGCCGCCGCGGTCGCGCCGCGTCACGCGCCCGGTGGCCGGAGCCGACTACTGGATGGCCACCCCGCTGCGCCGCTTCATCGGCCGCCGGGTGTTCCGGGCGTTGCTGATCGAGCGCGGGTCGACATCCATCGGCTCGACCCCCGTCGGGTCGACGTCCGTGCCCGCCGGCAAGGCGGCGGTCGAACGCATGGCAGCCGCGCTCGACGACGGGGACTCGTTGATCCTGTTCCCGGAAGGCACGCGCAACACCGGCGATTCGCCGTTGCTGCCGTTCAGGAGCGGGCTGCACCACCTGGCGCAGGCGCGCCCCGGGGTCGAGTTCGTGCCCGTCTGGATCGCGCACCTGAACCGGGTGCTGCCCAGGGGCGAGATGGTGCCGGTACCGTTGCTGTGCACGGTGAGTTTCGGGCCCGCATTGCCGATCGAGGCCGGCGAGAGCGGGCCGGCCTTCCTGGACCGGGCGCACGCGGCACTGCTCGCGCTGGCCCGGGAGGAGCAGCGGTGAACGCGCCGCCGGAACTGTTCGCCGTGCTGGGCGGTGCCTTCGCGCTGCTGGTGGTCGCCACCACGATCGGCCAATGGCTTTCCCGGCGCCGGCCGGTGGGCCACGAATCACCGGTCATCGACAACCTGAACGCGCGCATCAACGCCTGGTGGGCGATGGTGCTGCTGCTGGGGCTCGCCTGCCTGGCGGGCGACACGGCGGTGATCCTGCTGTTCGCGCTGTGCTCGTTCGCAGCCCTGCGCGAGTGCCTGACGCTCACGCGCACCTCCCGCCACGACCACCGTGCCCTGACGGTGGCCTTCTTCGTCGTGCTGCCGGCGCAGTACCTGCTGATCGGGCAGGGCTGGTACGGCCTGTACTCGATCTTCATCCCGGTGTACGCCTTCCTGCTGCTGCCGATCCTGGCGGCGTTGCGCGGCAGCACGGAACGTTTCCTGGTGCGCGTCGCCGAGACGCAGTGGGCATTGATGATGGCGGTGTTCTGCCTGTCGCACGTGCCGGCATTGCTGACGTTGTCGATTCCCGGGCACGAGACGGGCGGGGTGCTGCTGATCGTGTGGCTGGTGGTGACGGTGCAGCTGAGCGACGTGTTCCAGTACGTGGTGGGAAAGCTCGCCGGACGCCACCCGATCGCCCCGTCGCTGTCGCCCTCCAAGACCCGCGAGGGCACCGTCGGCGGCATCGCGCTGGCGGTGTCGACGGGCACCGCGTTGCACGGCATCACTCCGTTCTCGGTGACCGAGGCCGCAGCGCTCGCGCTGGTGGTCACGCTGATGGGCTTTCTCGGCGGGCTGGTGCTGTCGGCGGTCAAGCGCGATCGCGGCATCAAGGACTGGGGCCACCTGATCGCCGGTCACGGCGGCGTGGTCGATCGGCTGGATTCGGTACTGTTCGCCGCGCCGGTGTTCTTTCACCTGGTTCGCTACCTTCACGGAGTCCCATGAACGATGTGCCGACCGGCGAGCGCCCACCGGGCGTCGCTCCCCAGGCCGCCGATCGTCGGCCGCTGGCCAGCCGCGACACCGGCTGGGCACGGTTGCTTGCCCGCCGTGCCGCGGCCGCAGGCATGACCCCCAACGGGATCTCCCTGGCCAGCACGGGTTTCGCCGGCCTGGCGGGCGCCGCGTTGTGGATGGCGCACGGTGCATCCGGCCCGGTCGGGATCGCCTGCTTGCTGCTGGCCGCCCTCGGGTGCCAGCTGCGCCTGCTCTGCAACCTGATCGACGGCATGGTGGCGATCGAGGGCGGGCGTGCCAGCGCGACCGGAGCGTTGTGGAACGAGTTGCCGGACCGGGTCTCCGACATCCTGATACTGGTGGCCGTCGGTCTGACGGCGGACGCACCGGTGCTCGGCTGGGCCGCGGCCACCGCTGCGGTGCTGGCCGCCTACGTGCGCGAACTCGGCCACCGGCTGACCGGGACGGTCGACTTCACCGGCGTGATGGCCAAGCCGCAGCGCATGGCGGCGGTGACGCTCGCCTGCGGGCTGGCGATCCTCGCCCGTCTGTCCGGTACGGTGCACGACACGGTGATCTTCCGGTGGACGATCACCGGTGTGCTGATCGGGGCAACGTGGGTCACCGTCTCGCGCACCCGTCGCCTGCTCGGCGCGCTTCGCGATCCCGCCCCTTGTCCCGCCCGTCGACCTGCTCGCCAAGGGCCTGTGAAGGAATGAAGGGCGACAGGATGTACCCTTTATTCCTTCACAGGCCCTGACCCGCCCATGAATGCCCGCCCCGAACCGACCACCCGTGACGATGATCGGCTGGCGCAGGACGCCAGCACCGAGGTGCACCGTCACCGCTGGTCGCCGCCGGCCGGCGCGCCGGCGCGCTCGCGCGGTGTCTACCTGCTGCACGGCTCCGGCGAGCATGCGGCGCGCTACGAGCGACTCGCCACCCGGCTGGCCGCTGCCGGCTGGCGGGTCGGTGCGCACGATCAGCCGGGCCACGGCCGCTCGGGTGGACCGCGCGGACGGTTGCCGGTGGACGGAGCGCTGGCCACGAGAGCGGCGATCGAGTGCGCCCGCTTCGCTCGCGAGACCGGTGCCGTCCCGTTCCTGTTCGGCCACAGCCTGGGCGGGGTGGTCGCGGCCGAGCTGGTGCTGCTGCACCGCATGGAGGTGCCCGGGCTGCTGCTGTCCGCACCGGCGATCGTGCCCCGCCTGACAGGGCGCGAGACCCTGAAGCTCAGGGCATTGTCCTTGCTGGCGCCCCGGCTGGCGATCGAGCTGCCCTCCGACGCGTCGCGCCTGACGCGCGATCCTGAGCAGCAGCGCATCGCTCTGGAGGATCCGCTCAATCACGGCTTCAAGTCCGCCGAGCTGGTCAACTGGCTGATGCGGACCGCCGGGCAGGTGCTGGCGGCGGCGGACCGGCTGGACACGCCCACCCTGCTGATGATCGCCGGTGACGACCCGGTGATCGACATCGAGCGCACGCGCGATTTCGTTTCCCGCGCCCCCGAGGCACGGCTGACGGTGCACGCCCACGAGGGGGCTCGCCACGAGCTGCTCAACGAGATACCCGAGGTGCGCGAGCGCGTCGAGGCGGACATCGTCGCGTGGCTGGAGGTGCAGGACCCGGCAGCGGACGCGTGACGTCTCAGAACCGGTAGCGGATATCGAGCACCGCGTAGTTCAACCAGGCGAAGCTGTAGACGTCATCGGTATCCGCCCCGCCTTCCAGCGTCCGGTAGCCGGCGCCGATCTGCCAGCGGCGGCCCAGATCGCGCTCCAGCGTCACGGCGATGTCGAACAGCCGACCGGGGCCGCCGGCCAGCCCGTCGACGTCCAGCCCGAGCGCCCATCGGTCGTCGAACCGGTAGGTGCCGGAGACGTGCAGCGCCGGCACGAACCCGACGTTGTCGTTGCTGGCGCTCGTCATCCCCTGACGCAGTCCGATCTCGGCATCCCGCACCACGCCGGTGAAGCCGACGCCCCAGCTCCACGGTCCGCGGTCGGTCAAGGCGTAACGGTAGGTCAGCTTCCAGGCGTTGAACCGGTACGTCCCTTCGGCCGGCCCCGCTCGGAAGGTCTGGCCCTCGAACACGGTGTCCTGCGCCAGTTGTCCGGTGTCGGACACCTCCAGCGGTGCGTACACCAGCCGCACGCTGTGCCTGTCATAGATACGCCAGTGACCGCTGACACGCGCGAAGGGCAGGGCGTCCGACCCGGTGAGCGCGGTGACGTCGAACCCGGTACCGGTGTCGCCGGGAATCCGTGCATCGTTGCGGGCGAACCACACGGCACCGGTCTCCAGACCGAGGCTGAAGCCGTGCCGCACCCGTTCGGATGCGGACGCGTGAGCCGATGCGGTGCACAGGAGCAGCATCGTCGCGATGCGGGCGAGACGGCACCGATCGCGTCGGGAACGGCTTTGCATGGGACCCTGAAACCATCGAGAGGCGTGGGTAGACTACCGCAAGCGCCCGACGTGCCCGACCCCGTTCGCCGCTCCCCGCCACCCTCACCGCCCACCTCCCCCATGAAACGCATCGAGACCTGCTCGACGCTCCACTACAGCGTGGATGCCCCCACGACGTTCCTGTTCCAGATCGCCGTCGCCGACAACGAGCACCAGACGATCGTGGAGGAGTCGCTGGAGACCGAACCCGCCGTCGACATCGAGCGCTGCCAGGTCGGTGCCTCGGGCAACCGGATGATGCGTACCGTCGTCCAGCCCGGGCCGTTCACCGTGCGCTACCGCGGGCTGGTCGATCTCGAGCAGGCGCTGGCCGATCCGTCGAACCTGTCCGAGGCCGCCTACGCCGACCTGCCCCCCGAGGTGCTCGTCTACCTCAACCCCAGCCGCTACTGCGAGAGCGACCGGCTGCTCGGCTTCGCGGTGGAGCAGTTCGGCACGCTGGCGCCCGGCCATGCCCGGGTCGCCGCCATCGCCGACTGGGTGCACGAACGGCTGGACTACGTGCCCGGCAGTACCGGTCCGTCCACCACGGCGTGCGACGTGCTCGAGCAGCGTACCGGGGTGTGCCGCGACTACGCCCACGTGACCATCGCGCTGTGCCGTGCGCTGGGCATTCCGGCGCGCTACGTCGCAGGCTACGCCGTCGACCTGCAGCCGCCGGACTTCCACGGCTTCTGCGAAGCCTGGCTCGGCGGCGGCTGGTACCTGTTCGACGCCACCCGGCTCGCCCCGCTGGACGGTTTCGTGCGGATCGGCGCCGGACGGGACGCCGCGGACGTCAGCTTCGCCACCATCATCGGTTCGCTGGGTGACAGCCCGCCGCCGCAGGTGGTGGCGAACCGGGTGCCGATGGAGGGGGATGGCGGCGAGCTCGGCGGCCAGGGCAGTTCGGGGGCAACGACGTCCGACGGCGAGGCGATCGGCATCGCCTGAGGCAACGCTAGCCGCGGGTGTAGACCAGACCCGCGTACGGGGCGAGCGTCATCACCAGCGAACGCTCCAGCCCGTCCTGACCGGGCTGCTCGGCCTCGATGACGGGCCGGGCGAGCGTTCCCGCCGGGTCCAGGTAGTGCGCCGAGCCGTTGTCGAAGCGACACGTCCAGGCGCCGTCCCCGGGCGCGCCGATCCGGTAGTCGCCCCACTCGCGGGCCGCCAGGTTCACGATCACCAGGGTCTCGCCGGCGGGGTCGTCCTCGCGCCAGCGACGGAACGCGATCACCTTGGCCTCGTCGTTGGCGTGGATCACCTGGACCTCCTGCCCGGTCAGCCCCGAGGAGTGCCCGTCGACGTTTCTCCTGAGCCGGATCAGGTCCCGGTACAGGCGCATCACGTTGTCCTGCTCCCCGGCCACGTCCCAGTCGATCGCCCGGTTGTCGTCGAACCAGCGATCGCGCAGGAACTCCTGGCCCTGGAAGATCATCGGCACGCCGGGGGAGGTGAACACCAGCAGCGCGCCGAGTCCCGAGCGCCGCTCGGCGTACCAGCCGGTCGGGTTGTCCGCATCGATCTCGGAGGGCAGCCGCTGCTTGCCGTTGGCGACCTCGTCGTGGGACTCGGTGTACACCACGCGCTCGAACACGTCGTGGTTGTAGCGGTTGGTGATCGCCGCGGCGACGGCCTGAACATCCCGGTTCGCATCGTCCATCTCGGCCAGGGCGGCCCGTACCGGGTGCACGAAACCCTCGTCCCACTGGGTGTTGAAGCAGGCGCCACCGTCCTGTTTCGGGGTCGTGACGGCGGCATTGCTGCGCAGGTCCTCCGCGATGAGGATCTTGTCGGGGTGCTCGGCACGGATGCCGTCGTTGACCCACTGGGCCAGGGTCCAGCCGTCCTCGATGTCGTCCTCGACACCCTGGGTGGAGCGCATGTAGAGCGTCATGTCGTAGCGCAGCCCGTCGACCGCGTAGTCCTCCACCCACATGCGCGCGTTGTCGCGGATGTAGTCGCGCACCTCGGGCCGGCCGTAGTCGGGCCGGGTGTCGCCCCAGGGCGTCTCGCTGCGGTGGTCGTTGTAGAAGTAGATGCCGCCCTTGTCGTTCTCCGACCAGCCGTCGAACTGCCAGATGGCCAGGTCGCTCGGCCCGAAGTGGTTGTAGACCACGTCCATGATCACCGCGATGCCGCGCTCGTGAGCGCCGGCGACCAGCCGCTTGAAGGCTTCGGGGCCGCCGTAGGCGCTCTCGATGGCGAAGATGTGCGCCGGGTTGTAGCCCCACGAGATGTCGCCGGCGAACTCGGCCACCGGCATGATCTCGATCGCGTTGATGCCCAGCCAGGCGAGGTAATCGAGCCTGGCGCCGACCGAGTCGAAGGTGCCCACACCGTCCTCGTCGAGCCGGTTGAAGGTGCCGACGTGCATCTCGTAGACGACGAGTTCGTTCAGGGAGGGTGGCGAGAAGTCGCCGTCACGCGTCCCGGATGCCGGGGCGACGAGCACCGCGTTGCCGACCGAGTTGGTCACCTCGCGAGCGTAGGGGTCGATGCGCAGGAAGGTGTCGTCGCCGTTGGTGATCTCGAAGCGGTACTCCTGGCCGGCCGTGGCGCCGTCCACGCGCCCGACCCACTGGCCGTCGTCCGTGGATTCCAGGGGATGGGTGCCACCGACCCAGTCGTTGAAGTCGCCGACCACACCGACGGCGTCGGCATGGGGTGCCCAGACCCGGAATCCGGCGCCGCGTTCGTCCACGGTCGCGCCCGGAGAGGGCCGGGAAGGGGTATCGAGGATGGTCATCGTGCGTGATCGTCAGGATCGCGAAGGTGCGACGCGGCGATCGTGCGCCGCCACCGCGCACCCCGGTGCGGTCTGGAAACTTCTCCCGTGCGATCTGCACGATGTGCTCAATGGCGCCTGGGCCCTGACAGGAACTCGCCCCACGCGTGCAGCCCCTCGACGTGTTCGCACAGCACCTTGAACACCACCAGCAGCGGCACCGCCATCAGCGCACCCGCGATGCCCCAGAACCACCCCCACACCGCCACCGTCAGGAAGACGGCGACCACGTTGAGTTCCAGGCGTCGACCGACGATCAGCGGCGTCAGCACGTTGCCCTCGATGGTGGTGCACGCCAGATAGATGGCCGGCGGGATCAGCGCCGGCCACAACCCGTCGTAGTGGCCCAGCGAGATCGCCGCGAGCAGGCCCGCCCCGATGATGGCGCCCACGAACGGCAGGAAGTTCACCACCGCGGCGATGACGCCCCACAGGGCCGCGCCCGGCATGCCGTAGAGAAACAGCAGCGTGCCGATCACCAGACCGAGGGTGGCGTTGATCAGGGTGATCGTGAACAGGTAGCGCGACACGTTGCCCTCGACGTCGTGCACGATCCGCAACGCCCGCTTCTTCTCGTGCAGGCCCGGCATGACCGCGACGATCTTCTCGTAGAACAGGTTGCCCGAGCCGAGCATGAACAGCGCGAACACCAGCGCCACGCTCAGCGAGGTCAGGCCGGTGGTGAGCGTCGAGGTGGCCGAGGAGACGAGTCCGGGCTGCTTGATGCTCACGACCTGGGTGGTGCCCGCGTCCCCCTCGCCGGCGATCTCGTCGATCTGGTCGGAGATCTCGCTGATGGCACCCGCGGAGGATTCGACATCGCGCACGCGCTCCTTGATGCGTTCGCCGATCCGCGGGGCGGTGTCGATCAGGTCGCTGACCGGTGCGCTCAGGAACCAGGCGCCGGTGCCGACCGCCCCGCCCACGAGCAGCACCACGAGCACGGCGGCAAGGCCTGCGGGCAGCCCGCGGCGGCGCAGCCAGCGCACCGGTGGCGTGAGCGTGAGCGTGAACAGCAGACCGAGCGCGATCGGCATGACGATGTCCTTGCCGAAGTAGATCACCACGCCCGTGGCGGCGATCGCCAGGACCACCAGGCAGGTGCGGATCGTGCGCAGCAGGGCGAGGTTCGCATCGGCTCCGGAGGAACGTGCGAGCGGCTCCGCCTCGGCCCGCACCGGTGGTGCCACGGGATCCGGGGTGCCCGGCACGGGAGCGGGTGCGACGACGTTGCTTGGCAGGCTCATGGGCGGTTCGAGGCGGGAGGGGGAAAAGGCACCGGTGCACGCTTGCGGCCGGAGATCGGCGGCCGGCGGCCGGCGGCCGGTATTGGCGGATGATCGCAGACGCCGGTACGGCGTACGGCCGGGTTGTACCTTGGTGCCGTACCGGACCTGCCCGGTCGAACCAACCCGTGCCCGCACGTCGCGAGCGCGACCCCGGCCCTGCACGATCGCCCTTTCCGGTATGGGAGCTGATCGACAGAACGCGCAACCGGTGCGCCGTGCATCGCCGATCCCGTGCGCGAGCAGGGCTAGAGTGCAGTTTCCATTGATCGGAGCACCGTTCGGCTACCGACCGCTGGTCGATGCACGGATCACCTTCACGGGCAGCGACGGCGTCGCCCTGTCGGAGGCGCTCGCGAGCGATGCCTGCGGTGCGTTCACGGCGTCCGCACCGGCGGGCGCGATCGGTGTGCGGGCAACGCGCACCGGTTTCCGGCCGATCGAGACGGACGTGAAGGCACCGGGCGACGAGATCGCGACCTCGCTGTTCTCGAGTCAGGTGTATTTCATCGACCAGGCACGGCTCGACGAACGCATCGCGCCGGTCGATATCGACGGCAGTCCGGTGGCCTACGCGCTCGGCGAGGACGGCTTCGTCACCGATGCCGCGCGCATGCGTCTGGTCATCGACGCCTACAACCGGCGCTCGGACCTGTACGGCGCCACCGGCGACCCGCGCCACCCGGACACGCCGGCCGGGGTGTTTCTCGGTCGTTACCGGTTCGGCGGCACCACCGCCTGCCACGATGCGGTCGGCGACACCGTCGATCGACTCGCCACCCGACCGACACCCCGTCCCGTCGTGGTGGCGATGACCGACGGACGCGACAACGCCAGCGCCCTCGACCTGGGCGGCGCGATCGAGCGGGCGCGGCAGGCCGATATCCCGGTCTACACGGTCGGCTTCGATGCGCCCGACGAAGCGGACGGTCTCGCCCGGCTCTCCACCGAGACCGGCGGCAGCTACTTCCAGGCCGACGGAGACGGCATCGGCACGGTCTACCAGAGCATCCAGACCGGCATCGTGTTCCAGTACGTGGCCCGGTTGGGCGATGTCGACCTGGATGAGGGCACGGTTCTGGGCCTGTCGTTCGATTACAACGGACTGCAGGCGGAGCGGAGCCTGACGCTGGTTCGCTGAACGATCGATGCCGGACCGGTTCGTACACCGTTGTCACGAGCGCGGCATC
>ENA-ORXT01002440-ORXT01002440.1-marine-metagenome-genome-assembly--contig:-NODE-2440-length-22374-cov-4.050096_pt1 | contig 22374 bp, 16 predicted proteins | sample MGYA00237868_ERZ511482 | MGnify/ENA metagenome assembly ERZ511482
GATAGGGGGATGCTAATTTGATTCAAAATTTGATTTTCGATCAATCTTTCAGATTTTTTTGATCCATTGATTCTGCCGGAATTTACAGCCCGCCCAGCCCAGAGTTTGAAGTTTCTTTTTGACCAATCAATTTTGCCGATTTTGGTCACATACTTATTGAAATCTGAAGGAGGATGTTCCAATTCTATCAATCTGCATGCAACGCGTCCTAAGGCTTTCAAAGTTACGCCATGTGCCAGAATCGTCTCCTGTCTTAGCTCAGAACTTCTTACGGAGTCTATTGAAAGGCGCTTCCATTCAGGGATTTTCTCAACGGCTTGTGACCAAAATTCTTTGGCAATTAGAAGAGATTTTTCTTCATCGTCAATATCATGCCTAAGCATATTTTTGTTGGCTGCATTTAGTGCCGATAATGTGTATAGCTTTGATGTCCTGTTGGAGAGAGTTGTCTTTTCTCGTTCAACAAATCTATCAAAAAATGGCACTTCTTCTAAAAGTCGATTGCTGACCCGTGATGTTGGGTTGCGGTGGTCAAACAGAACATTAAGTGACCCTGAGGGTTTTATAGCATTCTTATTAAGGTCAACGAACATTTGCTGACTTTTGCTAAGCCCCTTGTCTTGAAAGATCACAACCGCGATTGTCTCTATACCGAGCTCGGGTTTTTCCTTCAAAGCCTCTTCAATGGCAGCGCGTCTGTGCTGACCATCATTTAACAGAATTTGCGCGCTCATCGGAAACGAGAGCTTTCCAACATTGGCTAGCCCAGCTTTCGTATCTCCACCTTCGAAGGTCAAGGAAGCATCAACAGAAGCGCATAGAGAGGAGAAGGTATATTCTTCGAGATTTTCGGTAATGTATTTTGCAATTTGAGGAACGCGCTGCTTAGAGAGCACTCTTTGAGATCTCATGTCCGCTGGTACGGCGCTTTCATCAAATACAAAAATGCGAGGAATCAGATTAAGGGGTATCATTACCACGTAATAGGGTAGTCCTGCCTGGATCCCTTTAATGGCTGAAAATGTGTAAAGATTGCCTTCCATAATTGGAAGTTAGTGGAAGTCTAAATGGAAGTCAATATCTAAAATCTAGTTTGTATATATTCTACTAGTCTTGTTCCAGATAGCATTTCCTTTTCTGCGTCGATTCTTAGAAAAAACTGTTCCTCTTTGTTTATAGATAAAAAAACTTGTTTTGGCGATGGCTTAATTTTTATCCAACAAATAGTGTGATTTGATAGTTTTGGAAATTCTATAGTAATATAATCAGCGAAATTGGAATGAACAAACGACGGGAAGTAAGTTTTGGTCAAATTTGTTATACGCCGTCTGTAGCCATCGATAGTTTTGTCTTTTAGTTTGCTCAAATCATTCTCAATACCAGTGATTTCATTGACGCCAGTTTCCTTGTTCTCCAAAATTCCTAGAATTAAGTTGCCTCCTTTTGAGTTCAAAAAAGCTGCGATTGACTGTGCTATTATATATACGGATGCGACTTTTCCGTATTTATAAACTTCTTTAGAGCTTCCCCTGTAAGCATCGATATCAGATTTTTTAAATGATGAACTCCATAGCAAATCTTTCTTAAGTTCTAAAAATTGGTCTTCAGATAAATAAGCGATATTCTGTAAATCTATATTAGTTTCATGCCGGGAGGTCTCTTCATGAGGTTTGCTATTAGACTTTTCCCCAGATTTAACTCTACCAATTTCTCCGCTTTCCAGTTCTACTAGAACGCCGTGAGGATGATTTGCATTTCGGGAAAGAATAGATTTGATTAAACCCGTTACTCTGAGCTTTCTAGATTTGTCGGATCTAGGATTGATCGATACTTTGTCTCCTGGGCGCATCATATGGTACTCTTAATCTAGGATTTGATAAAGTGTTTGAATTTGTGATCAACTAATGCTGCCAAATTTGAAGCAGTAAGTTTACCTTCAGAATTTAATCCGGCTAATTCCGAAACACTAATTCCCTCTAAAGTTTGGTAGATCTTTTCAAGTTTTGCTGCAGTAGTGTTCTCATTTGTCTTCAATTCGCTTTTTACTTCAGAGGGTGCCACTTCTCGATCTAACACTCGACTAAGGTCTCGTTGAGTGCCCTTGCTTACCACGAATGATAAGGCATCCATCTCTTTGGGATTGGTAATAGTTGCTCCATCCTCTAAGCAAAGTGAGGAATATGTATAAAGACCATTTTCAGACATGGTCATAGTATTCGTATCGAATTCGAATATTCGCTCTCTCAACTGAGTTTTACTTGTTGCAACTTCAATCAAAGAATAATCATCATCCTCGACTGGTAAGTCTAATTCACACATTTGTTCAAAAACTTGGGCAGCGCCAATCATGGATCTTACATTTCCAGCCTTCAAATTAAAATTATCTGCCACTCCAGATAGGATCCTCTTATCAGCTAAAAGTATCTCTACTTCCGGATATTTCTCCAAGTATTCACGCCGGTAACTTTTCAGGACAAACTGTGCCTTTCTCATAGCACTCCAACCCTCAGGCCCCCCGATATGTATTGTTCCCAAAAGTACATCTATGACGTCTTGCTCTGAGTACCTATCATTTGGGACATATTCAAAAACCTGCACCGGCAGTTTTTGAATTGATTTTATGGAAGCAGATGCTTCATTTGACATCAGCAACCTCACCGCTGCAATACGTCGATTGCCTTCAAGTACGATATACTTCTCGGAACCCTCAACTTTTCTAACAATAATTGCGGCTAGATTATTGATGAAGCCTTTTGTTGCAATTGATTGAACAAGAACTTTGAGCTTGTGACGATCTTTCTTCAGCTCCTCAGCTAATGCTGCTTGAGTAGCATTTCTGCATATCTCTGAAGTTGGATACTCGCCATTTTCAGCACCCCAACTTATCCTGGGATTATTTGCATCGAGCATTAAGTTTTTAGGCTCAATTTTTTTCGAGGTTAGACTGTAAAAGTTTTCAATCGACATTACTTAGCTCCCAAGAAATATGGATCTAAAAGGAGGCAGTTGCTCTTCCAGTTTTTCTCGGGCTCTAAGATCTCTACCCTCGTTGGTATAGCTCTCATAAAGCAAACGTCCGTCGTCTTGCTCTACTTGCTTTAGCAACTCGAGAACTAGCTCTTTCCACTTAGCTGCTCGTTTTGCTTTGTTGATGTTGTTTACGGCATCTTCCAAAGATATTGCTGTCTCTCCATCTTCCAGATCTTCTTCAAATAGTTTTTGCAAATTATATTTGGCTTCTGACTTAATTCGTTCAGATGGGTTGTCGGCTGCATTCAAAACCTTAGCGAAATTGGATGCGCTCTTGGGGTCTTTTAAAATTTTTTGGTTAGCAAAGTCAGAGGCGTCACGTAATGAAAATTGGCAGAGTTTATCTATTCGCTCTAAAGCATCTTCATGAAACAAAGTCCTATTAGTTTGCATCAATAAATATTTTTTTAAAATGGTAGAATTTGTGACAACTGATTGAATTAAGCTGAAATGCCGGGGCTTTACCGAAAGTTCACCATCTTCGCATTGACGATAGGCCGAAAGCGTCACTAACGCTCTTTTTACGTCATTTGCTTTGATAGACAGCTGAGTAGCAACCGATAAGCACAAGGAATTTTCGATGACGATGTTTGTATCATCAATTGTTTCTCCTTTACTGCTTAGGTACATCTTTTGATATTCCTTGAATATATTCACTGCCCTTGGATAAGGGTCCCATTGAAGCATTGGTGAATGATGTCGTATTCCTAGGACCATATTCTCAAGGCGAACAAATAGTTCAGAAGAAATATTTGATTTTGAAATACAATAAACTTTTATTTTTTCGATGGTCTTAGCGACTTCTTCTGTAAGATTGCCTGATCTAACTGACAAAATTGCTGCTAAACGCCGATTGCCCTCTAATACAACATACTTACTGGGGTTGCCATCAATTGGCCTAACTACAAGGCTATCTATATTCACAAAGCCAATTTGCTTTATCGATTTTTTTAGTGCCGACAAATCTAGCCCTCCATCTTCTTCATTTGATTTTGAGTCAGGAGCGCTAGAAAACTTCTTGAGTAACAGGTCATGCGTTTCAATAATTTCCTCATCGGGAATTTTTTTGATCGATGGCCTACTAAATAACCTTGGATTATTAGGGTCCAAAAATAGATCGTCTATATCTACTTCAATTTCTTCAAGATGTTTTGTTAAATTCGACATATTTCAAGCTCTACCTATAATCTTTTGAGTACATCATCTATTTTGAGAATTACTTCAGCGGCATCTTTAAACTCTTCTTCATTGTCTCGATTTGGCAAATCCGACATTTTTAATTCTGATAAAACTGCAGTAACATCGTTGAACCATTTCTGCCATCCTGGTGGATAAGCTTCGGCCATGAAATTTGACCAAACCTCACTTGGTTTACGTTTATACTTGATAACTTTTTCCATGTTTGCCTTATGAGTATCAGGAGGTTGCAAGTCGTCATGATTTGCTATGATTTTTCCGAAGGGGCGCCATTCACTCGGAGAAGATATTGGGCTGTCTGACCGATTTTGAAAATCACACAAATTACAAAATTTTTCCAATGAGGCTTTATCTAGTTGAAAAGTTAAGTCGTCTCGGAGGAAATATGACTTCAGGTTTTTATTGCCTAAACCGTCCTTAATCAGTGAGTAAAAACGATCCTTTATCTCAAATTTTAAGGCACCATTCGCACCGTGCGCATGCAATTGATGCATTGCCACAAAGACCTGAAGCATCTCCTTAAGGTCCTTTACGTCAATAGTAAGGGAATCTGCTAATGCACCCGCAGTGTTAGAGTCCCATTGAAAATCTTCAACATCGATGTGCCCCATTTCAAGGTACTTGATAAAAGCAGCTTTAGATCTGGCAAATGGGGTCCACTTTTTTTGCGAGCCATGATGCCTCATACCAAGCAATCTTATTTTTGTACTTTCTAATTGTGCATCTGAAGGGATGAGCTTTACTTCGATCTCTGATAGTTGAGTAGCTAAGCCATCTGCAAACGCGTTTTTCTTGTTTTCTTTGATCTCCCGGAGAAGAGATTTTATGGCACAAGTTCTTCGGTTGCCTTCAAGGACCAAATAAATTTTCTTTGAATTCAATTTCCCCCAATATTCTACGAATATGCTATCGACTGGGAAAAAACCCTTGCTCCCAATACTTTTCTTCAGAGACTCTAAGTCAAAATTATTTTTTTTATCCGCTAGCAATTTTTCTAAAGAAGTTTGAACTTCGTGTTCTGCATAGTCTTTTGGTTCAATATCATTAGTGAAGTGAATAATTATTCTGGGATTGCTTGGATCCAGAAGTAATTGTTCGGGCTTAACACGTATTGTCTTTATTCCGGGTATTGCGTCTGACATTTACAGATCCATTTTATAGTCTAAATTATATCGCAAAATATGCGGTATAGTTGCTGCCAGGCTTGGTTCTACCGGCAAATTTTGATCAGATATAATATCACGTATCTTGGATCGATTGTCGACCAGTGAATTCTTTTCTATCATTTGCGATAAAGAATTTAGAGTGGCATCAATTTCTTTCATTTCTGATGTGCTGAGTATGGTTCCAATATAACCGTTTAGCGGTAGGGGGAATTTCACCAAAACTGATCCTTTGGTGTAATGGCTCCCTAGAATTCTGTCCAACAGAGCATCTTTATTCACCACCTCAGCCAAAAAATCTTCGAACTTTGATAGTCTTTCATCTTGGTTCAATCTGTAGCTAAAGAATTTTATCCAATCTGTTTGCAAATTGTTTGTTATACATTCTGCTGCAAAAATCATCGATTCGTAGATACGTTTTAGATTTTCGTTACTAATAAAATCTTTGCCAACGCTATTGTCGACTAAACGTTTTACGTTTGGTAAGTGAAAGGGAATGGATTTCTCATAGTCTGTTTGAGCTCGTTTTGTGAGAGCTGTAAACATCCTTATTATATTCTGCCTGTTTTCATTAGAGACGAATAAGGGAATGTGTTTTAATGGAGCTCCTTTTCCAGCATAGATTTTAAACAATACGAGAGAATATCTTTCATACTCACTGAAATCAAATTTCGGAACATTGCCGATTACAGAATAATTTGAGTAAATATCTGCTAAAGAGGTTCTTAGATCACTTTCATCTGCGTATTCATGATCAAATACTACGGGTTCTAATGTATCAGGTAGTTCTGAATAGAGCCATCTGTTGTCAATTTGATATCTAATATTAGGCGTTCTATCGTTAATCTCAAGAATATAAGCTTTCTTATGATAGTTCTCAGGATCGAATCTTATAGCTCTACCAACTGCTTGCATGTAAAATAGTTTTGAGTTTGTAGGCCGAGCCATAACCACCGTGTTAATTGAGGGATCGTCATATCCTTCAGTTAAAACGTCGATATTAATTATTATGGATTTAGTGGAAGCCTTTGCGATGCTTAAAAATTCATCCCGGCTTACATTGAGACTATTGTGATCTCCCGTTACATATTCAATCTGATCATATAAATTGGATAAAGATGAGGCTTTTAAGTAGCGCCATAAATCTTCTGCGTGTTTCGTGGTTCCCACAAAAATGACTACCTTAGTATATTGCTCCTCTTGCTCTTCAATAACATCGACAATAAACTGGTTTCTTTCTTCAGAGTTCAACAAGTCTAAACTATCTTTTTCTAGTCTCTCAAATAGAAATTCTAAGCCAGAGTCTCTAGAAATAATCTCGGGTTTCATTACGATTCCATGCCTAATAAGTTCAGGAAAACCAATGGAATAGGACGCTCTTTCAAAACCCATGGGCTCATTGTCCGTACGAGCAGGCGTTGCCGTTAAACCTAAGATACCAGAGCTTGAGTTCAGTAAAGGCGCATAAGTCACATTTGTTTCTTTTGAATGGTGGGCTTCGTCCAAAACAATTAAGCCACAATCCGAATTTGATCTTAAGTATGATGCTGCTTGAGACAGCATACAAAAATTGATTCTTGAAAGAATTTCCTGTGATACATTTTCTTGGTTAAACGCATCTTTTGCTTGCCCCAAAAGAAAATCCCTGTGAGCAACCCAGAGAATTTTTTTATTATGTTCAATTACTTTTTCTGTTAACAATCGAATTACCGACTTTGCTGCAGTCCTGGTTTTCCCACCTCCTGTTGGAATAACTAAGAGGTATCGACCTTCGATTTCAGCACTAAAATCTTTGACAATTGCTTCTACAGCTGGTGTTTGTATTTTTTCATACTTATTCATCAAATGGGACTTCATTTTATATGGCTGACAATCCAAAAATAATGGATACTTCTGACTTCAAATTTCATCTTGAGTCAGCTTTGGCCACTTCAAAGGAACGAATAATTGTAATATCAGCATTTTTAACACCTTCAGCGTTGAAATGGCTTTTTGAGAAAGCACAACACAATAGGATAAAGGTTGTGTCTCGGTGGCAGAAATCTGATTTAGTTAGTGGTGCTTCATCTCTAGAGTGCTTCCCTTTGTGTTTATCTAAAGGCGTACCATTCGGAATTTCACCATTGCTACACGGTAAGGTTTTTCTAGTTGATGATCAAGTATTTCTTGGAAGCGCTAATTTAACGTCTAAAGGTATCGGATTAGCGGGAAAGGCCAATCTGGAATTCGGAACAGGTTTTGTGTCTACAGCATCGGACGAAAAGAAGATTGATGAGCTCTTAGAAGCTGTTTGTTGGTTAGACGAAGAGCTATTTCAGTTAATGGAGAACGAAATCCAACAACAACGTTCAGAATTCAACGAGGCTACAAGCAGTTGGTCAAAAGAGATTTCTCGAAAGCTGGAATACAATAAAATCGAATATTTGTGGTCTAAAGACTTACTCACCTGTTCTCCACAAAATTTATTGACTTCGGAAGGCGACAATGACCTTAGAAATTTATCGATAAATTGCGAACTACTTCAGCTCTCAGATCACATAAATATAAGTGCTGCGTCCCTTATCGCTGGTTTTCATAAAACAAATTTATCAAAATGGTTGGAACACCAATTAGCTTTGAACGGCAGCTTAAGTTTCGGTAAGATCTCGGCTCTTTTACATGGAGCTTTATTGGATGATCCAGCACCTTACAGGAAACTCGTCAAAGAATATGTTGAGGTTCTTTTTGAATGGCTAAAATTTGATGATAACACCTATGAAGTCTTTAAGCCAAACCATTCGATGATCGTAAGAAAAAGAAAACTCTAATCGAAAATAGATCTTAGTAACTTTTCAGAGTCATCATCAGTGAGCAAATTTTTATCCTTTTGAAATTCTGAAAAGAATAGCTCATTGTAATGACTGTTTTTCTCTTCAACTTTATTTTGGTTCGACAAGAATAGCTTATACTTGTCATCAATCTTGTCTGATTTTACGAAGCCTCCAAGAAACGTTACTCCTGGTAAATGTCTAATAATTGATTTTATTGTTCTCGGGTGCAAAACTAAATTATTGCGTTTTAGTATTATTTCTAGATCTTCAAATGCTAGGTTATTTTGGTAGGAATTTAGGAAAATTACATCAACGATTTTCCAATATATTTTTTCATCTGTGAAGAGTTTATCTCTCGTTGTGAACCTTCCAAGTTGATCTACGACTATGTCACTGTAGTGCATTATAGCGCTATGAACGCTCAGGATTGAACGATTTTCTAATTTATTTTTCAGATCTTTTTCACTCAAAGGAGCATGGTCTTGAATTATATTGTATACCTGAGACTCGAGAGACTTAAATTCGACGGTTTTAGGGAATTCTTTTAATCCCACCATCAGTCCTCTATTGATTTCAAACCTCTGGTCGTCCTGTATTATACCGTGGACAGTATATGCGTTCAAAACATCAGAATAACTCGATACCTTATCCCAGAACAAATCTCTAAATATAATCTTGCTTGATACAAATACTTCCTTTTCTTTCAAATATCCATAGCTTTGGTCTCTTATATCTTTCAGTTCTGTTTCCGTAAAATTCAAATTTTCATATAAATCATACACGCCTCTGGCAGTAATTAGGGCCTCATCTAGCCGCATGAGAACAGCTCCAACAGCATGTTCATTTGTTGCGATCCCAAACATCCTAAGATGATGGGACGCAATCTCGCTTGTGTGTAATCCATTTCCAACGCGCTTTAGAATGATTACTAGACGATGACGCATGGGAAGGTTTTCAATTGTAGTGATCTTTCCATCTACAAATTTCACCCCGTAACGTTCTTTGAGTATTTCAGCTATTAATGTTGGTGGGTATCCAGGAAGCTTAGAATGGAGCTCGCTTAATGATGTGGGCCATGGAAGCTTAAGGATATGGTTTAACAGTTCTAGATGAATGGGTCCTTGACCGGAATTTTCGCCGGAATATCCGTCTTCGGATAGTTCTTCTTTTGACCAAGATGAAATTTTATTGCCATTTTTATGAGTTATAAACTTTGCCGAAAGCCAGTCTTTTAATGATCCATACGTTACTTCAATTAAAAACAGATCATTCGTGGTTACATCTTTTTTTAGTAAACTTAGGGCTTTTGTTGAAATCATAGAACTACGTCTGAATAATGTATCTTCTAATTTAGGTTCTCTTTCCGACAGAACTGATTCCAGTAGCGCCAGATACGTAGGGATTCTCAATTTTTTCATTGCTCGTGACTCGATCTGGCGGATACGTTCACGCGTCCTTCCATATCTGTCCCCGAGAGCTTGCAGGGTAAACTTTTTTCCGCCAAGTCCAAAACGAAGTACGACGATTTCAAAATCTCTTTCATCGAGAATTGTTGAAATTATTTTTAAGGTTTTTTCTTGCGCTGGGATATCTGACGCAATTATCTCGTCCCAGTCATATGCATCTTCTTCGTCGAGCGATATTTGGATGGGGGTCGATGGTTCATTGAAATCATGCTCGCTTATTTGGCTACTTAAACGTTCAAGTTCAGTGGGTGCGAGTGTTAATAACGATCGATCGTAAATAATCTTATGAACGAGCTCTGCGTCGTCTTCATTTTCAAAAATTTGTGACAAATTGCTCTTTAGCCACTTGCCTATAAACGTATGAACCTCATCACATGTTTTCTGTCCAACATTAGGTTGGGTTTTCATTAGCCGGTGAGCGCGTTTTTGTTCATTTAAATATCCACCCAAACTCACAATGGATTGATCCATTTTGTGAAAATCTTGATGCTTGTAAAAATTTTGCGTTCGTACAGATAAGTCATGTTTCAGCACAATGTCCTGCATGCTTAACTCATTGAGGCTGTCTGAAAGTGTATCGACGACAGATTTAATATTTGTAGTATTAGCGGTACCATTTTGCATGTCGTTCGCAGGTGGGTCTAACATGTATGACTTTAATGTCATATCGAGCTCATCTAACGATTTTAAGCCCATCCCCTGAATATCGCAAAATAGATCAGTCGCGCGTTCTCCCAGTTGTAAGTACTCGCCAATTGTTGATATCGGCATTGTGTTAGAGATTGATAGTTTTTGGATAACATTGAAAAGTCTCACTGAAACTTCAGAGTTCTGAATAATATCAGAAATTTTAGTATCCCAATTTATCGTCATTTAAAGTGCCTTCCCACTTGATCTCTTATACCTAATTCGTTGATGAGAAATCAGACAAGATAAAGAAACATACGCAGATTCGTTACGTACAACTTTAACTAACATAATGGATGAGTCTAGTTTATCGTGTCTTTATATGAAGACGTTGAGCAAATCTGACTACCTAGAATACCGCGCTTGTCGTCATGCCTTTTGGCTGGCGCGTAATAAACCTAATCTATTGCCGCGTTCAGCGCCCAATGATTTTGACCTTATGCTCATGCAGGATGGTTATGATGTTGAAGCGGCGGTTAGGGCTCATGTCCCGTCTTGGCCGGACCCTGAAGAACTGAGGTTTCAGAAAACTTATGAAACGCAAGAGGGCTTGTTGGTCCGGGCCGATCTTATCAGGCAAATTGACGAAAATACGATTGATCTGTTTGAGATAAAATCGTCGACCTCCATTCGGGGACATCTGGAAGATGCGGCTTTTCAGGTCATCGTCATAGAAAAAAGCGGCGTTGCCGTTCGCAAGGTAAACATCATTCATGTCGATAAAACCTATGTGCGGTATGGTCAGATCGATGTAGGGCAATTACTTGCCGTTGAGGATGTAACCGATCCCGTGAGGGAGCTCAGTCAAGTTTTAGAGCCCGATATTAGTGCCGCTCAAGTTTGGATGAAACGGGCCTCAATAGATGAAAATGGCTGTGAGTGCATTTATCAAGGTAGCATTCCGAATCATTGTGCAGGATTTGACTATTTTAATCCAGATATTCCACAGCAGTCGATCTATTTATTGCCAAAAATCCGCCCCAATAGAGTAAGAGGCTTCGTTGAAGATGGACGTTTGGACCTTGCTGATATCGAAGCCGATGAAGTCACACCCGCTATGCTGCCTGTCTTGCAAGCGGCGCAAAAAGGGGCGCCAATAATCAATTTAGACAATATTCGTGACTTTTTGAACCAGTTTGAATTTCCACTATATTTTTATGACTACGAAACGTTCAAATCCGCTGTTCCAATTATGGATGGAGTCAGTCCTCACCAGCAAATTCCAGTGCAAATTTCTATCCATAAATTAGAAGCTGATGGCGAGTTAAGTCACACCGAGTTTCTCTCCGACGGCCAAGGACAGAGAGAGGACCTATTGAGGAGCTTGAGATTAGGTATTGGCGAGACCGGTAATTGCATATCTTGGAATAAGTCGTTTGAAATTGGCTGCAATAAGGGTCTTGCAAAAGCTTTCCCTGCCTATGCACCATTTCTGGAATCAATGAATGAGAGAACCTTCGATCTTATGGACGTATTTAAACGTGATTATGTAGATATAGGCTTTAAAGGCTCGACATCGATTAAAAATGTTTTGCCCGTGGTGTGTCCGCATCTTTCCTATGATGGGCTGGCTGTTGGAAATGGCGGAACAGCTATGGCGGCCTGGCTATCTATGTCGCGTGAGACAGACCCCGAGATAAAAAGACAAAAGAGAGCTGATTTGTTAGAATATTGTAAGCTGGACACATTTGCCATGGTTGAAATTTACCGATTCCTTTTGAAACTTACAAAAACATGACGCTTGGCCTAAAAATTCTATCAAGCCCTTTCGCTATATTAGCTTTGTTGACAATGGGCTGTTCGGCTGACGCGCAAAACACCTCTCCTGATGTGATCGGTCAAGTCTACAATACTATCTATTGGTCAGATGGTGATAGCGGCCGTCTTGACGGACTTAATTTCAGACTGGCAAATATAGATGCGCCCGAGACCGGACGGCTAGGGCAAAGGTCGGGCGCTAAATGCGAATTGGAAATAGAACGCGGTTTTGAGGCCAAAGGGTTTATCGTTGAACTTACACGGGGCGCTGAGCTTATGATTATAAAAGATTACGGTGAGGATCGCTATGGGCGGCTAGTCATCGATTTAGCTGCCGATGGCAAAGATGTAGCGCGGGCTGGTGTAAAGGCAGGCGTCCTCGGAGATTGGCCACACAAAAATGGCCGGGCGCTCCAAGAAAAGCCGGATTGGTGCTCAACAGACAAATAATGCTTACCCAAGTCACTTGCCAAAGTCGGAAATGGAATAGAACGCTATGAGTCGCATGAAAAAAGCCGGGAAAGCTCTGAGCGTCACAAGTAAGGCGTTGAACTATGCCGCGACTTTAGGGGGCTCTAAAGCGGTAGGTGATGCCCGTAATATATATACCGAGAGCTATGCCGCATATCAGGCCAATCACGATCAAATTACGGATATAAATGCTCAGAGTAACCGTATCCTAGAGCAGATTGGAGAAAGTCTCTCTTCGGTTCAGCCTTCGCTTCTTTTTTGTCAGAAGTTTCTTAAGAGGTCTACATTGGCAATTGATCAAAACTTTAAGAAGGCGGACACTCTTCAGAGGCTGGAGGCCTTCAAGACGTCCTATAACAGCGCTCTAACGACTGGTTTCGGCGGTGCTATTGGTGGAGCCACAGCCGTCGGCGCATGGACCGTTGTATCAATTGCAGGGAGCGCCTCAACGGGCGCTGCCATTTCAGGGTTATCAGGCGTAGCGGCTTATAATGCGACTATGGCCTGGTTTGGCGGCGGTGCCTTAGCCGCAGGAGGAGCTGGCATGAGCGGGGGCATGATGGTGCTTGGGGGTATTGTAGCGGCTCCGCTCATCTTAATGTCTTCCAAAAGCGCTTACTCCAAAGCCAGAAAGATTAATGAAGAAAATGAGAAGGTGGTTGAACAGACCCATACTTTGAAAAAAATGATCCCGGATGCTGAAAAGCAACTAAAGTCTTTGCGGGTCTATTTTGAAGCGATGTCGAAGGCCAACCAGGCATTCAACATAGAAGTCAGAAGACTGGCGGAAATGATCTATCCTTGGCAGTTTCTGAGTCAAGTAAAGCAGTTTATTCTGCGTCTTTTGAGAAGGCCTGCTTTTACAGATGAGCAAGTTATTGCGGTTGAGCAGCTGCGGATTCTGACAGATGAATATCTATCAAACTTCGATGCGCAAAATTCTGAACATGATGTAGATTAAGCAATGCGATCAAACCTTCAAATACCAGATCACTTAAAAACAGATTTTATATGGCTAGAAAACACACATGGAATAAATGATATAATGTTTGAGTCATTATTAGCTTCAAAAGCGGAAGCACGGGCCCATATTCGGTTCTTTAAACGCATGGTTTTTATAAGCAACGGCGCTGTGATGACGTTAAGTTTGTGCTTGATGGGATGGAGCTTTAAAGACGGCTTTGATGATGTGTCCATTGTTCGAATTATTTTAGGGTTTTTCGGTCTACTTGTTTTTCTGTGGTTTTGCCGTGTGTTTGTTCGCGGCATAAGGTCAGTACAGGCCGTGGAAAGAATATCGCAGAAGCATGGTTTAATTTAATTCGCTATCTAAACACTTAGGTTTGTGACAATCTGGTCGTGTAAAATTGGATTCAAAACTTGGACTCTGCTGCCCCATATGCCGCTTTATTATTTTGAAAACGCCCTCTGTGGTCATAGCGCTATCCTGAAAGCGTGAGTGTGTCTGCTAAGCTGGAAGATGGATTCGTTCGAGGGATAATTGACCGCATCTTCACGCCTGTTCGGGATATGCGTATTCAAGACGGGGTGCTGACGCTTATTCATGTAGATAAGCGAATTGAGACCTTCAAACTGTCTGACCTTGATGATTTTGCCGTGCGCCGTAAAGGATTGCTCGCGTCAGACTTTATTCTGAAAATTGGCGAAACGCCCAGAGTGTTCAAATGGCTAAAAGCCAAAGACTCCAAACGATTTGTTAAAACCCTCAATGCTGAAATTTCGCAGGCAATAACAGACGATACTAAGCGCTTGTCAGCATTATTTTTTGATCAAGTTTATACCCACTTTCCGAGGGACTCGTGGGAAAGCCGCTTAAAGGATATCGTCAGGACGCTTCACAGAAGGCAGTTAAAATCCTCTGATGTGTTAAGGGCAAATTTAAACGATGATGAGCAAGAGGCCTTGCGGCAGGCCGCCTCTTTACATCCCTTTGATTTAAAAAATGCCAGATGGGCCCATGAGCAGCATCAATTGACAGAGCGGTCAGATTTCTTTGACCGTGTTGAAGCCAATCCCCTCACCGAAGAACAAAGACTGGCTGTTTTGCGCAATAATGACCGCAACGTGGTGCTGGCGGCCGCTGGTACAGGCAAAACATCCGTTATCGTGGCCAAAGCCTTGGACCTTATTGACCGAGGTTTGGCGAAACCGTCTGAAGTATTGGTGCTGGCCTATAATAATTCTGCAGCGAAAGAAATTCGGGAACGGTTAAGCTTGCGAGCTCAAACCAGCGGGACAGACCTTGTAGCGGAACCCGATATTTGGACCTTTCATGCGCTCGGGCGCCAGATCATTTGTGATGTCGGCATTACGACCTATATGAGCGATTTCACTGAAGATCCGATGAAACTGAACCAATGGGTCACGGCGTGGATATCGGACTATGTGAAAACCCAGCCAAGACGCATGATCGAACTTCTAACGCTAATCCCTGAACCCATTGATCCCTTTAGCTTTGAAACGGCTGAGGAATATGAAGCTTATATAAGTGGGACAGAATTTAGAACTTTGGCCGATGAGCGGGTAAAAGGATATCAAGAACTCTTAATCGCTAATCGTCTTTTTATGCAGGGCGTCCCATACGCCTATGAAGCGCCTTATGTGAAGAAGCAGCGTATCGATGTTGGATTTGATTACCGTTTGATTTTCATTTGACGGACCCTGATATATATTTGGAGCATTTCGGTATCTCGCGGGATGGCTCAACGCGGGCTGACATTGACGCCGCAGCTTATAACGCCTCAATAAATAGCAAACGGGCCTTGCATCAAGAGCAAGACACGACGCTTATCGAGACGTTTCATTATGAATGGCAGGAAGACACGCTTCTGTCTGGCTTGGATGAAAAAATGCAAGCGCACGGGATTAAGTTTTCTCCCATGGACCCATCCGAAATTTTTGAAAAACTGAATGCGTCAGGGCAAATCAGCTTATGGAGTAAGCGGTTTTTAGATTGTCTCAAGGCCATACGAACTGAACGTCTGGATAAAGCCAGCTTATTGCAACGTCTGCAGAACTCAAAAATCATGAAAGCCAAATTGTGGGCAGATGTTCTTGATGATCTCTTATCCGCCTATGTATTAGAGCTTAAAACCCAAGACCGCATTGATTTTGATGACATGATTTTAAGCGCGATTGAGGCGCTTCAATCCGGAAAATTTGTCCCGTCATGGTCATATATACTCGTCGATGAGTTTCAGGACATTTCAGAAGCTCGGATGGACTTGATTAAAGCCTTGATAGATCAAGCGGCGGCTCCATCCTTAACCGTCGTAGGTGATGACTGGCAGTCTATTTATCGGTTCAGCGGCGGTAAGCTGGAATTGACGACACGATTTGAAGAATTGGTCGGGTCTCGAACTTTGACGCGTTTGCAAAAAACATTCCGTTACAATAATTCTATTGCGCATTCGGCTGGTACGTTTGTGATGGAAAACCCTGAGCAATATGAAAAAGAAATTATCACTCATAGGCAGGTTGAAACGCCTCAAATTTACCTGCTCGATGATGATGTAAAGACCTTTGACTCAGCCGTTAATAAACACGCTGGGATGTGTGCTCGGGTTGTTCAAATTGTTGTGAAAATTAGAGAAAATGACCCGGAAGCCTCCATTGCAATTATTGGACGTTACAACAAGACGATTAACGAGGCGCGCAGCACGCTGATCTCAAACGGATTTCGGGATGATTTAAAGTTCTGGACATATCATCGGTCTAAGGGCTTAGAAGCGGATTACGTTATTCTGGTGGGTCTCACACAGGGGTATCCGAGCTTTCCAGACACGCGGACAAATGAGACAATTCTAGAAGCTTTGCTACCGACCCTTGACCCGTATCCTCACTCTGAGGAGCGCCGTCTGCTTTATGTTGGAATTACGCGAGCGCGCCATAAGGTCTATATTATTGGAGGTTCGAGAAGTCCGTCAAAGTTTATCGATGAGCTTATGAATCCAAAATATGAGATTGAAATTAAATCAGACCTTTTCTCTGAGGTGTTTCGAAAACGCTTCAAATGTGGGCACTGCGTAGAGGGTTATTTTCAATCCGTGCAGGGGCCGCATGGACAGTTTTATGCCTGTAGCTCGGGTTTAGCCTGCACAGTGCGAAAAGCGCGTACATGCAAAAGCTGCGGGTCTCCCTCAATTGATGGCCGAAATAAAAGCATCTGTAACAATATCAAATGCCGCGAGAGCTTTCCGATCTGCCCGAAATGCGGCAGACCCATGCGGGAGCGCAAAGGTAAATATGGTGTTTTTGGGTCATGTTCAGGTTACGGCCTCAAAGAAGACCGATGCTTGCATAAGGTGAATAGCTTGCCTTTTTGATTAAAACAAAGGCGAAGGCTTTGTTAATCGAGCAAATCGTCCGGCGTGAAAAACTCATGCACGTCGAAATTCAGGATTTGGGCGAGCTTCTCATATTCAATGACATCGACGCGTCTTTGGCCGCTTTCCATACGGGCGACGAAGGATTGGTATTCGCCCAAGGCTTTAGCCAAGTCGGTTTGGCTCATGCCTGCGGCATGACGCTTGGCCGTGAGAAACGCGATAAGCGCTCTATGGCGTGATGTTCCTAGTGTTTTACTCAATTGACCCTCTGGACGAAGTCGAGGGAGAATCAGGTAATCTGTTTTTTAGATTATCTTAAATTCAGATAACCTAGGCACCTATAGAAGCCTTAAGAGAGAAATAATATATTTTGCAAAAGTAGCTGAGTTGCGGGGCCTGTAGACTAGATATTGAAAACGTATTGAGCAACATTACAATTTAGTGTACGTTGTTAACGATAGATAATGTGTGGAGGGGTGTATGAGACGTGATTCTATTGAAGAGGTGATGAAAATTCAACCTCCTCATCTTCTTGAGAATTCTCCAAATGCATACTCATTCACAAGGAAAAGAGAGATATCGGACTCCGAAACATTTTGGGATGATATTCTCAATAAAATTGGTATCACAGACGAAGATTATGAAGGTCGTCGGAGGTCTAGATTCAAAAATTATTTCCTCAATAATTGGGGTGAAGTAATAAACCAACCTCCATCACAAATCAAAATAGATGAGATGGTGCTGGAAATATCTCCAGACTGGTCATGTTATCTGCACAACCCTGATACTGTTTATACCACTGTACGTAAACTCGATGTGGAACGAAATTTTCACTTGTTTAAGACGGCGGCTTATAATTATAGAAAAGCGCCGGTGGCTGGCTCTGAGGTTGCTATTGATGAGGGGTGCATCATTGGGATAAAATTAATGGATGGGGAGGAAAGGTGGTTCCAACCTCATATTTTTAAAAACGAAAATGAAGTGAGGCTCGCAACCAAAAGTGATTTCTCGCAACAGAGATGGGAAGACACATGGAGCCAACTCTCCGATTTAGTTCAAGTTTTCTATATACGCAAACCTGCTACACCTGCAGAGCAAAAAAAGGCAAAAGAGAAAGCTATTTCACTAGCCAAAGAAAGCTTTTCGGCAATAGATATTGTAAGGGCTGATGCCCCCCTGATTGAACAACAATACAAGTATATAAAAAATGATAAGGATTTAGCTCAGGCCTTAGATGACAGAGCTAATGACCTTTTAGAGGCCACGATTCCTACGGCCCCTTTGGGAGCAATTCCGTCATTAACAAGTCAATATAAGGACCTTAAATCTCAGTTGCCAAAAATTGAAACTGTTATGCAGCAGCTTGAAAATGCGGCAAGCGATCTAGGGTACAAACTTTTTCTGTCAAAAACCAAAGTTAAATATATAGATGAAAAGGGAAAGCCTTTTGATCAAGATATTGAGGCTGGAAAGTTATTCAAAGCTGGTCAAAAGACAGTAGCGTGGGTGACTTACCAAACTGTGACTAAGACTAGGCGCTCACTATTTCGAAAGCGAAAAATTAAATATAAAGTTCCTATAGAGCATAGAAAGTCATTCACCTATTATCAGCCAGCAGATCTTGATTACGACCCTTGGACCGAGGTAGCTGATGCTTACAGAAGAGACGGTTATAGCGTTTATTTATTTAGAGAAACCGCAGATGGTTTGGTCTCGCCAGATGGCTCATCGATAAATGAAGTGCTTGAGCAGTGTTCTGTAGATGAAAGTTTCAGAAAAACATGTGCAATTGCAGTCCCGTTCTATGAGTATACCATAATTGGAGAAAAATTATTAGTCGGATATGTGTTTATGGTGAGACCTCTGCCCGAAATTTCACCGGCCGAATTTCCTAGAATTAATATTAACGAAAACCTTACATATAAGTTTGCTTGGACTGGTGTATCTTTAGGCGAATTGGCGACCACTATTCCTCTTGCGCCAGGGGAAGAAAGAACCGTTTCAGTTTCCGTGTCCCAAAACTACAAAAGTAAGAGGAGTGTTTCCACAAGCTCCTTAACTGAAATAACCCGGGTTGATAAATCTGACTTCGAAACGACATTTGAAAAAGAAGTCAGAAAAGAAAAAGAGACAAATACAACAAAAGGGGGCAGCGTTGGTGGATCCTATGGCGGGTTTTCGGGCAGTGCTAGCTTCTCAAAATCCACTAAAACAAAAGACATGAGTAGGCAGCTCAATCGCTCTGTTCAAAGAGCGTCTCAAGAACTAACTCGTCGTAGTAAAGAAGAGGTAAAAGTTTCGTTCACTGAAGAGGTTGAGACTAATACGACGTCTACCACAACCTACAAAATGAAAAATATCAACGAGGGTCGCACACTAAACATCACGTTTCATAGATTGATGAATGATTACTCATCCAACTTGTACTTAAATGATTTTGACTTTTATGTAGAAGGAGGTCGAGAGTTAATTATGGGAACTGATGTTCGAGAGGGTAAAAGTTTTTCTCGCAATAACTTGAGCTCATTGTGGATGTATTTGTTGAAACCGGAAGTGCTTCCTATTGATCTGTCTGATAAAGCTGACCAGTTTAAGGCTGAACTGTGTAAAGCAATCGCGAACCGAATGAAGTTGGAATATGGTGAATCGTCTTCGAGCGATGATAAAACTTCTTTAAAAGTCAAAAGCACCCCCAGAATCACTAGAGCATATATTGAAAACACTGGTGGTAATTTAAAAAAGCTGAATTCTTTGGAATCTAAAACAGCAATGCTTGCTGCAATCTCCAAGAAGCCACAACTGATTGATGCCAAGAGTAGACGTATGTTGGATGATGCAATCGACAGCGTGTTTAGCACTGAAAATTGTGACTATGAAGAATACTTGAATAGGGCTTTCGCCGAGACTTCTTTTTCACTGGACTCCGGTAGCTTGCACGCAGATGCACACGTCGGTTTGCGCCCAGCCACAGAGGCTTATTCAGAGAATATGCGTAGACTTGAAGAGCAGAACAAAACAGCACAAAATCGTTTAGTGAACGCCAGAGCTAGTCTTTATTATTCCCGATCCGCCAAGCACTTATTATCAATTCAAGAAATTATCGATCCTAAAAAGGTCAATTTTACGGACCGGATGGCATTGTATGAACAAGACGGTCACGTGTCATTGAGAGTAAGACTTTCCAACAATGTGATTCCTAGTTCTGGGTGGGCGATAACTTTCAAAAATTTAGGTCGGTATTTACAAGACTCCAGTATTGAAGGCGGAGTAGTCGTGTTTCGTTTACCAAGAAGATTTGGACCGGGATCCCATGATATCGGGAATCAATCACATGTTTGGTATGAGAACAACGTTAGTTTTGAAAACTATGATTTAAAGTTATCTATCCCCTACAAACGCCCGAGTTCATGAAATCCATAGGCGCGAAATTTCTTGCACGTCTGTTGACCGCTGGTTCAAATTACGGCGCTTTATTTGAGAAACCAAAATGCAAGCTTTAGGTTTTGCAAATACGGCGGCAACCGTTGTAACAGCAATTAATGTTGCTAAAGAAGTCATTGCTATAAAATGGGCGGATGGAAATGACAGTAACGACTTACCAAAGGAACTGTCAGATAACAAAACTTCTATATTGATATTAAGCTTACCTGACGTCTTCAAGAACAGTAATTATCGCCTGTCAGCAAAGTTTATCTCATCATGGCTGTATGGGACTGATCTAAATAAGGATAATAGCTTGCCAGCCCACAAACGTTATCGCGTATTCGACAGAAGTGAAATCACAAATCCCAAAACAGTCAACTCTGTTTTTGAAGAAGCTCGCGCCAGCGCTTTAACGCTAGTAGGGCAGGATGGGGCTACAGGCTTTACTGCTCCACGTTGGAGAAAAATGCGTGAAAAGTTGAAAGAGATTGATAGAATTAATGCAAGGCAAGGCAATAAGGAATGGAATTATCAAGATAAGCCATTCGAATCTTTTTCAGTAAATCCTGAGATTTATTTTGGTAGACAAGTGGTAACGCATGGCGACTACATATTAAATGGAGAATTCATCTCTGACTCTATGGGGGCACTGGCTAGATTTAATATCAATAAATATTTACGCTTCTCAGCATCCAAAAATAAAAAAGGTGAAATTTACGTAAAACCACGGCACATAGGCTTGCGTGTCGAAGATCGATACAATTTTATTGACAGCGAATGGCATGATATGGATATAATTGCTGGATTACTTCTGAACTTGAAATCCTCACAACCACTTGGTTATTTTAAAAATAGCAGCGATGGCGCGACTTACTCTTTATCCAATAGAGACTTTGAGGAGTTCAAAAGAAATTTTGCTCCCAAGTATAATCTGCTTATGGCTAATAAAAAGCCTAAGCTAGTATGCCAAAATTTTGAAGTTTATTCTGTAATAGAATCTTATGCTTTTAAGAATGCAAAATCATATAAAATCTCTCTTTCAAAATAAAGCACATCGGATAAGTGATTATAATTGACCTATGGTCCCAGGCAAAAAGAAGAAAATGACAATAAAAACTGCAAGCGCGCCGCCTGCCTTTATCCAGGTCTTCACTGTCACATCCAAAAAACCAGTAAATGTTGCTGCTACCCCTGCGCCGGCTAACGCGAGCACTATTCTGAACACTTGAATCTGAAATTCGCTTGGGTCTTTGATCATCACTGTCAACGCCAGAATTGCCGTTACAAAAATGAATCCGAAAGCATATGAGAGTAGTTTCTCTGTCCGCTTATCCATATTAATCTCCTGATTTACGGGTAGTTTTAGTTTAGCAACGCGCGTACCATATGGAACAATTATTTCGTTTGATAATTCGTTGAATGAAGCAATAACTTTTACGACTACATTTTTTGGAATGTTTAAAAACATCACGCCTGAACTATCTGAAGCTTCTGGCCCTGGAATGCCATCGAAAAAAGTCGTAAAATTAGCTCCCTGAATAGTTTTTCCTCTATTGCCGACCGCTCTAACTGAGGTTCGAAAATCATCACCAGACATTAGCAGCACACCTCTATCCATAGATTACCCACTTTACACTCTAGACAGCCAGGTGCAGATTCACCGGAGCTAGGGCATGTCACAATACAGTCACCTCTATTATCGTCATTTAGGTGAGTCATATTTGCATAGAACTTACCTTTTTCTCTCTCAATAATTGTCAGCTCATCGGAAGTTGAAATTCCAGAATACATAAATTTCAAGCTATCTTCGGAATTCGCAATTTCGCCGACCAATGAATACCGAGGCGTCTTTTCTAAGTCTAAGGTGATGTACTTTTTTAGTTCTCCCGCATCTATGTTCTCTAAGTATTGGAAGAAAGTATTTGGGTTTGCTTCGGCAGATTTCATGATATCATCAAGAGAAAACCGCTTCTCAATCGCGGCTGAATCGCCTTCTATTCGTTTAGCAGTGTTAAGACCA
>ENA-ORXT01002441-ORXT01002441.1-marine-metagenome-genome-assembly--contig:-NODE-2441-length-22372-cov-5.454855_pt1 | contig 22372 bp, 23 predicted proteins | sample MGYA00237868_ERZ511482 | MGnify/ENA metagenome assembly ERZ511482
CGGGCGGGGCGGATCGGTCAGCCGGGGCGGGGCGCCCACGGGCCGCGCCATCGCCGCCCAGCCCGCCGGGACGGTGCAGGGGCGCCTGCGGGTGACGGAACAGGGCGAGGTCGTCTCGGCCAAGTATTCCAATCGCGGCACGGCACGCACGCATCTGGAACTGCTGGGCGCGAGCATCCTGGGGCATACGCTGGCACGGCCCGACCCCGATGCGGCGGCCCTGTCGGAGCAGCGCGGCGCGGCGATCGAGCGGCTGTCCGCGACCAGCCGGTCCACCTATCGCGACCTGCTGGAAACCCCCGGATTCCTCGATTATTTCCAGCAGGCCAGCCCGGTCGAGGAACTGGCCCTGCTGCGCATCGGCTCGCGACCGGCCAGGCGGTTCGGGGCGGCGGGGCTGGACGACCTGCGCGCGATCCCGTGGGTCTTCGCCTGGAGCCAGAACCGCCACCTGCTGACGGGGTGGTACGGCCTCGGCTCGGCGCTGGATGCGGCCATCGCGGCGGACGGGCTGGACGAGTTGCGCGCGATGTTCAGGTCGGAAAAGGTCTTCAAGCTGGTTCTCGACGAGGTGGAGAAGACGCTGTACCAGACCGACATGGCCATCGCGATGCGCTACGCCGCCCTCGTGCCGGACGAGGCGACGCGGGACCGGGTGTTCGGCAAGATCACGGCGGAATTCGACCGCACGAAGCACCACCTGCTGGCCGTGACCGAACAGGACAGCCTCGCCGACCGCTTCCCCAGCTTCCGCCGCCGCATCGGCGAGGCCCGCCCCCTGATCGACCGCTGCAATGCGTGGCAGATCGACCTGCTGCGCCGCCACCGCGCCGAACCCGCGCAGGCATCGCTGCGGGTGCAGTTGCTGTTGTCGATGAACTGCATCGCGACGGGGCTGGGCTGGACGGGATAAACTCCGCCCTTTGCCCCCGGCGCGGTTTTCGGGTAGGACGCGGGCAGGTGCAGCATACCGGAACCGACAGCCATGGCCGGCCCCCTTCATACCTATCGCGCGCGCGTGGCGGACGGGACGATCACGTCCGATCCGGGGCAGGCCATGGCGCTGGAAAAGCTGCAACTGCTGTGGAACCGGCTGGGCGAGCGCAAGGCGAACCCCGCCCCCCGGTCGCGCGGCCTGTTCGGCTTCGGCAGGAAGGCGGAACCGGAACCGCAGCTCAACGGCCTCTATCTGTACGGCGGCGTCGGCATCGGCAAGTCGATGATGATGGATCTCTTCCACGCCGATGCCCCGGTCGAGAAGAAGCGCCGGGTGCATTTCCACGACTTCATGCAGAGCATCCATGCCGAACTGCGCGCCGAGCGGGGGAAAGGCACCTCCGACCCCCTCGGCCCCATCGCGGCGCGCATCGCGGCGGAGGCGAGGCTGTTGTGCTTCGACGAGATGCAGGTGACGGATATCGCCGATGCGATGATCCTGGGGCGGTTGTTCCAGGGGTTGTTCGAGGCAGGAGTCGTGATCGTCGCCACCTCCAACAGGCACCCGACCGACCTGTACAAGAACGGCCTGAACCGGCATCTCTTCGTGCCGTTCATCGAGATCATCGAGAAGCGGCTCGACGTGCTGCATGTCAGCGGCCCGCCCGATTACCGCAAGATCGACGCGGATCGGGGCGGGGTGTACTTCGCGCCGGAGGACGAGGCGAACCGGCGGGCCTTCGATGACCTGTGGCGCAGCTTCTGCGGCAATGCCGTCCCCTTTCCCGCCATGCTGAACCTGCAGGGGCGCTTCGTCGAACTGCCGCTGGCGACCAAGACCGCCGTGCGCGCCGGGTTTCGGGATCTGTGCGCGAAACCGCTGGGGGCGGGGGATTACCTGCTGCTGGCCAGGACCTATCCGACCGTGTTTCTGGAGGGGGTGCCGATCCTGACCCCGGACAGGAAGGATCAGGCCAAACGCTTCGTCACATTGGTCGATGCGCTGTACGAGGCCCGTGCCCGGGTCGTGATGCTGGCGGCGGCGGAGCCGGAGGCACTGTATCCGGCGGGCGAGGGTTCGTTCGAATTCGAGCGCACGGCCAGCCGGCTGATGGAAATGCGCACCGAGCGGTATCTGGAACAACTGGCCGCATGATGCGCCGAACCGAAAGGACACAAAGATGAGCACCGACGCCTTCAGACGCCTGTCCCCCCGCGAGACGCTGGATGCGGTGGAGGGCGGGACCGCGATCCTGCTGGATATCCGCAATATCCATGAATTCGACGCCGAGCGCATTCCCGGCGCGATGCTGGCCCCGATGGGCGAGTTGCAGCCCCATGCCCTGCCGACCCAGGACGGCAAGGCGATCATCCTGCAATGCCGATCCGGCGGGCGCACGGCGGCGCTGGCGTTGCAGATGCTGGACGCGGGCATCGTCGACCGCATCGCGCATCTGGAAGGGGGCATCCTCGCGTGGAAGGCCGACGGCCTGCCGACGATCTGCCCCGACCCGTCCCGCGCGGTGACCTGACGCACGGGTGCATCCGGCGCTTGCATTCGCGGCGCAGGGCGGTACATCGGAGCCATGTCCTTGCGCACCAGAAAACTCGTCGGGTCCATCGTGTTGTTCATGTGGATGGTCGTCTTCGCCCTGCTGGCGATGGGCGTGATCGGCATGCTGCCCGCGCGCCCGCCCGTCTGGGTCGAGCCGGTCCTCTACGCCATCCTCGGGGTCGCGTGGATCCTGCCGCTGAAGCCGCTGTTCATCTGGATGGGCAAGGGGCGGGACACAAGCGCCTAAACTCTTGCCGAATCGCGCGATTCGTCCTTTGACTTCCGCCAGGACATGATGCGGATACGAGGCGAGGGACGAAGACCATGGCACAGGCGAAAATCGCTATCATCGGCGGCGGCGTCATCGGCGGCGGCTGGGCCGCGCGGTTCGCGCTGGCGGGACATGACGTTGCGGTTTTCGACCCCGACCCGGAGGCGGCGCGCAAGATCGGCGAGATCTGCGCCAATGCCGAGGCCGCCACCCGCCGCCTCTATGTCGCCCCCCTGCCCGCCCCCGGCACGATCACCTATGCCGCCAGCATCGCCGAAGCCGTGGACGGCGCGGGATGGGTGCAGGAGAGCGTGTCCGAGCGCCTCGACCTGAAGCACCGCGTCTATGCCGAAATTCAGGAGACGCTGGACGCGGAGGCCGTGATCGGCTCGTCCACATCCGGCTTCAAGCCGTCCGAACTGCAACAGGGGTCGAAGGACCCGGGCCAGATCCTCGTCGCGCATCCGTTCAATCCCGTCTACCTGCTGCCCCTTGTCGAGATCGTCCCCGGCCCGGATTTCGACCCCCGCGCGGTGGCATGGGCAAAGAAGTTGATGAGCAGCGTCGGGATGCACCCGCTGGTCGTGCGCAAGGAGATCGACGCCCATATCGCCGACCGGTTTCTGGAGGCGGTCTGGCGCGAAGCCCTGTGGCTGGTGAGGGACGGGGTCGCCACGACGACCGAGATCGACGACGCCATCCGCTACGGCTTCGGCCTGCGCTGGGCGCAGATGGGCCTGTTCGAGACGTATCGCGTGGCCGGGGGCGAGGCGGGGATGCGCCACTTCATGGAACAGTTCGGCCCCGCGCTGAAATGGCCGTGGACCAGGCTGATGGACGTGCCGGACTTCACCGACGAACTGGTCGACCTGATCGCCGGGCAGTCGGACGAGCAATCGGGCATGCACTCGATTCGGGAGCTGGAGCGCATCCGCGACGACAATCTGGTGGGCATCCTCCAGGCGCTGAAGGCGAAACCCTGGGGGGCGGGCGAGACGGTGGCGGCGCACGAGAAGCGCCTGCGCGAACTGTCCTTCGCCGGGGCTGAAACGGCGCATGACCCGTCCGCGCCGCTCGCGCTGCATACCGCGACGGTGCTGCCGGAATGGGTGGATTACAACGGTCACATGACGGAATTCCGCTATCTGCACGTGTTCGGCGATGCGACGGACGCCTTCCTGACCTATCTGGGGATGGATGCCGCCTACATGGCCGGGGGGCGCTCGATCTATACCGTCGAGACGCATCTGCGCCATGTCGCCGAAGTGCGCGAGGGGCGGCCCCTGGCGGTCACGACGCAGTTGCTGGGCCATGACGAAAAGCGCATCCGCATCGCCCACATCATGCGCGACGGCGAGACCGTGCTGGCCACCGCCGAACACATGCTGCTGAGCGTGAACACCGCCGAGAGCCGCGCCTGCCCCCTCGCCGAACCCGTCACCGGGCGGCTGGCGGAGGTCGCGGCGGGGCACGGGGCGCTGGCGGCCCCCGATTTCGCGGGGCGGGCGATTCGGGCGCTGTGACACCGAAACCGCGTTGCATTGCACTGCACAATTTTCGATACTGCGCCTGCACCCCATCTGAAGGAGCGGTCTCCTGTTTCGAGAACCCCTGTCCCGCATCGCCCTGTTCCTGGATTTCGACGGCACGCTCGTGCGCATGGCCGACCGGCCCGACCGTGTGGAGGTGACGGAGGATATCCGCCGCACCCTCGACCGCCTGATCGAACGGACGGGCGGCGCGCTCGCCATCGTGTCGGGTCGCCCGCTGGCCGAGATCGACCATTTCCTCGCCCCGCTCACCCTGCCGGGCGCAGGCTCGCACGGGGTCGAGCGGCGCGATGCGGGGGGCGCGATGCTGCCCGTCGCGGACAATGCGGCGCTGGGCGCGGCGACGGCGGATCTGCGCGCCTATGCCACCGCGCATGACCTGCTGCTGGAGGAGAAACGCGGCGGCTCCGCCCTGCACTTCCGCGACGCCCCCGACCGCGAGGCCGAGGCCCGCGCGCTGGCCGACGACCTTGCGGGCGCGAGCGACACCCTGCGCGCGATCCACGGCCATATGGTCGCCGAACTGTCCTTCGCCGGGCTGGACAAGGGATCGGCGGTCGGGGCGTTCATGGCGGAACCCCCCTTCGCGGGCCGCATCCCCGTGGCGATCGGCGACGACACGACGGACGAGGACGCCTTTCGCGCGGCGCAGGCGCAGGGCGGCATCGGCATCCGCATCGGCGGGACCGCGACCGTGGCCCGCGCCCGCTTTGCCGATATCGACGCCTTTCACGACTGGCTGACACAGACCGCCGCGCGCGGCACGATGGAACTGGAGGATACCGCATGAGCCTTGGCCTGATCGGAAACTGCGCAATCGCGGGGCTGGTGGACGAGAACGGACGGATGGTGTGGCTGTGCCTGCCCCGCTTCGACGGCGACCCCGTGTTCCACGCCCTGGTCGGTCACGGCCCCGGCGATGCACGGGACGGCGCGTTCTCGGTCGAACTGGAAGACATGACGCATACCGAGCAATCCTACGAGCCGAACACCGCGATCCTGACCACCCTGCTGCACGGCCCGTCCGGCGTGGTCGAGATCACCGATTTTGCCCCCCGGTTCGAGGCGAAGGGCCGCATCTTCCGCCCCCAGATGACCGCCCGGCGCATCCGCCCCCTGTCCGGCTGGCCCCGCATCACCACGCGCCTGCGCCCGCGCTTCCAGTACGGCGAGACGTCGCCGCAGATCACGCGCGGGTCGAATCACGTGCGCTTCGTGGGGCCGGACCTGACGATCCGCCTGACCACCGATGCGCCGCTGGATCACGTGCTGGACGAATGCACCTTCAACCTCAGCCGCCCCCTGCACTTCATGCTGGGGCAGGACGAGAGCATGGCGGAGAACCCGGGGGAGTTGTTCGACACCTTCCACCGCGAGACGCTGAACTACTGGCGCGGATGGACCCGGCGGCTGGCCCTGCCGTTCGAGTGGCAGGAGGCCGTGATCCGCGCCGCCATCGGCCTGAAGCTGTGCACCTACGAGGCGACCGGGGCCATCGTGGCCGCCGTCACCACCTCGATCCCCGAAGCGCCGGACAGCGAGCGCAACTGGGACTATCGCTATTGCTGGGTCCGCGATGCGTTCTTTACCGTGCGCGCGCTCAACAGTCTGGCGGCGACGCATACGCTGGAGCGGTATTTCGAGTGGCTGATGAATGTCGTGGCCGATGCCAACGGCGCGCATATCCAGCCGCTGCTGGGGCTGGGGCTGGAAAAGACCCTGACCGAACGCTTCGCCCCCGCCTTGCAGGGCTATCGCGGGATGGGACCGGTGCGGGTGGGCAACCAGGCGCACGAGCACTACCAGCACGACACCTACGGCAACATCATCCTCGCCGCCGCCCCCGCCTTCTTCGACAAGCGGTTGTTCATGGAAGCGGACGAGCAGGCGTTCCGGATGCTGGAACCGCTGGGCGAGCAGGCCTGGGCGCTGCACGACCAGCCCGATGCCGGGATATGGGAGCTGCGCACCCGGTCGCGCATCCACACGTCGTCCTCGCTGATGTGCTGGGCGGCCTGCGACCGGCTGGCCAAGATCGCGCGGCATCTGGGGCTGGGCGACAGCATGGCGGTCTGGGGATCGCGGGCCGAGACGATCCGGGCGAAGATCCTCGAACACGCCTGGTCCGAAAAGCGCGGGGCCTTCGTCGAGAGTTTCGGCGGCGAGACGCTGGATGCCAGCGTGCTGCTGATGGCCGAAGTGGGCCTGATCGACCCCAAGGACCCGCGTTTCGTCTCGACCGTCGATGCCCTGTCCGGCACGCTGGGGCGCGGGCCGTTCATGCTGCGCTACGAGGAGGCGGACGATTTCGGCGAGCCGGAGGTCGGCTTCAATGTCTGCGCGTTCTGGCGCGTCGATGCGCTGGCCCGGGCCGGGCGGCGCGACGAGGCGCGCGAGCATTTCGAGGGGCTGCTGGCCGCGCGCAACCCTCTCGGCCTGATGTCCGAGGACACCGATTTCCGCACCGGCGAGGCGTGGGGGAACTTTCCCCAGACATACTCGCTTGTGGGTATAATCAACGGCGCGATGCGCCTGTCGAAACCGTGGGAGGATACGATATGATCTTGCGCGTCAATCATCGTGAATATCTCCTCCGCCCCGGGCGCGGACCCGGGGCCTCGACGGTCGGTGCATCACCCGGCGAGGCCCCGGGTCGCCGCCCGGGGCGGAGTTGTACTTCTTCGACCCGCCGCAAGAGGTCGGCAGCATGAGCCGCCTCGTCGTCGTCTCCAACCGTGTGGCCGACCCGACGGCGAACCAGTCCGGCGGGCTGGCGGTCGCGGTCGGCGATGCGTTGCAGGACGGCAACGGCATCTGGTTCGGCTGGAGCGGCGAAATCCGCGAGGATGCGGACAGGTCCGGCGTGACCCTGGAGCGGCATGGCGGCGTGACCTTCGCGACCCTGCCGCTGAGCCAGAAGGAATACGACGCCTATTATCTGGGCTATTCCAACCGCGCGCTGTGGCCGGTCTTCCACTATCGCCTCGACCTGGCCGAGTTCGACATGGCCGCGCTGGAGGGGTACAAGAGCGTCAACAAGCGGTTCGCCAGATCGGTCGCCGCGCTCATCGATCCGTCGGACGTGATCTGGATCCACGACTACCACCTGATCCCGCTGGCCGCCGAACTGCGCAAGCTGGGGGTCGACAACCGCATCGGCTTCTTCCTGCACATCCCCTTTCCCCCGCCCGAGATCATCGCGGCGGTGCCGGATCACGAATGGCTGTTCGACACGCTGCACGCCTATGATGTGGTCGGATTCCAGACCGATCAGGACGTCTCGAACTTCGAACGGTATGTCGAGCAATCGGCCCCCGTCGCCGGGCCGGTCACCCATCCGTTCCGCAACGGCACCCGCAAGATGGTCGCCCGCACCTTTCCCATCGGCATCGACGTGGACTCGTTCATCGAGATGGCCAATACCCCCAAGGCCGACGAGCGCATCCGGCGTCTGATACGCGGCAAGGTGCGCAACCACGTCATCGGGGTCGAGCGGCTGGATTATTCCAAGGGCCTGCCCGACCGATTCCGATCCTTCCGCCGGTTTCTGGAGAAATACCCCGACCAGATCAAGAAGACGGTCATGATGCAGATCGCGCCCCCCACGCGCGAGGAACTGACCGCCTATGCCGATATCCGCATGGAACTGGAGCAGTTGTCCGGGGCGATCAACGGCGAGTTCGGGGATTTCGACTGGACGCCCGTGCGCTATATCCACCGGTCCGTGCCGCGCGATACGCTGGCGGCGCTGTTCCGGGGGTCGAAGGTCGGGCTGGTCACGCCGCTGCGCGACGGCATGAACCTGGTCGCCAAGGAATACGTCGCCGCGCAGGATACCGCCGATCCCGGCGTGCTGATCCTGTCGCGCTTCGCCGGGGCCGCCGCCGATCTGGAGGAGGCGCTGATCGTCAATCCGTATGACGCCGACGAGGTGGCCAAGGCGCTGCACAAGGCCGTCACGATGGAACTGGACGAGCGGCAGGACCGCCACGCAAAGCTGCTGGCCCGGGTGCGCAAGAACGATATCGCGGCGTGGCGCACGGCCTTCATGACCGAATTGCGGGGCGAGACCCGCGCATGACCGCCCGGGATATCATCCGTGCCCTGGATCTGGCCCCCCATCCGGAGGGCGGATGGTACCGCGAGATGTGGCGCGCCGATGCGCCGCAGGGGGAGCGCCCGGCGGGGACGGCGATCTACTATCTGCTGGATGTGGGGGAACTCTCGCACTGGCACCGGGTCGATGCCGCCGAGATCTGGCACTGGTACGCGGGCGCGCCGCTGTCCCTCAGCCTGTCGCCCGACGGCCACGATGCGGAGGCGCATGTCCTGGGTCCGCAGATCCTCGCCGGCCAGCGCCCGCAGCGGATCGTGCAACCCGGCTGGTGGCAATGCGCGACGTCGCTGGGGGAGTGGACGCTGTGCGGGTGCACCGTCTCGCCGGGCTTCGACTTCGCGGGATTCGAGATGGCCCCGCCCGACTGGCGACCCGTGCCGCGCGGTTAGCGTTTTCGAGGGTAACGTTTTCGTTGCCCGACTCGGAAAACGCGCCAAGACAAGAGGATAGAGCATCCTGAACGATCCTCATATCGTTCAGGATGCTCTAGACCACACGGTCCAGCAGCGCCTCGACCGCTCCCCCGTCGTCCCACTCCACGCCCACCGGCACCGGCCATACGCGGCCCCGCACGCTGGGGGGCATCTTCACCATGTCCTTCTCGGTGGTCACGGCAGTCAGGCCCTGTTCCTCGGCCCGGGCGAGCAGGCGGTTGACCATGGATCCGGTATAGGCGTGGTGGTCGGGGAAAGCCTCGCTGTCCACGATCTCGGCCCCCATGCCGCGCAGGGTGGCGAAGAACTTCTCCGGCCTGCCGATCCCGGCAAAGGCCAGCACCCGCGCCCCCGCCAGCGACATGCCGGAGACGCGCGGGGCGAGGGCCGCGCGCAGGGTGACGCCGTCGAAACCGGGCGCGGCCCCCTGCCCCATCATCGCCACCGCATCGGCCCGCGCGAGGCCCCGGGCCACCGGCTCGCGCAACGGTCCCGCCGGAAAGACGCGCCCGTTTCCGAACCCCGCCTCGGCATCCACCACGACGATCGACAACGCCTTGGCGAAGCCCGGATTCTGGAAGCCGTCATCCGTCACCACCGCCCCGGCCCCCGCCGCCACCGCCGCGCGGATGCCCGCCGCCCGGTCCCGCGCGACCCAGGTGGGGGCATGGGCGGCCAGCAGCAGCGGCTCGTCGCCCACGCGCTTCGGCCCGTCGCTGCGCAGGTCGATGCGGTGCGGGCCGCGCTCGGTGCCGCCATAGCCGCGCGTGACGGCGTGGACGGCGATGCCCCGCGCCGCGATCCGGTGCAGCAGGTCGATGGCGACCGGAGTCTTGCCCGTGCCGCCGAGGGTGAGATTGCCGACGCAGATCACCGGCACGGGGGCGCGATAGGGCCGCGCCACCGCCGCCCGCGCCCGCCCCGCCAGACCGTAGAGCAGGCCCAGCGGTGCCAGGATCGTCCCCGGCGCACCGGGCCGTTGCCAGAACGCCGGCGCTCTCACGGCACCCTCGCGAGCAGGGGCCGCAGTGCCGCCATCGTGCGCGCCAGCGGTTCGGGGTCCGGCGCGCTGACCCGCCGGGCCGCTGCCGCCATCGCCCGGCCCTCCTCGCCCATCGCCCGGCGCACAGCCGCCGTCAGGTCGTCGCGCGAGGACAGCAGGCGTACGGCCCCCGCCCCCTGCAACCGTGCATAGGTATCGGCGAAGCTGGGGGTATCGGCCCCCGACAGGATCGCGCAGTCATGGGGGGTCGCCTCCAGCGGATTATGCCCGCCGATGCCGCCCCACCCGCCGCCGATCAGGGCGACGGGGGCCAGGGCATACCACAGGGCCAGCTCGCCCAGCGTATCGGCGACATGGACATCGCCCGTCGGCCCCGCCCCCGCCGACCGCCGCGTCACCGACATCCCGCGTGCCTGCGCAAGGGCGGCGATCTCGGCCCCGCGCGCCGGATGCCGGGGGGCGATGATGGTCAGCAGGTCCGGGATGCCCAGCGCCGCATGGGCATCGAGCGCCGCCGCCTCGTCCCCCGGATGCGTGCTCGCCGCCAGCCACACGGGGCGCGCGCCGACCGCCGACCGTATCGCCGCCAGCGCCGCCGGATCGACCGGATCGGGCGCGCGCGACGCCTTGAGATCCCCCGTCACCAGCGTCGTCGCCGGATCGGCCCCGAGATGCAGCAACCGCTCGCGCACCGCCTCCGTCTGGGCCAGCCGCGTGTCGAATGCCCCCAGCACGGCCCGCGCGCTGCCCTTCGCAAGGCCCCAGTTCCGGGCCGATGTCACCGATAACCGCGCATTGACCAGCGCCATCGGCACCCCGCGCGCGGCGGTGTCGCGCACCAGATTGGGCCAGAGTTCGGATTCCATCCACAGCGCCGCATCGGGCCGCCACGCCTCCAGAAACCCGGCCACCGCCCCCGGGGTATCGACCGGGGCGAAGCGGTGCAGCAGGCCGGGCATGCGCCGGGCCAGCAATTCCGCCGAGGTCACCGTGCCGGTCGTCATCAGGCACCGCGCGCCCTGCGCCTCGATCGCCTCGACCACCGGCAGGGCCGACAGCGATTCGCCGACGCTGGCGGCATGGACCCAGACCAGCCCTCCACCGGGCCGCGCCGCCGGGGCCATCCCGAAGCGTTCCGCCAGCCGCGCCGGGTCTTCCTTGCCCCGGGCCGCGCGGCGGTGCAGATGGCGGGCGACAAGGGGGGTGCCGAGCCGTGTCGCCGCGCGATAGAGGGTCAGCGGAACCGTCATGCGGGGTCCACCGGCACGCGCCCGACCCGCTCGTCGGCCAGCCGCGTCACCGCGTCGAGTCCCCGTTCGATGGCCAGCCGATGCGCCTCGACCGCCCCCTCGCCGTCGCCGTTCGGCACGATCGGCGCGCCGACGACATAGACGCCCCGGTCGAACGGCCACGGCATCAGGAACCCGTCCCAACTGCGCAGCACCCGCGCCCGCCGGGTCGCCCAGGCAAAGGGGACGACCGGCGTATCCGTCCAGGCCGACATCGCCGCGACCCCGCCCTGCGCCTGCATCGGCGGGCCGCGCGGGCCGTCGGGGGTGATGGCGATCAGGTCGCCCGCCTTCAGTCTGTCGAGGGAGGCGCGCAGCACCGCGTTCCCCCCCTTGCCCCGGCGGCGCTGCGGATTGCGGGTCGAGCCGCGCAGGGTCCGGACCCCGAACCTGCGGATCAGCCGGGCGATCAACTCCCCGTCGCGATTGGCCGAGATGACGACATGCATCGGGCGCACGGATTCCTCCGCCACCGGGGCCATCATCAGGATGCGCCCGTGCCAGAACGCGGCGATGACCGTCCTGCGGTTCGCCAGCACGTCGTCCAGAATGTCGCGCCCGACCCATTCCCACCGCACGGTGCGCCGCACGAGCCGGATGTACAGCGCGCCCAGTATCGGCCCGACCGCCACGGCGATGCGCCAGGCAAGAGTACCGGTTTTCCTCACGCCGGGATTCCTTACTGGGTCAGGGTCATGCCGGTTCGGCGCTCTGCTCGGCCCCTTCGTCGGTCAGGCGGTGCAGATGCGCGATGAAGTACCGCATCTCGGCATTGTCCACCGTGCGATGCGCGGCGTCCTTCCATGCGGCATAGGCGCTGGCGTAATCGGGAAACAGGCCCACGACATCGACCTTGGAGAAGTCCTGGAACTCGGTCTTCTGGGTATCGACCAGTTCGCCGCCGTAGACGAGGTGCATTTTGACAGGCATGGGCGCGCGCTCCTTGAGGGCATCGGTTCGGCGCGCAGCATAGGGCCGCGCGCCGCACAGGGCAATTTGCGTTTGCTGCGATGCGGCACGATTCAGGGGATGTGCCTGCGGATCACGTTTTCCAGCAGGCGCGACACGTCATTGTCGAAATCGTTCCACGGCAGGCTGCCGCAGAACGTGATCGACCCGGTGGCGAAGACGCTGCCCCCGCCCGGCACGTCGAACCAGATCATGTCCGCGCGGATCAGGCTGTCCTCCGGCTCGCCCGGCAGGTTGGTCAGGTGGGTCAGCCGCTCCTCCGGCACCAGGATGAAATCCTCGCCATGGCCGAAGGAGCTGGCCAGCACCACCGCGTTTTCGGGCGTGCCGAGGCGCGTATCGGCACGGTCCAGTTCGAACCCCGCCGCGCCGCCCCCGCAGAACCCGAAATCGCCCAGCACGTCGTCGCCCGTCCCCTCGAACAGCCAGTCGAACGCCGGGTCGCGGCACACCCGCCGATAGGCCGCGCCGTTGAAGTTGCCCTGTGCCGAGAACCCCACCCCCGCCAGCGCCTGCGGCGGCCGCCCGCTGCGCCGCCACAAACCGCCATAGGTGCCGTCGAAGGCGTTGTAGTACTCCCCCGGTTCGGCGGCCCAGGCGCGGATACCGTCCTCGGCGCGGCGGATCTCGATGGCCCCGTTCTCGGGATGCAGCGCGACCCGCCAGTAGAACCCGTTGCCGCCCAGATACAGCAGGTTCCCCCCCGTATCGCGATAGGTCTGCAAGGCGTCCAGCGTCTCGCGCGTGTGGTATTCGGGATGCGTGCCGGTCGTCACCACGTCATACCCCGCAATCGCCGCATGCCCCTCCGCCTGCAACTCCGCATCGGTGACGATATCGTAGTCGATGCCCTTGGCATGCAGCCAGCTTATCAGGTGACTGTCCGCCTGGAAGTGCCGCAGCCCCGACCCCTCGCCATAGCCGAAGGTCAGGTACCCGGGGCGCAGGTTGAACAGGGGCCGCAAATGCGAGGCGTGGCAGATGCCCGATCCGTCGCTGTGGTCGTTGTAGGTCGACAGCCCGTATTCGCGGTGCTCCGCCGGGTTGTGGGGATAGGCGTCCCATTCCTCGAACCGCCGCGTCCATTCCGGCACGAAATCGGGGCGCGCGTGGTTGCCGTAGACGGTGTAGGTGAAGGTCGAGACGAGCACGCACAGCTTCGCCGTCGGCTTTCCCTTCGGTGCGCAGACGAAGAACGGCATCGCATCCTCCGCATCCCCGCACCGGATGCGCATGACGTAGATGCCGGAGGGCAGATCCTCGGGGATGGTGAAGCTGAAATCCGTCTCCCACCCGAAATCGTAGATATCGTCGTCGTGGAAATGGATGGCGGCATAATGCCCGGGCGCGTGACGCCAGCACATCTCCGACCCGTCCCATTCCGCGCCGGTCACTCCCCGGGTCGGCAGGTTGACGAGGGTGGCGTCCAGCCCCGCGCCGCCGATATCGCGCACCGTGGTGCCCGGCGTATCCCGGGCGAAATCCCACCGGGCGACGAGGGTGCCCGGGGCGCGGGATGCGCAGGCGTGGAGGGCGGGGGCCTCGATCTTGCCGTTGAAGTGGTCGGTCGCCCCGCCCGCCTGCCAGCGGGCGGCGATCAGGACCGGGCCGGTCAGTTCCGCCATCGCGCCCGGCACGGCGCACTCCCCCCGCTGCGCCGCGCCCTGCCCCTCGACCGTCGCGACGCTGACGGACAGAAGACCCCGCTCCGGATCGTAGGATGCCGCGACCCGGTGCCAGCGGCGCAGGGCAATCGCCGCGCCGGTCGTCGCCACCGCCTCGCCCAGCCGCACCGCCACCGCGCCGGTGCCGTCGACGAACAGCGACAAGGCCCCGATATTCAGGATCGTCTGGGGCTGCGATCTGGCCAGGGTCGGGAACACCGTCGCCTCGACCGCCACTCCCGATTCCGGGGATACCGACACGTCCCGGTCCGTGCGCGCATACGATCCGGGCGAGAACGTCTGCAACCGGGGGGTGAAAGTCGATTCGGGGAAGACGGCGGTCATGTCGTGCTCGACCACGCCGCGCCCGGCGGGATTGGGGTCTGCACAGACCGACCGCGTCAGCCGCGCCGTACAGGGCGCGTCGATCTGCGACGAGACCTTGAACCCGATCGTTTCGCCGGATCTGATCGATAGACGGTCGGAATAGCCAGCCAGAGGCACGCTCCCGGCGATATGACCCATCTTGCATCTCCTCGTCGATCATGTACGTGAACGGATGGAATCACTGTCCGATCCGAAGGAAGTACCCTATATGCAATCGTGGTGACGCGATATCGCGACACAATCTCCAGCTGTACAATATAAGTACTCGCTCCGTTGACCGAACCGGCCAGTCTTAGTAAAGCAATACTTAAGCGTGTTTAACTAAAATTGAGTTCAACTATATGCTGAAATTTTCCAGTGGACATGCGATTGTAACGACAGTCGTGTTTAGGGGGAACCGAAATGATCCGTAGCAGCATGCGTACACATCCGAGCGGATTCGCCCGCGCGATGGGTGAGATCGGGGATGGCTGGATGCTGCTGACCCTGTGGTCGTCGCTCAACGGTATTACCCGCTTCGAGGAAATGCTTCAGGAACTGGGTGTTGCCAGGAACATACTCGCCGACAGGTTGCGGCGTCTGGTCGAGATCGGCATGCTCGAACGCCGCCCCGTGGGGCCGAACTCCAAGCGGTACGAATACGTGCCGACGGCCCGCGCGCTGACCCTGCACGAACCGCTTCGCCAGTTCGAGACATGGGGCGAACGCGAGTGCCCCCGGGAGCCGGAACTGTCCGGCACCTGAACCGACCTTAAGAAACAACCGCAAGCCGCGACGATAAAACGACTATATGGATCGGGGAAACCATTTACTCCCGGGCCGATGGCGGCTAGTGTCTGCTGCGGGGCTTCGGATACGGGTTCAGGGACTGGCGATTTCATGGCGGGTGATACAGGTGCGGGACGGCCCTTCTGCGGGGCGCGGCGAGGCGTTGCGGCGATTGCTCTGGCATGCGCGCTCGCGGCGACACCCCTCGCGGCACAACAGGGCGTGTCCGACGACCCCTATCTGCTGACGCAATCGGGCATGGCCTCGCTGGGTGCGCAACGCTACGACGCCGCCCTCGGCTATTTCGAGGAAGCGTTGCTGAAGAACCCCGGATATCTGGAGGCGGATGCCGGAAGGGCGCGGGCGCTCGCGGGACTGGGGCAGTATTCCGAGGCACTCGCCATCACCAGCCGACTCAGCAAGATCGAGCCGAAGTACAAGCTCGACGACGCGACGATCCTGCTGCTCGTGAAAAAGCCGGAGCGCGCATTGCAGCAGATCGACAATGCCGCCCAACTGGTTCTGGGCGACAACGAATTGTCGATCACGATGAGCCAGAATCAGGAATTCTATCGCCGCGCCCATTATCTGCGGGGCGAGGCCTATTACATGATGCGCGGGTACGAGCGCGCCGGGGCTGATTTCGAACTGGCGCGGTCGCTGGGGGCCGGATCGCCCGCCATGCGCGGGATCGGCGACACCTATGTCGCGCTCAGCGATCTGCCCGCCGCCGAGGCCGCCTATACCAAGGCGCTGAATCACCGCCGGCACGACGGCCTCGCCTATCACCGCCGCGCGCGCGTGCGCCACCTGCGCGGCGATCTCGAAGGGGCGTTGTCCGACTTCAAGGAGGCGGAGGTCTATCTCGACAACAGCCGCGAATTCCTCAGCCAGTATGCCGAGGCACTGGTCGATGCGGGCAATCATTCCGAGGCCGCGACCATCCTCAACCGCCTGCTGCGCGTGGCCCGGGGCGACCCGGACTACCAGCGGATCGTGCGCTATCACCTCGCCGCCGCGCTGATCGATGCGGGCCGCCCCCGGGATGCGGAGGCGGAACTGTCCAGCATCGAGGGGTGGTCCGACATCGCGGTCGAGCGGCATTTCCAGCGGGGCCGCGCCCGGTTCGCCATGCGCGACTATACCGGCGCGATCCGCTTCTTCGACAATGCCCTGGCCCTGCGGCGCGGCGACCCCGAAGTGCTGTACAATCGCGGCATCGCCTGGCTGCGGCTGGACGAGGTGGAAAAGGCGCTCAACGACCTGTCCGAAGCCGCCGTGCGCGACCCCGGCAATGCGCGCATCCGCGATGCCATCGGGCGCGTGCGCCTGAGCCGGGGGGAGTATCAGGAGGCGCTGGCCTTCTACGACGCCGCCGTCAAGGCCCATCCCAGCGAGATCCAGCCCCTGATCCAGCGCGCGAACGCCCATCTCTCGACCGGCGATGCCGAGAAGGCGCTGGCGGATGCCGAAAAGGCCCTGCGCATCGACGAGCGGAACATGGATGCGACCGCCGCCGCCGCCGGGGCGATGCTGGCGCTGGGCCGCCCGAACGAGAGCCTCGACTACGCCGAACTGCTGGTGCGCAGCGTCTCCAAGAAGAAGGAGGGGTATCTGCTGTCCGCCCGCGCCTCCATCGCCCAGGGGCGGCCCGAGCAGGCGCTGGCCAATATCGAGCAGGCCCGCAACCACGGGGCCGACCCGTCGCGCCTCGCGCTGCTGACCGGCGACGCCTATGCCCTCGCCGACCGGTACAACGAGGCGCTGGACTTCTACGACAAGGGGGTGCGCCTGACGGGCGGCTCTCCCTATGCGATCATCAAGCGGGCCGATGCGCATAACGCGCTGGGCAACGACATGCGCGCGGTGCAGGATTACAGCACCGTGCTGGAACTCTATCCGACCTCCTACGACCTGCACCTGAAACGGGGCGAGGTGTACAAGCGCCTGGGCGAATGTGCCAGCGCGACCGACGATTTCAACCGCGCGCTGGCCATCGTGCCGGGCGACAACACCGCCATCCGCGCGCGGGGCAAGTGCAATATCTCCTCCGGCAAGCTGGTCAGCGGCTTCCGCGACCTGTTCCGGTCCCTGATATGAGCGCCCCCTCGCTTCGCGTCTCCGTCTGGCGGGGCGCCGGAACGGGGGAGCAGGGAGCGGGGAAGTACCAGACCTTCGACGTGCCGGTGCAGGAAAGCCAGACCGTCCTCGATCTGGTGGCGTGGATCCAGCAGAACGCCGACCCGACGCTGGCCTATCGCTATGCCTGCCGCGTGGGGATGTGCGGGTCCTGCGCGATGACGGTCAACGGCGTGCCGCGCTGGACCTGCCGCACCCATATCGACAGGGTCGCGCAGGACGGGGCGGTGACGATCGGCCCCTTGCGCAACCTGCCGGTCATCAGGGATCTGGTCGCCGACATGGACCCGTTCTTCGACAAGTGGATCGAAGCCGGGGGTGCCTTTGCCCCGACCAGGACCCGCGCCGATGCCGTGGAGCCGATCGACCCCGCCACCCCCGCCCGGCGCGCGGTGGATGCGGCCATCGAGTGCATCAATTGCGGGGTGTGCTACGCCGCCTGCGACGTGGTGTCGGCGAACCCGGACTATCTCGGCCCCGCCGCGCTCAATCGGGCGTGGTCGCTGGTCAACGACGTGAAGGACGGCGCGCTGGATGCCCGGCTGACCGCCGTGTCGGGACCGGGGGGCTGCCACAACTGCCACTCGCAGCAGGGATGCGTCGCCCACTGCCCCAACGACCTGAACCCCACCGCCGCGATTGCGGGCCTGAAGCGGGCGACGGTGCGGGCGGCCCTGCGGGGGAAGCTCTGATGCTGGGGGTGCGGCTCTACATGCTGCAACGGATCACGGCGCTGGTGATGGCCCCGCTGGTGATCGGACATATCGCCGTGATGATCCATGCCGTGCAGGGGGGCCTGAGCGCCGCCGAGATCCTGGGCCGGACGCAGGGCAGCGCGCTCTGGGCGCTGTTCTACGGCACCTTCGCCGTGGCCGTGGCGCTGCACGCGGCCATCGGGGTGCGGGTGATCGTGCACGAGACATTCGGGGCGGAGCGCGGGGCGCTGGCGATCCTGACCGCCTCTCTCTTTGTCGTTCTCGGCGCGATGGGTCTCTACGCCGTCCATGCGGTGACGGCATGAAGCCGCACCGCAACCACGCGCTGTGGTACGCCTTCGCCCTGCACCGCGCCTCCGGCCTGCTGCTCGCCCTCTTCCTGCCCGCACATTTCTGGGTGCTGGCCTTTGCGCTGAACGATGCGGCGGCGCTGGACGGCTTTCTGCGGTGGACGGATTACACGGCGGTCAAGGTCGCGGAGTTCGGGCTGGTCTTCCTGCTGGCCGTGCACCTGTTCGGCGGATTGCGGCTGATGGCGCTGGAATGGCTGCCCTGGTCGCCCCGGCAGAAGACGTATGCGGCGGGGGCGGTTGCGGGGGCGGGATTTCTCGCCGTCTCGTTCTTCCTCGGGGCGATCCGATGAGTGCATTCGACAGGCACCGTCTGAAGGTCGCCATCCATACGACGAAGCAGGCGGAGTTCGACTTCGCAAGCTGGCATGTGCCTGGTGATACGCAGGAATCGATCGCGAGAAATCTCAAGACCATGCCGAAATCTCCCGGAGATCGGTATTTCGGCGACATCAGGGTACGACAGATATCAGGATGGGATGTTGCGTTTCTGATTGCCCCGCTCGGCAACGAATGGGTTATACTCGTCATATCGGTCGAACCGCCGAACGAGAGCGAGCGGATGTTCGATTATGCGCTCAGGGTCGGGTTCGCCTCACTCCCGCCTTTCGCTCAGGAATTCCTGAAAGGACCGAAGGGGAAAGAAGAATGATCGAATTGGTCGATTACGAAACCTACGTCACCCTGACACCGGAAGAACGCATATTGCAGAAGCTGCAAGCGGCTGCGGGAATCATGATGGTCGCCGGCATGACCCCCCTGCCCGAGGAGGCATCGATCGAGACGATGAACGTCGAAGAGGTCGAAGAGGCAGGGTAATACGCCATGGTTTCCCCCCTCCACCGCCACGACACCGATATCCTGATCCTCGGCTCCGGCGGGGCGGGGCTGTTCGCGGCGCTGCATGCGCAGAAGGCCGCGCCGGATGCCAGGATCACGCTCGCGGTCAAGGGGTTGATCGGCAAGTGCGGCTGCACGCGGATGGTTCAGGGGGGCTACAACGTCGCGCTGGGCAAGGGGGACAGCGTCGAACGGCACTTCATGGATACGATCCGGGGCGGCAAGTGGCTGCCGGATCAGGACATGGCGTGGAAATTGTGCGAGCAGGCGGTCGTGCGGGTGCGCGAGCTGGAGAACGAGATCGGCTGCTTCTTCGACCGCAACGCCGACGGGTCGGTGCACCAGAAGGCGTTCGCGGGCCAGACCTATGACCGCACGGTCCACAAGGGCGACCTGACCGGCATCGAGATCATCAACCGCCTGATGGAACAGGTACTGTCCCGCCCCGTCGAACGGTTGCAGGAGCACCGCGCCATCGGCCTGATCCCGGCAAAGGACGGCTCGGGCCTGTCGGGCGTGCTGTTCATCGACATGCGCACCGGGGGCTTTCGCTTCGTGCGGGCCAGGGCGGTGCTGATGGCCACGGGCGGCGGGCCGACGATGTACAAATATCACACGCCCTCGGGCGACAAGACGATGGACGGCCTCGCCATGGCCCTGCGCGCCGGTCTGACCCTGCGCGACATGGAGATGGTGCAGTTCCACCCCACCGGCCTGCTGGCGGGCGACGGCACCAAGATGACCGGCACGGTGCTGGAGGAGGGCCTGCGCGGGGCGGGGGGCCATCTGCTGAACGGGGCCGGGCAGCGCTTCATGTACGATTACGACGACCGGGGCGAGCGGGCGACCCGCGACATCGTCAGCCGGGCGATCTATGCGGAGATGCGCAAGTCCAACGCCTCGCCTAGGGGCGGCGTCTATATCTCGATGGGCCATCTGGGGCCGGATCACGTGGCCGCGAAGTTCAGGGGAATGGTCAAACGCTGCGCCGATTGCGGGTTCGATCTGGCGGGCGGCAAGGTCGAGGTGGTGCCGACCGCGCATTACTTCATGGGCGGGGTGGTGGTCGATGCGGATACGCGCACGGGCATGCCGGGATTGTACGTGGCGGGCGAGGATGCGGGCGGGGCGCATGGCTCGAACCGTCTGGGCGGGAACGGGGTGGCGAATTCCACGGTCTATGGCGGGGTCGCGGGGGATGTGATGGGGGCGGAGGCGACGGGGGCGCTGCGCGATGCCGACGAGGCTGTGCTGGACGCCGAAATCGCCCGCGCGAGCCAGCCTTTTTCCAAAAAGCCCGGAAACGTCCATATTCTACGCACTGCCTTGCAAGACGCGATGTGGGACGATGTGGGCGTGTTGCGCAATGAGGCCGGGTTACAGCGCGGCTTGCGCCGGGTGCGCGAGATCGGGGCGGAACTGGCCGAAACCGGCGTCGACGACACCACCCGCGCCTTCAACCTGACCTGGCACGACTGGCTGAACCTGCGCAGCCTGTGCGATATCTCCGAAGTCATCGCGGAGGCGGCGCTCGCCCGCGAAAACTCACGCGGTGCCCATTTCCGCGAGGATTTTCCGGAGGAAGGCGATCTGGACACCTCGTACTTCACGACGGCGCGCATGGCGAACGGCGCGCTGGAGACGGGCCGCGCACCGGTGCGCTTCACCATCGTGAAGCCGGGCGAGACGGTACTGCCGCAGGGCGAGCCGGAGACGATGGTGGCGGCGGAGTAGAGACGCTTGCGCGACCGCCCGTCCCCGCCCATAATCGATGCATGAACAAGATGGTGGAAATCGACGGCGACAGCCTGCCCCTTGCCCGGTTCGATCGCGGGGCGCTGATGGCACTGCGTGCATGCGATGCCCTGCCGATCGATGGCCGGGTCGAAATGATCGACGGAGTGCTGATCGAGATGTCTCCGGTCCACCATGCCCACGCTCGCACGCTGACCTGCATGATCGTCGCACTCGGTTCGAGAATGGATGCATCGAATACGCTGCTGACGGATGCGTCCATCTACCTCGCCGACGACCTGATGCTGACACCCGATCTCGTCGTCCTGCCCGATGGAGTCCTGTCCCATGATGCGACGGGGGGCGATCTCAAACTGGTCGTCGAGGTATCGGATGCTACGCTTCGCCGGGATCTCGGCCCCAAGGCGAAGGATTATTCACGGTATGACGTTCGCGAATACTGGGTCGTCGATGTAGACGACCGCAAGGTGCATATCCACCGCCACCCCGGGCAGGGCGGATACCGCACCATCACCGTGCAGGACTGGGCCGACCCGATCACCGCCCTCCTTCTCCCCGACCTCGCCCTGACCCTTGCGGACATCCTCGCCCCATGATCCCCGTCGCCCTCCTCCAGTCCACCGCCGAGACGCTGATGGACAAGGCCGCCATCGAGATCCCGCAGGACTATCTCGACGGATTGCGCGCCACCGCCGATGTCGAGGACGGGGACCTGTCCTCCTTCGTGCTTCAGGCGATGCTGGAGAACTACGAGGCGGCCAAGGAAGACCGGCGCGCGATGTGCGGGGATACGGGCTGTCCGCGCTGGTACGTGAAGATGGGGAACGAGGCGGTGATCGAGGGGGGGCCGGTCGCGCTGGAGCAGGCCCTGCGGCAGGCCACCGCCAACGCCACCAACGGTGTGCCGCTGCGCCCCAACCGCGTGCATCCGCTGTGGCGCACGGATCATGACAACAATGTCGGCATCGGCGCGCCGGAGATCGAGTACGGCTACGAGCCTACCCCCCCGGGCGAGGGAAACTGGGTCGACCTGACCACCGTTCACAAGGGCGGATTGTTCGGCACGGATTACCGCATGCTGTTTCCGTCGGACGGGATCGAGGGGATCAGGCGGTTCTATCTCGACAGCCTGGTCGCGTTCGGCAAGCGGGGTCTGGCCTGTCAGCCCGCCATCATCGGCATCGGGCTGGGCGGGTCCAAGGATACCTGCATGGTCCTCGGCAAGCGGGCGGCGTGCCTGCGCATTGTCGGGGATCGCAACCCGGACCCCGGAATCGCGAAACTCGAACTGGAATTCAAGGAACTCGGCAACTCCCTCGGCATGGGGGCGATGGGGTTCGTGGGCAAATCCATGGTCGTCGACTGCCATATCGAGGTCGGCTACTGCCACACCGGCGGCATGCAGATGAGCGTGCATGCCTTCTGCCTCTCCTCCCGCCGCGCGGTGGCCCGGGTGCATGCCGATGGCCGGGTCGAGCATCGCACCGACCCCGACTGGTTCACCCCCTATCAGCGCCGCGAAACGGTGGGGTGGAACGAGGCGCACCGGGAGGCGGCGGAGTGACGGCCTTGCGCCAAGCCACCGAAACCCGGATACTGGATGCATGAACAAGATCGTGGATTTAGACG
>ENA-ORXT01002443-ORXT01002443.1-marine-metagenome-genome-assembly--contig:-NODE-2443-length-22348-cov-3.634188_pt1 | contig 22348 bp, 16 predicted proteins | sample MGYA00237868_ERZ511482 | MGnify/ENA metagenome assembly ERZ511482
TCGCAATTTTTCATTTAGTCAGCGGGCAAAATACCGGCGCAAAAACCTTACTCAACTTAGTTTACACTGTACTAGCTGAATACCGCTGGAATCGGGCTTTTAATCATTTGTAGTGTAATTATCGGATGAGGCACTAAATGCCGGCTAGCCAAGCTACATTTACGGTTCACAACCTCAGCTCATGCACCTCTCCAAACGCGGTAAGCGCGCCATCAACCAGCCTCTGCGCGCCGACCTTGACCTTTTCTACGAGGCGATGGAAAACCGGTACGATGCTACGGACAAGCCCGAAGGCGTATTCACACTCTGTATTGCTGAGAACTTACTTAACTGGCCGGAGATGGAAGCTAAGCTCCGGGAAATTGCTGCCGGGCCGATTCCGGAGTGGGTACCGAGTTACACGTCTATTCTGGGCGCTCCGCCCTTGCGGGAGGCAGCGGTTGGGTTTATGAAACGCTTCATGGCGGGCGTTGACCTGGACCCCGGGCGGCTGGCCATTGCTGCCGGGGACGCGGCGGTGATTGAAATGTGCGCCCTGCTGCTGGGCGATCCGGGAGACGTGGTTGTCATTCCCGGCCCCGCTTACATGGCCTATACGCCGGATATTGCGAATAAGGCAGAACTAGTGCGCTACGATCTGTTCCCCCTTGCTACTTCAACGTCCATTGCATCCAGCGGTCCCGCGCCCTATCAACAGGACGCAAATACTGCTGGCTACACTTTTCCGACCTACTACGAATTGACAACTGCTGACCTCGACCGGGCACACGCCGAACTCGGAGACCGCTTCCGCGTCCTGCTGCTCACCCAGCCGAATAACCCAACGGGGCAGGTGTTTACCGAGGATCAGATTTCAGATTTCAGCAGCTGGTGCATGGAGCGGGAGATCCACATCGTTTTCAACGAAATTTATGCGCTTTCAATGATCGACCAGGACCACGATGAGCTGATCGACGACTACGGCGAACGCCGTTGGTTCACTTCTTCTCTCCGCTGGCTGGAACAGCAAAAGAGCCCCTACCTGCACTGGTGGTATGCGATCTCCAAGGATTTTGGACTGTCTGGCCTGCGCCTGGGCATGGCCTATACCCATAATGAAGACCTGCTGAAGGCATGGGGGAATTACGGCTCCACCTCGATGACCTCCAACCATACCCAGTGGATGCTGTCCGAAATTTTTAAGGACCTCGACTGGGTGGCGGCTTTCGTGCAAAGAAATACCCGCCGCCTATCAGAGAGCTACGCCACGGTCATTCGCGTTCTCCGGAAGCATGATGTTGCCTACTCCAGGGCGATGGGCAGCCTGTTCGTCTGGCTTGATCTTTCCGCTCTTTTAACGGCGGATACCGAAGAAGAGGAGCTTGCACTATGGCAGGAGATCTATGATGAAACGGGCATCCTGCTCACCTCGCCCATCGGGATGGGGAGCGCCGAAAGGGGATGGTTCAGGATGGTGTATTCTTGTGTTTCGTTGGGGGAGTTGGAGGTGGCAATGGGGCGTTTTGAGGGCTGGCTCGCGCTGCGTGAGTGAGTCGTCCTGAATAGAGTTGACAGTAACGAGATCGCCGTCCGGAGCCGCACCGCTGATGATGGGTCTTTGAAATGTCGGACACCCTGGCCTGGAGGGTTAGGGAGAGAAAAATAGCAGGAGGAAGGATACCTCTCCCATGGCCTCTCCGAAGGAGAGGGGAGACCCTACGGTTAAATATTCGAGCAAGAGTTCATGTTTTTGACGGGTAGGCACGAAGCATTACGTGAGTTTTTGAGAGGGAGAGCGGGAAACGGGACACGACAAGAAGCAGCAATGAAGGTGTGAAAGTGTGCCCCACGCTCTATATTTGCCAGCCTATGCGAATTTCTGCCCTATTTTCATTCTGCCTAGTTTTCCTGTTCTCCTGTGGGGATAATGTTTCTGACACCGTGTCAGAAATAGAAACAACTCCTGGTCTGTCAGCCGCCATTCTGGGCACCTGGGAAACCATTGAGATAGAGGTTCACTCTCCTACTTATCAGGGGGTTGACACCACCGTCCACCAAACCATCCGGGAAGGAGACTGGGGAAAGTACTACGGCGTAAAACCGGCCCAAACGGTTTTTTCCGCCGATGGAAAGCTGATTCGGACGCACCGGATGAAGAACGGTAAGGTTGCGGACATCGTTAACGGCCTCTGGAAAATTCAGGGAACGGATAGCCTGCTGGTCATTGAACCCAATAAAACCCTCTACTACAAGCATACACTGGAGAATAACCTGCTGACCCTCACCGGAATTGTAGACTGGGATTTTGACGGGGAAGAGGATGATGACTATCGGTCGGTGATGCGGTTGGTGAGTCGGACGGAGTAGACGCGCTGCGCGCTCTTTTAGGTAGGGTTAGACACTACGACCCACAGTTGCCTATCGAGGAGGATGAAACCTTGATAAAGGTGGAAGCGGCCTTCGAAGCGCCTCCACGTCAAAGCCATACGGCTCATCGTAGTTGGTAATGGACAAGAAAAACCCAGGAAATAAGCCCGGAATTTGTGGTAGCCCGGCTAACTCGCTGTCGGGAAGCTTATAATCAAGAGCAGCATAAAAGTCGTTTTTGGCTACCCAAACGTAATTGACCCTGATATCGGGTTCCAGAAATAAGCTGGCTGATGCATTGGCACCTACTTCTCTGAGATTATCATCTAGCGGAACGCGAACAAGCACCGAATCGGTTGAATTGGCTTCCACCATTACGGTAGTGTAGACGTCAGCAAAAGAACAATTTTGCTTTCTGCATTTTCCAATCCTGATCAGGTCTCCAGGAGTAGCTTGATCCACCTTTTTCCTGGTATTTTCAACGTAGTTGATAATATGGTTCCTTGATCGTCGATTATTGTTCCAGTTGTCAAATTCAGAATACCCAAGTGCAAGGGCAATGAGGACCGGCGCCAGAAAAAACCAGCCAAAAGCATACCAGGGAATTGATCTTCCTTCCTTACGCTCTAACTGCTTCAGGATGGGAGGAGGCACTTCTGCTTTTTCCCAAATTGTTTTGTGGGCCCAGTACTTCCCGGTAGGAAAAAGCGGTACAAAGAAGAGGTGAAATACGGAACAATACTGCACGTAAGAGCCTTTGGCAGAAGTGTCGTACTTCTTTGCCGGGACTCGATGAAGCTCAATATTGCGAATACCGTATAATATCATTCGTAACGTAGTGATTCAATCGGATCGAGTGCTGCCGCCCGCATGGCTGGATAAAGCCCGGAAAGCAGCCCCACTACCGTACAGACGACGAAGGCCATCCCGATCCACAGCCATGGGACGATGAAATTGCCACCCGTAGCGATGGCCACGGCGTTGCCGGCACCAACCCCGAGTAGAATTCCTAAGATACCACCCATCTGGCAAATGACGATGGCTTCGATGAGAAACTGCAGCAGTACGTTGCGGCGGGTAGCCCCGAGGGCCTTGCGCACACCAATCTCCCGGGTCCGCTCCGTTACCGAGACGAGCATAATGTTCATCAGCCCGATGGCGGCACCGAGCAGGGTCATCAGGCCGATGCTTACGGCTGCGAGGCGGAGCGTAACGGTGTTGTCTTTGATGATGCTGACGAGGTCAGAGCTGTTTTCAACCTCGAAGTCGTTCTCCTGGCCGGCGCGCAGGCGCCGGACATTACGCATCGTCACCGTCGCCTCCGCCATCGCCGCTTCTACCCGCGTAGGGTCGTCAATGGCGATGAGGATGTCGTAGCTCGTGCGGTTGCTTCCGTAATAGCGTTTTGCCGTTTGTAGCGGGACGAGCACGCGGCGGTCCTGGCTGGTATTCATGCTGCTGCCCCGGCTCTTCAACGCACCAACGACGGTATAGCGCAGCGCTCCTGCAGTGATCTCCTTACCAATGGCGGAAGACGCCTTGCCGTCAAAGAGATCTTCTACCAGATCATAGCCGATGATGGCAATATTTCCGCCTTCGGCGACCTCCCGTTCGGTGAAGTTGCGCCCGTATTCAATATCATAGCCTTTACTGTTCAGGTAGTTGGCCGACATGCCGAAAAGGGCTACGTTCGGGTTGGTCTCTTTTTCACCGTGCTTCACCACGGTGGCTCCGGTGGCGAAAAAACTGATGCTGATGTCTGAAGGATAGTCATAGCGCTCCAGAAACTCCATTGCCTGATCATGGGAAAAGGGCGCCGAACGAGTCCGCGGCCCCCGGCTGCCCCGCAGGGAGGTACTCACCCGATTGATCTCAATAGTATTAGCCCCCAGGCTGGAAAGGTTGGACGACAGAGAATAGATCGCCGCGTCAATCGCGGTCAGAATACCGACCAGCGCCATGATGCCGACTGCGATGATGAGCATCGTCAGCAGTGCCCGTAGCATGTTCGCACGGATGCTGCGGTAAGCGACCCGGAAGTTTTCAAGAGTTCCCATAACGGCTCAAATGTAAAGATTCATCGCCAGCCGTAGCTTGCTTTTCGACGAACGGAGGGTGCGGGTCGTCGTTTGGGTGGCAAGTCGTCGGCCGGCTCGAAGCGATAGCGGAGGCCGTCCGCCGGCTGATCGGCAGGGCGGTGGCCAGGACAGGTGAACTGTTTATTGAGGTGGGCTGCCAGCCGGCGGACCGCCCCCTCGTTTCTCGGGTAGCGGGCCGGTAGCTTTGGGTGGTGTCAGTGAAATCCAGATCACAAAGTATTGCTTAGCAAATCTAGTATCCTTGTCCCTCCACGCGCGGTAGCTCTATTAATCTATCACATCTATCAATCTAATATCTATCACATCTATCAACCTATCACGCGAGGCACTCCATCGCCCGCTGCGCGGCTCTTTCGTACCTCGCTAAGAAGCTGGCCCGTCCCTACCGGGACTAGGGAAAGTCTGAAGCGTTAAATTTATCGTTCTGTTTGGAGCTTGATGGTGAGGATTCGATTTTATCGCATATCGCATATCGCATATCGCATATCGCATATCGCATATCGCATATCGCATATCTCTCGCGGTAGCGAAATCCAAAATCAAGTATCCAAAATCAAGAATCGAGAATCCTTCTCCCTACCTTCGCCCCCATGTCCCTACGCAAATTAGGCAGCGAAACCATGATTTACGGCCTGAGCAATGTGCTCGGGCGGTTGTTGAATTTCGTACTGGTGACGCCTTTCCTCACCGAAGTAATGGCCTCCGAAGAATTTGGTGTTGTTGGGGAGATGTTTTTTTATACGGCTCTGCTCATTGCACTGCTGGTATTCAGGATGGATACGGTCGTATTTCGGTTCGCCAGCCGGGCTGAAAACGATCCCAGAGCGGTATTTCAAAAGGCGCAAAGCTTCGTTGTTGTAGCGGTAGTACTGGTAATCGGAATGCTGCTGTTTTGGTCTGACCAGATAGCGGCGGCGATCGAATACCCGGATCGGGCTATTTACGTGAAGCTGGTTCTGCTTACCGTCGCTTTTGATGCATTGAGCGCAGTGCCATTGGCAAGACTACGGCTGGAAAACCGTCCTTGGTTTTTTGTGTTTGTCAATCTGGGAAATGTCTTGCTCAACCTCCTGCTCATCTTCCTATTGCTATGGGTATTACCCAGCCGACAGACATTTCTAGGGCTCACCTACGACGAAGGTTACCTGGTGGGTTACTATCTGGCTACGATCACTGTGGCTTCCGCTTTCCGTTATATCCTGCTTCTGTTTGATGGGCTTCTGAAATATGGTAAAAGAAAAGCTCTTCCCAAAACCCTTGACGCTGTAACTTTAGAAGAAAAACGGACAAACATTCGTTTAGGCGAAATGCTCCGCTACTCGATGCCGCTCACCCTTGTAGCCGTAGCGGTTATTATCAATGCCCTGTTTGGCCCCGCGCTGATCAAGTGGTATTACGGAGAGAACGTAACGGGCAATCTCTTCTGGTCAGGGCAGTTTAATGCAGCTTTGAAGCTGGCTGTATTCCTCAATCTGTTCATCACGGCTTATAACTATGCTGCCGAGCCATACTTTTTTCGGCAGGCGGGTAATGATCCGGAAAAAGCAGACAAGCAAATTTATGCGGATGCAACCCGGACTTACGCCATTGTCGGTATGGTGGCGTCTACCGCCATTCTACTGTTTTTACCGTGGCTAAAGAATTTTTTGGATGAGGGAGAGCAGCAAGGACTTTATGTATTGCCTTATCTTCTGGGCGCCAACTTCCTGTTCGGTCTTTATTATAACTTTGCCATCGCTTACAAGCTTACTGACCGGACTTACCTGGGGGGGATTATTTCCGTAGCGGGATCTCTGGTGGCGGTATTGGGTAGTATCTGGTTGATTGATGAATATGAGATTCGGGCTGTTGCCTGGTCAATGTTAGCCTGTTATGGTCTTATGTGTACGCTGGCCTATTTCGTCTCCCGAAAATATTTTCCGGTGCAATATCCTCTGCTTCGCATTGCGCTTTACCTGCTGCTGGCCGTTGGTGCAACGATGCTGGCCGCCAGACTGGAGGGCGCGGAAAACTGGACCTTAGCGGGTACTTCGGCAGGCTCAGCAGGGGCCGCGGACGCAGGTGCAAAGTGGTACATCAGAGGAGCAGTGTTCGCCCTGCTACTGGCCGCCTTTGGCGCCCTGGAACATAAATGGGTGCGGAGAACGTTCCTGTAAGGTACACCAACATTGCTTCCGTTACCCTTACCTTGCACCCGCGCCCCGGCGCCCCAATTAATACTCCCCTAAAAGATGTTTATCAGCTTCCGCTTTCTTGCCCTTAGTCTGCTGCTAACCTTCATGAGCTGCACGCCCTCCCTTTCCAAAAAGCACCTGCTCGTCATCGGCGACAGCAACGGCGCCGGCAAGGGCTGGGTCTACGCCCTGCAGGAAACCCGCGGCGGCGGCCCCCTCGTTAACACCTCTCTGGGCGGGAACACGGTAGGCTTCAACTGGCGCAATAAACTGGAATACAACAGCCTCGAAAACCTCACCAGCTACCTCCGCAAAGGCTACGCCGAGATGGGCCAGATCGACGAAGTACTCATCTCCCTGGGCACCAACGACTGCAAGGCCGAGTTCGCTGACCGCCACCCCGAAATCATCCTCAACGCCGCTACGCTGGTGACCCGTACCCGTGCTTTTTTTGCGGAACGAGGCCAGGAAATCCCCCGCATCGTCCTCATCAGCCCGCCTCCGGCTGGCCTCAATGAGGCCGTCTCCGACGAGTTTCAGGGCGTTTCCGCCTGCGTCTCCCAACTCACTGGTCAGCTGCGCGAACTCGCCGCGAAGGAAGGCCTCTGCTTTGTCGATCTCCAACAGAACCCAGGCACCCAGGCCCTCGCTTTCAGCGACGACGGGATTCACTTCTCCAGCCCTGGCTATGAACTGATGGCGGGGGCGATTTTGAAGGAATGTTATTAGGGGTTTGGTCTATTGGTACGTTGGTCCGTTAGTCTTTTGGGCTACCGCTGTTTAATGGCACGCTGCTGCGCAGCTGGAGAAAAGTGCTCCTAGCCCTGAATCGCCTCAAAAATGCGGTAGCCCAAAAGACCAAAGAACCAAAAGACCAACTACTCCTCCCAGTCACTAGGCTCCGCCTCCGAAATGATCATCGGAATCTCGGTTCGGATACTCTTCTGCTCCGCCTGCGACAAATGCGCATAGACTTTACCGAAGCGCTCGTTGGATTTATCGTCCCAGAGGCTACGGTAGCCAGCTTTCAGGGCATCGTAGACCTGCAGGTAGGTGGCGTAGCTGGTACCGCGATCGTGGGTGAGGCTGATGACGGCTTGCTTGGGCGTCCGCTTGGGAGAGATGACGTGCTCTCTGATGAGGCCCGGAATGTCCCGCACCGTAGCACTTTCACTTTCGATGAGTAGTTTGTCTTCCGTATTGATGAGAACCGTAAGTACGTTACTGTTGTCAACATCGATTGGTTCCTGGTTTTCAATGTACTCCGGCAAGCGAACCAGCACCCCCTGATCCTCCTGGATGGTGGTGGTGACGAGGAAGAAAATGAGCAAGAGAAAGGCGATGTCGGCCATGGAGCCGGCGTTCACGGCGGGGGACTCCCGACGCGTCTTTTTATCAGACATGATGTATGGATTGGTTACGGGGGGAAGATGCGGCGAGGGAGGTTTTTGGCGGGCAGGCCGTCGGCCGGCTCGTAGCGATAGCGTAGGCCGTCCGCCGGCTTACTGAAGTTCCATCAGCCGGCGGACCGCCCCCTCGTTCCTCGGGTAGCGGGCCGACGAATTTACCTCCAGCCGCGCAGCGGCGTGCCCTCCAAAATGCGGTAGCCTACCAGACTACAATACTGCCATACTACATTGCTACTCCTCCGGTCTCAAATCAAACCGTTTCCGCAGGTCATCGATGGCGGGGTTTTTCTCCCGCATCATCAGAAATTTGTCTTTAGCGGTGAGCCGTTTTTTTACGGTAGGTTGGGTGGCGGCGCGCAGGCTTTCGTCCAGTTTCAGCAGCATGATCAAGGACGGGCGCTGGAAGGTCTTGCGCAGGTAGGTCATCAGGCTGTCGTCTTCCCGCAGCGAGGCCAATACGCGCTGGGAGCCCATTCTGACGATGACCTCACCGTCTTCCAGGGTCGGTTTTGCCAGCTTCATCTGTAGAGCAAGCGTAGTGGTGTTTCCCTGCAGGAAAGTATCCCAGGCGTGCTGCATGGTTTCCTGCGTCAGCTCCGGTAAGTCATTGGGGGAGCTGGCGACGGCACTCTGCGTTTCGTCAATTTCGGCCATCAGATTATTGAGGTCGAGGCTCTGGTATTCTTCGGGTGCAGCGGTGGGTGGAGCGGCTTGTTCTTCTAAGGCGGCAGGTTCCACTGTGGGAGCTTCCAGCTCGGGGTCGGGCTCCGGTTTGTCGGCAACTTCTCCGCCGGCGATGCCGGTGGCCGTTACCGTTCGGGTGGGTTCAGGGCTTTTTTTTTCCGTGGGCGCAGGAGCAGCAGGCGCGGCCGCAGGTGCAGAGGTGGTCTCAGCGGAAGCAATGACCGTAGGTTCGTTGCGGAAGGCCCGCTTCACAGCGGTCATTTTCAGCAAACTCATCTCCACGTGAAGGCGCTTGTTGCGGGCCATCCGGAAGCCGAGGTCGCAATCGTTAGCAACGTCAAGTACCGTTAATAACAAAGCTGGCGGCGCCAGGGCCGCCTGCTGGTGATAGCGCGCTTTCAGCCTTTCGCCTACTTCGAGCAGCTTCAGCGTCGCTTCGTCTTTACACACGAGCAGGTCGCGTACGTGAGCGGCCATTCCGTTAAGGAAGAGGTCTTCGTCGAAGCCCTTGCGCAGAATCTCGTCAAAGAGGAGCAGCATTCCGCCCCGGTCTTCGGTCATGATGTAATCAACGGCCCGGAAGAAGTAGTCGTAGTCGAGTACATTCAGGTTTTCAATCACTCCGTCGTAAGTAATCTCCTTGCCCGAGAAGGAAACGATGCGGTCGAAAATGGACAGTGCATCCCGCAGGGCACCGTCGGCCTTCTGGGCGATGATGTGGAGGGCGTCTTCGTCGGCCGTGATGCCCTCGTCGGCGCAAATGCTCTTGAGATGACCGATGATGTCTACCGGCTGGATTCGCTTAAAGTCGAAAATCTGACAGCGGGAGAGGATCGTCGGGATGATTTTGTGCTTCTCCGTGGTGGCCAGAATGAAGATCGTATTCGGCGGCGGCTCCTCCAGTGTTTTCAGGAAAGCATTGAAGGCGGCCTGGGAGAGCATGTGTACCTCATCCACAATGAAGATGCGGGACTTGCCCTTGTCCAGCGGAATCCGGGCCTGCTCGTTCAGCGAGCGGATGTGATCGACGGAGTTGTTACTCGCTGCATCGAGCTCGCGGATGTACACGTTGGCGTTGTCATCAAAAGATACGCAGCTGTCGCATTTGTTGCAGGGCTCGTAGTCTTCCGTTCGGTCCTGGCAGTTGAGCACTTTCGCCAGAATTCGGGCGGAGGTAGTTTTGCCCACTCCCCGTGGCCCGCAGAACAGAAAAGCGTGGGCGAGGTGGTCCGTTTGCAATGCATTTTTCAGCGTCTGTGACACGTGCTGCTGCCCAACGACCTCGTCAAACCTGACGGGGCGATACTTACGGGCGGAAACAACGAATTGCGACATGGGGCGAAGGTACGGAATTCGGATGTAGTCTGGTAGACTTTGTAGCCCGGTATGTAAATGGCAGCTTGCGCTAACGAAAACGTAGGGGCAAGCCCCTACGCTACAGGAGGCGGACCTCCGGCCCTGTTTCTCCAGCTGCGCAGCAGCGTAGCCTTCCCCTGCGGTAGCCCTACAATACTACGGACCACCATACTACATTACCTCCAGCTGCGAAGCAGCGTGAGCCCTGCAACAGCGGTAGCTACTACCAGACTACAATACTACCCAACTACAATACTACCTTCGCCTTCATGAAATACCCCACCATAATCCTCGCCTCCAAATCTCCCCGCCGTTCCTATTTACTGGAGCAAGCTGCCATTCCTTTTACGGTTCGTACCGCGGACGTGGAAGAAATTTATCCCGATGGTTTGCCAGCACTGGAAGTAGCACCATATCTGGCGAAACTTAAAGCAAAGGGTTCGTTACATCTGCTGGAGAAGAAAGAGGAGGTCTTACTGACTGCTGACAGCGTCGTCATCATCGATGGAGTGATTTACGGCAAGCCAAAGGATCGGGCGGCAGCCATTGCTACCATCAAAAAAATGTCTGGCCGGATGCATACCGTAGTAACCGGATGCTGCCTGATGAATCGCCACCGAAACGTTGTGTTTAGCGGCATCAGCGACGTCTATTTCAATGAATTGAGCCGGGAAGAAATTGAATGGTACGTAGATGAGTGTCAACCGTTTGATAAAGCAGGCGCTTACGGTATTCAGGAATGGATCGGACTGGCTAAGATTCGTAAAATTGTGGGCACTTACCCTAATATTATGGGCTTACCGGTAGATTTGGTGTATGAGCATTTGATGGCCTGGATGAAGGAGTAGCTGATTTTTGGTTGAGACGCTGTGCGTCGAAGACGAGTAAGGATCGACGCAGAGCGTCTCAACCAGAATAATCCCCTACATTTGGTGTACACAAACCACCCATCATGCGTCACCTTCTTTCTTACGGATTTACCTTCTTCTTGTTCGCTTGCTTGCTAAGCTGTGAAGACACGCCAAAAGACGCCGTCAACGATGAACCTGCCGAAAACTGGAAATCCCTCTTCAACGGCAGAGACCTGACCGGCTGGACGGGTAAAATTTCCGGCAAAGATCTCAATTCCAACTGGCAAAATACTTGGCTCGTGGAAGACAGCATGATTCGGATCAACTACATGGAATACGACAGCTTTCGCAACGACTTCGGTCACCTTTATTACGAGCAACCCTACAGCAGCTACAAACTGCGGTTTGAATACCGCTTCACTGGCGGGCAGGTGCCCGGAGGCTCGCCCTGGAATGTTCGTAACAGCGGCGTTATGCTGCACAGCCAATCGGCAGAAAGCAATGACTACGGGCAGTGGTTCCCGGTATCCGTTGAGCTGCAGTTACTCGGTGGACTAAGTGACGGAAAAGAACGAACTACCGGCAACGTATGTACGCCCGGTACGGCCGTCGTTATGGGCGATACCATCAACTACAACCACTGCATCAGCTCATCGTCAAAGACTTACGACGGCGACCAATGGATCAAAGCCGAAGCCGTAGTGTTGGCCGGCGAAGCGATGCACTTCCTGATCGAAGGAGACACGGTACTCTCCTTTCAGCAACCCCAGATCGGCGGTGGGATGATCAGTAAAGCACAGAACGGTAAGGACTGGGACCAATTCAAAGTAGTGGAAGACAAAGCCGGCTGGATTGCCCGGGACGGAGAAATATTAACGGGGGGCTACATCGCCCTGCAGGCGGAGAGTCATCCGATTGATTTTCGGAAGATTGAGCTGTTGGAGCTGGAGTGAGGGTCCGCAGAGTACGAACCCACCTTTAAACATAGTCGTCCGACTCATCATACTTTGCCGCCCGCTGTGGCTCCGCCCATTCGTCTTCCAGCTCGGGTAGGTATTCCCGGTGATCTTCCTGCAGGTAAAGACTCTTTCGTTTGAATAAGTAAATGAGTGGGCCGATGCCCCCGAGGAGCAGTACGATTACCGCCCAGAGTGTTTTATCATTCTTCTTTTTAAATGGCTTTTGGATGATGTCAATAACCGCCCAAATGGTCAAAGCGGTAGAGGCAAGGCTCAGAAAAATAACAAAGAATAGAAATGATTCAGGACCCATGAGTGTAGTTTATTAATAGAATAAAGGTGTAGGAAGAATACAATCAACCCCCGAATCGTGTTTAATCCACCACTTCCATATCGACCAAAAACCGACTGGTATCGACGGAAACCTCCTCCGGCTTAAATCCCTTGCCCATTACCTGCCAATTAGCCGTAGCGTCCAGCCGGACGGGTTCTTCGCCAATCAGCACCCCGACGGGGTAATTAAAGTTGTCTACGTCCACCCGCCAGCGGTATTCAACTTTCTCTCTGTTTTGCCGGAGCTCCAGCACTGGAACATCCGGATGGCGGAGGTATTGCTCAAAGAAGGGGTGCAAGTCTTTTTCGGCGAAGTTGGAGAAATAATCCACCACCTGTTCGGTGGAGACGATGCTCCGCTGGTGATCCTGATAGAAACTGCGGAGCATACCGAAAAATACCGGGTCGGAGTTGATCACGTGCCGCAGGGTGTGCAGCATCCAGGAGCCTTTGTAGTAGTGGTCGGAGCTACCGAAATCGACGAAGTTGACCGCCAGTGGCCCGAGCATGGGCGATTCGTTTTTGATGAACGGCAACTGGCTTTTCAGGTAGCGGCGGGCGTCGGGTTCCCCGTAGCGATATTCTACGTAGAGGGCTTCCATGTAGGTGGTGAAGGACTCGTGAATCCACATTTCAGCGTGATCCGCCACGCTGACGGAATTACCAAAGTATTCGTGGCCGGATTCGTGGATGATGATGAAATCCCAGTCCATATCAGCGGGAATGAGCCCGCCGAGATAACCCCTCATGTAGCGATTGCCGTAGGCGATGCCGCTCTGGTGCTCCATGCCCAGGAAGGGCGTTTCGATGAGGGCGTAGCCGTCGTCCCAAAAGGGATATTTACCGAAGTAATGCTCGTAGGCCGCCAGCATGGGCGGCACCTGTTCGAACTGTTGGCGTGCGCGTTCGAGGTTGTAGTCGAGCACGTAATAATCGAGAGACAGTTCTTCCCCGTCGAAGGCCACGTAGGTGGAATCAAAATGAACGTAGGAGCCGATGCCGAGACTGATGTTGTAGTTGTTGATGGGGTAGGAGACGAACCAGTCGTAGCGTTTCTGGTAGCGGTTGTCGAGCTCAACTTCTTCGCGGAGGTTGCCGTTGGAGGCAACGAAGAGGCGCTTCGGCACGGTGACCGAGACGAGCATCGAGTCGGGCTCATCGCCCAGGTGGTCTTTGTTGGGCCACCAGAGGCTGGCACCGTCGCCTTCGCAGGCGATGCCGACCCAGGTGCGGTCTTTTTGGTCGAGGGACCAGACGAAGCCACCGTCCCACGGAGCATTTTTGGCGGCCGTGGGTTGCCCGCCGTAGTGGATGCTGATGCGGTGGGTCAGACCGTCCGGATTTGCCAGGCGGGGGAGTTGAATGAAGACGGCGTCTTCTATTCGGTCATACGCTAAATGGCGGCCGTCTTTCATGATACTGTCGATCTGCATATTGCGGAAAAGATCGACCTGAAGGCGGTTGGTGGGGGCCGTGATTTTATAGTCCATATCCACCCATCCGGCAATGGCGCGGTCGTTAATGTCTACTTCGAGGTGCAGCTCATAGTAGGTGACGTCAAAGCTGGTGCGCTCCGGGCGAAGGGCACCGCGGAGGGTATCGGCGAGGGTGAAGGAGTGGTCCGCGAAATGGTCGGTTTGCTGGGCGCTGACGTGGTTGCTGAGCCTGCCGAATGTACAGGTGCAAAGGATAGTTATTAAAAAGCAAAGTAGAAAAACACGGTTCATAGCCATAGTCTGAAGGATAATGCAGCAGTAAATGTACGAACGTATTCAGGGGGGCAACTGTTATTGGCAAGCCTCGCCCCTGCGACCACCGGGCCGGCCGACGGCCTATCCTAAGCCGTCGGCTCGATTCCCGAGGAACGAGGGTCGGTCCGACGGCTGGTTAATACCACTCGGCGGACGAGCGAAACTCCTTCGTCGTAACGCTCTGCCGATGAACTTTTGTTCTGAAATACAGCCTGGGTCCGCTGGCAGGCCCGGTAAACAATCGGTCAGCGCAAAATAAACCTCTCTCTTTCCCAGGCGTCTATTACTTACACATCTTTGTTTATCATTCATTATGATCCGCCTTGCCTCGACCCTGCTCTTTTTTACCTTCCTCTGCACCTGCGTTCGCGCCCAGAGCAGCGAAGGCACTGACTTCTGGTTCACCTTCCTGCAACACCGGGATCCGGACAATAATATGGTCGCCCTCATCTCCGCCCGCGAAGCAACCAGCGGTACCCTCTCCATTCCGGGAACGGGCTGGAATCAGGCCTTTTCCGTTGGTGCCAACCAGGTACTGCAGGTCGACCTGCCCCGGGCGGCCGAGACACTGGGCTCGGAACGGGTGTCGCCAAGCGCCGTTCACCTGGTATCTTCCGAACCCGTTTCGGCTTACATTCACCAGTATTTCCGTAACCGCTCCGAAGCCAGTCTGGTGCTGCCCACGCCCGTGCTGGGGAGGGATTATCTGGTGATGGCCTATACCGGCCGACCGAATAATGACATAAACTATCCTTCTGCCTTCGCCATCGTCGCTACCGAAGATCAGACGGAAGTAACCATCAGCAACCTCCGGGCAGCCACCGAGGCAGGTCGCTCCGTCGGAGACGACATCCAGGTCACCCTGAATCAGGGACAGGCCTATCAGGTCAGGGCCAGTAGCGCAAGTTTTGATCTTACGGGCACCCGCATCACGGCCTCCTCAGCCGTAGCGTTGTATTCGGGGGCTGCCTGGTCGGGCGTGCCCGCCAATTCCTGTGGTGTTTACGATAATCTGCTGGAGGTTACTTACCCCATCAGCCAGTGGGGGCGGGAATACATCGGGGTGCCTACGTTGCGCAATTCGGGGAACCTTTACCGCGTACTGGCGGCGGAAGACGGTACGGTGGTGACGGTTAATGGCGACAATGATTTCACCCTAACGCTTGATGCGGGTAATTATCAGGATTTTCAGCAATCCGGGCCAGTTCGTATTCGCAGCAACCAACCCGTGCTGGTGGCTGAATTTTTGCTCGGCAGCCAGTGTAATGGCCATCCGATTGGCGGCACCGGTGACCCCAGCTTTTTCCTGCTCAACGAGGTAACCCAGACGCAGGATACCGTGACGGTCTACAATTCGAACCTTCAGCTGATTTCAGAAAATTACCTCAATATCCTGTTTCGTACGGGAGACGAGGTTGGGGTTTTGCTTGACGGGGCTCCCGTCACCGCAGCACTGGAAAGCGCCCCCGGCGGTGAGTATAGTTTTTACCGGGTACCGGTCTCTACGGGCAACCATACCGTTAGCAGTGGCGGCTGTGGCGTCATCGTAACGGTATACGGTTACGGGGATGTGGAAAGCTATTCCTACGGCGGTGGTGCCGCCTTCCGGAGCATCAACGCTAACCCGATTGCCGAAGGGGGCTGCCTTAATTACAGCATTCAGTTTGCTACCGGACTGGATACGCTGCGCTTTCGCCATACCTGGACACTGGAGGATGGGAGCATCGTCAGAAAAGAATCCTTCCGGCGGCTGTATGACCAGCTGGGGGAATTTCCCGTCCGCCTCATCATTGAAGACGAATGCCTGGGAACGCAGGATACCAGCTTCAGAAACGTAAGCATCACCCTGCGGCAGGCCGTTACCGTACCGGACTCCGCGCGCGCCTGCGCGGGGGAAGCGCTCAGCCTGGAGGCCGTCGACCTGCCCGGTGCCCGCTATCGGTGGACCGGCCCCAACGCGCTGGAAGAAGCTACCCAAAGAATCGAGATTGGCCCACTCACGATTGATGACGCAGGGGTTTACACGGTCATCGGTGACATTGCCGGCTGCGAAACCTTTCCCGCGGAAGTGAGCGTAGCCGTCGATTTGCCTCCGGCCATCGCCTTCAGCGGAGACACAACCTATTGCCGCCGCGACGAGGGCCGACCCATGATCGATGCCGGGCAGTTTGTCAGCTACCAATGGTCGGATGGCCGCAGCCGCAACCCGCTGTCCATAAGCGTCCCCGGTGTTTATGCCCTTACGGTAACCGACGTCAATGGCTGCAGCTCCGTGGACTCCGTTGAGGTCCGTGAGTTCTGCCCCACCCGTTTTTATGTCCCTTCGGCATTTAGCCCCAACGGCGATGGCGTCAATGATTGCTTTGCTGTTTTTGCCGTTGATTTTGAGGCCGTCAGCCTTCGGGTATTTGATCGCTGGGGCGGTCTGGTGTTCGAATCCTCCGCTGATCGCCCGGACTGGGACGGCCGGGTGGGGGAGGAGCCTGCCGCAACGGGGACTTACCTGTATCAGGTGTCGGTAGAGGGGGTTGGGGAAGACGGTGCGGCGCGGACGCAGGTGCAGAGTGGGTCGCTGATGTTGGTGCGGTAGTTTTGTAGACGGTAGACGGTAGAGTTGTAGACGGTAGAATTGTAGACGCGGCGGTAGGGGGAAATGTCTACAGTCTACCGACTACCGTCTACCAATCTACCCACTAATAAACCTCCGCCACCACCTCAATTTCCACCGCCATGCCCCCCGGCAGGGAGCCCATGCCAACGGCTGCGCGGGCGTGCTTTCCGGCTTCGCCGAAGACCTCGACCATCAGGTCGGAGAAGCCGTTGATGACCTTGGAGTGGTCTGTGAAATCCGGCGTGGCGTTGACCATGCCGTGGACTTTGACGATGCGCTTGACGCGGCTCAGGTCACCGAGTTCCAACTTAAGGGCGGCGAGCTGTTGCAGGCCGACGAGGCGGGCGGCTTCGTAGCCTTCTTCCAGCGTTACTTCAGCTCCGAGCTTGCCGTTGACGCGGGTGCCATCGGCACGCGTGGGTCCCTTGCCCGCCAGGAAGACCAGCTTCCCGGACTGGACGGCGTGAACGTAGTTGGCCTTCGGGACGCTGAGGGTGGGGAGGGTCAGCTGGAGCTCTTGGAGACGGGCTTCGATGTCGGCAAGTTCAACGAGTGGTTCTGTATCCGTAATGGTAGGGGCGGATGGCGTGTCTTGATCACAGCTGGCTAGCCAAACAATGACCGCAAGGAGAAGAATAACTTTTTTCATACTCGCAAGATCGCTGTTTTTTGCTCAGGGGTACTTATGCCGGAGCGGGCAGCCCAGCATAAATGCTGGTGAACAGGTCCTAAACGAATATGTATGATCAAGCTCCTAAGCTACGAGAGGCGGACCTCCGGCCCTTTCTGACAGCTGCGGAGCAGCGTGCTGTTAAACAGCGGCAGCCAATTCATTCCTGCCAGACTATTTTCTGGCTTATTGTAAAGCATACACTATCTTTACCCCCTGACATTAACCAACCAGTTTGCAGGCGAGAAAGAACTTTGATGATTTTTTTAAATCGGCCTTTACCGTGGACAATGTCATTTTTGGCTTTGATGAGGGTACGCTGAAGATTCTGCTCATCCGTAGAAACGAGGAGCCTTTTAATGATTTTTGGGCTCTGCCAGGCTACTTCGTTCAGCCCAGGGAGGACCTTGATGCCGCCGCCGCCCGGGTGCTCCGGGAGATGACGGGATTGGAAAACGTATACCTGGAACAGCTTCGCACTTTCGGCAGTCCCGGGCGTCATGATTTTGGTCGGGTAATTACGGTAGCCTATTACAGCCTAGTAAAGATTGCTGACTTCCGGCCCCGTGCCGCCGGCGCAGCCCAGGAGATCACCTGGCACCCCGTTGACGGCTTGGAGAAAATTGCTTTTGACCACGAGGAGATCGTTGCAGTTGCCCTCGATACCCTCAAGCGAAGCATCCGTACCCGCCCCGTTGGCTTCGAATTGCTGCCGCCGGCCTTTACGCTCACGGAGCTCCAACACCTCTACGAAGCTATTTGGGAAACGGAACTGGAGAAGCGGAATTTCCGTAAGAAAATTCTCTCCATGGGCCTGCTGGAAGACCTTAACCGCAGCCAGGAAGGTGTTGCTCACCGGCCAGCCAAACTTTACCGCTTCGATGAGGCAATTTACCGGAAGCTGGAAGAGAGTGGCTTTAACTTCGAAATGAAGGAGAGTAGGAGCAAGTAGCCCTATGCTATCTAAAAGACCGTTCTACCGTCTACCACACTACCGTCTACCACACTACCGTCTACCATTCTACCGTCTACCCCACTACTTCCCCGCTCTTCCATCGATAAAAACGCCCCGTTCATCCAAGAAAGTAAGTCGTTACTTCAGGGAGTTGCTAGGTTTGTGATCAACAAATAACCGTGGGCTATATCAGATGCCCGCAGAAACTAACCGAGACTATGAAAAAACTTACCTTACTCCTGGCAATGATGATCATCTTTGGTGCCAGCCTGTTTGCGCAGGATGCTCCGTCAGCACAGGAAATTGCGGATACCTATATTGAAAATATTGGTGGTGAAGAAGCCTGGCTTGCCGTGAAGGCCTTGAAGATGAAGGGCAAAGCCGCCATGCAGGGAATGGAATTCCCGATGTCCATCACTAGTGCCGAAGGCAACAAGAGCCGCCTTGAAGTAGACGTTCAGGGCCAGAAAATGATCCAGGCTTACGACGGTGAAACGGCCTGGCAAGTGGTTCCGTTTATGGGGATAACCGAGCCAACGAAGATGTCACCTGAGGAGGCAGAGCAAACTAAGGACCAGAAGTTTCTCAACGAGTTCATCAACTCTGAAGAGCGTGGCTTTAGCCTTGAAAGTGTGGAAGGAAAAGAGATTGAAGGTGCCAAAACCCACGGTGTCCGGGTTACTAACGAAGAGGGCTACGATCATACCTACTACTTCGACACGGAGTACATGATTCCCGTTATGATGGCCAGCCCGATAAAGTCCGGCCCCCAGAAAGGTGCTGTGATTGAATCTTATATGAGCGACTATCAGGAAGTCGGGGGCCTGATGGTGCCCATGTTTCTGGACATAAAAATTAATGGCCAGACGCTGCAGAAAATCACCGTAGTGGAGGCGATGATTAACCCCGAAATTGAGGAGGGATTATTCTCCATGCCGGAAAAGAAGTGATTGACGGCAAGCCAGCCGGATAACGGAGGAGGCCGGATTTCCATGACAAACGTCGGGAATCCGGCCTTTCGTTTTTTGGGCGCCGGAGCGCGGGAGGAGGGTGAAGTAGAAGAAGCAAGGGGGGGGAACACTCTTCAGGTTCCCCCTAAGCAGCTTACTTGTACTTATACTTAAGTACATTTTGCCAGCTTCAGCTCCTTATCCCAACTTAAAGGCTGGCGCAGAGCGCCAGGTTAAGAAAAAACCCTGCACCTGCGCGCCGTCGCCCTCTTCCTTCTAACCAACATCACATTCCAACCTAATGAAACACACATTTTCACTGCTTTTGCTGGCCTTCGCGACAGCCCTTTCCGCTCAGTCGGATTTCAAAACCACCACCGCAATGTTCGGCGACTTACGAGCGCGGCAGATTGGCCCCGCCGTCATGAGCGGAAGGATCAGCTGCCTGGCCGTCAACCCCGATGATGCCACGACGATCTTCGTTGGCTCCGCCGGCGGCGGCGTCTGGAAAACCACCTCCTCCGGAGGGCAGGTGCAGCCCGTATTTGACGATCATACGCAGAGCATCGGCGCCATCGCTATTGCACCCTCCGCCACCGATGTTGTCTACGTTGGTACCGGAGAACCCTGGCCCCGCAACAGCGTCAGTGTTGGCACCGGTGTTTACCGCAGCAGCAATAATGGCGTCGACTGGACTGCCATCGGCCTCAAAGATTCTGAGCGTATTGCCGACATCGCCGTACACCCCAAAGACGCCAACGTCGTCTACGTTGCCGCCATGGGCCACCTCTGGGACAGCAACGAAGAACGCGGTGTCTTCAAGTCTTCCGACGGTGGAAAAACCTGGGAGAAATCACTCTACATCGATGAGCACACCGGCGCCGCTAACCTGGTGATCGACCCCAACAAACCCGACGTACTCTACGCCGCCATGTGGAGCCACCGCCGCCTTCCCTGGACGTTTGACTCCGGGTTGAATGGCAACTCCGGCCTCTACAAAACTACCGACGGCGGAGCCAACTGGACGAAACTCTCCAACGGCCTCCCCCAGGAAAAACTTGGTCGAATCGGCATCGCCGTTGCTCCTTCCGACAGCAAAATACTGTACGCCAGCATCGAAACCGGAACGGACGCTACCAAAGGCATGTACCGCAGTGATGATGCCGGTAGCAGCTGGAAGATGATTGGCCGAAACCAGAACACCGGTATCCGACCTTTTTACTTCAGTGAAATTGAAATTGACCCTAATAATCCGGACATCGTTGCTAAATGCGGCCTCAATGGCATCATCAGCGAGAACGGCGGCGATGCCTGGCGGATCTTTGATCAGCGGGTACACTCCGACTTTCACGACATCTGGATTGATCCGGCCAACGGCAAGCACATTCTGGTGGGCACCGACGGCGGAGTTTATGAAAGCTACGACCGCGGATACACCTTCAAGATGTGGATGAACCTTCCGGTGAGCCAGTTCTACCACGTAAGTGCGGATAACGCCAAACCCTACCGCGTCTACGGTGGCCTGCAAGACAACGGCTCCTGGTTTGCGGCCGCCAACAGCGCCAGTGGCATTACCAATTCTGACTGGAAAAAAACATTCGGCGGAGATGGTTTCTACTCCTTCCGCCACCCCACTAAGGAACACATCGTCTTTAGTGAATACCAGGGCGGTAAGCTCGTTCGCTACGATGAACGTACCGGCCAGGCCAAATCTATTCCACCCTACGCACGGGATGGAGAGGATGCCCTGCGATTTAACTGGAATGCACCCGTACACATAAGCCAGGACGGTGAGCGTCTTTATTTCGGTGCTCAGTACCTCTACCGTTCTACGAACGATGGCGACAGCTGGTCGCGCATCAGCCCCGACCTGACCACCAACGACCCCGAAAAGCAAAAGCAAGACCTTAGTGGCGGCCTGAGCATCGACAATTCCACCGCAGAAAACCACACAACCATATATGTTGTAGCGGAGAGCCCACTCGATGAGAATACCGTTTGGGTCGGCACCGATGACGGAAACCTGCAAGTCACCCGCGACGGCGGAAAGAACTGGACAAAACTCAATGGCCAGCTCCCTGACCTGCCCGCTAACACCTGGGTAACCTTCGTGGAGCCGAGCCCACATGACGTCAATACTGCCTTCGTCACCTTTGACGGGCACCGGACGGGAGATGGGACCACCTACTTCTACAAAACCACCGACGGCGGAAAGAGCTGGACAGAAATTTCGGATGATAACGTGACGGGCTATGCCCTCAGCGTTCGCCAGGACCTTGTTAACCCTGATTTGATTTTTCTGGGTACGGAATTTGGCCTCTACATCAGCCTTGACGGAGCAGCTACCTGGGCTCCTTTCCGTAACAACCTGCCAAAGGTTAGTGTGCGCGATATGGTCATCCAGGCCCGGGATGCTGACCTCGTGATGGGAACCCATGGCCGTGGCATCATCATCCTCGATGACCTGGAAGCCCTGCGACAGCTTACCGCGGAGACTACCGCCAAAAAGTTCACTTTCCTAAAGGTAAAGCCCGCCTTCCTGGGGGCTGGAACGGGTCTTGGGATGGGAGACTTCAGCGGCAGCGGCACCTTTGTGGGAGAGAACCAACCACGCGCGGCCCGTATCATATACTATAACCAGCGCCGGCACATGTTCGGTAAAATGTACGTCGAAGTTTGGAAAGATGGTAAGCTGTTGCGGACCCTGCCCGCTGGTAAGAGTGCAGGCCTTAATGTAGTGGAGCTCCCTACCAGCATCAATAAACCAAAGGCTGCTCCTACCAACAACCGGATGGCATTGTTCGGCGCGCTTTCCGGGCCAAACCTTCCCGCAGGCAGGTACGACGTAAAGCTTATCAAAGGGAAAGAAGCTTTTGAGACGCAAGTTGAACTCACGGTTGCGGAAGACGACGTCTATACCATCGCTGACCGTGAAGCCCAGCGTGAACTTTTGATGCAGGTATACGATGATACCGAAGAACTGGCCTGGATCTACACCGTTCTGCAGGAAATTGAAACAAAAGCCGGTGCATTGATACCCCGAAAGAAAAAGCTGGGGATGATGGCCAGTGAGGTCAGCGAGTCGGCAAAGACCATGAAGCTCAGTCTGGTTTTCCTTGGTGGAGATGGCTACGTCAATGAAGGCTCCCGCTTACGGGAGGAAATGGGGAACCTGTACTTTGATATAAGTACATTCCCAG
>ENA-ORXT01002444-ORXT01002444.1-marine-metagenome-genome-assembly--contig:-NODE-2444-length-22347-cov-21.570274_pt1 | contig 22347 bp, 22 predicted proteins | sample MGYA00237868_ERZ511482 | MGnify/ENA metagenome assembly ERZ511482
GGGGGGGGGGGGGGGGCGCCGTGCGCACGCGTCGGGTGGGGGGCCCCCCCGCCGGCGGCGCGCCGCCGCTGCGGCGCGCCGCCGCGGGCGGCGGTCGGCGCCCGTCGGTCCGCTGCGGGAGGCGAGACAGGCCAGGGGCAAACCCGAGCCTTTTGACGCTTGGCGCTTGTCCCGCCCCCAACCCCCCGTCGAGCGCGGCGGTCGTCCCTGCCGCCGCTAGGCACGGCCGCGCCGTGACGGGGGGGGGGGTGGCGTGCACGCGCGTCGGGGGGGGGGCACCCCCGCCGGCGGCACGCCGCCGCTGCGGTGCGCCGCCACGGGCGGCGAGCGGCGCCCGTCGGTCCGCTGCGGGGGACAAGAAAGACGCGGGGAAAACACGATTCTGTTGACGTTTGGCGTTTTTTTCCGCCCCCGAAGCCCCGCTGAGCGCGGCGGCGGCCGCGGGGCGGCGCGCACCCCCCTGGCCAGCATCCCCCCCCCCCGCCACCTCAGTCTGGCGCCGCACACCCCGCGGCCGCCCGCCAGCGTCAGTGCATCTCAATGACAAACGCGGGGAGCGCCAGCTCGCTTTTCTCCGTCGCCCGCACGGGCCGCGCGTGCGGGTCGACCCGCGGCCACCACGCCGCGTTCATCGCCCCAACGTCCCGACCGTCGGCGCGCCACGCGGTGGCGGTCAGCAGGCGGTCCTTGGACGTGCCGGCCGCGTCGAGGGGGGCGCCCGCGCGCGCAAGCATCTCTGCCGCTTGGGCGGCGCGCCGCCGCTGTGGGGCGCTGCCGCGGGCGGGGAGCGGCACCGTCGGTCGGCGCCGCGAAACAAAAAAGGATCAAACAAAAAAGAGTCTTGACGTTTGGCGTCTCTTCCGCCCCGAAAGCGGACAAGCGCCGCGGGCGGCGCGTGGCACCGCCGACCCCCCCCGTAGCCGTCGCCCCCACCACCTCAGCCCCGCTGCGCACACCCCGCTGCTGCGCTAAACTGCATCTCCACGACAAACGCGGGGAGCGCCAGTTTGCCCTCCACCGTCGCCCGCACGGGCCGCGCGCGGGGGTCGACCCACGCGCGCCACGCCGCGTTCATCGCCCCAAAGTCCCGAATGTCGGCGAGCCACACGGTGGCGGTCAGCAGGCGGCCCTTGGACGTGCCGGCGCCGTCGAGGAGGGCGTCGGCGCGCGCAAAAATCTCTTCCGCTTGGGCGGTCACGTTGGGGAGGCCCCCCGCCGCGGCGTCGGCCACCGCCGACGGGGCGACGAGGCCGGCAGTGGTGACGACGCCGTTGAAGGTGATGACGTCGCTAAAGGAGGGGTTGTTGCCCCCCCGGGAGATGGACGGGCACGTCGGCGCGCGGACCGTCGGCTGGACGGCCGCCGGCCACGCCGCCGACGCGGGGGCGACGGCGACGCAGAGGGCGGCGACGAGGAGGGCGGTCGTGGACAGGGACGCGCACGGGCCCTTCATGGTGGCGGGGGGTGGGGATGGAGGACCAAGCGGGCCACGGGTATAAGGGTGGCCGGCGGGGTCAAGCGCACGTGCGGAGGAGCCGGTGGGTTGGACAAGCTACGGACGGCTCTTGTTGAACTGGCCCGGCGCGCACGACAACTCGCACCGCGAGGCTGGTGGCTTTGTGCTCGGTCAAGCGATGTTGGGCCTGCGCGACGCTCGCAAGCCTCGCCCGCCCCCGCCAAGCCCACCACATCAGTGCGGGGCCCTGTGGGCACTGCGCTAACCTACACGGCTAAGCGGGTGCCACCCCGCCGAAGATATCAGCAGTCGCGCGACCTCTGCGCGCCAGCGTTTTTTTGTTGGCGGTGCCCTCCCTACCGTGCCGGCCAACGCCCCTTCTGGCACGTACTGTATCGGAGAGCTCACAGCGAAATCCGCTGAGGCAGGAGTGCATCTCAGCCGACAGTTGTCGACAGGCGGGCCGCTCCATTCTCTCTGCTGGACCGCAAGCCGAATCAGAGGATGCGTGCCTCGGTTGCTATTGTACAGCCTTTCTCCCAAAAATCCCGCACTCCAACTGTCACAAAACAGTTCCAAATCGCCCTCTGCGGGGTCGTAGAGGCCGATTAGGAACTCTTGTGCAACTGTTGGAGTGCGGGATTTTCGGGAGAACGGCTGTATTCCCTGGCCTTTAGGACAGGGTGCTCTCAAAGTGTAGTGATGCACACATATAAATACTTAGATCAAGGGACTTGCTCTCCGTTTCAGAGGTGGCAGTCTGCATTCGTGTCCTCATGGTTCTGAGGGCGTGTCAGTGTTGGAAGGGTCGCGATGACGCTAAAAGCGAATGAAGTTACGTGGCTGAGAAGGACTGTCCTGCCACAGGGGTCACTGGGCCCGGACGGCGCCTGCCCTCCTGCCCCCCCCCATCGTCACAAACCTGGTGCCCACAAACGAAACCACGACGTGCTGGGACGAAGCCGAACGCGCGGAAATCGTAGCACTTTTGTCCGGGCATTGTCAGGCGGACGAACTCCGAACGAATGTCTGCTGTCGTCGGGCGGTTCGCACACCCCACTCACAGAAGGCTGTGGCTGGGGGCCGCCTGAAGGTGTAACGGAGGCAACACAGCCGAGAGCGGGCTCGTCGCCACTGTGGTGCGAGGGATGACGGGTGCCGTGGGCGAGGCATTCAGAAGGGTACCAAATAAAAAGGACGTCGGCCGGCAGCTTGACCTGCTCTCGGCATACTTCGTCGCTGTCAGTCGAGGAAAGGGCCCAATCAAAGGCCGCCATTGAAAGAGATGCGATCGTCCAGAGCAGTGGGTTGGTTGGGGAGGCGGCCCGAGGGAGTTCGCTTTGAGTGGCGGCTAATTTCACGGACAGTACGCCGTATCCTCGGCTCCAGTCTTTCACGGGAAGCGTCAACGATGCCTGTGGGGACCCCGCGGGCGTGGCAGGCAGCTTGGTCATAAGTCCACATGATAAGCTTTGTTTAGAGCATGCGCCCACGATGCCAAGGCTCCTCGACGCTATCGAACGCCGCTGGCGTGCCTCCTGGTACCTGACAGCAGCTTGTAGACCAATAGAAAGTGGGCAACGCTGCCGGCGGCGACTTCGCCTCTTTTATTCCCACTTCCGCCGCTCCCTCGGCTGTCTTGGCCACTCTTCACCTCTCCCCCGCCGCCAGCCTCTCGCTCACAACCACCGCCCTGTGTCCAGTGCGACTGTACCCCTCCTCCGACATCGACTTCGCCCTCCCCGTTGGCAGCTCAACTGCTGGTTGCCCGCCCGGATGGGTATTCCTTGTCCCCAGGTTCTCTAGCGCCAGACGATGGATAGGCTTCCCCCGTCACGCTGCTGTGCCCGTCCTGCTCTTCACTGATGAAAAGCAGCCGACTGTTGGTGGCATTGGTTCTGGCCTGACGTACTCGCTCGTTGCCGCGGTCCACAGCACCCCTTTGCTCACTCTCTGCACCGGCTACGGGACACACGCTGCACACTCAATAATGCCCTGCCCCCTTGCCATCCCGAGTCTGCCCGGCTCTGTCGGCACTCCACTCCAGCTCTACAGCGGGCACCCCCGACAAGACCTACAGCGGGCACCACCGGCAACCGTCAGGGCGCGTCAGCCACGCTATGGCTGGTCCACGGAAAAAAAGGGTTGGTGAAGAAGCGCTGCTCCTCCCGCTCGCGCGGAGTGTCCGGGATGGTGGTGGGGGTGCCCATCAATCCCCAACGCTCGCAGAGATCCTCAAAGTCTGGAACAACGTGCTCGAGGCGCCGCACGTCCGCCAACGGGACAGCAAGCAGCACAGGCATGCGCGTGGTCGGGTGTATCTGCCACTTGAACCGACGGCAGTTGAACTCCGATAGCACACAACCCGGCCGCGCTTCGGCGGCCTCGAGGCACTGAAGAACCACTGTATCGCACTTCTTGCCGTCGACAGCACGCAACAGCAAACGAGCCAGCCCCAGGTGCAAGACGGGGGAACCAGAGCCGGGCACAGTGTACCAAACATGGTCATACCAGGGTTTGCGGTAGAGGTCCGGGGCGGCGCGCAGCAGCTGCGAAACCGGTCGCACCCGCCACGGCAATACGGCCTCCAGCTTGAAGGTATTTGCGACGATGAGCTGGGACGTACTGGCGACGCCCAACAGGGCGGGAAGCTGCTGCAATCGTCCGCCATCAGCTGCGACCGCTTGCGCCACGGTGACGCGACGGCCAGAGATGCGCACTCGTCGGTGCCGGCGACGTCGTGCTGCCGCGGCGACACCAGCACCTGCAGCAACGCCGGCAGGGTGGCGCCCTCCGGCTCCGCCGACCCCCAGGCCGGCCCCCAACTGATCGCCAATGTCGTGCTGCAACTGGTGGGCGGGCGTCTCGCTTCCAGCTTCCGCTAAGTCCGCTGCACAGTCCGAGCCTTCTGTGAGGTCATCTTCCATATCCACGACCTGCTCCGAGCCATCGCCGTGTACGCCGAGCCCCCCCTCCGGGTCGTAGTTGTCCAGCTCCGTGAGAGTGTCGAAGACACCCAGCAAATCCAGCGTACCGCCCCGCGACGACAACGGTGGGTCACCATCAACAACCCCCGCGTCTCTCTCGTCGAGACCGACAGCGCCACCATTGGCGCCACCGTCGTGCTCTTGGTCATCACCGTCCACGTCGCGACCAGTGCCGACGTTGCCAGGCGGCAAGCCGTCGCCAGCACCCGCCTGCTCCTTGTCGTAGTTGTCCGAGGCGATGACGTGTGCCAGCGTCTGCTCGCACCGCAGCATTTGCAGGACAAAGGAGGCGTCCTGCTTGTTGGAGTTCTGCCACATGACCTTGATTAGCTTATGTAGCGACTCATTTATCGACGTGTCGGCCTCAATCACATTGCCACGCAACAGCAACTCGGAGAGGAGGTGGTATGCCAGGGCGTGGAATTTCGTCGTGTTGATGGCGCCGAACAGAACCCGCACGTACTTGGTGACGAACTCATACGCCTCCTTGGCCAGAGCGCTGCAGTCGGCCTCGCTCATGGAGAAGCCCTCCTCCTTATTGTCACCACAAAGCTGCCCCATGATGGAGGCGGCCCGGCATACGACCTCAAGGACTGCGTCATGCGTGGCCTTGCCACCAAAGACGGCCAAGTACTCGGCGCTGTAGGCCTCCAGGTCCGGCACCGGGGCGGACTCCATGGCCTCCTCCCCCCCTGTCATGGTGCCGTCCGTCCCAGCGTCGCTGTGGCTGTCGTCGCCTGAGTCTTCGGTGGCCTCTCCTGATTCAGAGGAGGCAGACCGGGAGGAGTCCGTCGCGGGGCAGGAGCCGGCGGCCATCTCAGCATCAAGACGCTCGGAGGCGGACGTGCGCCGTCGCGTTTGCCGCCGGTTTGGCTGCGGCGCCCGCCCTCGCTTCTTTGGACGCGAGTAGAGGGGCTCCGTCGAGCCGGGAAGGCGCCGCGAGACCATACCGACCACCATGAACATGAGCACAACCAGCCCGTGACGCCAGGAGTGGCCAGTAAACGTCGCCTGCTTCACACCATTGCACACCAGGTACCTGCGCGTACATACAAGGCAAAAGCAAGCACCACACGCAAGGGTAGACACAGCACTCGTCAGAAAACGCCGCTTGGCATCGGCAATCACGCCGATAAGTGAATGCGGCCTGAAGTACAGCACACCCGTGATCTCGGACGACGCAACAAGAGAAGGAGCGCCAAGAGAAAACATACCCGGGCGCCGAAATGGAAGCGTTGGGTAGTCGGCCGACGTGCCGAGCTCGCTCGGCCATAGCGACAACGGCCTTCCTCCAAGGCCCAAACCGCGACAGACCCCCCTTGCACAGCACCTTCAACAGAGAGGGAATCTTGAGCGCCATGACGCGAATGACACCGAGCTTCATGACCTGTGTGGTCATCAAAGAATATGCCAGCAAACCGAGAGACCCGCCAGTGCCAATTGTGCGTCAGTGAGTGAGCAGTGACACACCCCAGCAAGTGAGCAGGGAGCAGATGAGGATCGATATGCACGTGCAAAGAAAGCACGCAGTGGGGGACGGAACACAAACGTACATGCAGCAGATCAAAGCCAAAGATGTCGTAGAGGGCAAAGCTGCCCGTGCCCAGCCCGTGTACAGCCGCTAAAAGCGGCACAATCGGTACAATGGAGGAGTCTTCGGAAATCTGTTCGAGAACGGCCGGGCTGCAGCCACCCTTAAACAGTGCGGCAGACGACAGCTGGGACTCAACGGTATCTACGACATCCCGCGCAGGCTTGGCATCGTGGGGGCACCCCGCCTCATCTTTGTGTACCAGGCAATGGCTGCACTGGAACTTGCAGCCGGCAAGCTTAAGGCCGAGGAGGTGGCGCTCCTCCGGCTGGTCCGCGGCGTACAGGACGACACGGGGGACGACCCAAACCGGCCCAACGCCCGGCAGGTCCCAGAGGACGCCAGTCTCGCTCGCGGCGATAAAGCTGTCCAACAATACCGCCAGGCAGCGCTGCAACACCTCGTCACGCAGCATACGGACGCGCTCCTTCTCGGCGCCGTCGTCGCTGTCGGGCTTGATTATAGGAATGAAGCCCACAATCACCCACTCCACTTTCCCAGTCACAATGTTGGGGAAACGAACCCGTATTGGGTAGACGTAGTGTGCTGCGCAGGACAGAGAACGAAAAACAAGAAAGAAAGAGAGGTAGCGTGTTGGTCACATGGGCACTGGTGGTCACACCTTAAAGAGTCGCGCTCTGTAACGCCGGAACATCACACCGCCACAAATCAAGGAACGAGCAAAACAAAAACGGGCGCGGCGTCGCTTACCTCCATTCTTGGACACGAGCGTCGCATCAGAGAACAACTGTGTCGCCATCGTGAAGACAGGCAGCTCCTTGCCATCGTGCATCTTCCCGCCATGGATGCTATCCACATCCGCCTGCTCCCTGAGATAGATGTCCCCATCAAGCGTCCCTGTGCGCATTACCGACCCGTCGGCGGCGTACTTGCGGTGCCCCCGCATGCACCGCTTGGTTGCACGCGTGAACGCTGCCAGTGCAACGGCCATGACGTCCCGACTGTAGAACACGTACACGTCTTTCCCGTCCACAATTTCTGTCTTCCTCCACTGCTGCTCGGCGAGGCACCGCGTGGCCTCGCCTTGGAGGGAGTTGACAAAAGCGGAAGCCGAGGGAAAGGCCGTCTCCAGCGGGCCAATCACGTCTTTCAACTTCGCGGTCGCCTCCGCCAAGACAGCCTGGACCCGTCGTCTCAGGCTCGTCTTCTTGCGCGGCCGCGGTCGCGAGCCAGGCAACGTCGCGCCACCCGCCGCCCCGCCAGGGCGCGCGGCGCTCGGCATGGCCGACGCCGCCCCAAGTGGATCCGAACGCACCCCGCCTCCAAAAGACGGGGCGTCCGGGTCGCCGGTGTCGCTCCTCGGCACGTCCTCAGCATGGGGAGGTGCTGTCGCGGTCGCGTCCGAGTCATCATCCGTCTCGTGCTGGGACAGCAGCGCCATGACTTTCTCAATTGGAGCCAGCTCGTCTGCCTGTTGCGAGCGCAACGCCGCCCGTTCGGCAGACACACAGGTCGTGTAGTACTCGGCGCGCGCTTTTTGCGACAAGCCGCGGCCCCCCGCCGACAAGGCAAACATGCGCATCTCCTTGAGCTCATCCGACACAAAGTCCGACGGACGGTCTCGATGGCGCTCATCAACCAACGGTTGAGTCCGCGCCACATCACCAAAAGCCGCGTAGTACTCGCGCACTTTTTGCGACGTGGTGTTGATCTCCGGGAAGGCCGCGCCGTCGGGCGTGTTGGCTGCGCCGGGGAGGACGCCGAGGCCCTCAGCCGCAGCGCCACCGCCACAGCCGACATCTTGATCAGCATTGCGGCGTCCATGGGACAATGTCTCGCGGGCGCCGGATGCCGGCGTCCCGCCACCGCGCCGTAACAACGGGAAGGGAAGTGCGGCGGCCCCAAAGGGAGTTTCAGGACACGAAGTGGACGCAACATCCATGTCCTCCGAGTGGTTGTGCGCCACGTGCTGCAACAAGTTCCCCTTGCGCGCGTACCGCGCCGGGCAGTAGGGGCAAGGGTTGTTCCGGTTGTCCGCCGCAGCCGCGTCTGTGCTCGCCCCGCAAGCGACCGCACCACTGCTGGTTGTCACCCCCCCGAGAGATGGCAGGCCGACATTGGTGTCCGCCCCCCAGCCGACGGTCGCGGCGCTCTCGGCGGCCTCGTCCACGCTCCCCTTGTGGACTCCTGCTACGTCATCCTCGGTGACCGAACCGCCTTCGGCGTCGCCCCCCGCGTCAACGGCCCCCATTGCGTCACGTCCAATGCCCCCAACGACAGACACGTAGGTACAAGGCGGCGAGGTCTCAAAAGTGGTGCAACAACAGCGGCGGCCCAAATTGCCGCATAACAAGTGCGAGGGAGGGGGGGGGGCGGGATAGGGGACACCTCGACGCAGACGCGGTCACCTCGACGCCGATGCAGCCGAGGCGAGATGAAAAACAGCCGGTATCGCGCCCCAACCGTCAGTCGCTAGCGCGGTTGGCGCAGTTGCGCCTTACGACCGCACGCAGCGGGGGAGGTGGAGAGAACAGGCCCAGCCGAAGCGGAGGAGGGGAAGCACCGAGACAGGGGGAACGGCAATACGCAAAAAGCCGCGGTAGGAGCAGACCCAGCCGGAGGCCGCGTGCTACAACGGTCGCCGGTGGGGTGGGTGCGGGTCGAGGAGCGCTCCACCGCCTGAGCGGTGGGTGAGCCCGGCACCACTCGTGCGCACGTGGGCGCAGTCGGTGAACGTAGGTTACGCCCCCGGCGAGGTGTGAGCGCACGGAGAGCGGCTCTGCAGCAGGGGTGCCTGCGCAGTGGACGGAAGCGGCAGTACCGCGCGAGCCACCCTCCTTCCGGTTCGCTGCGTGGCGGCCAGTCGCCGGCCCCCGGAAAATGTGCCTGTGCGTCAGCTTACACTGCCACGTCTTTTTCTTGCGTCGGATGGCCGAATTAAGGCTAGTGCGAGGTCGATAAATCGTCCTTGCCTCGAGAGATCCATAAATACGTGCACGAACATGTTAGGCACTTGTTTCCACAAAGTGCATTTAGGCCAGCCGCGTTATGTCGGCCTTGCACGTGACTGCTTTGTCCCTTCACCACGGCCTACCTGTGGCAGTCCTGCGGGGAGAGCGCCGTGCCCGTGCTGTCGCTGCAATGGCCATCCACGCTGGCGGGAGAGCCCACCCCCCCTGCCGTGCGCCATGCATCAACGCTACACTGTTTTCCTCCTATATTTTGTCTTTTTTCCTTCTCCTGTGACATACTCTCTCCCGTGCAACCTGCCTCTACCAGACCAACAACCCTCTGCTACTCGAAAGACAATGCCCCCCAACACGGCACCCATCCTCCGAGAAAGCAACCCACGCACACGCAATGCTACACTCTTCGTCCCCGCCCGAAGGCGCCAAAGTCCCCGCCCGTGCCATCCACGCCCCGCCTACGGCAGCGTTTACGCATTGTCATCGGCCGGAGCGCCGTCTTCCGTGCCGCATACAGCTTCCTCCCCATCCTCGACCTCCACACCTCCCTTGGCCGGACCGGCAGCCACCCGCACGATCGAGCCCGCGTCGGCATCCAATCCGGCGATGAAAGCTGTTCGCTTGGCCCCTCCCGCGAGCGCGTCTGAGCCGGTGCGATCGCCGGTCCTAGCGCCCACACCGCTGCCCTGCCCAGCGCCGGCGCCCGACGCCGCTCCAGAGACAGTAGTCACTTCGGTCTCTTTTGCATCCACAGGACCATAATCGACCAGGTCGACGGGCCCAAAGCCAGCGATGGCCGCCGACGAGCACACAGTCGCCATCAGCTGGCTGAACGTGTCGTCCCAAAAGAGCCGCGGCCAAAACGCCAGTCGACCAGCAGTGATGGAGGGAGGCGTCGCGTCCGACAGCAAGCTGAACCCCTGGCCGATACTCATCGCCTCGTCATAGTCCCCTGCCCCAACCATCGGCCCGTTGGCGGGACCTGCCGACATGCGCGACGTTTCCCGCTTCAGTCGGTTGAACAGCTTCGCCGCCGACAACTGCCCGTACTCCATCAGCATCTCATATACGATGACGCCGCTGGGGTGGTTGACAATGACGTTCGACTCAAAGTGCATGGCATTCTCGGACAATGGGACACCCGGATGCAGCGGAGACAACACCAAGAAGTTGGCGCGCTGCGCGTCCTCGTTGACGTCGACCTTGACTTCAATGCGCACCGTCCCGCCTGCTTCCTTGTAGACGGAGAGGACTCGCACCAGGTAGTGGTCCGGCGCGAGGAGGACGAGAGTGGAGCGCTGCCGCCGCATCAGCACCGGGTTGACCACCACCGGGTGGGCAGTCGAGGTTGGAGCGTGCGTGTGCACCTCGGTCGCGTCATCAATGACGTACCCGCGGACGGGCTCAATCCAGGGTTGCCCGATTGCCACACATTTAGGCAAACGAACCATGGTGATCGCGGGGAGGGGATGAAGTGTGGCGGGAGCAGGGGGCGGGGGGGGTGACAGATGTGTTGCGGTGGGGTGCGGCGAGAGCAGCGGGGCGGAGGTGACAGATGTGTAGGGCACACTCAAACAGTATCCGGTCTTGCTGCCAGGGAGCGAAAGTCCACCGCCAAAATCGCCGCGCACACCGCCGGCAGGCACCGGGGCGACGGCACTCCAAGCACGCTGACCACCGCCGCGCCCACCACCACTGCGCCCGCCGCTTAACGACGACGTTCACCAATGCCGCGCCCGCAACCACTACGCCCCCCGCACAACGCCGTCGCGCAATGGCGTGGGGAGACCGGTGCGGCTCCCCGCGCCGCCGCCGCCAACCGGTGGTCTTCTTCCAGTGCGTCTCCACTCACCGCCGCGCGTCAGTGCCTCACCGTCGCTGCGCCACCCCCCCACGCCAGAGACCGGTGAGCCGCAAAGGCCACCTCTTCCTCCAAGTCCTTGCACTACCCACGCACGGTCCCTGTTCCATCTCGCTCGTCGGCACCTTCCCACCGGGCGGTACCCTTCCTACCCAGTGCGTGCCTCAAACTCGCGCCTCCGACCCGTGGTGACCAAGCCTCCCGGGTGCTGTGCCGAAGGAAATTGGAGAGCACGCGCCTCCCCCCGCCCAATCAGCGGGGCCTTAGCGCTGAGCAATGGAGGCGGCATGTTGCTGGTGCCGCACACGGGGTCCTGGACGTCGCCCGATCCGGTCGCCAGGTGCATTGTCGGTGCGTCCGATGCGCCGCGTCGTACGTACCGCCCGAGGCGGACGGCAAGGGCAAAACGGGGTCAGTGGCAGGGCCCGTGAGGTACGTCTGGGACGTGGCAGACACGCGCAGCGGACGACAGGGGGCGGACGTGGTGAGACGGTGCGACGACGTACTGTACGCACCGCGCAACCGGCAGTGACGGTCTGTGCAGAAGAGTGACTCGACCGAGGGGCGCCTGGAATTCGACCGGATCGGGACCTTCGAATCAGTCGCTTACAAGTCTCAAAATACTTCAGATAAGTGCTTGCGTGAGAAGGTCGTGCAAAAGCGCCGAGAGTCCCGTGGGAGGCGGCCGCTTCCGATGCTTCGATGCTCCAGAATCCACCAATGAAACGAAGCCTGACTACTGGGTGGTCTTCTGTCAGCAACTGTGATTGTCCACTCACAAACCCCCCTCGGAACACCGGCTGGCGGGCCTCCAGTCACCAGCCTTGTAATAATTTGACACCGGCGCGAGCTGTCCGGCGACACCCCCCTGAAAGAGGCATCTACGCGCGCACGCGGGTGGCGCCGTCTGCCCGCTCTCCCGTCTTGGTCGCTCAGCGCGACTGCGCCTCCGCCGCTGCCGTCGTGCGCCTTCCCTTGGCGACGTCCCCCAACTGCCACAAGTGCACGATGCCCTCCAGCTGCTGACAAAGACAGGCGCGTTCCGGTGCGTTTCTACCTCCCCCTACTACCAGAACCGGTGCGTACTCGACGCACTGCGGGCACTCCGCCGCCAGGCTGTCACCCTGCTGCCCGTGGTGCTGTCTGGTGCCAGTTGCGCTTCTCAATGGCGCCCCTGCACCTGCATCGGTAGCCACACGGCTGGGGTTGCTCCTTTGCACCTTTTTTCCTGTCGGGCAGCGGTGCTCGACGGCGTCGGTGGTGGTCGGCCGTCGTTGATGACCTGTGTGCGCCAAAGACGTGCGCGCGGGGAGGCGTGGACGGTTGTTGGGTCGCGGCGCGCGGCGCGCTGTGAGGGGGGTGGTACTTGAGTGGAGGACGTCGCCTTGAGTGACGGTGTGCGGCGCGCTTCGGTGGTGGCGTTGCTTGGTCAGGAGCGGCCTGAGTGACGTGCAGTGACGCCGCGGGCGCTTGGTGGCCGGTGCCTTGTATCCGGAAGGCGCCGTCCGTTGGTGGTGGCCGTCGCCCTCTTCAACGGGGAGCACCGATCGCCGGTGTATGTGACGCTGCGTGACGTTCCGCGGCGCGTGCTGGTGGTGACGGTGCTCCGTCGGTGGACGTCAACCTGTGTGACGCGGTGACGCCACGGTCGGTCCGTGACCATCAACCTGTGTTGCACGGAGAGCCGTCGATCGGCAGCTGCGGTGGTCAGCTGCCGTGCACGTGCTTTACGTCAGGCGTGCGGGGGACGGCGAGGCGGGTAGTGGCCGTCAGCGTGTGTGAGGAGCGGCGGTGCGCGCCTGCGACGGGTATAATAGCGGAGGTTCGACGCAGGACGCGCCCGGCAACGACTGTACAACATGGCTGGGAGATCCGCTCCTGAGCCGCTTGCTGCAACCGCTGCCGAGCAATTGGCGTCCTCTCCGCTGCCTGCCGGCGTCGCCCCCGCGGGAGCACAAGGCGCGCCGGCAGCCACGTCAGCGTCTGCTGCACGGCCGCCTCGGGGTGACCTGCTGCCGGACCGCGGCAATCCTTTCCACGGGCACGCGGTGAATGCGCGGCTGGTGAAAAAGAAGCAAGAAAAGGCCGCCGCTGCCTTGGCAAAGAAGACGGCCGCTGCCGCTGCGCGAGCGGCTGCCGCAGCCGTGCGCGCGGCCAAGGCCGCCCAGGTGGCCAAAGACAAGGCTGCGGGTGGTCGACCCCCTGCCCGCCGGCGCGGCAGTCGAACCGTCCCGGTGCCGTCCGGTATCAACGACGGCGATGCGGCAAGCGCGGACCCGTCCTCTTTGACGCCAGCTCCTACATCGGGCTCTGCTTCATCGTCACGGCCGATTTTGACCTCGTCTGCGTCTGTCATCCAACCGGCGGCAGCGACCATCCACATGGGCGTGCCCCCGCAGCGGTCTACCGTGCCTCCTACGCCCGCATCCTCTCCAACTGCCATGGCCGCTGTTCCCGAAGAGACTGATCACACGGGGGAGACCTTGCGGCCGGTTGCGTCGACCCCAGCGGCCGTCGACCCAATTCACGGCTCCCGGGGTGGTCCGGTTCAACTGACCCCAACGCCGCTGCTGCCCAGCTCGCGCGACACGCTCGCATCCACGGCTGTCGCGGCCGACCACACTTCGGCCGACACCTCAGCCGCATTTGTGGCGGCTGAAGCTGCTGCCGCGGTGCTGGCCGACTTTGCTGCTGTCTCGGGCTCGACGGCCCGACCGCCGGCGCTCCAGGACGCCGGGGTCGCGGACATTGACGCGTGCAACTGCGCAGCGGTTGAGGCGAACAAGCACCTCCGGAAGCGCATCGCTGACCTGGAGCAGGCGCTCGCGTCTGACAAGCGCCTACGTACCCTGGTCGATGAGCATGAGAGGGAGAGCAAGAAGCGCCGTGTCGCGACCAATCGCCAGATCAAGGAACTGCGCAAGGTGTCAACAGCCATCCAGTCCGAGGTCGGCGCCGTCAAATTGACGATGAAGGCAGTGGTCAAGACGGTGAACCTCGTTGGCACTGCCATCAACCACGGAAACTCCGCCATGAAGGACATTTGCAGGGCGGTAGACCGCCGCGGCTTCGGGCCCGATACCGTCGCACCGGCTACGATTACTACATCGGTGGTGACGGCCAGCGCATTGTCGGAGTTGAAAGAGGCGCCGTGGGCGCAGCTCATGATGGTATGTGGCAACGGTTGCTCTGAGCTCTTCCTGGTTTTTGTGGCTTTTCTTTGGACGAGCCTGGTCTGCTGCGCGTGACTGTTTCTGCTATGTGCGCACAACGTTGGGATCGTTGAGCGTTTCTTGTGCTCTCATGGTACTGACAATATCTGTCCCATGCTGTATGCTGTTGCCTGCTTCTATTTTCTTTGCTCCGTGCCTCGCGGTCACCGTTACAGCGCGATATCCGCATCGAGACGTCCAAGGCTTTTAATGACCCGAACTCTTCGGCGGGCGCGTGGCCATCCCCGGAGCAAAACCGGGACATGGCGGCGCGGCACTTGAACGACAAACTGAAGTTCCCGGGGGGTATGGCGGAGGCGCGGCTCGCGATGTCTTCAAAGGTCCTCGCGCCGTGTGACCCCAAGCTCAACGAGGGCAGGCGCTTCAAGCCCGAGTTGCTGAGCACGATTCTGCGGCGCGGCATCTCGCGGTTCCACCGCGCTGTCCTGGAAGCGGCGTCGGCGGGGTTCATGGAGCGTGCGGCCTCGCACCTATCCATCGGCTACAGGGGGGACAAAGGTGAGTTGAAGTACAGCAAGGTGGATGCCCGTCGGTGCCTGGAAGGGCATTGGCTGTTTGAGACGGAGTTCGGACGGGACGCGATGCTGTGGGGCCTCCACCGCGCCCTGGCCCGTATGGGTGTCTTGCGCGAGCACATGGTACACGCCACGGACACCAAGGGCAGGTATTACAAGGTGCGATACGCCATGTACGTCGCCATTGTTACGAAGGTATGTTGCTTGTGACATCTCCATTGCGTGTGTGATTGGCCTTTGTGTATCTTGTGCGTTGAGGGTGCTTCGGTCGACGCGCGTGATCTGTGGGAACTGACTTGGCCTGTTCGTGATGCTGTTGACCGGTGTGAGCCTGCTGCTACTGACGGCCGTCTGTCTCGTGTTTGGATGCTGCTTCTGTTCTATGACAGGTGTTCATCACCCTGTGCGACAAGGCGGGCTACCCGCGGTTCACCGTCGGCGCCGCCAATGTGGACGAGGCATACCGCAAAGTGTGGGCGGTTCTGATGGGCCTTGTGCACAAGAATCTCAAGAAGCAGAATACGGAGCACATGGGCCTCATGCTGCTCGACGGGGACGACCCCGACATGGTCGTCGCTGGCTTCAGCGACGCTCGCTTGCATTCTACCCTTCTGCGCATCCTCGCCACGCGCGGTGCTGACGCTACCGCTGCAGTTGCCCGAGCCGAGCATGCAGGCCCTGGGCCGCCAGGCTTGGCTGTACTCGAGCCTGCTGCAGAGACTGCTGCATTTCCCGCCCTTCCTACCGCTGTCGGCGTCTCGACTACAGCTGCCGCCGCCCGCCCTGTCGCTGTCGGCGCCTCGGTGGCCGCCGCCACCGCCCAACCCGTTACTGTCGGCGCCTCCGCGGCCGCCGTCACCACCCGCCCCGTCGCTGTCAGCGCCTCGGCGGCCGCCGCCACCGCCCACCCCGCCGCCGTCGGCTCCCTGGCTGCCGCCGCCGCCGCCCGCGCCGTCCCTGTCGGTACCTCGGCGGCCCCCGTCACCGTCCACCCCGCCGTCTTCGGCGCCTTGTCTGCCGCTCCCGCCGCCCTCCCTACCGCAGTCGGCGCTCCGGCTGCCCACCGCACGGCTGTGACAAATGTGGCGGCTGCCGCTGACGGTGTCGTCTCCAGTACCGCAGCGTCCACCGCTGCCGATCTTTCCGACCGCGCAGCAAGCCCGGCAGTAGCAGCTGTTCGGCCGGCTTCTGCCGTTGCTGCTGCTGCCCTGGCGTCTGCCGCTGCAGCAGCTTCGGCCTCGGAGCTCGGCTACCTCGACGCTGCTGCTGTTGGCGCGTCAACCGCTGACATCAGCGATGATGATGCATTCCTGGACGAGGCGGACGATGAACTCCTCGATGGTTCCGACATTGACGCTGAACCCGTTCAAGCCGGCCCTGAGACGTAGCAGTAGCCATATGCTCATGTGGTTCTGCTGGATGTGTATGCAGGCGGGGTGCGCACGGGCCGTACGGATGCTGATGACGTTTTGCTTGACATGTATGCAGGTTGGGAGTGGGCCGTACATATACGAACGTGTCTGTGCGCTTCTGAAGTTCGTACTGGGTGCCGCTGTACCATTGTCGTCCGACTGCTTCCTCCTAGCTTTTCTTTTGCTTTTTTGTTCTGTTTTCTGCTTGCCTTCTTCGTGTGTTCGTCGTACCGGGTTTGTGCACAGACCGCTGCTTGGCGACCACGACGAGCACCAGCGCCGAGAGCAAGAGAGCAAGGAGCAACAGAAACAAGCAACAGTGGCGATGCCGAGCAAGCGAGCGGGGCGGAGCGCTCCACCACCTGGCGAGCCAGACGCGCGTTGTTCACTAACCGGCGGTGGCTGACCGAGCGACGTCGGGAGACAGGGTGCGACAGTGGCGGCCGCGGAGGCTGTGGCGCAGAGCGGCGCACGATCGGAGGTGTACGACGGGCGCGGCGTCGTGGTATCTGGCGTGGCCTGGCGCGACCCGGTACGCGGCTGACACCGTTCTTCATTAGTGCATTAGTTCGCACTACGTAAACTATTGCAGAACTTAAATAACCATGAAAGACGATAGAACAAGTGCTGCACGTATCACCGACATGCTGCCTGAAACACTGTCAGCAATGCCTCTGACCAGGACAACATCTTTTTTTGTTGGTTCATCCAGTCCACGACGATAACGCGTTCGTGCGGCTTCTCGTTTGCCCGAACGAAAGCCCATCGCTGGGACAAACGATTTCCAGCGCGTTCGGAGGATGCCTGCCCGACGAAAGCCAAACGGAAACGTGCAATCATCTGGTGGCAGTGAGTCTCTGACGATGGGGCGGTGGGCCCACCGCCCCGAGTTGCGCGCGACGACCGCGCGCAGCGACTTGCGGGGTTCGACGCGCCCACGATGACCCGCGGGTGATCGTGCCTGCGCGCCGGCTTCTGTTGCGGCGGCGCGTCGGCGGTTGCTGACGCCATCTACCGCCGCGGTTAGGGGCACCGCGCCGCGCGGCGGTTGGTCCCACCCGCCCGCCCGTGCGCCGTGTCGGCCGCCCCGCCCGCCGTGCGCAGGTGCGCTGTGCGGCGGAGTGACGGTCCTTTCCGCGGGCGTCGCGCGACGCCGGCGGGCCGCCGCCGCTGCGATGGCGGAGGCGGCTCCCCTTTCCCCGCCCCACGCCCCCCCCACCACGGCAACGTGGCTGTATGTGCCCCCGTGCGCGCTCGCGGCCATGGAGCCGGCCGGCGTGCCCGGTGTCGATGCGTCGCCGAGCGCGCCACTGCCCTGAAGGTCAGGGTATTGCACGCACGTGCCTGGAATTCTTTTGACTAGTCACATGTGCCGGTCACTGTTGATGCCGCCCGAGTGCCGGAAAATTTGTGGAACGACTGTATGTGTGCATCACTATTTACACTTTGAGAGCACCCTGTCCCAAAGGCCAGAGAATACTTTTAAAGATTCGGCCCACCCTTTGCGCCAATCAACGTTTGCCATCCGGGGGAAAAAACGCCACGTGTTCCGAAAATCATATACATAGGAGCTTCGCTAATAAACCCACCCTCGGCGAACCCTGCCCCGCCTCGCCCCGCGCCTGCCACTTACACCACCGCCGTCGGCGCTACCCGCCCAGTCAGCTCCTCCAGCCGGGCGAGCCGCGCCACTTCCCCCCCCACCCCCCCCAGCACGTCAGCCGGGTCCGCGTCGGCCACCCCCTCCCCCCACGGGCGGTACGCGTCGAGGTACACCCGCAGCGTCGCCGCCGCCGTCGCGTCCGTGCCACTCAGCCGCAGCACCCCCCGGGAGCCGTCCGCAAAAAACAGGCGGATGCCCTGCCCCGCCGCAACCGCCCCGTCGACCGGGTCGGTGTAGGCAAACTCGTCGGCGTGGACGAGCGTCGTGGCCCCGTCGAGGCGCACGCCGTCGTCGCCGTCACTGCCGACGGGCGGCGGCGGCGGCGGGCGGTCCACCCCAGCAAAGGCGGCGACGACGCCGTCGCGGAGGCCCGCCAGCACAGCCCGGCCGGCCGCCCCCGGCACGCCAATGTAATCCCACCGGGCGGAAAAGGTGCGCCCGTGGCGCGCCCAGTGGCCCCGCACCACGTCTGCCACGCCGACGAGGCGGCCCGCCGACGCGGACGCGGTGGCGAGCACCGCCAACCACCCACACACCGCCCACAGGCCGTCCTTTTCCGCCACGTGGTCGCCGCTCGTCCCAAAACTCTCCTCCCCACACAGCGCAATGCGGCCGGCGTCGAGGAGGGAGCCAAAGTACTTCCACCCGGTCGGCGTCTCGTAGACGGGGATGCGGAGGGCGGCCGCGACGCGGTCGACGGCGGGGGCGGTGGGCATGGAGCGGGCGACGCCGGGCAGGCCGCCGGGGCGGTTGGCAAACCAGGGGATGGCCACCCCCGCAAACTCGGTGAGGACCGCCAGCGAGTCGGCGGGCGTCACGAAAAAGTCGGGGCCGACGATGAGGTTGCGGTCCCCATCACCGTCCGATGCAGCACCGAGCAGCAGCCCGGCAGCTGGGTCGGCGAGCGCCGCGACGAGAGCCGGCGTGTGCGCGGGCGACGGGTCCGGGTGCCCCCCGCCAAAATCCTCCAGCGGGGTGCCCCGGAGGATGGTCGACGGCGGCAAGCCGAGGGTGTCGACAAACAGGGCTTTTGCGTACGGGCCCGTCACGGCAGACATGGCGTCAAAGCGCATGGCAAACCCCGGGGTGGCCACAAAGGACCGGAGCACGTCAAAGTCGTACACCTCGGCGAGGCGGTCCACGTACGCCGCCGTCGGGTCGACCACGTCAACGACAAATGCGCCGCCGAAAAAGGAACGCACGCCGGGTGTCGCGACATTGACGGGGCCCCCAAAGTCGACCGCCCGCACGACCGTCACCGCCCGCGTCGCGGCAACGATGCGGTCGGTCAGCGCTTCGGGGGCGGGCCCCCCGTTGCGGCCCTGGAACTTGATGCCCCAGTCCCCGTCCAGCCCCGCCGCGTTGTGGGAGGCGGTTAGTCCCACCCCCCCCACCGCGCCCGTCTTTACGACCAGCCCGGCGAGGGCGGGCGTCGACAAGAGCCCGCCCGCGCCAACGGTGACGGCCGCAAAGCCGGCCGCCGCCGCCACCCGCAACACCGTCTGCACAGCAGTGGCGTTGTAGTAACGCCCATCACCACCGACGACCAGCCGCGCGCCAACGGTGGTGGCGGGGCCGAGCGCGTTGACGTACGCTTGGAGGAGGTTGGGCAGGTAGGCGGGATTGTCGACGAGCGTCGCCGTCGGCTTGCGCAAGCCCGACGTGCCCGTCGTCTGGCCGTCAATGGGGGTGGTGGGGGTGGAGACGACAGCGCCAGCGACCGCGGGGGGGAGAGTGGGGAGGGCTGGCGGGGGGGTGGACGACGCTGCCGACGCGGTCGGCGTCGACGCGCCGCGCCAAGCGGGGCGGGGGCGTCGGGAGCATGCCGGGCGACGGCGGGCAGCAATGGGGGGGGGAGGCGCCTCGCCAGGCGTGAAGGCCGACCGCCCACCCCTACCGACCGCCGCCGCAGCGGTGGGGCGGGCGGCGGGCGACCGCAGGAGCAGCGGCGGCGCGGGGGTGGCGGCAAACGCGGCCGCCGGCGGAGCGAGCGCCATGGCGCAGCCTTATCAGTGGTGGGCCGCAGCGAGCGCGAGAAAAAACGGTTGAGAAGCAAGTGCGTGGCCGTGGACGCCACAGGGAAACGGGCCGCTCATCGACGAGGTTGGTAACCAGGGAGGGGCAGGCCAGAGGCGATGAGCGTGGCCGGGGTCCGCGTCAACGAAGTGCTGGTGAGTTGGTCGGGTGGATGGCTGAATTATCCAATACATGCTTTAACGTCGAATAATTGCTTCTTTTGAACACGAGGAAAACACCGAGCTGCCGGAACTCCTGCAGAGGAGAACGGGAACAGGGGAATTGCCCACCTATTTAGCATGACCTTCCATCTGAGCGTGCGCCGTTACCACGTGTTGTTGACGCTGAACAGTTGTGCCCGGGCCCCTGCTGTCCAGAGTCACCTCTCGAGTTAGAAGCCGACGGCTGGCCTTGTATCAGCCATGGCCTCGTACGTGCTCTTTTTTCAGCCATCGCCTTGTACGTCGACACGATGGTATTGTCACGGACGGTTTTATGCGAGCATATGCGAGCATGCCACATGCCAATGAATCGGTGTTCAGCAAGCGTGCTGAACCTGCAAGAATTGTCACAGAATGCCACAAGAATGGTTGTATCGTGCTCAGCAGCCACCTCCTCTCGTGTCATCCGCGGGAGTATACGAATACGGCGGAGGGTGCATGTCAATGCGCATTACCACGCTCCATCACAATCATCAAGCATGGGTGGATAGATCGAGTGATACTCACCACTAGATTGGCGGGGTATGCGGGCCTCTCGGCCAGGTCTGGGTGGTCGTGGTGCCGCTGACGCTCAGCGGCCGAGGCCAACATAGCAACAACGCAAGTGTCGCGCGCGCTGCCAACGCCCCACAAGAGCAAACCCTACAACGTCGATCCCATTCTCCAATTGGGGAATCTAGAGGTGCAACGTGTGGCACGCTGAATGGAAAGCCCATTCTGGGGGCCCTGTTTGGGGCCAGGCGCGATGTAGTTGGGTTGAAACGAGCCACGAGACCGTCCGAATGGGGTCATTATTGCTGGGTTGAGCCCAGCCCCATTCTGCTACATCAAATATGAGTGAAACCGAAGAAGCGCTAAAGGATCTCCATCGGTGCTTAATGAAACGGAGCCACCGAAAATATGGCCTGAAAGCGTGTGAAGCAGTCGCGGTGAGATCGCCACGTCCCTATCAAGCGCCAGATATGCCGCTACAATCGTCGAAACCGATGACAACGTCGAAGAAAAGGAAATTTACAGGGACTATCGGGCCGACACCTGGCACGGCCACGACATAAACATGGCACCCAAAAGATGCGACGGGCCCTGGGCACTGTGCGGTCTCCTCGTGTACAGTCTCTTCGGTGGCAATCGGATCTGTTCGGGGCACCCAAGAAGCGGTAGGCGGCTGGGCGGGCAAACAGGCCAACGGGCGTCGTCACTTGTGCGATCCGCATCGTGCGGCAGGATCGTCGCGAGATGCCAACAGGTCAGATACATCGCCAGCGACACTCTCGGGAGTTATTTTCAAACCGCCCAGCCTGGGGGGAGGCGTTGTGATTGGCCGAAGCAGTAAATCGAACTAATCTGTCGCCCTGGATTGCATCACTTTTGCCAAAAACTGTACTTTTGGAATCTGGTCGACGCCACAAACTGTCCGTTTCGGTCCCACATGCCCAATGGTCGGTGTAACCTGGCCCGCGTCACCGAATGAGATCGTGCACGAGTGGGCCACTGAAGAGGGGGCGAAGCGCTTTGCGCAATTTGTGGACACAGTGACGGCACAGAACGGATGGCCAGTCAGTCACGGGACAAGCTCGTCATCCTTTGACGTTGGAACGACCCCCGCGCTAACGCCCTCTCTGGCTCTGGAGGCGTGACGGCAGTCAGCGCCGCGACTCGTCAGGGGCCGCCTCGCGGCCTCTCAGCCCTCCGACGCAAGTCGCGCGGTCCCTCAGGCGTCCGACGTGGCCCGCGCGGCCCCTCAGCCGTCCGATGGGGGCCGCGCGGCCTCTCAGCCGTCCGACGTGGCCCGCGCGGCCCCCCAGCCGTCCGACGTGGCCCGCGCGGCCCCCGAGCCGTCCTACGTGGGTGGCGCGCATGCGTGCGGTTCCCGCCTTCAAACGGGTCGGCGTGAACAGGCTGTGGTGGCGGGTCCCACTGGCTCGTCCCTCCGGATCGGCCCAGATTGTGTTGCGCGGACAGTGGGGCGCTGTGGACGTGCTCCACGTGTGTCGACCGCCTGCCTGCGCGCTGGTCGGTCCCCGTGGGTGTCATTTTTTCGTGTGCCTGGGCCCCTGCGAAGCGGGCCCGGCTGAGGGCTGGGCGCTCGCACGCCGTCGGACGGCAGGTGGGAGTGGGCGTGACGCGGCGACGCGCCTCCTTCCTGTGGCACGGACGCCGACGTGCTCTGTCGCCCGCGTCTCTTTCACCCTCGCGCGCCGTGTGCGAGCCCGCCCTCACTCACCCGTCCCGCCCACCCCAACCGCTCGCATGACGCGTGTTAAGGGCGCCGGGGACACGCGACGGCGCCGTGCACAACGGCTCCGCAACGGTCGCCTGGCCGCCCCGCCCTCTCCGCCCTCCCCGCCCTGCACCTGTACGGGGCCGTGCAACCACGGGGCCGCCGACGGGCGCCCCCCCCCCCCCCCCCCCCCCCCCCCCCCCCCCCCCCCCCCCCCCCCCCCCCCCCCCCCCCCCCCCCCCCC
>ENA-ORXT01002446-ORXT01002446.1-marine-metagenome-genome-assembly--contig:-NODE-2446-length-22330-cov-7.447535_pt1 | contig 22330 bp, 20 predicted proteins | sample MGYA00237868_ERZ511482 | MGnify/ENA metagenome assembly ERZ511482
CAGAAGTCAGATCGAAAAATATTCCGAAAGCCTTCGGAACTGTCAGAAGTCAGATGTATGGCGTGTTCCTAGACGTTAAAAAGAAGTCAGAAGTCAGATCGAAAAATAAATTTCTCTGTCAGAAGTCAGATGTAGGACGTGTTCCTAGACGCAAATAGGACGTAGTCGTTAACGTCTAGGAACACGTCCTACATCTGACTTCTGACAGAGAAATTTATTTTTCGATCTGACATCTGACTTCTTTTTTAAAACAGGCTTCCTTGCACACCAAAGCTTTTAGGATTTTCCATTTGTAGCAAAGAACGCTTCATATCTAAGCCATAAAAATAGCCAGTCAAGTCACCATTTTTGCCAATGCAGCGATGGCAAGGAACAATAATTGCAATTGGATTATGCTTATTGGCTAGACCGACAGCTTGAAATCCTTTAGGGCTGCCGATTTTTTCTGCTAATGCGCCATAGCTGGTGGTGCGCCCATAAGGCACCTCCAATAACGCTTCCCAAACTTTTATATTAAAAGGAGAAGCACCTTCCCAATCAGGTTGGATGTCGAAAGTGGTTCGGTTACCAGCAAAATATTCTAGTAATTGTGTTGCGCAGGTTTGTAAGTAATCGGGGATGGTGGTCGTTAGGGGTTTATCTTCTTGTAATTTCTTAACAGAGCGAATACCTTTGGAACTGCCAATTATTTCAAATTTACCGTAAACGGTATTGATGATTGCGTGGTCGTAGTTGCTCATATTGTTTCTATAAAAGTCCTTCCTAAAAGGGATTTTAAAATAATGGTCGAAATTATTTTTCTACGCAATTATAAACAGTTAAACAAATACACAAAACCTACTTAACCATAAACCTTACAAGTTAACACCGTAAAATCATCAGGATAAGCCCGCCCCTGTTTAAAGGATTCCACCTCTTTTAATAATAATCGGTTGAAAAGTTCGGCTGGAAGATGATTGTTTTGACAAGTAAAATCGTTTAGCATATTCGTATCCAGAAAATTACCATCTTTATTCGTTACATCCGTTAATCCGTCGGTGTATGTAAGAATGGTGGCTGCACCTGTTATAACCGTTTGCCCAATTTCTATATGTGGTAATTCCGAAAAAGAACCTAAAATAGTACAACCCTTATCCAGTAATTGAACTTGGTTATTAACGGCTAAAATAGGTGGATTATGTCCAGCATTGATATACGTTAATATTCTGGTTTCTGTATTATATTCGGCAACGAAAAAAGTGATGAATTTTTCGCTATTAGTAATTCTTAAAACAGATTGGTTTAGTTCTTTAATGAATTCATCTAGCGGATAACGTTTCCGAATTAAACTATGGAAGTTTGCTTGAAAATTGGCCATTAAGAGCGCAGCAGCTACCCCTTTACCAGAAATATCAGCGATACAAAAGGCAAAGTTAGTTTCATCGAATTTAATGACATCAAAATAATCTCCGCCTACACCTAGGTGAGGTTGGTAGATACTAGCAAATTCGTAGCCATTAGAACAAGGTAATACAGAAGGAATCAACATTTTTTGCATCTCACTTGCCAATTCCATCTCTCGATTGAGTCGTTCTTGTTCCAATTGTCGTTTAAACAAGCGTTTATTTTCAATTGCAACCGCTACAATATTGGTAATAGTGGTAATGAATTGCACTTTGTTATACATATCTTCTCCCTCATCCATACCTCCGATAAATACATAGGCTAAAGGCTGTTGTTTATGAATAACAGGAATAACTACATCAAATTGGCTAATTAATGGATGGTCATAGCCATTAACACTAATTACTTGAGAAAATTGGGTGACCTGCTCGCTTATATCAATATTTAGTAAAATAGAAGGGATGTCAATATTTGCTTTGCAGGTCCATTTGTCATTGTCTTTAAAATAGAGTGCCATCTTTTTAAGCCCCATTTCCATGCTCAAGAAGGAGGAATACATCTTAAACAGTCCACTAGAGGAAACATTATTATTAATAGCCTGAGTAAGACTTAATAGCCGATTGACTTGTAGTTTCTTGAGATTTAACTCTCGTTCCATTTTCTGGAAACGAACGGGTTCTGAATGAATATTGGAAAAGTATACTGATGACATAAAGGTCTATGTTTTTCTGGCTTTTTTAAGAGGCGGTAAAAAAATAGCTTGGTAACGATGAAAAAATAAATCCGCATTTTTGAAATGAGTATTTTTTGTATGATTTGAAAAGTCATACAAAAAATGGTCATTTCAAAAATCTAAAAGCGGATTTATTTTTTAATCAATACTTAGTGTAGTTTTTTAAATTTAGATAGAGGGTTCTTTATAAGAAAATGTTCATTTTATTTTCCTTTCTTACTAAGGGATGAGGAAATAAATAACCTACCCACCTGACGGATTCTTTTGAATTTTGAAAAAAGATAAAAATGAGTCCGTTCCGTAAGCATTACGGAATGCACTAATTTTTTTCTTTCCTCAAAATCCAAAATAACCTCGTCATCTGGGTAGGTTATTTATTTCCTCATCCCTAAACAACTCTAAATTATTAAAAACCTTTTTTGCATCTGTCTTCACAAACATAAATAAATTAAGCTATCTATTCTAATATTAGCTAAAAAAATTGTTCTAAAATGTTTGTGTTTGTCGTTTCTTCGGAGGCGTAGAAAATCTTCTTTAGGAAGGCGTGATTGAGTATGTGAGCAGTATGATTTTTATTAATCGAAGATAAGTGAGAGGTTAAACTCAATCATCTTCGATTAATAAAAAAGGAATAGTCAAAGTCTAGCTTAGGAATACAATTAAAATTTTAATGCAAATTAAAATTAAAAAATGCCTAACATTCAGCAATTTATCAATTTAAGATGGAACATTTATTTTCTTATCGTTCCTCAATAGTTTAGTCTTTACTTAAACAATTAAAAAGTCTAAACAAATAAACAATCCTTCTTATGCATCTATCTCTGGAATTCTAAGCACCTGACCTGGATAAATCTTATTAGGGTCCTTAAGCATTGGCTTATTAGCTTCAAATATCAGTGGATATTTCATTGCATTACCATATTGAGCTTTAGCAATCTTAGATAAAGAATCTCCTTTTTTTACTTCGTAAAAAATAGCTTGCTTGGAAGGCGTATTCACAACCATTCTATCATCTACTGATGCTACACCAGCAACATTTCCCAAAGCTAAAATTATCTTTTCCTTTTCTGCTTGTGTCTCTACACCTCCATATATCGTTACCGTATCATCGTAAAAGTCTATGTCTAACTCGCCTACATCAATATTCAAACTATCTACCACGCCTTTTAGTACAATAATTTTTTGTCTACGAGCAATGTCGGCTGCTTTTGCGGCATCTTCGCTTGCTAATGTAGTATTCGTAGTCGTTGTTTTTTTAGCAGTGGTGGTAGTACCAAAAATTTTGGCACCTGCATTTTTTAAAAAAGAAAATAAACCCATGTTAAAAATAAATTTGTTAATAATGCGCTATTGATAAGAATTATCAAATGAATAAAACGCATTACGTAATTAAGTGATATGGTGTAGTTTGTGTTTTTGAGCAAAAATAAACGTTTATTCTTACCAGAACAGCGTGTAGAGAAGAGAAGAAGCAAAATAAATTAGACTATTACTTTTGAAAACCCCTCTAAAAAAGGATTATTAAAAATAAAAGGTACATTTTATTTTTCCTTCTTACCTTATCCTTTAATTTTAACTGCTTTTCTTTAAGTTATGTTCATTGAGTTAGCTTTAAAAGTACTGTTGTTTATCTATAAAAACAAACCCTTTAAATAAGTTTCTCCCAATTTACTCCATTTATTCATTTTCTTTTTTACCCCTTAAGTGCCTATTCCTAAGCTGGATTTTAGCTATTTGTTTTTGGTATGCAATAGCGTGAGTACAAGAAGATAATCCTATTGATTAAGCCTTTGCAGACTGCTACTAAAGACCAAAGACTAATAGCTAAAGTCCAGTTTAAGCAAAACTAGGTATCGATTTATTGACTTTATTTTCTACATAATACATATCAATATGTCCTTTATTTTTTGCATTAATTTTTCCTCGGTAGTGACAATCGAAGTTGTATTTTACCAAACGATAGGTTTCTTCAGAGATATTGATTTGCCCAGGTTCGCAGTTTGATTCCATTCTAGAAGCAATATTTACGGTATCCCCCCATATATCGTAAGCAAACTTATTCAAACCAACGACCCCAGCCACGACAGGACCAGAGTGAATACCTATTCTAGCTTCAAAATAGGGTAGACCTTGCTTGATTTTTTCCTTTTTTAAATCCCCCAAAAATTCCTGCATATCCATTCCTGCTTTGATTATATCTAGAGGTAAACTATATCTATCACTCAAACCACTAGCAACCATATAAGCGTCTCCAATAGTTTTAATTTTTTCTATATCATACTGGGAAATAATCTGGTCGAATCCCCTAAAGCAAATATCTAATTCTTTAACCAAATCTTCGGGACTTAATTGCTCAGATATTTTTGTGAAATTCTTAAAGTCAGAAAACATCACCGTTGCATTTTCATAGCGTTGGGCTTTAGCTTTTCCATGCTCTTTTAATTCCTCAGCAATACTAGTCGGTAAGATATTTTTTAATAATTCATCTGAGCGTTCTCTTTCGTCCTCTATCAGTTTATTTTTCTCTACTAATACTTTTTTTGCCTTTTGATTAGCTCGGTATCGTAAGAAGGTAAATAAAGCTAACAATAAACCTAAGGCAGAAGCTAATAGTAAATAGCCACTTCGTTCTCTACTTTTTAGAAGAGCAAGATCTTGCTCTTGCTGCTTCATTTTCAGATGATCGATTAAATTTTCTTTTTGTAGGATTTTAGCTTTTGCCCGTACTTGCTCTACTGACATTTTATCAATCTGAGCTTCTTTCTTTGCAATAGTTTCCACTACCTGGTTTTTTTCAGCTTCTATCAATGATTTTTTAGTTTCTATGAGCGATTTCTCGGCCTCTAGTCGCTTTTGTTGTTCTGTAAGAGAGGATTTATCGGTACTAATTTTAGCTCTATCTCTTCGGAGTTGCATAATGTCTGCTTCCAAAGCCCGTTTTTGTGCTTCTAACTCTCGATTTTCTTTGACTAAGGAAGAGGGCCCGGAATAGGAACTAGGTGGAGGCGGCTTGGAAGAAGTGGTAGAAATACTTTTAGAATCCCTTATGATTTCAAGTGCATCTTCTGTATAGGCATAAGCCGTTTTATAGTCTCCATACTTTTTTTCTGTTGCTACTGCTTCTTCCAATATTTCTAAAATAAGCGCTGGGTCTTTTGTTCTTTTGGCATAGTCGAAGCTGGTGTTAAAGCGAGATTTAGCACCTTTTCGGTCTCTATTTTTAAGTTTTGCTTGCGCATTGATAAGATAAGAACGAGCTGCCATCTCCGCATTTCCTAGCTCTCTGGCTAATAATGCTGCCTTATAAGCATGATCTTCTGCCTTTTTTTTATTGGATTTTAAATAATTGACACCTAATTGATAATTAAGCACCATTTTATCTTGACTAGTTCTTGCTTTTTTTAATTCTGCTTCTAAAGTTTTGGTGCTAGTAGATTGGCCGTTTATGGCAAGGACAAAAAATAACAGACTATAGGTTAGTAGAATTTTTATCATTGAATCAAGGTGTACAATAGACTTGTTATTCTTTAAGAAATGCCTATATAAAATACGCTCTTTCTGCCAGTTTCCACTAAAAAACAACTTAATAAAAGGACTATTCAGTGATCCCGTCTTAAAACGGGGCTAACAAAAAACAGCTATTTCAAGTAGGCATTTCTTAAAGAATAACAGGTCTAATAATTGTCGGGATTTTAAAATGTAAAAATACAAATATGTTTTTAAGAATTTAGAATTGAGAATGGAAAATTGAGAATTTGCTAGACGTGACTATGAATCGTATGCGTCTTGTAGGCAATTCTCGATTCTTCGTTCGTCTAGTAAACGTCTAATTAATTCTCAATTCTCCATTCAATTCCTCGTCTTTATGGTGCGCTTTATAACGGCCTTTTCCAAATTTAGTCCCGTTAAATTGTATTGTCCCACGAGCAAATGCCCGTTCTTCGTCGGGTAATTGTAAGAAGTCGCTACATTTTTTGGAGCAACAAGCAGTATACTTCGTAGCACAATCCGTGCATTGGATAAACAAGATATGACAAGCATCATTCGCACAGTTGGTATGCGTATCACACGAAGAGCCACATTGATGGCATTTAGCAATAATATCTTCGCTGATACGCTCGCCCATTCTATCATCAAAGACAAAATTTTTGCCAATATACTTGTTTTCTAGTCCTTGCTTTTCTACTGACCGAGCATATTCTATAATACCCCCATCTACCATATAGACCTGCTTAAAGCCTTTGTGTAGATAATAAGCGCTTGCTTTTTCACAACGGATGCCGCCCGTACAATACATGACGATTGGTTGGTCTTTATTCTCTTCCAGCATCTTTTCCACTAAAGGTAATGCTTCTCTAAACGTCTCTACATCTGGACGTACTGCTCCCTCAAAGTAACCAACTTCGCTCTCATAATGATTGCGCATATCTACAACTATCGTATCAGGATTCTCTGTTAAGGCATTATATTCTGCCGCAGAAAGGTGTTTTCCTCGCTTGCTAGGGTCAAAACTAGCGTCATCCAATCCATCTGCAACAATTTTTTCTCGGACTTTAATTTTTAATTTAAAAAAGGATTTGCCATCGTCTTCTATCGCAACGTTTAATCGGATGCCTTGTAAAAAATCAATAGTAGCTACTGCTTTTTTAAACGCTTCAAATTGTTGTTTAGGTACAGATATTTGGGCGTTAATACCTTCTTTTGCCACATATATTCTCCCTAATACCCCCAAATCGCTCAATAGCAAGTATAAATGGTCACGGAATATTTGAGGATTATCAATAGCATGGTATTGATAGAAAGAAAGGGTCACTCGGAGTTCTTTACTTTCTTGTATTTGTTGTTTGAGTTCTTTGCGATTAACTTTATTATATAACTGTTTCATAACAACTTCTTTATAAGTATGAGGTATGAAGTATGAGGTGGCACATGGAATACCTCATACTTCATACCTCATACTTATTACCTACTTAAAATTTTACTTTAATTCCACCATACACATTCAAACCTGGTGCGGGCTCATAAAAACGACCACCAAATGCATTAATACGGATATTGTCATTATATGTCTCATTTAGCAGATTATTGATACCAAAGAAAGGCTCTACTGCTACTTTTTCAAAGTTTTTTAGATAACCTAGATTTAGATTGACCACATTGTAAGAATTATCCTTGATGCTATTATCATTTCTAGTATAAATTGCGCTAATAAACCTAGATTGAATACTAGCGAAAAAACCAGTACTTGTCGCATAATTTAGTGCTACAAAATTAGAATGCTTCGGAATGCCGGGCAAGACATTTCCATTAAAATCATTGAATTCTTTAAAGGTAAAATCAGAAAAAGTATAAGTCCAATAGGCAGTTAAGCCCTTTGTAATACTATAATTAAAACTTAATTCTGTTCCTAGTCGATCCGTACTACCTGCATTTTGGAAAAAATCTCTCTCAGGGAAATCTTCCAATTCAAAAGGGAGAATTTCATTACTTACATTAATTTTGAATACAGCAATTTCATAGCGAAATCTACTATTGGTAATTCCTTTTACGCCAATCTCAAAATTAGTCGCTTCTTGCGGTTGTAATTCTGGATTAAAGCCCCCTTCACCCGATGGATTATTGGATAATTCACTCAAGGTAGGAGTTTCAAAACTAGAAGAAATATTACCGTAAATACTAGCATTATCAGAAAAACTATATACGATACCAAAAGTTGGACTATATCGATTCAAAGTACTACTACCAGATTGGTCGCCATTGGAGGTGAAATAATCACTTGCTTTTAGGCGAATCAAATCATAGCGCACGCCAAACATAAACTTTAAGGCTTTGGTAAAATCTAATTCTTGGGTTAGAAAAATACCTAAATTTAAAAAAGCCTCATTTTGATCAAGTGTTTGTTCGCCTTTCGTACCCGATAAATTTCTAAATCGCTGTCGATCATCCGATTGGTTCTCTAATTCTATGCCAGCCTTTAGCCGATGAGATTTTGTGGATAACGTACTTTCTTTTGCATAATTCAAACCAATACCAGAAAAATTTCGCTTTAGTTCCACAATACCACCAAATTCAAAAGGTAGTCTATTCGAGAAATCTCTATAAGTATGGTAGACTTTAAATTGTAATTGTCCTTTTTTAGGAAGTACTTTATCATACACGATACCTGCCCGAATTTGTTCAACGGTTTCTCCACCTTGAAAGCTGACATTTTGAGTTCTTGCACTTCTTCTATCTGTTTCCACTTGAGCCAGATTAATACCACCTGGATCATCCGCCTGTGGACTATTGCCATAATTTAACAAGATACTCAATTTGTCCTTTTCATTGATTTGGATGCCGAACTTTCCATTTAGCAAAGTATTTTTCATACCACTATTTTCCCGATAACCGTCTGTTTGTACATGTGCGCCATGTAGTAAGTAACTAAATTTTCCTTTTTGTGCCCCTGTTTTTAGTTGATACTGCTGTAAACCATACGAGCCTGCTAGAACTCTAGCTTCTACAAAAGGAGTAGTACTAGGATCTTCTGTTGTAAAACTAATAACGCCGCCCGAAGCATTGCCATATAAACTAGAAGCAGGGCCTCGAATGACTTCAATAGTATTCAAAATACCTAAAGATAAATTATCCACCTGTGCTTGTCCATCAGGCGTAGATTCAGGAATACCATCTACCAATACTTTAACCCCTCGAATGCCAAATGCCGCCCTTGCACCAAATCCTCGAATAGAAATCCGCAAATCTTGCGCAAAATTATTAGGATTTAAAGCAAATAGTCCCGGAACGCTATTGAGTGATTCATTGACAGATAACTGCGCTTGTCCACGTTGAATGAAATTCTTAGAAACAACGGTTAAAGCTAAAGGAGATCGTATGTCTTCTGTATTAAAGCGAGTCGATTTAACGGTAATGGGGGTTAAATTATACGCTGATACAGAGTCTATTTGGGCAGTTAGGGAATATAAAAAGTTTGTACAGAAAAATAAACAGCAGCTTATTGCTTTATTTACTTTCCTTAACTTTGATGGCTTGAAATACATTGTTTAGTTTAAAAAAATTCGTAACTACTTAACTGGACTTTAGTCATTGGTCTTTAGTATTTGGTAAGCAATAGCTTGAAAGTAGGAACATAATCCTATTTTTCCTATAGTCGATTAAAACGATAATTGTAAGAAAAATAATTCCTTTTGACTAAGCCTTTGTAGGCTGCTACTAAAGACTAAAGACCAATAACTAAAGACCAGCTTCACTAACTGCAAAAATAAAGCATTCAATAGACTTAATTATTCAACATGAAAAACCTATATTTATTTTTTTTAATAGTTTTCTTAACTGCTTGTCAATCAACGACTATTCAAAAAGTTCAAAATACCGATAAAGGTCTTACGATTACCAAAAGAGACCTAGAATTACCTAAAAATCGCTACAATGTTGCCTTTCTAATCATGGATGGGGTGTACAACACCGAATTAACAGCCCCTTACGACATTTTTCAACATACTATTTTTCGGGAAGGCATCAAAGCCATGAATACCTTTATGGTCGCCAATACGACTAATCCAATTACTACGTTTGAAGGCATCCGACTTTTACCAGATTTTAATTACCTCACAGATAAACTACCCAAAATAGATATTCTAGTAGTTCCAAGTGCCGAGCATCATTTAGATACCGATTTAGAAGATAAACGGATGATAGATTTTGTTAAAAGAGTAGATAAGGAGGCAATGTATGTTACTTCTCATTGCGATGGGGCATTTGTATTGGCAAAAGCTGGTATTTTAGATAATGTCGTATCTACCACGTTTCCTAGCGATATTTCAAAATATAAGAAAATGTTTCCACAACTAGATGTTCGTTCAGAGGTTTTATTTGTGCATGATGGTAAATACATTACTTCCGCAGGTGGCGCAAAGTCTTTTGAAGCAGCTTTATACCTTGCAGAATTGCTCTATGGCAAAGAAATTGCGAAAAGCCTAGCAGGTGGCTTGGTGATTGATTGGAATGTGGAGGAAGTGCCGAAGGTGATAGTGGAGTAGCGTATTTTTCCATAATTGATTTTTCAAGTAACAAGTGATAGCTTTGTCCCTCTTAAAAACAACAATCCTTATTTATGAAAATAGCCATGGCGCAACTAAATTTCCATATCGGTAATTTCGATGGAAATTTAAAAAAAATGTTAGCAGCAGTAAAAGAAGCGAAAGCACAAAAAGCAGACATCGTTTGCTTTAGCGAATTAGCAACCTGTGGTTATCCACCTAGAGACTTTCTAGAATTTGATGACTTCATTTCTTTGGCGGAAAAAACAGTGAAAAAACTGGCGAAAGCAGCAAAAGGTATTGCGATTGCCGTAGGTTCGCCTAGTCGGAATCCTGTACCAGAAGGCAAAGATTTATACAATTCTGCTTACTTTTTGGTAAACGGGAAAGTAAACCATATCCAGCATAAAGCACTACTGCCAACCTACGATATATTTGACGAGTATCGATATTTTGAACCAGCGACGGAATTTAAAACGGTGATGTTTAAAGGCAAAAGAATAGCCTTCACCGTTTGCGAAGATATATGGAATATTGGGAATAAAAACCCACTATATACTGTCTGCCCGATGGATGAATTGATGCCGCAAGAACCCGATTTGATGATTAATTTATCGGCATCTCCTTTCTCTTTTACCCATGCTACTGCTCGTTTGAAAATCTTAAAAGCCAATAGCGACCGCTATAAAGTGCCGATTTTTTATATCAACCATGCAGGGGCACAAACAGAAATTTTATTTGATGGTGGTTCTGTCGTCATGTCGCCGAATGGAAAGGTGTATGATGAAATGCCCTACTTCCAAGAATGTTTGAAAACCTATGACTTGGATGAAGTAATGGTGAATAAGAAAAACACCGTCCAGAAAAAAGATAAGATGACCCTTATACACGATGGTATCGTAATGGGCATCAAAGATTATTTTGGAAAACTAGGATTTAAAAGAGCTATTTTAGGTTTGTCGGGCGGAATTGATTCTGCGGTGACAGCCGTATTGGCAGCTCGTGCTTTAGGACCAAATAATGTAAGAGCGATATTAATGCCCTCTGAATTTTCTTCCGATCATTCCATCAATGATGCAAGAGATTTGGCGATGAATTTGGGTATGCAATACGATATTATTCCTATCCAAAGCGCCTTTGAATCTTTTAAAGATTTATTAGCACCGCACTACGCAGGAACGAAATTTGGCTTGGCAGAAGAAAATATACAAGCACGTACTAGAGGCGTTTTATTAATGGCAATGTCTAATAAATTCGGTAATATTTTGCTGAACACTTCCAATAAAAGTGAATCGGCTGTTGGCTATGGAACGCTGTACGGAGATATGTGTGGGGGCTTATCCGTTATTGGAGATGTGTACAAAACAGAAGTTTTTGAACTAGCGAGGTTTATAAATAAAGACGGCGAAGTGATTCCAGAAAATACCATTACTAAACCCCCTTCCGCAGAATTGCGTCCTGATCAAAAGGATTCGGATAGTTTGCCAGAATATGATGTACTAGATCCTATTTTATACCATTATATTGAAGGTAGAAAAAGTCCAAAGGATATAATTGACATGGGCTTTGATGAGAAACTCGTTCGACGTATTCTCCGCTTGGTAAATATTAATGAGTTTAAACGCTATCAGACGGCACCGATGATTCGGGTGTCCTCAAAGGGCTTTGGGATGGGGAGACGGATGCCGATTGTGGGGAAGTATTTGTCGTAAGTAGGATTGTTTATTTGTTTAAGGGATGAAGAAATAAATAACCTACCTATAAGAAAATAGGCAAATATCAACGTCTAAATCAGTTGCCATTTATATCCGTTGCCAATGAGCTTATTGGCAACGGATATAAATGGCAACTGATTTAGACGTTGATATTTGTTATATTATGATTATAAAAATATAATTGAGTAGGTTATTTAATTCCTCATCCCTAACCAAATAAACAACTCTACTCAGGGGTTTATTGAATCGCTATTGCTTCTACCTTTTTATTAGAAAACAACAATACGTAAGCTTGTAAATTCGGTAGTTTTCGCAATTGCTCATCATGTTTTAGATATTCCTTTAATTGGGCAACGCCACCTTTTTTAATACTTGCCCATTTTTTTATATCTTTTTTGTTGACGTATTTTAACTCGAAAACAAATTGGTGGGGTAAATGGTAGGGTTGACGTTCTAAAAGCAATAAATCTAATCTACCTTTTTCGGTGGCACTTTTGCGAACCTCTAACTCGCTGTATATTTTAAATATTTGAGTTGTATAAAACAGGGAAGTAAAAATTGCTTTGAAAGTTAGTTCATTAAAATGCGCTCGGTCATGCGTTGCCAAATGGGAAATTATATCTTGCACTAAATCCATCAAGGGCTGTATATTATTATGCCTAGCTAATTCCAAAACCTTTTTTGTGGTAGAGACTTGTCTTTCGGAGAGTTGAGTTTCTTCCAAGGTTAGTTGATGCAAATACTGATAATAGAGTTGTTTGATAACTGCATTAGGAATTTCGAAAATTACTTCTCCTAAACTTTCGTCTTTTATCGTCAAAATACCTTGATAAAATAGAAGGCTAACGAGATCGTCCGAAGTCCACGCTCTTTCAAAATTAAATTCTCTAGTTAATTGAGCATTTGTGTAGCCATCCGATAGTAGTTTTTGTATAAGGTGTAAGTTTTCTGCCTCTTTATCATTTATCTTGAATAAATTGCGAATTTTTCGATAATCACTAGCGATATTAGTATCGAGCAAATCTTTAGGATATTTATTATTTGCTAAATATTCTTTAGCGAAATATAAAATCATATCTGGATTATAAATCCTTTCTGAGGCATCTATATTAAACAAATATCCATTGTACCAAAAAGCTAATTCTTGTAGGGCGAAAGGTGTTTCTTCTGCTGGCATTCCGATGCCATTTAATACAGCTATTACTTCCTCCTTTGTAAATCCAAACAATTCATTAAATCGAACATCTGTAGTTAGTTTGGAAGCAATATTAAAACCACTAGTAAGACTATCTAAAGTTATCGGTGTTACACCTGTAATAAACATTCGATCTATTATTCCAGAATGTGTTCCTTCTTTTAAAATTTCATAGAACTTACGGACAAAGCCATTTTTACTAACGATATTTTTAAAGTTGGAGAAGTCGAAAGCTAAGAGTTCATTGGCAAAATGGTCATATTCGTCTATGAGAACATAAATTTTATGTGTAATTCTTCTCTTCTTAATGGTGAGCAATAGAAAAGAAATAACATCAGAAGGCATTTGTTGATTACTAACTGCTTCCCAATCTTCTTCAGTAAACAGCGCGGAATAATTCGACATCAATGCCTGTACACCAGACTTTACATTGCGTAAAAAACCAGCGAGTGTCAATTCAGGGGTATCCGTATGAATTCCTGTAAAAGACAGAGACAATACCAGATAACTATTTGCTAATGGAGTAGGATGCTGACCTATATAATACTTCCCAAAAAGCTGTTGAAATTTATCTTTATATTCAATCCCATAATAGTGTTGTAAAGTAGACACAAACAAGCTTTTTCCAAAGCGGCGTGGACGGACTAGGAATAAGTATGGTTCTCCTAATTTTTCCAATAAAGCTATATAGTTAGTTCTATCTACATAGTAACAACCATCGTTGATAAGTTTTTCATAATTACTGATACCATAAGGAATACTAATCATAAATTTAGTTGACAACAAATTAGGAAGAATTAAAAAGCATTAGTGCTTGTCCGTATGGTAAAAGTACGAAAAAAGGAGTTAAGCAATTGCAGGCATCTCATCATAAGTCTGTCCTTCCAAAACTCTTCCAGCCTTCTTTTTATTAGTGCCGCCCCATTGTTTAAAGAAAAATTTAACTTTTGCTTTTTGGCATTGCTCTTTAATATCAGTTACCCATGCCGTTTCCATAGGTCTAGGTTTTCTACCACTTTCACCGCCAACGATTACCCAATCTATGTTCGTTAGATTTAGATTCTCTAGAGAGCCTAGCAATGGTTCACAAGACAGAAATTTTATAGTAGCATTGCATTTACGCAGATGATCAATTCTATCTACAACTTTATTGTCTTCTACTGATACGCCCATCCAAATATTTGGCGACCAAGTTAAATGTTTGTCAACTTCCAATAATCGTTCAGAACGTTTGGTGAGTACTTGAAAAATATGTTGGGGATTGTCATTCATTACCTGAAAAACTTGCTGTATAAAATCTAGGGGAACATCCTTGTGAAATAAATCACTCATAGAATTAACGAAGACAATTCTTGGTTTTTTCCACTTATAAGGAGTTGCTAATTCTTGAGGATGTATTCTTAATTTAAAACCGTCTTTATATTTATCAATGCCCATAGCTACCAAGCGTTTAGTCATCACTTCTGCATAGCAATATTTACAACCTGCTGATACTTTTGTGCAGCCTGTGGTCGGATTCCATGTCATTTCTGTCCATTCAATGCTTGATTTTGCCATTACTCATTTAGTTTTAAAATAGATTTAGAGGGGGAGAGGTGGTAAACTATAATAAAACAGAGTGTCATTTAGGGGTTTTGAAAAACATCTCTTCCTGTGAAAGAGAAAGAATTTTATGATAAGTTAAGTATTCGTCTCCTAAAAAAGAAATTTTATCTCTTAGTATAGAGACTATATATTGTCCATCAATTGTATTGGATATTTCAAATAGAGTTTTTATTTGATTTTTGTGGACATCTTCAATGCTGTCATGAAACACAAATCTTGGGAAATCTGAATTTAATTCATTTTGAAGAGAAATATATGCTAGGTCAAAGGCTGATATTTGTGCTTTCTTTTTACCACTTCCTACGTTTCCTTGAACATTATCTATCTCAAAAGTTACTGTTCCTGTATCTGACACATCTTGAGTTAGTATGTATTTCTCATCATATAATTTTTTAGAATAGTCAGAAAAATAGAAATTAAAAGCTGTAATTTTTTCCTCAAAGTCTTTAAGATGTCTTTGAACTTTTTTATTTAATTGTTCTAATACATCCTTCAATTCCTTTTGAGTATTGGTCTCTTCTTCTATTAAAGAAATAAACTGATTTTGTTTTCCTTTTTTTTCGTAAAGCTGGTTTATTTCTTTTTGTAGAATAGCTAAATTTTCAAATGAACCCATATCTGATAGAGTTCTAAGGATTTTGCTCTCATTTTTTAATAGTGAAGTTAGCTGAATCTCTAGTTTATTTGCCTTTTTTTCTGTTGCTATTAATTGTTGTTCAACAAATTCAACTTTTTTATCTACCATTTGGTTATGAAAGTTGAGGACATCTTCAAATTTCTTTTGAATACTCGGGATTAATTTTTCTGCTTCATTATAAAGTTCTCTTATCGTTTTTGGATCTATATCGGATTTATTATTCTTTAATTCATTAAGAGTTTCTTGATTTAGAGATAGTCTTAGTCTTAGGTTATTAATCTCAACTGTTAAGTTAGATATTTCTCTTTTTAAAGAGGTTAATTCGTCTATTTCTTTTTTATATTGATCGCTAACATCAAATGTTTGGATTTGTTTTTCTAATTTTTGAATGTCCCTTTCAGTTAATTTTAAGATCTGTTTAGACGCTGATACAGAGCGTCCTTGTTTTAACACAGTTATTCTTTTAGTTATTTTTTTTAGTTTATGTGAAGTTTGTAATCTTTCAACAAGAAGCGAATGATCCAAAAAGCCAAATAAATATAAAAATAATACTTCATAGTCATTTTTTCCTGTACTATTATGCAGGAAAAATAGAGTGTTAGACATCGTATTATTATCTTTTCTAATAAATTTTGGCATTAATTGCCTTATAGATGGCTTTCCAGAAGTAATCTTGAAAAAAAGACTTCCTAATTTTACCTTATAATCTGTTATAGTTGGATATTCTTGTTCATTAATTTGAAGAACTGCATTTGCTGGAAATCCTCTTTGTAGCGTTATATACTTATTCTTATTTTTTAAAGTGAGTTCAAATGTTACTTCTTTTTCTGTTAAAAAATTGTGAATATTTTCATTTATAGTTTTAAATTCATTATCTGTATAAATATCATTTCCATTAGAACCAAAACAATAATCAATAACTCTTAAAAAAGTAGTTTTACCAACACTATTTCCTGATTCAGTCTGAACATCAGTTGTAGATTCATCTATAACCAAATTTAATCCTCGTTTGAATTTAATTTCTCGTATTATCCCTTTATTGGATTTGACTACTAATTTTTCTAGAAACATTTTTGAATCTTATTATTTTTAATTTTAACTGAATCTAAGATATATAGCCAATCGAGGCCGTATAAGAAATAATTAAATGAAGTCTTTCCTTTATATTCTTTAAGGAAAAGTTCATACAGTAAGTGTACGTCTATATTTCCTATTGGATGGCTGTCTAAAATTTTTAGAATGCGAGCCCCTATTACATATAAGCTCTTTTCGGGTTTTAATTCCCTAGGTAATATCATTAGTTAAGTAGGTTGTTCAAGAATTTTACAATCTATGAATGCTTTACAGATTATAATTATTAGACAATTTTCTAGATCTTCTAACATAATTTCTGAGTCAATTATGGATTCTAAATAACTTTTTTTTAGTTTATCAAAGACTGCATCTATAATTTCGTCAGAATTTTCTTTTAATAGTCTTTCTAAGCCAATATCATCTTGATAAAAATTTTTTACTTCTCCTAAAGTTAATATGTATTTTCGTCTTATGTTTTCAAGAAACCTTTTTTTGCTATTGGGTTTTGTATTATCTAGTTCCTCTAAAATTCTATCAATTGTTCCTCCATAATTACTGTAATCTTGGATAGTTTGTTTATATTTTATTACGTTATTGAAAAATATTTTATTATTAAGATCGTAAACAATTTGAGGAGTAATTTTGTGCTCAATAGGTTCATCTAAGATTTTTTCCAAATAGAAGATTACCTTTGATAGATATGATGGCAACTTTTTTTGAATATAGTTATTGGTAATATTATTTACTATATCACCAAATGCTTGCTGGGAATTGGGCCCTTCAGCATTAAATTTAGCGTCTTTAGGCATTATGTTACTTTTGGTTCTTTATTTTTTTGTTAGTTATATCTCCCATTGCCTGCTGGCTGTTTTTTCCTTTTGATTTAAATTCTACATTTCCTCCAATATTTATTTTTCTTTCAAGATTTGATACTTTGTTTATAGCAAAACAACTTATTAATAAAGAGATTATTGACGCTGCACCAGCAATAACGTTAAACACATCAAGATTTTCCATTATAAAAGTTTAAAAAGACTAAATATAGTAATAATAAAAAACAATGGAGTGTTTCAAATAAAGATAAGCCTAAGATAAAGGTAAGTTGTAAACGTTTCGTCTTCAGGACAAATTTAGGTATTTTAACTAATAAGACCAAACTACATATCTTACATCAGGGGGTGTTTACCATGGTATTGAGAGGATAAAGAAAACAAGAATTCTTAATGGGTTAATTATTAGCTCTAGCAATAGCTTTTGCGCATGTAGTTTCTTTGACATGATGTACGTTATTTAGATTTATAATAGCGATGTAATAAAAGTAGCCAATTTTAGCCAAAATTCAAATACCTTGCTTAAAATTTAAACGAACATTAAACGTTTCTATATTGGTACACCCGAAGTTTTAATAAATCTAAATTTTATCAACATGAAACATAACTTTTTATTAGTCTTATTAGTTAGTATTTGTACTTTCGCTTGCACAAAAAAAATAGCAATTAATGTAATAGAACCCGCAGAACAAAAGATAGCAGAAATAGAAGAACAAGTAGAGAAGGAAGTAAGTAATCTACCCGTACCTGTGGAAGAAGGAACGCCCAAAATGACTTTTGAAAAACGAGTGCTCGACTTAGGAAAAGTCAAAAAAGGAGACCAGATACCTTTATCTTATAGCTTTACCAATACAGGAGATGCGCCCTTAGAAATTGATTTGATTTCTGTCTGTGATTGTACGACAGTAACGGAACGACCTTATTTGGCGATTGCGCCAGGGGAAAAGGGAGTCATTAAAGCTATATTTGATAGCAATCAAAAGGATGAATCGGAAACAATAGATATTGATATTTGGTTAAAAAATATAGACCCTGTGCTGGATATGCCCGTATTAGAACGGATACAGTATCAGTATGAATTTGTAAAGTAATTAGGTTGTGTATTTGTTTAGGCTGTTTATTTGTTTATGCCGTAGAAGTAAACAAATAAACACCTTAAACAAATAAACACCTTAAACAACCTCAATGGATATTCTAGACAGAATTGTAGCACATAAGAAAATAGAAATAGGCGGTAGAAAGCAACTCGTAAGCACCAAGCAATTAGAGCGCAGTCGGCACATAGACCGAACCGTACATTCTCTAAAAGAATTTTTACTGCGACCAGATAAATCAGGAATAATTGCAGAGTTTAAACGCTATTCGCCTTCCAAAAAAGATATTAATACCACTTCGCAGGTGCAAGAGGTAACGACTGCTTATGCGGCAGCAGGCGTATCAGGTATTTCTGTACTAACCGACACCAAATTTTTTAAAGGCACCATTGAGGACTTAATTATTGCTAGAAAGCATAATGAAGTACCCATTCTTCGGAAGGAATTTATTATTGATGAATACCAATTGTTAGAAGCGAAAGCAATGGGGGCAGATGTTATTTTATTAATAGCAGAATGCTTAGAAAAAGCACATTTGGCTCGATTGGCTAAGTTTGCCAAATCTTTAGGTTTAGAAGTATTAACAGAAATTCATTCTGCCGAGCAATTACCTAAATTAACGGAAGATATAGACATCGTTGGCGTCAACAATCGGAACCTTAAAACGTTTAAAGTGGACTTGCAGCATTCAAAGGAATTATTTCATAAAATTCCTGCTTCTTATGTTCGTATCTCCGAAAGCGGAATTAGCCATCCCGATACTATCGTAGAGTTGAAGCAGCATGGTTTTCAAGGCTTTTTGATTGGCGAGAATTTTATGAAAACGGCTAATCCTGGGGCAGCATGTGCGGCATTTATTGACGAGGTGCAAGAAAAACTGGTTGGAAGTAGCGCTTAGAAAAAAGAAAAAAAACTGAATGACCAATCAAATTTTGATAGTATTTATCTTAACTTTCGTAATTCACCTGATAAGTACCTTGTCCTATTCAGTAAGAATTGTTGGAATAAGAACAAAGAGAATAGCCATTTCATTTGCCTTGTTCAATATTATGGTATTGATTTCGAGAACAGCGAATGGATTTCAAGCACCACTTCTTGCCAATCAAGTGGAAAAGAATATTCAAAATGGAATTGGTGAAAATCTATTTGACTTCAGATTTATTTTGTTGGGCGCAACTTTAGCTACCATAATTGGGGGTCTGTTAATACCAACATTTCAAAGAATATTTACTAAATCCGTTCATCAATTTAGTATTCATAAATCAATACCACGATTACTATATCATGGATTTTCTAAATCAGGCATAAGCCAGTTTAGTAATAGTTTGAAAGTTCCAGACAAAAGAAATGTTAGCGAATTGCTTAAACTGAAAAATATTCCTAAAAAGATATTTCTGCTAAATATAGTAGCAGTAGCGGTATTAACTGTTGGCGTTTTAGCATCGCTTTATGCAGGGTATATTCATCCAGATTTAAGAACAACCTCAAGCACCTTGTCCTCTGTCATTAATGGAGGTGCGACAATTTTGATGTTCATCTTTATAGATCCTTACTTATCGGGATTAACAGATGATGTAATATTTGGAAAATGCAGTGAAATAGTTTTTAGACAATTCATCATTTGGATGATAGTAGCAAGATTGATAGGAACTTTAATTGCTCAAATTATATTCGTACCCTCTGCTGAATTCATATCAATTGTTGCACAAATGATGTAAAAGAAAAAAGGAAGCTTTCAAGTAATCTAGACCAATAAAAGGAAGTTTAACACGTCTCAAGTCTAGCTTCAGACTTGAGACACGAGTTGAACACGCCATAAGTCTGACATCTGACAGAAAAAAATATTTTTCGGTCTGACATCTGACATCTTAAAAAAACACAATATGCTTATCAAAGTTTGCGGTATGCGGTCCCCTGAAAATATAACTGCTTTATTGGAACTTCCAGTAGACCTAATGGGGTTAATTTTTTATAAAAAATCACCTCGACATGTACCGGATAGTGCGGCAAAGGAGATACTTACAGTAAGTGAAGGAAAAGTAAAAAGAGTAGGGGTGTTTGTCAATGAAGCAGTAGAGACGGTTGTACAAAAAGTAGCTAAATTTAAGCTGCAATATGTGCAACTACATGGGAAAGAAGATGCAAATTACTGTTATGACTTATTAGCACACAGTGCAAAAACCTTTGGTTGTGACGACGAATTAAGATTAATTAAAGCCTTCTCCGTAGATGAAGCTTTTGATTTTTCTATTACCAAAAACTATACGCCCTATTGCGAGTATTTTATATTTGACACCAAAGGAAAAAATGCGGGCGGCAATGGATTTATGTTCGATTGGTCTTTATTAAAACAATACCAAGAGCGAATTCCTTTTTTGCTAAGTGGAGGAATAGATGCCCAATCCGCAGCAGCCATTAAAGCTTTAGATCTTCCGAAAATGATAGGGGTGGATTTAAATAGTAAATTTGAAATAAGTCCTGCGCTGAAGGATGTTGGGCTGTTGAAGGGCTTTATTGAAGAACTGAAAATACTTCAAGAAAACACTTGAAATTGATGAAAAATATCAATTTTTATTCGTAATTTAGTACTATGAGAATTCTACACGCTAAAAGTGGTAAATACCACAAGGTCAAAATAGAACTAGTAGAGGACCATAATTGGAAAGAGATAAATAACTCTAAACAATTCGCCTTCGCTTGGAAAAAAGAAAAACAGCAAATCATTTACCAACTAAAATTAATCGAAGAGGACAGAATAATGGGATTAATTGCTATTCAAGATGTACCTAAAGAATATCGAATACATATACATCTAATCGAGAATAGTAAATCCAATATTGGCAAAGATAAAGAGTATCGTTTTGTTGCAGGTTGTATGCTTGCTTATATCTGTAATTTATCATTAGAAAAGGGATATGAAGGTTTTGTTTCTTTAAAAGCAAAAACAGAATTATTAACCCATTACAAAGATAATTATGGGTTTAAAAGTATGGGAAGAAATCTTTTTGTATTTCGAGAAACGGCAATTAAATTGGTTAAAAAATACCTCTAAAATGACAGATTATAATAAAATATATAAAAAGTTAAGGGAAAAATATACAAATGAAGAAATTGCAGAGGCAATGCTTATTCCCCCAGATTGGACAAAAGAAGAACATAAAAAAGCAGATGAAGAATTTCGAGTTTTAAGAATGAAGATGTTAGCAGAAAGAACCCCAGAAGAAAAATTATATGGCGGTTTAATTACTATCCAATTTCAAATAAAAGCAGCTATAGAGGGGCGTTTAGCACCTGCCAAAACATCAGGCGATTTTCTCCGACAATACATTAAAGTAATCGGAAAAACACAAAAAGAATTTGCTGCGGATATTAGTCTTCATCCATCTAGAGTTAGTCGGATTATTAAAGGGAAAGAAAAGATAAGTAAAGCTATTGCCTATCGTTTAGAACAACATTCAGGAAATACAATTTCTGCTTTACTTTGGTGGAAATTAGGACAAAAAGAAACAGAGGAAGAAATTAAAAAAGAAACGAAAGAACGAGATATAGAACGACAATATGTAAAGAATATAGTTTATAAGGCTTCTTAACTGGTCTTTAGTTATTAGTCTTTGGTCTTTAGTGGCAGTCTAAAAGGTTTAGTCCTGCACCCAAGCAAGTGCGTACTAAAGACTAAAGACCATAAGCTAAAGACCAAAAAAAGCTAAAGACTAAAAAAAGAAAATACAACAATGAATAGTACTGTTGCCACAGAGAAGAATTATGCAGTAGACCAAAGAGGCTACTATGGTGAATTTGGCGGTGCATTTATCCCCGAAATGTTACACCCCAATGTAGAAGAACTACGCCAATCGTATTTAGAAATTATGTACGACCCTGTTTTTCAAAAAGAATTTCAGGCTTTATTGAAAGACTATGTGGGGAGACCTTCCCCGCTATATTATGCCAAACGCTTATCTGCGCATTACAAAACCAATATTTACTTAAAGCGAGAAGACCTCAATCATACAGGGGCACATAAAGTA
>ENA-ORXT01002447-ORXT01002447.1-marine-metagenome-genome-assembly--contig:-NODE-2447-length-22328-cov-31.433778_pt1 | contig 22328 bp, 11 predicted proteins | sample MGYA00237868_ERZ511482 | MGnify/ENA metagenome assembly ERZ511482
TTCGGGATGTAGCGCAGCCCGGTAGCGCACACGCCTGGGGGGCGTGGGGTCGCAGGTTCAAATCCTGTCATCCCGACTCAAATAACTCGCTGATAATCAAAGAGTTATACACAAAAAAGCCAATCGTTCTGATTGGCTTTTTTTATTGGTTTCAACATGGTTTCAACAATTGGGGTCAAAAGTTTTTTCTTTATCTTTCTTTATTGTTTTGTTGTTTAGGTTGTTATTCGATGCAATTTCTTTGAAATGTATGATGTCAGACTGTTGGTTTTGGTTATTGAGAAATCTGGTAACGAAGTTTGTGAATGAGGATGTGGATCGGGCGATGGGAGTTTTTGACGAGTTAATGTCTACGCCAACAAAGACCTGAAATTTATTGCTGAAAGTATTCCCCTGGGTAAGCATATTTCCTTCCATACTTCCAGGCATACGTGGGCTACGAGGGCTTTGCGTAAGGGGATGCGGATTGAGTATCTTTCTCGATTGATGGAGCATGCTTCTATTCGTACGACGCAGATTTATGCGAAGATTGTGAATGAGGATCTGGATCGGGCGATGGATGTTTTTGATGAGTAGGGGAGACAAGGGAGGACCCTACTCTCTTCTATTCATATTCTTTAATCTTAAAAAACTTTTCTCAAAGTATTCAGTTACCAACAAAATATCCTCCCTAAAATATATCATTTTTTCAAACTCTTCTTTAATCATATTTTTTAGGTAACTAATATTTTCTTCTTTCATACCAATTATCAAATTTGAAAGAATGGATGTTGTAATTTCCATCTTACATTCTAGGTTTAAGAAACTCAATAAAAGTACTTTCTTTAAGAACATAAGTGCCTCGTCAATATTCGCAGGATTTGGATTCCAATTGAATTGAAGATTTTGTAAGCATAAATCAAAATTATTTTCTTCTCCACCTAACCGTTTAATAAATTCCTTGTAAATTATTTGGCTATTAGTTTTGGTTCCTACATACTTTTTTTCCAAGAAGTAGGATAAGTATTCGATATTCTTCTTTGAATGAAAGGTGTCTAAGTAGACTTCAGGGCTGATTATTTTGTTATGTAAATTTCCACCGTATGTTTTAAAATAATGTAAGTCGTTAGAAAGCAAAATATGGTTTTCCCTAATTGCTAAGAAACTATTATCCATAAAAATAATATCAAACCCATCGCTGTTTTTTTCCATTTTATCATTTAACTTTAAAAGACCTTCCAGCTTCTCGTCTACGTAATCTACCTCACATTGGTTATTTATCCAATCTAACATTCCTCTAAAATAATTCAATCTTATTTCTTTAAAGTTATCTGGATAAACTGTGGGAATTACTTCTGTAGAAGAGATATTAATCGAAATATTTGAGGTAGGGGAAATCTCAATATCTTCAATAATCAATTCTAGTTCTCTTTTAAGGAAAGAAGAGATGATAAACTTATGGTCAAATGAGATTTTATTTTCTAAGTAAAGGTCGTAAAACAGACAAAGGGAGGTACCGTCTATGATAAATTTAGTCTGATTATTAAATGGTTTGTTTCGGGCAAATGCTGGAGATAGAACTCTAAAATTTTTAATATGTTTTGCAGTTAAATATAAATAACCGAGTATATTCTTTCGGACATAGAGAGTTGTTAGTATTTCAGTAAATGTAAATTGAGCTTTATAAAATTTTTCAAGTAATTTATTGATTCCTGCTTTACGGATTTCTTCTTCTTCCCCGAATTCTTTAATTAATGCATTATTAATTTCTTCAATAGTCCCTTCCATTGGCAAGTCAAAGCTACGTATGGGAATACCTTCTGTGGGATCTTCTGACTCCAGCATAATCGTTTCAAAAAGGGCGACATATCTGTCCATGATTTTTAAGACTTTGACCTCAACTTCTTTTACTTTTTGTAAGGGAGTCGGATATTTGAACGTATCGTCTACAACTCTCCCCAATAAGAGCGCTTCCATTTTACTTTGCTGATTTCCGGTTGTCACTTCAACTATTTTAATGTTTTCATCTATTTTTATTTTTACTAAAGTTCCTTCTTTTACTTTTTCATAAGTTTTATGTACTTCATCAGGATACAATAAGAAAAGGCTAAAATAACTTTGACGAGATTTTGTATTTTTTTTCTCCTTCGCTAATGAATAAATTAAATCTAATGACCTTTTTGTAAATCCTAATTCCTTTAGAATACTCGCTACGTGTAATCCATTAGATTCGTTTTTAAATTCTATTTCATTTAGTAAATTTATCTGTGCTTTTACTGTATCAATTTTCCCATAATAAGCCAATGAAAAAAAATAATACCTGAGAAAGACTTCATCTTTTGGAAAAAAGTCTACCGCTTTTTTTACAATTTCAAAGGTCTCTGATTTATTATTTTGTAAAATACTTAAGCTCATCTCAAAATCTAGCAGCTGCTTGACAGGGATGAAATGTTCCCTCCAGTATTTCAGTATTTCTAATAGTTTAAGGATTTTTAACCGACCAAAGAATAATGTTTGACAGTAGTAAATTAAAATAGAATCAGGCTCCTCAAGATTGATAAACGTAGATAAATAACTTTCAGCCTTTGAATAATTTTTAGTTTTAATTATTATTTGTCCTAATATAGCTGCAAGCGAATTCTTCTTGTTGAAAATTATGGAGAGCTCGTCTATCTTTTGTTTTGTATCAATATCTTGCATAGGTACGTTACAAACTACTGCTGCAAATAATTTAAATAAATCTTTGTATTCCTTTTTTGAAAATTTGTTATTCTTTAGGACAAAATTTACTTTTTCTGATATATTTTTATCTTTTTCCGAAATAAGAAGGTTAAAATACTGCAATACGTTGCACAGAGTCTCTTCATCAATATCCATGTTAAGTTTTAGAAATTCTTTAAAGGATACCCAAGATGCATCATCTTCTTCCAAACTAAAATGTAGTGTACTTTTAGTAAAAGCTAAAATTTCATGTCTCGTCTCTCCGTATTCTGTAATTAATTTTATAGCCTTCCGGGTTTGCGCCTCAGACAAATCGTATGTTATTATCTGAGAGAGTTGATAAACTTGAATAGGTGTTTTACTCTTTAGTTTATTGTACGCTATCTCCATTTTATGAGCGTGAGATTTATCTCCTGAAATGTGAAAGTTCGTATAGTGAAGTTGAAACTCTAAAAAAGTATATTTCAATTCAACTTCACTTCCTTTAAACGCTGAAACACTTTTTGTCAATAATTGGTTAGTTAAATTGAATAATAAATCTTTTTCTAATCCAGAATATGGTCGGAATAAACGCTTGACCGGATTTTGCTCATCAAATTTAGAGATACATAACTGTGCTACTAACCGCCAATAATCTTTGTTGTTAAACGTTACTGCTTCAGGTACGATAATAGACTGAAAATCTAACTCTAGATCAATAGCTTTCAATTCGCTAGGTAAAATCACAATTCCTTTGCTAAAGAGTCTGTACCCTGCAAGAACTTTGAAAGACTGTTTTTTCTTTACTGCTAGAGGAACCTCATTAACAATATAATCTTTTGGGTTATCAGAAGTAAAACTTTTAATCATCCAAGCACTTTCATCATACGGAGATTCTTCCAGAATTAAATCAACGAGCTTCTTGGCTTCTTTGTCATTGTTACAAGAATAAAATGCCACAGCTGCTCTTATTTTATATTCTAAAATGTCTGGGTTCAATTTCCAAGCCCTAATAAATAATTCATGATGATTGTTTTTAGGTTCCCCATAATTGACTTCTTGCTCACATACCGCTTTCAAAAATAAAAATTTTGCTTTTAAATTGTTTTCTAAGAAGCCGCCATGATCTATTATCTGATTCTCTAATTTTTCTAATCGGTCCATAGCCGTATAAACTTTAAACTCCTTCAGATATTCCCTTATTTCATCAATTTGTTGACTCCAGATACTTTTCAGAGTTCCTGTTATCTTCAAATTTGAAATCTCATCTTTTATTTCTTTTGTCTGTTTTTCTAATTTTAAAGTAATTTCTTCAGCTTGATGCTCTATTAAGTTAGTCATTTTAGAAATTTCCTCTTTGTAATCTTTATTCATGGCCACTTCTCGAAAATTAGCGGAAACTTCCAAGTAAGAATCAAAGATTTCTAAAAATTGTAGCAATTCATCCTTTGATGTATTATGTAATCTTGTATCACTATTTACCTTTTCTAAAACAGTGTGAATATCGACCCCTTTTGAAAATCTAAATCTTATAAGCTCTGAAAATAATATTTCTGAATCACAAAATGAAATTTTAGTTCTATCAGTGATAGGATATCTCTTTTTAAAATCTTCAATTGATTTCATAATAACTTGTATCAACTCTATCTCATATTTTGATTTAGAAGGAAGTGAAAACTTAGCTGCTACCTTTGATAAATCGTAAACAACACTAGCAGCAATATTTATTATGAAACTTTCTACCATCTTTTAGTATTTAAAATTGAAACAAAAAATATACTTCGTAAGTATAGACGTTTTCAGGGCTAGCCAGGTTCTTAACTTCATTCTAATATAAGTATTTAGGCCATACTATACTTTGTGATAAGGAGCTCAGTATGGCTGTAATATCTTATTACACACATTCCATATTTTGATTATTCAAATAATCAATCTAGGTGTTTTAAGTTCTATATTTCCGTTAAATTTAAATATGAATTTAACATAGTATCCACAGCTAAACGTCCCATAAGTTTTACCTCGATCTATTATTTCAATTAATTCTATATGAAATCTGAAAGGCATTTTTGCTTGCGCGTAAATAGGGTTTTTCAAATGAAATAAATTGATTCTTTCTGTATCTACTTTAAACTTATACTTAATTTGAGAACTTAAAATTCCTGTTTGTTGCATACCTGAAATACCAGGGATATGATCTAGGTGAACAGAAATTTCATTTAAGATAATCGTAGAATCTGAGTTATTGATAAATCTAAAATCGAATACAGGAAATTGATTGGAGTGGTTATTATCGCCTCTACTGTAAGAGTTTTTTTCTTCCTTATCATTTATCCAGTCGCATAATGTCTCATCAATATCATGAGATACCATTTCGATGGAATTTCTGCAAATATCGTGCTTTCCAAAATATTTATTTCTTACTATTGGATATTTAACTAAGTCATCTTTGATAATGTCCCATCCGATATAACTCACATATTTTTTATATTTTTCGGATAATTTGATAGCTACATTTTGAATCTCTACGTCATGAGGAAATGTAGAAACTAGAATGAAATGTTCAAAGGGCACCTCTGATCTATAGAACGACATAAATTCTTTCTTCAATTCTCTAATTAAGATGGCTTTTTGGGCCTTAAATGTCTGATTTCCATTTTTATATTTACATTGAATTCCAGTTTTAGTTTTTGAAGAATATATATCAATGCCATGTTGTTTCTGTCCTGGTCTTCCATAGAGTGAATAAGTATTAGCACCTTCTTTTATATTATACAAGTCAACTATTAGGTTTTCGAAGTCCTTACTATTGATACCTTCATAATCTTTAAATTTCATAATTAGGCTTTACGATTTTTAGGTTAGAATTTATAACTAAATTTTCCGTAGACACTCAGGTATCTGTTCAGAATATTCTTTCGTTATATCTCATACAAAAGTCATAATCAAACGCTGCTAAGCGCTGATTAAAGAATTAGAATAGTCTGTTGAAGGAGTTGTTTGAAGAAGAGAATAAAAGTATCTTTTAGTTCCCTTCATAGTATGCTGTATCGCATAAAAATAATAAGATATTGTTATGTTTTTCAACCTTTTTATGTAACGGTATGAGAAGCTACTGAGGCGGTGTAAAAGTGTGATTAAACGGTATAAAACGAACTATCACAAGTCCTTACAGGTAACAAAATAATATAACATCTTGCATCTAAAATTTTAAATGATAGAACCAATTAGCGAATGCATAGCCTCTATATGAGATTCGTAACCCTGACAACGGGCTTGTCCAAAATTTTGTGTTTATGATTTTAAGCGCCTAATCGACCGCCCATCCCCACCATAATGTCGGTTGGTCTGTTAATATCATTCCTTAACGATTTGAATCAAAAATTAAATACAGAATTGGTAACTAGTAAGTATTAAAACCGTATTGCAATTTGATTGCATTTCCTTTTTGCTTATTTTTACGCTTAATGAAATTAGTTATTCATATCTTCACTTTCTATATGCTCCTGCTGTCGTTCGCTCCCTGCGGCGATGGTGGTAAGGGTATGGTGGAGATTGCTAAACATTTCTTCGGAGTTGAACATCAACATACTCCAGATCATGACCAACATTCAAATGGTTGTGGGGATGATACCTGTACTCCTTTTTGCGTTTGTGCCTGCTGTTCTATGGCGACAGATGTTCCAGCCAAGATACCTCTCCTTGTTGAATATCTACCTCTAAGATCTACCAGGCTCCCTTCCTCCTGCTCCGACTTTATTCCTTCGCCTTTTATCCACTCTATCTGGCATCCGCCGATATTTAGCTAAACCATTTTCGTGGGACACCTGTGCCCATATGTAATGTAAATTTTTGGTTTAACTAAATTTCAAATACGCTATGTTTGATAAAATTATCGCTTATTCGATCGAGAATAAGTTTGTGATAGGATTACTGGTAGCCGCACTGATCGTCTGGGGTTTGTTCTCCTTGCGACAACTACCCATTGACGCTGTTCCTGATATTACCAATAATCAGGTGCAAGTTATCACCACTTCACCAACCCTGGCGACCCAGGAGGTGGAGCAATTCATTACTACTCCCATTGAACTGGCTCTACAGAATATCCAGCAACTGGTAGAGATACGGTCAACTTCCCGATTTGGTCTGTCAGTGGTGACGGTTGTCTTTGAGGAAAATATGGACTTATATCTCGCTCGACAATTGGTAAGTGAATATTTAAAAGAGGCAGAGAGTAATATTCCCACTGGTTTAGGTATTCCCGAAATGGCTCCGATTTCTACGGGCCTGGGAGAAATATATCAGTATGTCGTTCATCCCGCGGAGGGTTATGAGGATAAGTATTCATTAACCGAATTACGGACTATTCAGGATTGGATAGTTAGCAGGCAGTTATCGGGAATTGAAGGAGTGGTAGAAGTGAATTCGCTCGGTGGGTTTTTAAAGCAATATGAAGTAGCCGTCAATCCAAATTTACTGAAGTCTATGGGCATTAGTATCACGGCTATTTATGATGCTTTGCAAAATAGTAACGAAAATACGGGGGGCGCTTATATTGAAAAAAATCCCAATTCCTATTTTATTCGTACCAATGGTATTGCCAAGTCTTTGGCGGATATTGAAAAAATAGTGGTGGAGGTCCGTAACGGTAAACCTATTCTAATCGAAGATGTGGCCACGGTTCAATTTGGTAAAGCTCCTCGCTACGGAGCTGCTACTCGTGACGGCAAAGAGGTAATTAACGGAATGGTGATGATGTTGAAAGGTGAAAATTCGGCAGCGGTAACGGAGCGCATAAAAGAGCGCGTGGTACAAATTCAAAAATCGTTACCCGAAGGCGTATTGATCGAACCGTATCTGGTGAGAGATAAATTAATTTCTACGGCCATTGGAACCGTCAAAACCAACTTGTTGGAAGGAGGCTTGATTGTTATTTTCATTTTGGTGCTCATGCTTGGTAATTGGCGGGCAGGTTTGATTGTGGCTTCCGTCATTCCGCTATCGATGCTCTTCGCCGTTTCCATGATGAATATGTTAGGTATTTCTGCCAACCTCATGAGCCTGGGAGCAATAGATTTTGGGCTGATTGTGGACGGAGCAGTGATCATTGTTGAATCGATTGTCCATCGCTTACAGGTCAATTTTGCGGGGCAAAAACTGACGGCTTCCCAAATGAATAATGAAGTTAAAACGGCTTCCCAAAAAATAAGAAGCTCGGCTGCTTTTGGAGAAATTATTATTCTGATGGTTTACATTCCCATTCTGGCACTGGTTGGTATTGAAGGCAAAATGTTTAAGCCAATGGCGCAAACTGTTATGTTGGCAATCGGTGGGGCGTTGATTTTATCGCTGACTTATATACCGATGATGGCAGCTTTATTTTTAAATAAAAATATTACCAACCAGCGAACCATTGCCGACCGTATCATTTCTTTTTTCCAAAAATTATATAGCCCTGTTTTAAATATCGCTTTACGTTTCAAAGCTTTTTTTGTACTGGCAACCATTCTTTTATTTGCGGTTAGTTTATTTGTTTTTAGTCGAATGGGAGGAGAGTTTATCCCAACTTTGGATGAAGGCGATTTGGCCCTCCACCAGATTCTTCCTCCGGGTAGTTCTCTTACCCAGAGTGTGGAAATTTCTAAAATTATTCAGAAAAAACTGTTAGCCGAATTTCCGGAAATAGAAGAGGTCGTAACTAAAATCGGTTCTGCCGAAATTCCTACCGACCCGATGCCGGTCGAAACAGGTGATATCATGGTTATTATGAAACCCAAATCAGAATGGACTTCGGCGAGCACTCGTACCGAAATGTTTGAAAAAATGGAAAAAACGTTACGATCTATTCCAGGGTTGGCGTATGAATTTTCACAACCGATACAAATGCGATTTAACGAATTGATGACGGGTTCGAGAGCCGATATTGCGATCAAGTTGTTTGGGGACGATTTAGAAGTGCTATTTGAAAAAGCGAAAGAAACCGAAAAAGTCATTCGGAATATCGAGGGAATAGGAACCATAAAAGTAGAACAAACCGTAGGGATGCCGCAGATTATTGTTGATTTCGATTATAATAAAATGGCGCAATATGGTTTGCAGGTCAAAGAAATCAATCAGGTCATTCGGACTGCCTTTGCAGGAGAAATGGCCGGAACGATTTACGAAGGCGACCGTCGATTTGATTTAGTGGTTCGGCTGGATGAGCGGTATCGAAATGATATTAAAAATGTAGAAGATTTATACATCACTTTGGATAATGGTACACAAGTGCCCTTACAGGCAGTCGCCAGGGTTGAATTGATAGATGCGCCCATGCAGATTTCCAGAGAAAACACCAACCGCAGAATTGTGATCGGGGTCAACGTTGGTAATACTGATGTAGAAACGCTAGTAACCAAAATCCAAACGGAACTCGATGCAAAAATTGATTTACCCGCCGGGTATTATTTTACCTATGGTGGTCAATTTGAAAACCTAAAAGCTGCCAATGCTCGTTTGATGATTGCCGTACCAATGGCACTCGCTTTAATTTTCATCATGCTCTATTTTACCTTTGGAAGTATCGCACAAGCAGCCCTGATTTTTACGGCCATTCCACTTTCTGCCATTGGCGGGATCTGGGCGCTGGAATTACGAGGAATGCCATTTAGTATCTCCGCAGGCATTGGCTTTATTGCGCTGTTTGGGGTGGCCGTCTTGAACGGAATTGTACTGATCGGTTATTTCAATCAATTAAAAAATGAGGGTGTGACCAACATTAGAGAGCGTATCATCAAAGGTACGAGCGTTCGATTGCGTCCCGTTTTGCTAACGGCATCCGTAGCTTCGCTGGGCTTTTTACCAATGGCGCTTTCCAATTCTGGCGGTGCGGAAGTGCAGCGACCTCTGGCAACGGTAGTGATTGGTGGATTGCTAACCGCTACTTTTTTGACCCTGGTAGTTTTACCGATTTTATACAGTTGGTTGGCGCAATGGCAAGAGCGAAAAGGAAATAGCGCGATTGGGTCAACGGCGATCATGATCATTTTACCTTTACTGTTTTTCAGCCTTCCGTCCGAAGCGCAACAGCGTCCAGTCACCATGAACGAAGCAGTGGACATGGCGCTGCAAAATCATCCCTCTATTCGAGCTGCTGACCTGGAAATTCAACAGGGGCAATCGTTGCAGAATTTGCCTTACACCCTTGGTACAACTGATTTGAGTTATCATGGAGACGGTCTATTTAGAGAAAATGGACAACAGGTTAATCAGATCAGGATTGTGCAAAATATCCCAAACCGTTCCGCTCTTCGAGCGCAAAACAGTTGGCAAAATGAACAGGTAGCTCAACGCATTTTGCAAAAGCAACTAACGGAAAAAGAATTGCGTTTACAGGTTCAACAAATCTACCTGGATTTACAGCAGCGAAAAGAACTCCGTCAGCTATACAAAAATTTAATCCAAACTTATCAGCAATACACGCAAATAGCAAAGGTACGGACGGAGGTGGGAGCAGCCAATCGTATGGAATTATTAACCATTCAATCTTCCCTAAACGAATACAATTTACTATCCAACCAGGTAAAACTGGAAATTGCTAATCTGGAAAATCAATTAAACGGTTTGCTCAATACCGAAGAAACAGTTACTGCAACGGATAGTCTTATCGTCATTCCATTTGCCAGCACTGATAGCATCAATTCCTTTCGTGTACAATTAGCAAATCAGGATATAGAAATTGAACAGACGTATATTGAGGTACTGCAAGCGAGTAAGAGACCTGATTTTAATCTCGGCTATGCTATTCAAAATTACTTTGAAGATGGTTGGCTGCATGGTTTACAGGCGGGTGTACAGATTCCGCTTTTTAATAAAAGTACCAAGCAAAAAATTTCCGCTCAACGTATGCAGGTTGAGGTAGCCCAAGCCAATTTGGAAACAGCGCGCTTGCGAACAAAACAGGAATTATTATCTATTGAAAATACGATTCAACTCTACGCCGCAGGAGTGAACTACTATCAAGAACAACTGGAAATTATCAATCCTGAAATGGAGCGAATTTCTGAACTGAATTATCAGGCAGGTGAAATTTCCTACCTCGAATTACTCAATACCCTCAACCTGCTTTCTAAAAATAACAAGCAGTATTGGGAGCAGGTGTTGGCACACAACAAGGCGGTAGTGCTCTATCAATTTTTGTCTAATAAATAAAATATTTCTAAAATGAAATTTATAAATAAAGGAATCTTGGTAATAATTTCAGTAGCCACACTACTACTGATTTTCGCTTGTGGGCACAACCACGCAGATGGGGATGGTCATAATCACGGAACGGAACAACATAGTGAAGAAGACGGTCATGGTCACGATGAAGAACACGAAGAGGGAGAAATTCATCTCACCAAAGAACAAATTGAAACGATGAGCATAAAGTTTGGCGATTTCTCGCAAGTCAAAATCAATGATTTTGTGAAAGCAACCGGAACGTTAGGACTTCCACCCAATGCGTTAACTTCCGTCAACGCGAAAGCCGATGGTTTTGTCAAAGACAGCAAAAAATACGTAGAAGGCAACTACATAAAAAAAGGGGCCATTATGGCATTTTTGGAAAACCCTGACTTTATTCAACAGCAACAAAAGTATCTCGAAGTTGCCGCCGAGCTGGTCTATGACCACCAGGAACTGGAACGGCAGCAAACCCTTTTGGTAGCTAATGCAGGCATTGAAAAAAACGTCCAAAAGTTAAAAGCAGCCGTCGCCATGAAAACAGCTACTTTAAAAGGAGTCGCTAAACAATTGTCTTACCTCGGCATCAACGTAGCCGATTTAACCACCGATAATATTGTGCAACGCATTCCCCTTCCTGCACCGATGTCGGGCTATATCACTTCCATAAATATGCACAATGGAATGTATGTATCTCCACAAGATAAGCTAATGGAAATTGTTAACGAAAAGCACTTGCACCTGGAACTGGATATTTTTGAAAAAGACATTTCGAATATCAAAGAAGGACAAAAAATAAGCTTTACCGTTCCAGCTATGGGTAGTCAGGTTTATGAGGGAGAAGTTCACGTTATCGGAAAAGAATTTAATACCGAGAACAAGACGGTTCGTATCCACGGGCATTTGGAAAAGGACCGTCCAAAATTTATTAAGGACTTGTTTGTAGAAGCCAAAATCTGGCTAAATGACCAAACCGTTTCCGCACTTCCCGAAAAGGCAGTCATCAGGGATGGAGATTTTTCCTATATCTACGCAACGGATAATTCATCCACGAATAATGAACTGACATTTGAGGCGATCAAGGTCGTCGCAGGAAAAACGGATAATGGTTTTACCGCCATAAAACCGATTGATAAAATACCTGCCGGAATGCAAATAGTGACGGATGGCGCTTATTATGTGTATGCGCAATCGAAGGCAGGAGAACTGGAGCACAATCACTAAAAACAATCAAAAAATGGAGCAAGTAAATAAAATACTGGAACTAAAAGCGGTCCGCATCACCCCAATGCGGCAGCTACTTTTAGAACATTTCGTAGCCAAAAATGCGGTATCTGGTTTATCAGAACTGGAAAAAGTATTTCCGAAATCTGATAGAATTACGATATACCGTACGCTCAAAACTTTTGTAGAAAAAGGTATTCTTCATAGTATAAATGGAGAAGGAGAGGAAGTAAAATATGCCCTTTGTAATGAGCATTGTACGCCAGTTCAACACACTGACCAGCATCCGCATTTTCAATGTCAAAAATGCAAACAGGTGACTTGTATTGATAGTCAACTAATTCCTGCGCTGGACCTTCCTGATGGATATGTTCAACAAGAAGTGAGCATGATGATAAAGGGAATTTGTCCTGAATGTCAGATTTAACTTTGCAATTTCATTGCATTGATTTTTGACTTATTTTGCACCTCAAATTAAACGATGAACAAACAACTAAAGGCAGCCATTAGTTATTACGATAAATTTTCCAGGGTCTACGACTGGTTATCACCAAAATGGTATTACCACAACGCCAGAGCTTACGCTATTGAGCAATTAGCTTTAAAGTCGGGTGATACCGTTTTAAATCTGCCTTGTGGCACAGGTCAAAACTTTACATATCTTCAAAAATACCTCAACGAAACAGGGCTAATTATTGGCATTGACCTTTCGGAAGGAATGTTGGAAAAAGCGAAAATAAAAACAGTCGAAAACGCATGGAGCAATATCAAAATCATTAAAGAAAACGCTACGAAAATCAATAGGGAATGGATAACCAATCATTTCGATAGTTCTTTAAAAATAGATGCCATTCTTTGTGATTTGGGCTTATCAGGTTTTCCAGATTGGGAATTGGTTATTGATAATATGCTCGACCTACTAGAACCGAACGGCAGATTGATTATTATGGACTGGTATATTCCAAAGCCAACCTGGAGAGGAACTTTTATTAAATGGATAGGAAAAGGCGAAGTCAATCGTCCGGTCTACCAATATTTAAAATCAAAGGTTACGAACTTCCAAGTCAATACTGCATTTAATAGAGGAGGAGTGTTTGTAGCAACTGGAATAAAATATTAAACTAAAAAAAATGAACAAACATATCACGCATCCACATCCACCAGAATACGATAATGACGGAAATCTGATTTGTTGTACCCTGGAAGAAAAGATAGACGGAAAAACAATTCCACCTATCGCTCCAAGAGAAGAGGAACACCAGGATGAAGATGGTCACGACCATTCGCATGACCATAGTCACGGTGGAGCATTGGGTTGGAAAGCCTATCTACCTGCTCTTGTTAGTTTGGTTTTATTGTTGTCGGGTTTGGCCATTGAACACTTATTGGAAGCCTCCTTTTTTCAAGGTTGGGTAAAAATTGCTTGGTATTCGATCGCCTATATTCCGGTTGGTTTACCGGTTATGAAAGAAGCGTGGGAAGCTTTACGAAAAGGGGAAATATTCACCGAGTTTTTTCTGATGAGTATTGCCACTATTGGCGCATTTGCCATTGGTGAATATCCCGAAGGGGTGGCGGTTATGCTCTTTTATGCCATCGGTGAGTTGTTCCAGACGGACGCAGTCAAACGGGCAAAAGACAACATCAAAGCCTTGCTCGATGTACGTCCTAAAACAGCCAGTGTTTTTAGGAATAATTCTTATGAAACGGTTGATCCTGAAACGGTCACCATCGGTGAAACCATACAAGTTAAAGTTGGTGAAAAAATTCCGTTAGATGGTATTTTACTTTCAGAAAAAGGGGTTTTAAATACCGCAGCATTGACGGGCGAAAGTAAGCCACAAAATGTCACAAAGCGTGAAAAGGTAATGGCTGGTTCTATCAATCTGGATGGAGTGATTGAACTGGAAGTCGAAAAATTATTTAATGACAGTTCCATTGCCCGCATTTTGGAATTGGTACAAAATGCGACCTCCCGTAAATCCAAAACAGAACTTTTAATTAGAAGATTGGCAAAAATATATACGCCAATTGTGGTTTATTTGGCAATTGCCATTTGTATCGTACCCTACTTTTTTGTAGCGGATTACGTGTTTTCAGAATGGTTGTATAGAGCTTTAATATTCCTGGTTATTTCCTGTCCATGTGCATTGGTCATCTCTATTCCGTTGGGCTATTTTGGCGGTTTGGGGGCGGCTTCAAAAAATGGCTTATTATTTAAAGGAGCCACTTTTCTTGACCAATTGACGAAAGTAAATACGTTGGTGATGGACAAAACGGGTACCGTTACCAAAGGTGTTTTTAAAATCAAGGACATTGAAATTACGGGTAATTTTACCGAAGCGGAATTTATGAAATTGCTAATGGCGATTGAAGCTAAATCTACGCACCCAATTGCAAAAGCGATCATGGAGTATTCCGCTGATATCAATCTTTCCGAAGCAACTGACATTCAGGAAATTGCAGGAAAGGGATTGAAAGGTATAGTCAATGGAAAGCATATTTTGGTAGGAAATAAAAAACTGATGGAACAGTTTGGCGTTACGGTTCCTCCTAAAACGGACGACATCGTAGAGAGTATTGTGATGGTGAGCATCGATGGTCAATTTGCTGGTTATGTTACCATTGCCGACGAATTAAAAGAAGATGCCAAAACCACCATTCAGCAATTACGAGCTTCGGGTATTGAGCAATTGGTCATGTTGTCAGGAGACAAGGATTCTATTACCCAAAAAGTAGCGAAAGAATTAGGAATCACCAATGCAAAGGGTGGCTTACTCCCCGAGGATAAATTAAACGAAGTCGAAATAATTAAAAAAGATGCGACCAAAATAGTTGCCTTTGTTGGTGATGGGATTAATGATGCCCCCGTTCTGGCAGCAAGTGATATCGGTATTGCGATGGGCGCCATGGGAAGCGACGTAGCGATTGAAACGGCAGATATTATTATTCAGACGGACCAACCTTCCAAAATCGTTACAGGGATTAAAATCGGAAAAGCTACGCAACGGATTATCTGGCAAAATATCGCCTTGGCTTTTGGGGTGAAAATTATTGTTTTAATTTTGGGTGCCGGCGGCCTGGCTACCATGTGGGAGGCGGTTTTTGCGGATGTAGGGGTGGCTTTGTTGGCTATCTTGAATGCGGTGCGCTTGCAAAGGATGAATTTAGCTGCTTAATGATTCTTTAGGGAAAGTGTGCCCTCTCATTGCTGACTGTGGATCAAATAAATGGACTGGATAGATGTTTGATTGACGGCTTTATTCTTTGGTTACTTTTAATTATACCCAATGAGTTCAGAATGTTAGTGAAATACTGCTTTGGAGTTCCAGAGAATAAACCCTTTTTTATCCTGTAAAAACAACTTGTAAAAAATAGTATTGTTAGTGCCAGACCTTCGTTTTGAGAAATCAGATGATTCAGTTTTAGTTTTCATATGTTCTGAATAACTCATCAAATAACTCTGGATAAGAGGGCGAATAATACATATATTCCATATTCCGGTTTAAAATAAATAATCGCAAAATTTCACCTTCATTGATTTAAATGCCCTGTTCATTGATAATAGTCGGGTGTCCGTAGAGGTACCGTATTTTTTGTTAAACTCGACCGTTTTTATCAGGTCTAAAAAATGACCCAAACATTTAGAAAATTGGGAATTTTTTAAAACGACTTTAAACATTAATATCATGAAATCATTGCAAAAATTAATCGCACTAGGACTGATGATCTTCTTTAGTATCAACCTGGCTACCGCACAAGACGGAGACAAAAATCGTACACCCGAAACACGTGCCCAAAAACAAACCGAGCGACTCACCAAAAAGTTGTCACTCAACGAAACACAGGCGACCCAAATCGCCGCTATCAACCTGGAATACGCCAACAATATGGCAGCTCTCAAATCTAATAGCGCAGACAAAGAAGCCAACAAGACCGTAAAGAAGAGTTTACGAACCGAGCAATCTAATGCTATCAAGGCTTTATTGACACCGGAACAAGTAGAGAAGTACAAGGAAAAGGGAGACCGCAAGCGTGGAGGAAAGAAAGGTGGTAAGGGTAAGTCTGCCAACGCCGAGCGTAGCAAGAATATGGGTACGCCCCAGGAACGCGCTACCAAGCAAACGGAAAGAATGACCGAGCAGCTTTCACTGACACCTGCTCAAGCGGATCAGATCGCCGCCATCCATCTTTCTTACGCAGAAAAAATGGCCGCTGCTAAATCAGCTTCCACGGATAAAGAAGCGAACAAGGAAGTCCACCGCGCGATGCGAACGGAACAGTCTAATGCCATCAAGGCTTTGCTGACGCCGGAACAGCTGACAAAGTATAACGAGAAAGGAAAGCGTAAGAGAGGGGGGAAGAAGGGTAGGGATTCCGATACGGAGCAGCAGTAAGATTTTGAAATTTTGTTTTAGGGGAGAGCGTACGTGAGTACGCTCTTTTTTTTGATTACCGGTTAGAAATTTTTAAAAAGAGGTTTTTCGTTAGCTCGTTGGCTGGCCTGATTTAGGTGGTGTTTTCTGGATGATGGCGACTTCTTTGGGGTGGAGTTGGCGGAGGTGGGGTAGGGAGGTTTGAATTCTTTCCTTCGGATCCGATAGCTTGACTTCCAACTCTACGTATTTAATTAGATCTGCTGTTCTCCTCTAGTCTGAATCATTACGGAATCAAATTGCTCCTGCTTCAGTTTCTCGTACTCTTCATCTTCCAATTGCTGATTAATATACCTCTCGATATCATGATCTTCAGCTGACCGAATCTCGTTATAAATAACCGGGGAGGATTCGCCATATTTTGCGTAAAAGGTAGCAACGAGAGTAAGAATGGCTATGATGGAGACAGTTTTAGTAATTAGTTTTTTCATTTATTAATTATATTCTAGATTTTCCTTACTAGTTTTTTGAGAATTCATCGGTACTAGTTTAATAAAATAATTGAGATCAAGCTGATACAGTGAATTATAATTTGTGACAAATCAAAAATAATAATCATAGAGAACATCTTTTAAACGAATCGTTTTGTTCGAAACAATATCATAACCGTAATCATTTTTAAAGTCTGATATTTTGCTTTTCCAGATAATTATATCATCATCAATCTGATTAACTTGGGATAAAAGATTATAGAAAGAAATTTTTTCAGTTATTGAGCCACTAGATAACAAAAGTTTCTTAACTTCTAAACGAAACTCACTATCCCTTTTCAGTCTTTCAATCATGGGAATAAAGAAATATTTGTGTAAACTTTTAATATCGTTTCCACCTAAAAAAACTTCATCAAAAAATCTTGTTAGATTAGCTACATCTCGAAATAAAAATTTAAGATTGAATCCTACATGATAATCAATATGATAGTTAGATTGATTCTTAACTAATTCATCAAATGTTTCTCTAAGTATTGGTTCGTTGGGCCACCCGTTGCATAATGCTATGATTCTGCCGTAATCAGATATGCCATCAATATTTTTAACTACTTCATAAACCTGACTGTCATCTTTAAAGTTTGTACCTAATAGTTCTCCTGCTAGAGCCTTGTTATTCTCATCGATACTACTTATTATTCTTAGTAATATATTTTTTAATATAGAGCTTTTTGGAGATGTTCTGTTTAGAAAATTAATGATTGAATTACTACTAATCGTTGTAACACTTTCTGTAATAAATCGCATAATATAAGGATAAGTTGGTGATGATCTCACAGAATTACTCGCAATAAAACTCCATGAATTTTCAATTTCTTTACTAGATTTTCGACCTTCTAAAATTAACTCAAGATTATTATCAATCGATTTCATAAGATAATCAAAATTATCTATTATTGATCTTATCATTAGCTTACTAGATGATCTTACATAATTATTTGAAATAAGTATTTCAGTAGGACTTGCTTTTATTTCTCTTTTATTTATAATATCTCTCATAGAATAATATTGATCTAAAGACTTAGAAACTAAAAATCCTGTAAAGCCAATATTTCTCTTTACTTCATGATCGACACCTTTCGCAAATACCAGCGGGCTACTTAAATCAAGAATTTTGTTTTTATTGGTGTCCTTGATTTGATCGAATAAACAAATTGCCATATCTGCTTTCACTTCCTCTTCCTCTTCTTGTTCGAAATTGCTTAAAGCCATTTCAATATTTGCTGGCAAGCTGGATAATTCGTTAAAGTAATCTATTATTGTAAGTCTAAGGTCATCTGCTAATGGCATTGATTTTCTCAATAATTTTACTTCCTTTTCGACTAAGTCAGGATAGTATTGAACTGCCAGATTATATAATAAATAGTCATTTTCAATCCGTTCTAATATATAAGATTTGACAATTGGAATTGTGTGGTATTCTTTTACAATTGCATCAATTGAAGAATAATAGTGTCCGAAAACGTATTTAGAAAATTGATCTAATTCGCCAATAACTTTCTCTAGAATATTCTCTTCAAAATAATTCTTGTCTATTTCAATTAATGCTGGAATTGCTCTAGCTCTAAACATTGAATTATTATTGAGAAGTATTGCTTCAAGAATTTTGATAGCCTCTTCTTTTTCTTGAGTATTAAATATTTTAGAGATGTGATGAGCAGAAGTGGAAGTTTTCTCTATATCTATAGTTCTGAAATAAGTTTTTAGTTTGTCTTTTATATTGGAATCGTTTGGCCAACCTTCTAATAATGCCATTACATTCCAATGAGAGATACCAGTTTTTGGTAGATCTTCTAAGAGTATATTTTTCATGCTCTCTGTATGAGCAAATATACTTGCATTGGCAATTTCTGGACTTATATAGTTATGTTTTTCTAATCTTCTATTTATCCAGTTTTCAACTGGTTTAATTAATTTTGTATTATCTTTAAAATAAAAATTTAAATGGCTAAATATTTCGGATCTAACCATAAATCCAAAGGGGAAATCATCATTATTAAATTTTGATTCCATTAAGTTAATAACTTCTGAATCCGTATTGTAACAATGAAAGAGTACTTTCCACGCAATTTCAGTACCAATTATTAGAGTGTCTCCCCCAAAACTATTTCTTTTATTAACTGAGTTTAATAGTATTGTTTTAAGATAATCTTTACTCTTACTTTTTACTTCAAATAATAGCTGAATAACTTCTTCTTCTAAATTGCCTGATATATCGTTGATAATATTCAAGAGATCTTTAAAATCTTTTTCCGTATTCTTTTTGAAAAATAAATTATATTTATACACGAATAATTTAACTATTGGAGCTTCTGTTTCAATAGATTTTATTAACGTATCTATTTTTTTTAGCGCAAGTCCTTCTGTAATAATGCTATTAATTGCTAACGCTAATATTTCTGGGTTAGAACAATTCAAAATCAGATCCTTTATAAAACTATATACCTGTTTGTTTTTAATATGCTTTTTAAAGGCATAAGAAGCATCATATCGGGTTAATATAGTTCCGTTGATAAATGCTTTTTTAAGAAATTCTATTTGTTGAGAATTTAACTGCTTTGAATACCTTAGTGCACTTACTCTATAATCTTTATATTTAGATTTATTTGGAAAATACTGTGTAAGAAAAATTTGAGCTCTTTCTCGTAATCTACTATTATGGAGCGCAGAAAGAATAATTTTTAGTAGAGTTCTTTTATATAATTGATCTGTTTCGTATTCAAACTCTGCAGTAATAGAAGTATAAGCATTATTCAAAATTTTACTAGGAGCATTCTCAGAATTAATTACTACTTCATATGAAATGAGTTTCAAATAATTCTCTTGATATTTTTTAGAATTTGCTAGATTTAACATGTCGAAATATCTTTCAAACTTTTTAACCTGCTTTAATGGTATTAATCCAAATAGATTTGAAATTACTTGATGGGAAGTAGGATCTGATCCAAATTCTTTAATAAAGTTTATTGCAGAGTCTTCATCAGATTCGAATAAATATTGAGCAGCTAGAAACTCCTGGAATTGCTTATGGCTAAATGAAATTTCGTTATTTGATTTTTCTATAATTATTCCAAAATTATTTGCTCCTATCCCAATCAATTCTCGGCTACGCATTTTTGCTTTAACTTTATCATAATCACCATATTCAATTAAATATGTTGTAATTATATTCTGCGCAGTATCTTTCAAGATGACTCCGTCATTACTTTCTTTTTGAATATAAATTGCTAGTTCACAAAAAATGTCATTAAAGGAAATATCATTTATTTCATCTTGTACTATCCCTGCATCGCTAGTGCGCTTCACAGGATGCTTATTAATTAAATATTGAGTTATCTCTTTTAGGGCCTGTATTTTGTTTTTTGGCAATACTGAATTTCTTATCTTCTGGATTATTAAAATACCTAGTAGTAATGGAGTCTTAGCTAGTTTTTTTAAATCTCCTGTTTGTTCTAAATCTTTAAAAAAGTTTTCGGTTTGTCTTTTTGAAAAATTTTGATTGGTAATATTTTCTTGTTGAGCCGCATACTTATTATACCATTTTTCTACGAAAGCTCTCTGCTGTAAATTTGAAAACCCGGCTAAGTTTAGGATATTAAGATTTGTAAAAAAATCTTTTAGTAACCTAAATCCATAGGGTCTACTGGAATAGAGTATCTGACAATCATACAGTTTTCTTAACGTTTCAATTCGTGTTATAGCCTGTTGCGCGGATGAGATACTATTCCACTCGTCGATTCCATCAATAATTAAGAAAAGTCTTTCATCCTTCAATGCGCTGTTAGCAATATCAAACAGATGTTTCTTTCCAAAACCGTTAAACCAAAGTTTGAGTATTTGTGATATACTTAAAGAGTCATCTTGGCTAAGGTGTTTAGTTATAAAAGCGAAAGGCAACCAAACAGGTAAGGATTTACCATACTTTAATGAAATATTTTCGAGTTGTGGATTTGAACTTAGCATATCCAAAGCCAGATATCGTAATAGTGTGCTTTTTCCTGCACCCGGGTCACCAATTATAATATTCTTGTTGCTATTGGCTATGACATCATCTATTCCAATCCGGAAATCAATGCTACTATCTTCTATCGTACGATCTGGTTTTTGATTTTTTAATCTTAATTGTTCCTCAGCCTGCGAATACCAGTGTTCATCCCTATCATAGGCATAAAGATGTAACGGTGCTGAAGTACTGGATGAAGTATCTATATTATTTTCGAAACTCTCCTCTTTTACACTTGATAGGATATCAGGAACGATATACCTATCTTGTATTGTATAAGGACTATCCTCATCTTTGATTGGAATACCTTGATCATGTAAATTGAATATTGTTGAATAGAACTCATACAATTCCTTTCTATATTCAATTGTCTGCGTAGCATCTAATTTCTTGGACTTTGAAATTTTAGCTAGAAAAGATTCTCCATTAAATTTTTTGACCCATGCTTTTCCGAAGAAATCGAAAACTATCTGAGGATGTTTTTTTAATATTGTTGAAATCTGGATTTTATCCCATTTTACCAACGAGATACCTTTTTTACTAAATTGTTTTTTTAAAACATCAAATCGATCTTGAATTTGTGTTTTATTCAATTTACAAGAAGTACACAAATAAAAACTCTCACATTTTTCGAAAAATTTTCCTTTTTTAAAAGCTGTAATGGCTTTATTCAAATCAGATACCCCAAATTTCTGATACCTCTTCGATTGATAATATTTATACTTCAGATTTGATTGCTGTGCACAAATATCTATTCCATGTTGCTCTTGGCCTTTGGTACCATAAATTTCACAATCATTAATTGAAAATTCGGTCTGCACAATAGCAAGACACAATTTTTCAAAGTCCTCCCATGATAATTTTTCTAAGGGGAGCTCTTGAGCTTTTGTGTCAATTGGCGGATCAATGATGGTAACTACGGGAGTGTGTAAATAACTTAAGCTCATTAATTGAATTATTATTTTATCCGAATGAATTTGATGCTAAAAATGATACTGCGAATTTAAAGAAGATATAGCTAATTTAATATCCCTAACCCCCAACCCCATAAACACTCCGCCCCCCACCATAATAATTAGAATAAATATGCTGATAAACACTCACCGATTTCGAGCTCACCTCCTCATCCGTATATTGCTTCTCCGGAAGCTCCAGCAGCTTTTCATAAATCATCAATTTTATCTGCGCCTTCACCTGCCGGCTTTCCTTCCACCGCTCAATCTGCAACTTCTCCGCCTTCAACTGACTCAACGTCTCCGTCGCCACCTTCTTAACCATCTTCAACTCTTTCCCCTC
>ENA-ORXT01002450-ORXT01002450.1-marine-metagenome-genome-assembly--contig:-NODE-2450-length-22301-cov-8.336078_pt1 | contig 22301 bp, 34 predicted proteins | sample MGYA00237868_ERZ511482 | MGnify/ENA metagenome assembly ERZ511482
ATTCCCGGCAAGGTCGCCGGCACCCTTGACATCCAACCCGATCCCGACGGCCAACTCGGCCACAAGATCGGCGGCCATCTCGCGGTCGACCGCCTCCGCTACCAAGGCATCTGGATCAACCAACTCGACTTCGACGGCGCCTTGCAATGGCCGCAACTTTCCGTGTCCAACCTCACCTGTCACATCGGCGACGGACCGGGTTCGGGACCGGCGCGGGTTCAATCCACCATGAACCTCGACACGAAGTCGTTCCGCACCCACGCCATCGTGCAGGCCGCCCCCACGCTGTTGATCCCACTCGCGCCGGCCAACGAGGACCTGTACCGCTCGTTCGAGTTTCTCGACGCTCCGCCCAAAGTTGACATCCACGTCGGCGGCACCATCGGCGATAAAGATTCCGCCTGGGCGCACGGCCACGTCAGCACCACCAAAGCCGTGTTTCGCAGCACACTGATCGACACCGCAGAAGTCGACGTATCGTTCACAAACCGCCTCACGACGCTGAGCAATCTGAAGGTGACGCGCCCCGAAGGAACCATCAACGGCAGCATGACCATCGACGGCCCCAATCAAACGATGCGGCTGGACATCGTCAGCACCGCCGACTTCACCGCGCTGTCCAATCTGTCGGGTCCCGGGACGGCCAAGGTGATGAAAAACATTCGCCTCGAAGGCCCGCCTGAGTCGCGCGTTCGGGGACGGATCGACTTGCAGCCCGGGCGCGGCAACCACGACATCACCGGTAGCGTTCGCGGGGCCCGGAGCGGTGGCTTTCAGTGGATCGATCTGCAGAACCCGAACTTCGACTGGTCCTTGAAAAGCAAGACCTTCAAACTCGAAAACCTGGACGCGATCTGCTTCGGCGGACGCATCGGCGGCGGCGCAAAACCGCTTCGTGGGTGCTGCCAAAAACGTGCACACGCACAAGGAGGGATGTGAGGCAGGTGGAACCATTCAATCGTGCCTTATTGACCCTTTTCTCCAGGTTTTTGGAAATATGACAAGAAACGCGCGACGCGTGCGTGGCACGTGCTGCCAGACAGAGCTGGATGGGCCAGGCAGCCTGCCAATTTGGTCAGGCAGCGGCTCGTCTCGTGCCAGAGATCAGAGGAGGTTGTTCTCGTTGGCTCGGAAACAAATTCAAAGTGGAGGGGCTGCCCTTGTCTTTCCACCCAAGTGTGATTTGAGATGACAGCGAAGTGTGTGCCAGTTCACGACCCTGAACGCCTACCGGAATCGAATTGCTGACTTTTGTGGTTTGGATTCGGAAAGCGGTGGTGCATGGCGAGCGCGAATATGACACGAGTCCCAGAGTAATATTGAACGGTCGACGACCGGACGCTGTCCACAATCCGCGTCTCGCGGCCACCGGGGCCCCCGCCCCTCCCCGCCCCCCCCGTGCTGCATGCACCGCCGTAGCGGTTCTTGCCGCTGACGACCTTCCTCCCCGCCTCCTTCGCAGGTGACCACTGCCAGCGCTCTCCTTGCTCTGGTGTGGTGTAGTGTGCTGTTCTTGCTTGTGTTGTGTCAGTCTTTTCTTCAAGTCTTCTTGTTGCCATATCGCTCGGGCGCTGTTTCTTTACCCTCTTGATGTTTCACCGTATACAGGACACTCCTTGTCACGAATCGCAACGAAGGGAAGGGATGTGCGTGATGACAGCCTTGCCGTGAACAAGAAGTCAAGTCTGTGGACGAGAGCACGATGCGGCGTACAGAGAAAACACCTCGAGTCTATCTCATCTTATTAGTCGTATGGAAAAACGGCTCTGGCATCGGCGCATGTGTATCAATCAACCGCATCCTTTGTAGACGTATCAGAGGGTGGCCCTCGGACCATCGGGAAAAAAATTACCGCACGAAGCGCAGCAGATCTCACTCTTTGATGCCCATTTCCGCATTCATATCGATCAGGGACATCCGATCCGCCCGATTCTCGACAGCACCGGATTTTTTACCGACCAAACCGGGAAGCACGCAGTGACAAAGAGGCTACTTTTCTTGCCCCGTGAGCTCGATTTTTTTATCTCGTGATGCCGCACGGATGAAGAGCGGAGACGCTGACAGTTGACCAAACAAAGAAATGTTACGCAGGACAAGTAGCCGTGAAGGGCAGCGCAGGCCAAATCTGTCAATGGCAGCGGCCTACGATTGATAAGCACCCCAATTGATAAACCTCAGTGACAAGCAGCAATCCCTCGACAGAGATGATAATCTCACACCCTACGGTTACACCCACCTCCGCTCAAGCCAGACACACTCCTCGTCCTCCTCCTCGTCTTCGCAGAAACCATTCGCACCCCTCCCCTCAGCATCATCCATCTCAATCTCCTGCGCATCCAAACTGCCCTCCAGCTCCGCCCTGATGGCTGCCACCTCCATGTAATGATTATCCATGCCGATGGCGTGGTCCTTATACCGCCCCCAGGCCTCGGCCGAAACCTTCGCGAACTTGATGTCCACGAACTCCTGCAGGCGCGACGTCGTAGACTTCACGTTCGGCTTTCGCAGGGCGACGTTGACGGTGGCCCACACCACCTCAATCTTTTGCAGTTCAGGGTGGGCCACCGGGGAGAAGGTGACAGTTACGTCAAATCTGGCCGAGAAATATGGCACCAGGTACCGCGGCGTTGATAGGTGTTTCACTGCCTGCTCACGCAGCTCGAGGACAGTCTTTTGCTGCCGCCAGGTAGCAGACCAATCCTCAGACACAGCCTCATGCTGTTGAAACCACGATACGACCCCAGCTTTTAGCACCGTTGACGAGGCTGGTCGAGATTCTACAGTCAGCTTCATGTGGTAATGCGCTCGGTCCACGAGGAGGACCGTTCCATAAATCTTGTCGAGCACCGTGTCCTCAAGCCACTTGAGCCACAGGTCCGAGTTCATTTCGCCATGGTAGTCGCCCGTCATGTATTTTGCCAAGGAGCACGAGACAGGCATCTTGGACGAGCCCCGAGTTGCGGGACACCACCCGGGCGGCGATGATTTGCGCCCTTTTGCACATCGGTACGTTGAGCCGCGCGCGCAAGGACCTGACTTTCCACTTGCGACTGCGCGTCCTACTCTTGTTTTCCCAAGATTCATCGGTGTAGTAGATGGAGCGCCCCGCTGCACTGTACTCGCGCATTTTCTTGATGAAGTTTCCCCGCTGCGCGACGATTGCTCTCCTCTCGAGCGCTACATCGTAATGATTGTGCCTAACGGAAATTTTAAGCCCCAGGACCGTCATGGCCCGCTGGAGGGTAGCTCTAGACCACGTGTACATGGAAAACTCTCCACTCAAGCCAGCTAACGCGCTCGTGACCTTAAGAAATTCCAGAGTACAGTTCAATGTGGGTACAGATTTCTCTTCATATTGCTTGCACATGGCCTCTTGCATGCGGGCCAAGTCGGCCGCGGGGATGCGTCACTTAGTAACACGGCGCTCGCGCTTACCCGAACGCGGTCGAGTCGCTGCGCACCCCTCCTCGGCAACGCGCACCACAGTGCGCGCCAAAAACCCCGCCGCCCGCGCCGTGCGCTTCACAGGCTGGATGAGCAGTTCCGTACCCCAGCTGACGCGCTTGGCCTCGAACATGACACTTCCGTGACGGACAATCGCTACCACCTTAACCGGGACGCGGCGCATAGCGCGCATGATACTTCGTGGCGATTGGGCGGCCGTGTTCGTTGAAGACGTTGAGACCCGCAATGCGTTCGGATGGGTGCAGGGGAGGGTCGCAGTGGTCCACACGCTGCCCCACGAGTGCGACGGCGGAAGGTGGGCGGGAGGCACGAAGGCAATGGTGAAGGTGGGGTGCCAGGCAGGTGTGCGACAGAGCTGCAGCGACGCAGGGTGCTATTTCATAACAGCCCTGGCTTGATTTGGGCGGGATCGTGCACGGGCCCTCATTGGCTGCTGACGAAGTGCGCGCGCGCGCAAGCCGATTGACTGCTGAATGTCGTGGGAACGGATCAAAAAAGGCGCGACAGAGATCGCACTTGTGGATGAACGAATTCTACAGTAGCCTCCATCTGTCACAGGACCGCTGCAAGAAACTGTTACGCTTCTTCTCCACATACTCTTTACGGACGTCTACCTTTTGCCAGTGGGATGGGAGCGCAACGCAGACTAGTGCAATTGAATGCACGAGGTATGGGAACATGGGATATATGCGAGAAACTGTGCTGTGACCTCGTGCGGCTTGCCCAGCGTGCCGGGAGGCCTGAAAACGAAGAGTCTGAGCCGTATCTTTCTAATATGGGTGTGCCGTTGAAGAGCTTTCTATGAAAGTATACGCACCATTTCTTGCAAAATAAAAGTTCAGGGGGTCGCTATCCTCCGTGTGAAGACCGCGTATCATTTGTGGTCGCAGCGGTGCCCTTCTGGTGTATTCAAAACCGGTGTGGTCTTCAGAGGACTAATACGGTGAGAAGGACATTAACCAATTCATATGGGAAGCGTCATGAGCTAATCAACAAACCAGTTACAATACCGCAACCGTCGCGTGCGGGGAAATGAGGGGCAGGGGGTGTCATCAGCGGCAGCCACAGCGAAGGCGGTGGATGATGGACATGAAGAGGGGGGGGAGTAGGATGCTGTGGCAATGAGATGCCGAACTTCGACATCGGCCGGTCGTCGACCGTTCAATATTACTCTGGGACTCGTGTCATATTCGCGCTCGCCATGCACCACCGCTTTCCGAATCCAAACCACAAAAGTCAGCAATTCGATTCCGGTAGGCGTTCAGGGTCGTGAACTGGCACACACTTTGCTGCGATCTCAAATCACACTGGGGTGGAAAGACGAGGGCAGCCCCTTCACTTTGAATTTGTCTCCGAGCCGACGAGAACAACCTCCTCTGGTCTCTGACACGAAACGAGCCGCTGCTTAACAAAATAGGCTGGTTGCCCGCCGTGGCTCCAGCAGCACAGCGCAGGGCCCTTGAATACGAAAGTCACACGAAGCGTGGATGCCTTTGGACACCCGGCGCCCGCATGAAGTCCACGGAAAGTGGGGTTGTGCATGACACGGTGCAAGTACCGACGCACGTGTCACTAGAAAGCGTTACTTGTGGTGTCACAGTCGCAAATTTTGGAGTGCTGGTTATACTGTGGAGCGACTGTTCACCTGCCCATGTCCGAATACTGGCTCCGCAGCCGCAGACCAAGGCGCTTCAGGGCGGCACCCTGAGCTTGGTTGATGGTTGCGGCGAATGCCACGCGGAAGGGGCATGGCCGTCGCTTGAGCTTGGTCGGTAGACCACACACGGGCAACAGAAACCAATTCAGCTGACGAAGTCGCTGCACCTTTTTTGCATGAGGCGGTTCAGCGCAGGGTCCGTCATTGTGGGGACGCGCAAAGCCGTCCGTTACGGACCGTCACAATTTGGGCAGCGCTGCGCTCGAAATGAGAACAGATTCGTGGAGCAGTGCCAGCCGCAAAGGGTTCCGCGTTCATAAATCCAACAGCTCCTTCGTTCTTCTGTCCTTCGGTTATGAGCCATCACGGGTACTACTTATCGGATTGATTCTCCCGAACGACAGACAGAAAGCTCACGGCCGAGATACCGGGGTATAAGGAGGGATACGTCCTGGGATGCAATCCGGATGATGTGAGAATTAATTGAGAGGTGCAAGCTAAAGATCCCATGCGAACTTCACGAGCGCCCCAATAACGTTATGTGCCCGAAGCAACCGGCATGTGGACGGCCGTACAAACCAGCAAACGAAAGTCCTGTTCGAATCGTGAACCTCACTCTTCAACAGTCGATCAGATACACAGGTCTCGTTCTGCGGCGCGGCACCTGACAGGAGGATCTTGCCGTCGGCGTGTCCTGCGCGCTTGCCCAAAACCAACCGCGCCGATGACTGCGCGCGGGATCAAGACGGGCGCGACGACGACGACGCCTGGAATGCGAGATGCACAGTGCGAAAGACTTCGAGTGTGCAGTGGCATGGACAGTCAACTCGCCAAAAATGGGACGACCTGATCGTACCTCGGCACTTTGACGCGAACCAACTGTGAGCGCAATATTCCTGCTGTGGCGCAAAAGAAGGACAACCGTCTTGTCTAGAATCTGATCCACGCGTCCCTCGAAGTCGCTGGGCCCGCCTCCACCGATCTGGCAGCAGATCGTTTGCAAGCACGCCAAGTAAGCGTTGGCCGTTTGGCAACCGGGTCACGCGCACTTCCAAATTGGACACGCCGCGCGGACGCGAAACAAACATTTTCTTCTTCAAAATCAAGCGAAGAGCACTCGAAGCGTGTCGTCGACTCTGCATGTGGGTGGCGAAATGACCAGCCGATTCGCAAGTCCGGTCACTTGTCCCACAATGGGATGTCCTAGTTTGTTCGACTGCCTCGCGTTGATGGCCCGAAGACGCCTTATTGGCCAGCATATTCTTCGCACTGGTGCAATCGACTTCGAAAGTCTGCCAGTGCCATACTTGTGACTAGCGTCGCCTCGCCTGCTCTTCGGTGCGCGTAGCCCAGGCTTCGATAGCAAGGGCCGATCGAGGACGAATGCCGGCCACCTTTCGGGCCTCTGGGACGGTGGCCCCGCCGCCACTCGTAGCAAACGCCGCCACACGGTGAGGAGCAAAATGGTCGTCCGTCTTCTTCACAGTGCCGGCAGCTGGCTTGTCGCCACCCTGCGTCGCGCGGCGGCCTGCCCAAACCGAATCGGGGGGCCCAGCTGCAAGCCCAACCCGCCACAATGGTAACAAAAGCGATAGCGTCCGACCGGCCGCCTCGGATGAGGCAAAATGCGCCGCCTGGGCCACAACAGCCCCGTCGCGACCAGGCGGTTGCGCACCAATCGCCGCCCTGGGCAGGGGAACTGGCACGAGCGGCACAGCCTCGCCGACCGACTGGTCGTTGGTCGTCGCCGCGACGCGCTTGGGGGAAGGTGGGGGGTTTTCAGCACTTGGGTGGGTTGGCCGCCGGAAGAGGGGGTGCGTTGGCCGGTCGGCAGGCGGGGGATTAAAAACTTATGGCTCAGAGACCCGGAAGATTGGGGAGAAGAGGCTATTGCGTGGGTTCCTGAAATGTGCTTGGCGAGTTGAAAGCTGCTCGCGCTCCATGGTGAAGCTGGGTGCGCTTGAATTCATTCGTAGCTGCACCCCGGCCGCCTTTTTCGGCGTTTCCACTGCGTCCCGTTATCTAAGGCTTGGCCTGACTGGAGCATCGCACAAACCTCAGTCGTGAATAGAATGAGAAAGTCCGGCCTGACATTCTGGAGAAGGATTTGACTGCGAACATACCTGGCTTGGCAACCGCGGAATACTTTCGCCACATCATGAACCGCTCCTTTCCTTTGTCTCGCAGCGTACAGAGCGCGCTCTAACAAGCAAATAGACGATGTCAGACCATAAGCTGATCGTTCTTTCACATCCTCGTCAGATCCAAGTCATCGACCAGCCTGAAGGTCCTGTCAGTAAAGCTTTTACAACGTAAGCTGACCGTTTCATTTTCATCCTCGTCAAGTCCAAGACTTCTACCAGCCCGAAGGCGCGGCTACATTCTGGTAGTGCACGATGTGGCAGAGCTACTGGCGGCATATGTGGCTATTGAGCCCGATGTCTGTGACGCAAGATGTCCCAGAGCTGCTGGCCGCGGACCTGGCCAAAAAGCCAGGCACTGTTGTGCAAGTGTCGCCCGAGAATGTTTGTCACGACACGGGGTGCGACGCCAACGGCTTCCGCAGGCGATGAATATTCCCGTCTGCTCCATTTTTGTCCGTCGCACGGATCTTTCATTCTGCGGTACCAGCAAAATTAAAGCCACCAACGTACATACATCACTATGTGTCTCAAGATATTGATGAAATCTGTTGAACTACACCTCATAGACAACAGACTACTCTGCGGCACAGCAAGAGTGCCCTATCGAACGTCCAACCACATCCTCCTACTTAGGTCGTTCCAACTCGGTCCGATACACAGCGGTTTGTCTCTTGGCCGTAAAACCGGTCACTGCTAGATTTGAACACGCCCCGCTTCTGTTTGCAGAACTGTCGTGTATCAGTTCTAATACCAAACTGTGCGCAGATTTGATTGATTACTCCGACAGAGTCAACAGTTGGGGTGAGAAGTGCTCACATAGTTTGTTCACGGACGAATAGTGGGATACATCCTCACGCCAGCTTGTTCAGAATCAGCTCTTGTCCTGTGAAGTTGCCGTTGAATCCTCCAGATTGATCATTAGGATTCGCTGTTTTTGTTGTTTTTGCGGATCGGGCTCAGGCGTGTCTCGTAGTTGGGGTGTGATCGTCCTTGATATCGTCTTTATGGACATTCGCGAAGAATCGATCTAGATTCGCACCCCTGGGACTCGACCGCCGCCGATAGCCTGATCTAGGTCGCAGAAAGGCGTGAAACTCGCTCTGGGAATGGCTTCGTTGTGGTGGCGTCAGCCGCGCTGTTGTCGTGATTTCTCTCTTGTTCGAGAGACGCGATACCTTCATCGAACACATGCACGCTGAAACGTTCCGAGTGGGAAGATGCAGTATCACCTACAACGTCGAGTGAGCCCAATTCGAAAATACCACTTACGGTGGAGGGGGCAAAGCATGAGGGTACAAGAGCTGCTTGTATGGCGAAGCTCTTAGTCAACGTAACGTATGAAGAGGGGACATCCTTGTGTGTCGGCTTTTCGGCGACCGACGTGCTCGAGTCTGGGGCAGATGAGATGGGAACTGGGTGAGCATGGGCGGGCTCGCACATCCAGAAAATCTACACACACCCAGTTCCTGGTTCAAAAAGATTGCGTCTCGCCATCACTCAATTGATTCGTTCGCTGCTCAGTGGCATTATGCTGCGAGATCCTGTCGACATAGTCCGTCGGTAGCTCGCAAGCCCCAGGTTTCAGACCTTTCTCAAACGGCCTTTGAAACTCGCTGTTCCGCACGTGAGATGTCATCATCAACGATGTGCGTCACTATGAACAGAGAGTACGTCGATCATCAGGTCTGTAGCTCCATTTGCGTAGTAGGCAGATATTCGGTCTGCGTATTAGGCCGGCAGGCTATCGGCTGAAGCAATCCGCACAATATCTGTCAAAGGTCAGTCCCCAGGATGATCTGTCGATCAGAATGAGACTGCTTCTCGAGTGATTCGACGATCAGTCCTGAGAATTATCCTTCGGACGAGTCCAGAATCTGTATTGCAGTCTGCCCAATTGTGGCCGATCCGAACAGGAACACGAGTGCAAGGAACAAATATACAATTCGGGAGTTTGAGAAGAATTGAGGCTCCTGCCCGTGTCATGGCATCTGCACGCTCAATTGAGTGACCTGCCCTTTTCGCTCGACCCGACTCGGCGCAGCATTTCACCCTTTTTGTGCCTCTGTTGGATGTCTTTCCAACAGCTGTCCCGCTTGTCGCCCCTCGGATGGTACAAAAGTCTGGAGTTCCTGACACGTAATTTCTAACGAGGCTCTTGTTCATGCAACCTGTCGTGCGCTCTCGGCGTCTCTCGCCCACTCTGAGGAACCCATGCAAGAACGCCTCGCAGTGCAGAAATTTGATCGCTTCTGCTGCGGAGCCGAGCTGAGATGCAAGGAAACTGGCCGCGAACGCCGGCAAACGCCGGGTGCTGAGACCCATCCCCGGTGCCTTGCCTTTGACTCCGGCACTGCGTGACTCGCGTAGTCGCTCAGCTGACTTCTCCCGCTCGGTCCGCTTAGGTCTTGTGCCTCCCCAACGCCACCATCTCACCGCACCTGCCTGCCTTCCTCTGCGGTCGCACGGCCTCTCACGATGAAGTCGGTCGAGACGAGGGAGCCCCTGGTGCGGATAGTGCGGGAGCAGCGGTGTAGCGTCGCGTCGGCCGCCCGCGACCTGAACATTTCTGTGCGCTCCGCCACCCGCTTTTTGACGTACTTCCGGGACACGGGAGGTGATTTTCACTACGACCCGGTGCAGTGGAATCACCACTCTGACAACCCCCACGAAGACCCGCGGCTGCGCGACGCTATGCTTTCAGCTGTCATGGAGCAGCCGGAGCTGTTTCTGGACGAGCTCGCCGACGCTGCGAATGTCGTCGCCCCCCAGGTGGGCGGGGCGGTCGAGGTCTCCCCGATGACTGTGGCACGGGTGCTTGCCCACAGCGGGTACACCCGCAAGGTCATTAAGCGAGCCTTCGTCACGCGAAATGAGGCGCATCGGGCGTGCGTGGGACGCAGTGGCAGATTCCACTGCGCTGTCGTGTCTTCATCGACGTGGCGCACCGAGTCGGGCGCTCGGCGCAGCGTCAGTGGGCTTGGGCTCTTCGGGGTGAGCGAGTGGTGTTCTTTGTCGCGTCGTCCGCGGGGGTGCGGACGATCTTTTTTGTGGCTATGGCATTGGATCGTTTGCTTGATTGGCTTATCACTCGTCCTCCACCGGGCCAGGCCGCTGTTGACTTTCTGTTGTTTGTGACAAACTTGGTTCTGCCTCATATGCACGCGGTGCAGGCCGGGAGGGCGGGGGATGAGCAGTCGGATCGATATGTGCTTGTCCTGGACAACGCTCGCACTCATGATGAAGTGGCTTCGGCAGCCGCAAGAGTCGCTGGTGTTGTCGTCTTGTTGCTCCCCGTACTCTCCCTACTTCAACCTGATTGAGGATATGTTTTCCGTCGGAAGGAGCTGGCTGAAGCGGTGGTCTAGCCCCTACCAGTTTAACGCCTGGCCTATGCTCACAATCAACTCCATGCTGGAGCACGTCACGGAAGAAAGGTGCCGTGGGTTCGTGCGCGCTGCAGTGCGCAGGTACAACGCGTACGTCCCGTTAGACAATGAATGCATGGAACGGGCAAGCACATCTCCTGCTCCACTGGCGCTTCCAAAGCACGAACATCAAACGCCCCCCCCTCCGCCCCCACAAAAACCCCGCCCTTGCCGACGCCGCCGTCGTCGCCGCCGCCCGCCTGCGCATGTCGCCGCCGCCGCCGCACCGCCTCGGAAAGCGCCGATGGCGTCGGGGGCGGCGGCGGCGTTGGGGTGATCGTCGGCGACGGCAAAAGCGCCGCCGCGCCGCAGTGGCCTTGGGCGGGCGGCGCGGCGGCGAGCGGCGCGGCGGCAATCCCGCCGCCCGCGCCACCACGGGAGTCATAAACCCTCCGCGGCCGTCGCCGCCGCCGCCGCCGCCGCGCGCAGCCACCAAACGCACCTCCTCGCCCGCTCAACAATGCCGCCCTTGGCGCCGCCGCCGTCGTCGCCGCCGCCCGCCTGCGCTTGTCGCCGCCGCCGCCGCTACTCTCCGCTGCGCGGCGGAGGCCGGCTGCAAATATTTGGGTGTCAGGAAGAGGGGGGGGGGGGGGGGGGGGGGGGGGGGGGGGGGGGGGGGGGGGGGGGGGCCCGGCTGTCTGCCGCCATGGTGACGTTGGCGTCGGCGCCCTGCGGGGGTGGCTGCAGTTCTTGACTCGGGCAGCCCAGAAAAAGGGCATTGGAAACAGCGGTATTTCACCAAAGGAGTGATGAAGTGCGCGCGGCAGAGCAGGTCAGTCGGACGCGGCAGACCCGGCGGTGCTCGAGCGCTCCTGTGGGTGCTCAAAATCGCGATCCAGGTCGTCTTCTCCCCGACGCATCTCGACGACGAGCTGTCGAAGAGAAGCAAGCACAGAGGGTACCGTCAACTGGACTAGCTTGGCGCACTCCATCAGCTCATCACAAACGTGCTTGCACGTGCGCTCACTACACGTTACTGACGCCCCCGTGTACACCCGCCCCTCCCCGATTAACTCTTCCATTGCTAGAATCCCCATCGCGAGCTCTTTTCTCTCAGCCAACGACACGTACCGCTGTGCCGCTCTCTTCGTATCCTTCCCCTTGACTCCAAAGCTCGGGTTTGAGCTGCCGAGAAACTCTTCCGACGCCGGCGAACCCCCGCCGCCAAGCCCGGCCTCTCTATTGCGACGCCGATGGCTCCCCCGCGCGCTAGGGGAGTACTTGGGCGCCTTGCTCATGGCCTCCTCAATTGAGGTCACGACGTCAGCCCTGTGACCGTCCGAGTCGATGTTTCCCAGCGTTCCCGGGATCGGTGCCGTCGTGCCGCCCAAAGATTGGCCGTTCACGTCCGAAACGTACGCCCCTAAAGCTCGCGAGGCCCCTCGCGCGTCCCCGGCATGCTCTGCCACCGCCGCCACACTTGATGCCGTCCGGACCGCTGCGGAGGCGGCCGCCCTGCCAAATCCAGTCAGATCAATAATCCCCGACTGTGCCACGTGCACGTGGAAGCGTTCCCCGTCCGTTGGGCGCGTTGCCGCCAGCTTTTGCTTGTTGTCTCGCGCAGCCTCCTTCCGCGCACCGACGGTTGGGCGGACGCCCGGCAGCAGTGGCGTGACGCGCGCCGCCATCTCGCCCATGTCGTGGTCGGCGTACGATCACCGTGGCACGGCTCTCCCGACGACTAACTCACCAAGAATATCTGGCTGGTGGCCGGCCACGTCGCACACCTCGCACAGCGCGACGGAGGGCCCGCAAGACCGCTTCTTGCAGCCACAGGGGAAGCTTCCTGCCTTATTGACGGGCAGCGGTTGATCCTATGCCCCGTCAGGCGGCAAAGGCTGCACTTTCGGATTACTGTGGCTGTGTGCAAAACCATAAAGAAAACAAACAAAGCAAACGAACGAAATCACGATAAGCTGAAAAAAACAAGCCGAAACAACGGGTGCAAACGTTGGTCAATCGATGGCGCTCTCCCCTCTGCGGGAGCGACGGAGTAAACCGGTAGACGTTCCGGGGCCCGACAAGCATGACCTGGCAACAAGAGCGATGTACGTGATATGACCGGTACTCGAATGCACAGTGCTGATACGTACCATTACACGATGAGGGCGCAGCGGTCGACGGACCAGACGCGACCCAGGTGCCATGATACGCGTACTCCAATGGCGTGGGTGGTGACCAGCTCGTGACAAGTCTGATGATCAAAGGCACCACGGCGCGGACAGCGATACAACGCGAACCGCCTCACGGGAGCCTTGGACGACGACCCGTCTCCTCGTCGTCGTCGTGTACGATAGGAACCCACCTGGTCTTTGAATCTAAACCATTATGTGTTCGAATGGTATCGGCTCGGTTCATGGGAATTACTTGAAACCGACACATTATCTACGAAAATATAAATACGGCCGGTGTTCTTGTTCTGCTTCGGATTGGCCAAGATTGGGCGGACTGCAACTGTAACGAACTGCACAATCATTAAGCTAACTCGAGAATCAGGCAATTTGAACTCAAAACGGACGATTATCACCGATCCACTGGACCACAGTACCTAAACTCCTCTCTAAAATTGTAAGGCGCGCTTGTTTGAGCCTCGCATGGCTATGTCACGCATTTCTTTGGCGTCTACTTGTTTTTAGCGAAGGTTCTGTGCGACGTTTGGAACACGGGGCGTTTTGCTCCCGCATGTCAACAGTTGATTTGCAGAACGAGTTCGCCGTGTCTTTATAAGTTCTGGACGTTGGCTGGAACAGGATCGCTTCTCTTTCCTCGGTTGCGCCCTGGCACACGACTGGCCCCTCAGGACGGGCGCGACAAGCGTTGTGGTGGCCACGGTGGCTCCAACTTCTCTGCTCACAGCGTCTATGCGTTGCCCAGGGGCATCGCTTAGCAGGGCTGTGTCAAAAGCAGTGACGCAAGCCCTCGACAGAAAGAATGGGGGAGCCGCCGCTCTGTGAGACGCACAGCGCGGGTACAACGTCAGACAACGTCTATTGGTGCGTCTCTCAGCTATCATACGACAGCTGCTGATGAACAGCGTGTCTCTGGGTGCGGCATGTGGCATTATACAGGGCTTCTGCGCAATCTCTCCCGCCAAGTCCGCACAGCATGGCGAAAAGCACAGTGAAGATCCGCTCCGTCACGCAGGTCTTGGACCAATGGTCTGAATCGTCGAAAGCTGCTTAGCGCTTACTTCGAATGTACTTTTCCAGGATCACATCGCGTGACGTTCTGACGGAAGGAGCTACGCAGCTGCACATAGCTCTCGTGTGCTCGAAAGTGTGCTGGTGGCATGCCGAGAAGCGCGAGCCGTCAACGTGCGGCAGTTTTACATTTAGTAAAGCAAGGTACCCGTAGAAATGCTTTTCGTTCTCGCCAAAGCGCATGGCGATATAGCGACTGCAGATCAGCGCGAATTTACAGTTGCTTCCATACGTGGCGCTTTACTTAAAAAACAGTATTGTTAATGCGCATTTTCAAGCGGAGTTACGGGCCCTCATATGCCGAGCTTCTGACTGTACGTGGACTGCGACGTAGCCCAGCAAGCGTTCCGTATGTTCTCTGAGGCCGCAACGGCGTGCTAGAATCGCCGCGCCGGTCTCATGTCACTAAGGTTTATGGACATGGACACGGACATTGGACGTACAGGAGAGCTGAAGTACGAATCCCCGGAGCTCCAGGAGGTACAGGAGGGTAAGGACCTTCGGGTAATGACTCAAGCTTCCGAATTATATCTGCCTCAAACGACATGATTCCTAAAATACAGCGCGACACTGAGACCGCGCCTTGATTTCGAGGTCGAAAGGGAGTCGCATCCCGAGACCGTCCAAATGGATGAACTCCCGTTTGCCTTCCCCTTCGCGACCGGGAAGAGCAACTCGAAGTCCTCTCGGTCAAGGCAATAAATGCCAGGCTCTGACCAATACTTTCTGAGTCGTCGGATGGTCCCGGCCCGAAACCATATCTCGCATTAAACTAGGTTCAGGTCCATAAACTGACAGCAAGCGAAGGCAGATGGAATGGCTCTGTTGTGTTGGATTGTAGTGGCGCCACTTCAAAGATGAGCTCTTGGTATTGTAATGCTGATCCGCCAGTAGGGTGCTGGAGCCAGGCAGAGACGCCGACCTATTGTGCTTCTCACAAAAACTGGATCTGCAACATCCGCTTCAGCATCATGAACCGCCCCCTGAGCCAATGAAACAGTGATTTTGCAACGGAAGCTGATGCACGGAGGTCCAGTTTTTGTGAGAAGCACAATACACGGGCCCGCATCCTGAGGCCGTTTGGATGCGCAAGTCGACGTGAATCGAAATCCGCATCTAAAGGGGGGGGATGAGTAAGATGCGCATCGGGCGTTTTCGATCGTGTTTCGATCGGGATGTCCCAAATAGAGACGATCGAGCCCCACGCGGCGAGCGTGGAGTATCCATAGCTGCAGCTTCGCCGCTGCGTTGCGCGCCCAGTGACGGGAGCGCGGGCCTCTGCGGGCTCGGAACGGGCCAGGTGTGCGCATGTAGGGCGCCCTGCTGGCGACCCCAGACTAGCAGACTGTGGAGACCCCTCGCGTCTCGAACGGGACTGGATCAGTGTTTTTTAATAGTGGGAGGGGTAGCCCACCCGTGTGTTCTTTGGCCCCGAACGCGCCGTTTAGTCCTGGTTGCCCGTGGCACCCCAGTCTCCAGTCGTCCGCAGACCCGCCGTGTCGGTTCAGCGTGGGCGGCGTCTTCGAGCAAAGGGAGAGCGCGGGCAACCGCCGACCAGCATTCCTTCCGCAAGCGCCACGCCTCGCGCCCCGGTCGACTGCCCCCCTCCGCCACTCGTCACGGCCGACACCGTCTCTGGCTCGTCCCCTCAACTCGCGGTCGTGGCCTGGCGTGTGTCCTCTCTCCGGAGCGAAACAGCAGAGAAGTGGCCGCCGCCACGCGGAGTCGGCGGGGTGAGCTGCCACCATTTCTGAGCCCAGTCGCTTGCCACGCCTCCCACGGAGGACATGGCCGCGGTGTGTGCAAATCGAGGCGGGCTCGGTGGTAGCGACGGCCTCGTGCGGACCCGTATTGGCCGGCCCCGTACCGGCGGAGCGAGCATGAAAGCCTCTGTGTCCCACCATGATTGGGAGCTTCCCACGGTCGGCGACAGAACCGTGCGGCTCATCACACGGCCAAAGGTGCTACACAAAGCGCCGAGACCCAGTAAACAAACGGTCTTCAGTCACGTGACATGCCTAATATTGACAGGGACCTGCAAACAACGTCCAGATATGAGTTCGAAACAGAAAAATATCAACAACAACTGAAGGTGCGGACTGGTTCATATATAGACACAAACATCTTTCGTCGATGGAATTCACTTAACCTGGGGGGGCTCGGCGAGAAGCCGGGGCGCCGTGGAGCGGGCGGAGTCAAACCACCCTCGATTCTCACTTCGGAGATCAACTTGGGATCCCAAGGTTCCTATTGGAGATGGCTGCTCAATGCTTCCACGCCATTGGGTCCCCTTCAGCTGTCATGTATGTACGAAACTTCTCGGACTTCTGTCTTGAAAACATCACAACCATCCGCTTTTCTGCAGTGTCGATCAGTGAACGCTCGAAAGGAACCGTAGCACTCGGGAGCTGGTCCCAGCATTTGTCGTGTGATACGCCCCCGCCACACGCATTCACCCTCTTGCTGGCCGCGTCCAACTGCTTCTCTGCCCAGCTTCTCCTGTCCTTCTCGGCCTTCTCTGTAACCGAGCGATATTGCTGCCGCCCAGACTTGCTCTCCTTTCGTCGCTGGTCGTCCGGCCGCATGGCCCACTCGCTCTGCCGCTTGCGGAAGGGAGACCGCAGCCGACGTACGGTGTCGGTGTCAGCCGACGGCGCGATAGCAATTCGGTCTGCGCAGTGAAGCGGGAGGCACTTCGACTGTGACACCATTGCCGTGCTTCAAAGGCCTACTTGCCATAGATATTGATACTGTCCAGACTCCGCGAAAATCCAGCTGCATGGTGGCAGTGGGAAAAATTGTTTGAGTGAGCTCTCCACCTTCTGCGAGTGACGCATGAGCAGCCTTCCGAGATTCTTGACATTGGCGGCACAGCTCTGCTGCCATTGTGTTCGAATGAAAACTGGCTCTGTTCAGCGTCGGCAGTAGTGTGCGCTCGTCAGCGACCATGCTTTCTTACGTCTCCCATTGTCGATTTGTAGTCACCCGGTGGTCGCCGTCGGTCACCCAAACCTCCGGCGGGCCTGTCCTGGCCAAGATGGCTCCCAGGATGTCACGTAGTATCAAAGCAGAGAGGGCAAGATATGACTTGAGCGGCTGCAGCACTCTGCCAGATATGAGTAGCAGCTGACAAGAAACGCGCAAGTACGTCAAGCGACGCTGCGCCGCTGAAGTCTTCCATGTCATTCGAGGCGCAGACAGGTCGACCTGCAAGAGTTCGCGCACAGCTACTGAGAGTGGCCCGTAAAGACTTCAACAATCAGGTGGCCGATCACACCCAACAGTATGGCCACACAAGGGATAGCCGGATCGAATCGAAGAGCGGAAATGCGGAGTGGCCACCCGATGAGCATGCGTAGGCTGTGGATGGGGTGGAGATGGGGTCTGATTGAGCAATAAAAGACTGCATCCAGCCTGGAACCTTTTTGTTGGCCAGGGTGACCACGCGGGGCCCCACCGGCGGCCGCACTGACAAGGCGCCGCGCGGGACCGGACCACAGGACGGCGGCGCGCCTGTCTTGCGGAACGGTGGGGCGTCAGCCGCGCGGGACGCCAATGGCGTTTCCACAGGGGCCGCAAACTGTGCCACGGCCGGCGAGGTGCCGCAGGCAGGCACCGAGCAGGCTAACGGTGTCGATGTGGCACCCCGCAAGAGCGCTAGATTTGGCACCCAGCCCGGGGCGGCTGATGGCGCTGAGGCTGCGCATGACGCGGAGGTCAAATCGGAGAGACCGCCACCAGTGAGCCGGCGGGCGGATTGAAAGGCGGAGTGGGCCGCTGAGGGGCTGGAGAAGGGGAATTACGAGGGGGAGAGATGAGCGTAGAGCCAGAGAACCATCACACTTTGTGTGCGCGCTTTGCTCTGGGCGTGGTGCGGGCATTCCGTTCCCCCACCGAAAAAAAGGACTCAGCGACAGGATGTGGGCCCAGGTGCGCGGGGTGTGACCCTGTAGAAGCTAGGTGGCCGGCTGGCCGTGGGACGGCGTCTGATGCCTTTGTGCAGCGGCTGGCGGCAACGGAGGCGACCGAAAGTCAGGAGCGTCGAGCAGATTGTGCGTGAGAGCGCGGTGTCGAGGGGCGTCGGACGCAGAGGGATGTGCTCGGCCAAGCGCCGGGTGCAGTGGCCAACAGCAACAATGTCTTCAGACTCGGTGTGACGGGTGGCCTCATTGGTCGTGCTCAACTACATGCTATGGAGCACCGAGTGGGAGCACATCATGCGAGGAGAGGGCTGCTGGACGGCGGTCCCGCCAGACGTGACTGTGCCTGACGCCGCAGCGCCGCCCCCCCAGACTGAGGGAGTGGGGCTGACCGGGGTTCCCTCCGGAGGAACGACCGCCGGCACGGGCGTTGCGACCGACGCCACAACCGGGGCGCCGGCGATGGTGGAGCACCTGACCGACCAGGAGGATCGAGCGGAGCAGCAAGCGCTCTCGCACATCATGCTGAACATCAGGCCACATCACGATGTGACGGTGAGGATGCCGGGGACCGCTCGCGCCGCGTGGGTGGCGCTGAAGGAGAAATTATGGTCGACAGACCGCGCATGGGCGATGAGCCTATGGACCAAGATGAACTCCATCAATATGGGGCCCATGGAGACCACGGTGGTGTACCTCAACCGCAGGCGGGCGGTGATCAGGGATCTCAGCATGGTTGGAGTCATCATCGTCGAAGATCATCTGCTGACCGCTCTCCTGGCTGGCATGGATGATAAGTTTGCCCAGAAGAATGGGATCCTCACAAAAATGGACGAATTGGACCAGGACAAGGCGCTCGTAGAGTTGCAGGCGGGGGAGACTCGGATGTCGGCTGCAAAGCAGTGGCGTGCCGCGCTCGTCAAGACCGCATTGGTGGCGACGACTGAAGGCGCGACCAAGGCGTAGAAGCCATGGAAAGCATTCAACTGCAAGCGAGTCGAACGGCGCAAGTGTTTCCTCTGCAATGGAGTGGGGCACCTCCGCGCGAAGTGCCCGGGGATCGATACCAAGCACCACGCCCGCGGCGGAGGCGCCATGTTAAAAACCACCAGCACAACTGTGCACTTCATGGCACACGAAGGGCGTCTCGTGCGGGGACTGCGGAAGAAGATGGGCTGCCCACCGGAAGGATTGTGAACTCGGGTGCGTCGCACCATACGACGGGCGACCACGAGATGTTGACAGAGCTGGGGCTGCTTCAGCCCTTCAACATCACGCTGGCGGACAGTAACCGTGCATACAGCCCCTAGGACGGGCACAGTCGAAGCCGATGCGCTCGTGAGCGGCGGAACTGTGCGCGTGACCCCGGAGGACGCGCTCGTCATGCCGGGTCTGAAGGTATCCCTCGTCTTCGTACCGACGGTGACTAGTCGTGGGCTCTCAGTGATATTTGAGAGCACAAGGGTCAACATCCGCAAGGGCGGCCGCGTGGTCATGAAGGGAGTTAGCCTAGGGGACGTCTGTGTTGTCGCTGTACCAGAGGGTGGGGGTGGCGGCGACGTTCTCGTGCATGCTGCGTTAGTGGCAAGCTTTTGGCACCGCTGATTTACCCACGTTGGACCTGACACGCTCGTGCGCGTGCTGAAGGCGGTAACGGGGATGCAGGCGGCAGCTTCCCGACTGCTTCTAAAAGAGGGCGTTGGAAGAGACCTGTGCATGCGCGGGATGATGACCCGGAACTCGCGGCCGTCAAAGCTCGTCCACACCGACGTGTGTGGGCCCATGGACGTCAAGAAGTCGGATAAACACCTCTTCCAGGTGGTGGCGATCGACGACTTCAGCAGCTACAGGGCGGTCGTGCCAGTGGCCAAAAAGGGGCTTTTCAAAAACGAGCTGATAATGACGCGCAACCAGTGGGAGGCCCAGTTGGAGGTAAAGGTCAAGAACATCCGACGTAACGGGGGCGACAAGTACGCCGGGGCCAGCATCGGGGCGTGGGTGGATGGGAAGGGGATCCAGATACAGACCAGCATAAGGTACTCTTAGGAGCAAAACGGGGCTGCGAAGACGTACAACCCTGTCATGCAGGAGCGGTTGGTGCTGCCGCTGCAGCTTGTGTGGTACTGCTTTACGTAGCAGTGCCTGAAAATGCTGGGATGCACGCCGTACAGCCATCATCATTCCTGCCTGCCACTGTGCAATGGGAGGGCTGCAGCTGCCTGTCGCATGTCATGCGTGAATGAGCGCTCGGGCGACTCTTGCACGGCTGACTTGCACCTCTCATTCGCTCATGTTGCTCAGAGGAACGGCAGAGTACACGTAGTGCAAACAAGAGACAACACGACTGTATAGTAAACTCCCACCAGCGTCAAATCCGATGTTACGCTGCGCAAGCAGGGTCGTGTGGTCAGCTACAACTAGGAACCCCGTAAAGTCTTAGCGCTGGGACCAAAGGCCGGCTCTTGGGAGGCTAAGCTGCGCATAAGAAGGCCAGGGATAATGCTCTATGGCTCGTGCTTGGCGCGCGTCACAGGTGGCAAAAGGTGACCAAAGAAGTTGTGTAACGTACCTTGAGCTCGGGTGCGCCAAATCCGTATCTTCCACCGCTTGCTGCCTTGCTGCGCCGCGTCTTTGAGAAGAAGAGGAATTGTCAAAGAAGATAGCAGCCGCTTTAGTCGGGATCGTGGTGCTGTTGATGTGGAGGCTCGATGGATGAAGGGTAAAATGGGGGCTGGTGGTTTGTGCGTCGGCCTCCGGTGCGGTCCAGATGTCTACGAGCACGGTGAAGAACCTCATAGGATTCCGGGATCGCAACACACCGCCGACGACTACACAAAGATGAGCCCGACTTCCAGGTATTGACACAGTCTTCTGTAAAGAACGTCTCATTTTTCGTCTCAAAAGCGCTGAGCCCGACTGGGTGCCGCGGTCCTCGGCGCTGGACACCTGCAAAAAAAGAACGATGAAGTCGCCGAACATCAGGCTCAACAAACTTGTAAGTCTCGGAAGACGACCATTCTGAAAAAGAACCTCCGCAAGGTGTCCGGAATACCTCCAGCTGATGTTTCACGTTCAAGCCGGCAGTCGATCAACGGATAGGAGGCTTTCGTAACAGCGACAGAGGACTAGTGGCGCGCACTTCGCTGTCATTGTGGCGCCGTAGAATTGTGGTCTGCACCCGTTGCATGCGTTCACCGCCCCGACCAGCAACTGTCAAGAGCGCAGAGCTCAACGCCCGCATGGTGTATCATTCCACCGTATTCCCAGCGAAGCCACTAATAGGTTCTTGTGCCGAGAATCTGATTTCGGAGAAGAATGTATGTTCCAACTGTCGTCCACTTCCTCTTGTTTTCAGGAAGTTCAGGACGATAAGTGCATGGGTCCCTGCAGAAAGTCGCGGGGCCATTCAGATCTTATTGTGGTCATTGGAGTCGTAGAAGTGGATCGCCATTTACGAGCCGAATGTCTATGCAGCCACACGTTCTTATCGTCTCCCACCAAACCGAACTCGGTCTATGACTTGAGCCCACAAGCGGCATGAGATGGGGCACTTGAGCATGGGGATCCGCCAGGATCGGCGGTGTGAATGCGGAATCATGCTCCTTCAGATGCCTTCTGCTGCAGCATGGGTGAACGATTTCACGTTCGGCGGACGTGCACGATGTGCATGCCGGTTGAGTTGGTGAAGTGGCCTACGTGGAGCTGCCCGGTCTTCGCTATGGATGAAGAGGTCGCGCGGATACCTTGCGTTCTCGTGTCAGGGCCAGGACTCAATATTGAGGAAGACATTCAGCAGACGCTTGGTCCTGTCGGAAAATGGGCCTCTGAAGTCAGATGGCTCGCCAGGTGTCGCATAAATTTGTCACAGGTGACGCATGGAAATGATGGGTCTGTTGATTGTTCTGAACGAGACGCTGACCCCTGTATATCTGCCGTCGCTGCAGACTTTCTGCTCAATTTCCACCTCAGGAGAGCTCTTCGGACCAGACCCAGCTGCCTATTTGTCACGAACGTACTCGATGATCGCCAGGTTTGTCCAGTCTGTCACTGATCCCGTGGACGCCGGTCGGCTCCCTGTCTCTTGGGGCGGATGGTGACTAAGTGCTTTCCGTGGCGTGCACGACCGAGGGACGAGCCCCGGCACGGCCCGAGGCTGACGCATACCCTCTCGCGCGGGGCCAAGTTTTAGTTGGCGTCGGACAGCGGCGGCGCCGCCGCGAAGGCCTTGCACGGGAGGCGGACGGGGGCCGCGATGATGGGACGCCGCCGCATGGGTTGCGAGGAACGAGCTTGAGTGTTCCTCTCGTGCGAGCGCCGTCGTCGCTGCCATCAGCTGGCGGAAACGAAAGGGGCAGGGGATGGCGCGAGGCGACCACCGGGTGGGTCCGCGCGGGGGCGCTCGAGCAACGTCACCGTCAGCTTTCGCTGGAACCCCCACCGGCGGGGGTTTCCGGGCCCGCCGGCTCCCACCGAATTGGCCGTCCGGTTGG
>ENA-ORXT01002451-ORXT01002451.1-marine-metagenome-genome-assembly--contig:-NODE-2451-length-22300-cov-5.740764_pt1 | contig 22300 bp, 18 predicted proteins | sample MGYA00237868_ERZ511482 | MGnify/ENA metagenome assembly ERZ511482
CGAACGGAAGCGTGCTGCAATCTGGCTTCGCTCGGCTTTCATGCCGGCGTGAATGCGGGCCTCGATGTTGTCGATATAGTTGATGCGCTTGAAGCGGACGTCGAGGAGTTCGAGCCCGAGTTCCTCGAGCTTGGGGCGTGCCTGATCGATGATGATCTTCCTCAGGTGATCCCGGCCGTAGCTGATTTTGCCAAGGTTGCTTGCCACGGACACCTGATCCTCGTCGTCATCCGCAACCGTGGCGACCCGTTCGGGATCCGTCCGGACCACTTCGGTGAGCCGATGGCTGGCAATCGTGTTCTGCGTCGCGGAACGGAGAATATCGTCGATGCGCGACATGGCGCGGCGTTCTTCCCGGAAGTTCTCGAGGAAGGCACGGGCGTTCTTGATGCGCCAGCGGGCGAAGGTGTCGACGATGATCAGCGTCTTCTCCTTGGTCGGCATGGAGACTTCGGGGCCGTCCCAGTCGAGAATCCGGTTCTCGAATCGGTTGGGGGTGTGAACGAAGGGCAGCTTCCAGTAGAGTCCGGGCTCAGTCTTGGGTTCGCCGATGGGCTCCCCGAACTTGGTCAGAACCACCTGCTGGGAGGGATAGACGATATAGGTGAACCCCTTCCAGACGGCGAACAGCACCAGCAGGACGAGGACAATCAGAAAGGGTAGGACGTGTAGCTTTTTCATCGGGCACCTCCTTGGCCGCCGAGGCGTCCGTTGAGATCAAGAAGAGGGAGAACGCTGCCGGACTGGTCGTCGAGGATGACCTTCTTGCCGAGCTTCGGCATGACTTCGGCCATCGTCTCCAGGTAGATCCTTCGTTTGGTCACGGCCGGAGCCTTGAGATACGCCTCATAAAGGGCGTTGAAGGCGGCGACGTCACCGTGTGCCTCGTTGACCCGCTGGGCGAGGTAGCCTTCGGCGGTGCTGACCTTTCCGAGGGCGAGGCCGCGTGCTTCGGGTACCACCTTGTCCTTGGCGGCGAGGGCGAGGTTGATGCTCTCCTTCTTTTCCTGCTTGGCTCGCTCGACGTCGTTGAAGGAGTCCTCCACTTCCTTGGGGGGGCGGACGTCAGTGATCTGAATGAGGCTGACGTTGATGCCCATGTCGTAGTCCACCAGGATGTTCCGGAGCTTCTCAAGCACCTCGGCCTCAATCGCGGTTCGGCCGCTGGTGATGACCTCGTCGACGGTGCGATCACCGACAATCTGGCGCATGCAGGACTCGGAAAGATCTCTCAGGGTCTCTTCGGGATTACGGACGTTGAAAAGGTACTTCACGGGGTCGTCGATTCGGTACTGGGCAGTCCACTCGACTTCGGCGGCGTTCAAATCACCGGTCACCATGTTCTTCTGCTTGTGCCACTCCCGGGAGTCGAGCGACTGGTATCGATTGGTGGCGCTCGACGTGCCGAACCCGTACTCCTGCTTCATCTGGCGCTTCACCGGAACCCGCACGACGTCGTGTATGAGAGGCACCTTGAAATGGAGCCCCGGAGGGACGGTGCGGCTATACTGTCCCAGGCGGAGGAGTACGCCCTCCTCCTCTGCCTCAATCTGATAGACCGAGCCCTTGATCAAGAGGGCCGCTAGAAAGAGCAGAAGAATGAGCGGAAGCACCGCCAGAGGCACGGTATTCCCAGATTTTCCGAGTCGCATGCGCGGACCCTAAGCCAGTTGTGGCGGGTTCCTACTACAAAGCGGCTGTAATTTTTCTACCCTCGGTTGCTGGGGCGTGGATCGGGCTGAGATCACAAAGAGCGCCCTCCAGTTTGGGGAAGAGAAACTCAAACCCGGCATCAAGAAGCCGCTGGGGAACGACCCTTCGGCTCTTCAGCACGAGCTCCGTCTCCGTGCGGAGCAGGAAGGTGCCCAGCTCGAGCATCCAGCGTGTCGCGGGAAGGCCGAAGGAGACGCCGGCTGCCGAGCGGAAGGCTTCCATGGCCTCCGCGTTGGGCACGGGGTGGGGCGCGCACAGATTCACCGCTCCTTTCATCGAGGGACTGCGCAGGATCCATTCAACCGCCCGTGTAAAGTCCCGTCCGTGGATCCAGCTCATGTACTGGGTGCCGGGGCCCATCTTTCCCCCGAGGCGAAGACGGACGATCCTTTTGAGCCAGCGGAAGACCGAGTCGGGGTCTTCGTCGAGCACCATGGCTGCGCGGAGAGCGACTCGACGGGTTCCGGGCAGGTCTTTTTCGGCAAGTGCATCCTCCCAAGCCCGGCAGATCCCCACCGAGAACCCGGTTCCGATCTCACCGGTGATCTCGTCCATCGGCTGGTCGATCGAGTGTCGGTAGATCGTGGCCGAGGCGCCGTTCAGCCAAGCGGGCGGAGGCTTTTCGCACTGTCCGATTGCCTCGCCGAGGATGCGCGTCGAAAGCGTGCGCGAGTCGAGAATCTCGCGGCGGTTGCGAGCGTGGTAGCGACAGTTCACGGTTCGTCCAGCGAGATTGATGAGGGCTTCGGCTCCCTCGAGTTCTCGGGCCCAGGGGCCGAGCGTCCTGCCGTCCCACGGCAGGACTCGGACGTTTTCAGGCTGAGGGACAATGCGCTCGGGATCGCGGGTGAGAATCACCCAGTCGCGAGTGACGGGGCCGAGGTCGCGAAGCAGGAGGCGTCCGAGAAAGCCGGCTCCGCCGGCAACGATGATGCGGTCGTAGATGGGTACCATGTTACCGAGGGAGCAAGCAGGTCCAAAAGGCATGCGCGGCCTCCGAGTGGCTGCGCACGTAGCGGGCGCGCCATTCCTTGAGAAGGCCTCGGCCGGTCAGAAAGGTGGTGGCGACGAACCAGAGGCCCACCAAGGCAAAGGGAGTCGGCGATTCCAGGCCGACCACGGTCCAATAGGCCAACCCACAGACTTCAAAGGCGAGGGCGGCGATCCAGAATCCGACCGGTCCGAAAGTGACGGGTTTGCCATTCCAGATTCGGTAGTACCCATGCAGAAGAAGGAAACCCCAGATCAGGACCATGAGGGGAACGAGCCCCACCAACGACTCGAGCCTCGGCTCGCCCTGGAGAGCCAATCCAATCATTCGAATCAGATTGAGCAGCGCAAACCACACCAGCAATAGACTCGGCAACAGTGCCACCACCGCTGCGAAGCTCGCCAGAAGCGCCATCACGCGCCCCTCCCGTTCGCTCGCGTACTCGACGGTGGGCATGGACCCGAGACCTCTCCGTGCGAGTCGGTCTTCGAGTGGTTCCATGCGTGTGATGATGGTGGGCATTGGCTGATTCCTCTGTATTTTCAATACTTACTGAAACTTTGGATAATAGCAAGGCATTTTCGTCATTGGATTTTTCGGGCCATTGCTGGTTTGTTGTTCCCCATGGATTACCGTGCCGCCTTTCGTCATTCACGAGCCTCCGGGTTGCTCGGTCTGCTGGCGGCGGTTGCGATCATGGCGGCGCTCGCGGTCCTTCTTCTGAGGGCCATGGGCTCGGGCCATCGGGAGGCGATCCTCCTCGACGATCCCGCCGCCGCCAGCGATCCCCTCCCCGCCCATGACGGCTCGCTACAGTCCCAGTTGCCGAACGGCATCGAGCGCAGGACCCGCGCCCTCGAAACGCGAAACGCCGAGCGCACCGCGGCCCTCGAAAAACTGCTCGTCGAGTAATCTCTCGGCGAGTCCCACCCGTATCTTTTCCTGATGATTCGCCGATCTTTCCTCACTCAATGCGCCGGCATCTCAGCCGGCTTCCTCGGACTCCAGCGTGTCCTCGCCAAGCAGCCCGGCCCCTTCGCACGGCTCGGTCCACTCACGCCATCCCCGGACGTTCCTCTCGATCTTCCGCGGGGCTTTCGCGCCAGCCTCGTGACTTTGAGCGGCTCCGAAATGGACGACGGACTCATTCGACCCGGCAAGCCGGACGGCATGGCCGCCTTTGCGGGAGACAAACCCGGCGAAGTGGTCCTCGTCTGCAATCACGAACTCGCCACCACCCAACACGCGCACAGTCCCTTCGGTCCCAAGAACGAGCGACTCGCCAAGTATGGACCCGAGCGTCTCGCCAAGCTCCTTCCGGACGGCAACCCCTACCTCGGCGGAACGACCACAATGAGCTACGACGTCAAGGCACGCCGGATGACCTCGCAGTACCTCAGCTTTGGCGGCGCCGAGCGCCTCTGCGCCGGAGGTCCGACTCCGTGGGGAAGCTGGATCACCTGCGAGGAACCCGAGCTTCTCGATGGGCCCGCCGCCTACTACCAGGATGTCGGCTGGTGCTACGAGGTGCCCGCGAGTTCGAAGATGATCGACCCGCCGAATCTCGAACCGATCCGCGGCATGGGACGTTTCCGCCACGAAGCGGTCGCCATCGATCCGCGCACGGGGATCGTCTACCTCACCGAGGACCGCGGTGACGGACTGTTCTATCGCTTCCGTCCCACCCGGCCCGGCAAGCTTCACGAAGGCGGCGTCCTCGAGGCACTTGCTCTGGTCGACCGCAAGCAGGCCGACACCCGAAACTGGGACCCCTCGCAGGCACCGACGATTCCGGTCCGCAAGGAGATGGCAGTGCGCTGGGTGCCTCTGGAAGACATCGAGGCGCCTCGTGATGATCTTCGTCATCGCGGCTTCAGCGAACAGGGCGCGGCGGTGTTCGCCCGCGGAGAGGGCATCTGGTTCGGCGAGGGCGAGTTGTTCTTCGCCTGCACCAACGGCGGGGCCAAGCAGCGCGGCCAGATCTTCCGCTACCGTCCTTCTGCCGATGAAGGCACGGCGGCCGAAGCCAAGCGGCCCGGCCGCCTCGATCTCTTCATCGAGCCCAACGACAGCAATCTGCTCGAGGCTGCGGACAACCTCACCGTGGCGCCCTGGGGAGACCTCGTCGTCTGTGAAGACGGCCCGGGCGATCAGTTCCTGCGCGGCGTTACCCCCGAAGGCGAGCTCTACACGATCGCCCGGAACAATGTCGACAACGGCGAACTCGCGGGCGCCTGCTTCGCTCCCAACGCGCCTGTGCTTTTCGTCAATCTGCAACAGACCGGCCACACCCTCGCCATCGAGGGGCCCTGGCCCGACGCCTAGCTCGACCGCCATGATTCGCCTCGCGCTCATCCTCGCCCTTCTCGCCTCCCATGCGTTTGCGAAAGACATGGTGCCGACTCCGCCGGACGACCTCCCGGTGGGAGAGCTGGAACCGTTTCTGGCGAAGCACTTTCTCGAAACCGGCAACGACGACGCCTCGCTCGCCGAGCTTCAGGACAACGCGGAGTTTCGCGCGTTGGTCGAGAAACACGGACTGCGGCTCTTCGGCGGCCCCACCCCCGGCCGCCTGCGCAGCGACGGCGCCACGATCTGGATCCGCACGGCTTTCCCCTTCGACGTCGAGATCCAGGTCTTCGACCAGGACGGCGGGGCCCTTGCCAAAAGCGACTCGGTCAAGACCGGCCCGCAGGGCGACTTCACCGCGGAACTGAAGGTGAGCGGTCTCGCGCCCGACACCGGCTATTCCTACAACGTCACCCTCAACGGTGAGCCGCAGTTCGAGGCCGATGCACTGCCGATCCTGCGGACCGCTCCCGCGCCCGGCTCGAGGAGCAGATTCTCCGTCGCCTTCGGCGGCGGGGCCCGCTACGTCGCCCACCGGGAGTTCATCTGGGACACCGTCGCCAAGTCGAAGCCGCTCGCCTTCCTCTGGCTCGGCGACAACCTCTACATCGACGACCCAGAAAGCCGGAGCCGGCAGCGACTCTACTACTACCGGCGTCAGCTCCGGCCGGAGTACCGCCGCATGGGTGCGGCCGGAGTGGCGGCCTACTCGATCTGGGACGACCACGATTTTGCCACCAACGACGACGAAGGCGGTCCGCTCGTGGAAACGCCGGCGTGGCGTCGCCCGGTCTGGAACGTCTACCGCGAGAACTGGGTGAATCCCGGCTATGGGGGCGGCGAGGCGCTCCCGGGCTGCTGGTACGACTTCTCGCTCGGCGACGTCGACTTCTTCATGACCGACGGGCGCTCCTACCGAACCTTCAAGGGGGTCGAGAAAGAGGACCGCACGATGCTTGGGCCGGAACAGAAAGCCTGGCTCCTCGAGGCTCTCGGAAAGTCCGACGCGACTTTCAAGGTGATCGCCTCCGGCACGCTGTGGACCAGTCATGCGGACAAGCATGGCAAGGACTCCTGGTGGGGCTGCCCGCACGAGCGGGACGAAATCTTCAATTACGTCGCGGAGAAGCAGATCGGCGGCGTGGTACTGCTCTCCGCCGATCGTCACCGCACCGACATCTACGAGATGAAGTGGAAAGGCGACTACCCGCTGTACGAGTTCGAGACCTCGAAGCTGACCAACGACCACACCCACCCGACTCGGAAGGAGGCGCTGTTCTCCTATAACGAAGGCAACTTTTTCGGCAAACTCGACTTCGATTTCACGCTCGAGGATCCTCAATTCACATTCTCCTGCATCGCCAATGACGGGACGCTGATCCATGACATGAAACTCTCGCGGAGTCAGTTGGAGCCGACTCAGCGATGAGCGCGATCCGCCTTCAGGAGCCGGGCCGCTTCGAGGCGGTCGCTGCTCCGGCCCTCGCTGAAATGGAGGAGGGCGATGCACGAGTCCGCATCCATCGGATCGGCATCTGTGGAACCGACATTCACGCCTACCACGGGCGGCAGCCCTTCTTCGAGTATCCGAGAATTCTCGGCCACGAGCTTGGCGTCGAGATCCTTGAGCTCAGCGGCTCGGGCACCGGCCGCCAAGTGGGTGATCTCTGCTCGGTGGAACCCTACCTCAACGATCCGGCGAGCCCCGCCTCGCTGGCAGGCAAGCCGAACTGCTGCGAGCAGCTCTCGGTGCTCGGCGTTCATGTCGATGGAGGCATGCGGGACGAACTGGTCATCCCTGCCTCCAAGCTCCACGCATCCTCTCAACTTGACCTCGACCAGCTCGCGCTCGTCGAGACCCTGTGCATCGGCGCCCATGGAGTCGAGCGCGCGCAGGTGACCAATCAAGACCAGGTCGTGGTTGTCGGTGCGGGTCCCATTGGGCTGGGTGCGATCCAGTTTGCCAAGGCCACCGGCGCACGAGTGACCGTGGTCGACCGGTCCGAGGCACGCCTCCGATTCTGCCGAGAGGTCGCCGGGGTGGATGCGACTCTTGCCCCGCAGGAAGGCGAACCCGTCGACACCGCCCTCCGGGATCTGGCAGGTGGCTCCCTGCCCAGCGTCGTGATCGACGCGACCGGCCACGCCGGTTCGATGGAGAATGCGTTCTCGCTTGCCGCCCACGGAGGACGCATCGTGTTTCTCGGTCTCGTCCAATCCGCCCTGTCGTTTGATGACCCGGAGTTTCACCGCCGCGAACTGACGCTGATGGCGAGCCGCAACGCGACCCCCGAAACCTTTGGCCACGTCATCGGCGAGGTCGAGGCAGGCCGCGTCGCCACGGCGCCATGGATCACCGGCCGTATCGCTCTCGAGGAGGTGCCGACTCGCTTCGAGGAAGTCACCTCCGCCGAAGCGGGTGCGCTGAAGGCGGTCATCGAGATCGACTAGGCCCCCCCGTCGCGATCGCCTACCTCGGGGTATTTGATGGTTCGGGCAACCTCTAGACTTTGGAGGCGTCAAAAGAGGTGGCCGCGCTCGTGAGAGCGTGGAGGCGCTGCCTTAGAAAGCTCAGATCACAGACAACGCCTCCACCTTCTGACGAGACTGTTGCAGAAGTCCGAACGCCATGGGCCATTCGAAACAAAGGGCGCGGCCTCCAGGTCACGGAGTCCAAATTCTTACGAATTCGGCTACAAAAGAGACGATGATTTTAGAAGAATCCGATTTGGGGAATCTCCGAGATGTTCTGCAAGAGTCTTTGACGAAGGCGGCTACCCAGACCGACAGACCAGACTCTTAGCGGCAATGGCGCTTGGTTAAGGGCAACCTCGTTCGTTGCGGGGAGTTCCACCCACCGAGAGGAGCATTTCAAGAGACCCCGGAGACCGTGGCTGCCTTAAGGTGGAGCGTGACGTCCCGGCGCGCTGGCGTTGCCAGGGGACGATGGGCGGGCTTCGCCCGCAACTCGCCGGGACGTCGAGTTCCACCCTCAGAGCAGAACGCTCGAGCCCGACGAGCAATTCGAGACGAAACCATCGTTACCCCTTGCTAACCAAACGCCATTACTCTTAGGGGGCAACTTCGTCCCGGACAGCTGCCGCTCGCGAGAGGCGGTGGCTGGAGGCTACCCTCCACTCATACGAGCCTTCTGCCGCTACCCAGCAGGGCGCCGACCTCCCCTCAAACGTCTGATATTGTTCAAATCATCTGCCTTTCCGCAGCCGAATTCGAGAGAATGGGAGGCGAAACTTGGGGAAGGCTACGAAGAGCCTAAACCCCGCCTACTCCCAGATGCTCTTTACCTCGCCCAATGCAAACGCCACACCCAGCCGGCAAAGATTCGCGTTCCCGTTCATGGGGCCACTCTATCGACTCCGAGATCAAGCATCAAGAGGACCGACGGTGATTTCTGGGAGTGGACTGCCTAGGCTGATCGCCCAAACGAAAAGGGCGCTCCCGAGGGAGCGCCCTTTATGATTCGTTCGAGATTTCGCGATTAGACCTAGTCTTCGACGGGAAGAGCCTCTCCACCGCTATTGGTGTCACTGACAGGAATGGTCGGTGCGACACCGACCTCAAAGATCTGCCCACCTTCCTGTGTGCCATCGAGAGTGATGGTTTCAAGGACTTCAGGACGGATCAGGCCGCCTTCATGAGTACCTTCAAAGAAAGGACTCTCAAAGATGTATCCGTCGGGCAGTTCGGTGGCGGGGCCGACATTGAAGTATAGATGACCGATTCCAGGCACCGTGGTGGCTGAGACGGCGATGCGGCTCACGATTTGTACGCGTGGCGCAATGGCAGGCTCCTGCGGGACAGGTACGTTGATGAAGTTGTTCACCACAACCACGCGCTCTTCCACGATATTGTGGATCGTGGTGACCTCACGAATCACCTCGCGCTCAATGATGCGAACGGTCTCTTCAGCGCTGCCGCGTCCGACACCCTGACCACCGCGGGAAAGTCCGCCGGAACCGCGACGAAGGAAACTTGCTCCCGAGTATCCGGCCAATGGTCCTGCGTAAGCAAGCATCCGGTGGCTGGTCTCCTCGTCGTAGACAGACTCTTTCGGGTTTTTACCTCCACCAGCGTAGCTCTTGGCATTCCACTCATCCGCGAGGACGACGTGGCTGTCGTTGAAATTCTGGCTGAAGGCAGCGAGTTCGTTGACTTCGAAGTTGTCGGTGGCGTTTTCGCTCCGGGCAAACTGGAAGATGAGATATCGAGCGGTATCCGTGGGTACGGACAGCGCGATGCGGCCTTCTTTCTCAATGTCCGTTCCGACATTCTGAGGGCGGTATGCGTCGAGCGTCGCCTCATCGAAGGAGGTGCGGCCGACCCAGTCTTCCGCTTCGGGAAGCTCGTTCATGGCGAAGATTGCCATGCGAACGTCGGACTTGGAATAGAGGGCTGAAACGCGATCAACGGATTCAGCGCCTCCGAGATCGACGATCACCGTGGGATAAGGATCCGTGGAGTCGAAGCGGTAGGTGGTGGAGCTGTCGGCGTCGATGAGAGCCGTGGGGTCACCGGATCCAGAGCTGACATAGGCAACCCGAGCGCCGGTGTAGGCGGCCAGCAGGTTGATGTCGACCAGGTCCTGGTTGCTGGTAGCGCGAGCGTCGGTGGTAACCTGCTGAACTGCGCTGAGTGCATCCGCGTCGATGTTTTGCAGAGCGTACTCGTCGATGTTGGACTCGCCAAAGAGTCCGAAGCTGTAAAGGCGACCTGCCTCGGCCATCTCGAAGGTGACCTTGACGAACTTGGCGTCGATGCCGCCGATCTGGAGACTGACAACGCGACGGTCGGCGTCGAAGACGACGAAACCGGTGTCGTGCCAGTTGTCCTCGGCTGCAGCCGACTGGGTCAGCGCGGTGGAAACAGTCACTTTACCCACTCCGCCTTCATTGATGAAGTTGAGCGTATTGAGGATCTCGATCTGCTTGAGAGAAAGCACGAAGCTGGTTGCGCCCTGAACCATCGGAGTTCCGAGGGTCGGGTCTTCCGTCAGGAGAGCGTCGACCGAGGCGTTGCGGTCGACGTTGTTGCTCCCAAGAAGGAGGTCGGTTCCGTTGGAAGTGGAATCCAGGGAATTGGAACCAAGGATATCGGCTTCGAGGTGATGACGCGCCAGGTTTTTCGGATGAATCCGGAAATCCTGTTCGGAGAGCCTTTTCCAGGCGGCCGAACAGGGACTAGCAATCATGAGCCCAAGGGCCGCGGCGGTGAGGGTTTGGTAGGTTTTCATGGAGATGAAGTTAAGACGGGGTGGCACTGCTGGGAGCCTAGAGAGGCCGCAGCCCCGTGTAAACCCAAAAATGATGAATTTCTGCAGCCATCTGCGCAGGCCCGTTTTTCTTCCGTTACCGGGTGACGGGGGAGTGGTCGCGGCGTTTCCCTCCCAGCATGGCTCCCGCCATGCCGGAGAAAAGAATCAGGGCTCTTCTTGCCTTTGACAGGCGGTATCGGCGACGAAACACCTGGAACCCGTCGGAACGCATTCTTGCGAGCAGGCTCAGATAGGTTTTCGCCATGACCTCAGGGCAGTACATCGAGGCGCGGTCAGCGCGGTCGAGGTGCGCCAGGGCCGCTTTCCGATGGGCGAGGGCCCGCTTGGAATAGTCCTCCATGAGGCGAATGAAAGATTCGTTGTGGACCTGGCCCTGAAGATCGGCTTCGGAATACCCGTGACGATCAAGATCCTCCCGAGGGAGATAGATCCGTCCCTCGTTGCGGAGGTCCTCCCCGATGTCGCGCATGATGTTGATCAGCTGAAGGCTGTGTCCGAGTTCGATCGCGTAGTTGCGGCAGGAGGGATTTTCGTAGCCCATGATCTCGATGCTCACGAGTCCGACGACCGATGCGACGAGGTAGCAGTATTCCTGAAGATCGGCGAAAGTTTCGAAACGCACGCCTTCGATATCCCGGCTCACGCCTTCGATGATCTGCCGGGGCAGACTGGGATCAATGCCGTAGTCACGGAGAATGGTTCTCATCGCGAGCAGGGTATCGGCTTCTCCGGGCCCAAAGCCGGGTGGAACCTCGTTTGCCTCGACGGTCAGACTTTCCGACCAAAGTTCGAGCTCCCGTCGCTTGAACTCAGGACTCGGCCCGGGCTCGTCGGCGATATCATCGACGATGCGGCAGAATGAGTAGAAGGAGATCATGTCGCGTCGCCGCCGAGGCGGCAGGCAGGCCAGCGCGAATGCCAGGTTGGACCGGCTCTTTTTGGTGATCTCTTCGGCGCTGCTCATGAGAGGGTGGCGGCGGGGCTGTCGTGACCCACCGCGCGGAACTCTCTCCCCTGCATGAGGACGAACCACGTCGCAAGCAGCCAGAATTTCAAGGCCGCCTCGAAAAGACAGAACGTCGCGAGGGCGGGAATGCGGATCGGCAGGGAGAGTCCCGAGACGAGCAGCTCGAGCGGAGGTAGCGGAAGAAGCAGGACCAGGGCTAGAACGAGGTACCAGACAAACCAATCCAGCGACTTGAACTGGGAGTGAAGCGCAGTGGATGCCGCTCGGAGCAACGCCGGTCTCGGCTCGAGGAAGGTCAGCAGGTAGACCAGGGGAGCAAAGAGAATTGCCTCCAGCCATGCCACGGCCCTCCACCAGGGAAGCAGGTGGGCTGTCCCAGTCCAGGCGGGCAGGTTTTCAAGGACCACCAGCAGGAGGGCGAGCGGGAGAAGAAAGGCGATCCGGCGAGTGGCAAGAATCAATGGATCGAGCGTGCGCGCGAGAGGGTCCCTCTCCAGGACGCGAGCCAGAGAGAGAAAGGCCCAGGAGAGCAGAAGGAGGGCGGCGAGAAATTCAAAGCCACGACCCGCCAACTGCAGAAGATGACCGGGGAGACCGAGAAACCGCTCCCCCAGACCAAGAAGTGGCAGGGCTCGGGTCAGAAGAAAGGCGAGCCCCAGGACGGGTATGATTACGAGGACAGCTCTTCGTCCAAGGGTTTCAGCGCCGCCCCAGGCGGCGAGCGGGAGTCGTCGCCAGCCAAGCATTCCCAGAATCAGCAGAAGACAGGCGGCCGGGGCCGCGGACCACGGCACGATGAAAAGTTCAACGGCACTGGGAATCGCATCGAGCAGAGTTCGTCCCCAGAATTCGGGTTGCTCGGGGGCGGGCGCAAAGGGCTCGGAGAGGAAAGGCGCAGATCCGCCTTCCCTGAGCAGTGCTTCCACTCGGCCGGCGAACAGAATTGCCGAAACAGACGTCCACAGCCACGGCTCTGCTCGGAGCGTGGCTGCGGCAAGGCGAAGTGCCGCTCGGTGGGGGTGGGTCCAGAGGAAGCAGGCGACCGAAAAAAGGGCCGCGCCGATCCAGAGGCCCATGGAAAGACCGTTCATGAAGAGATGGGAGACCGGAGCGTGTCGCGTCCGGAGGCTTCGATCAAGCGCTTGTGCGAACCCAGCTTTCGGGTAATCGGAAAGGCCAGCAGCGCGGTACTCGTCTGGTGGTCTGTTTCGATTGTATCGTCTGACAGTGCCGAAGAAAGGAGGGGGGACCGGCGTCTCGCCGGTCTGCGAAGGCTCTGTTGACCGGCGGGACGCCGGTCCCCCCCTTCCTGAAAATCTTCGCTCAAGCCAGCTTGAATCGAGCCCCAGTTCAGCGGAAACAGACCGTGCCATCGATCTAGTGATACGGCGGTCCGTCGCTTCGCTCCTCCCCGGACGAGGAGGGACCCTCGTCCCTACCCCAAGGCAAGTCGTTTTGCGTTTCGACTTTTCCAATCAAACAGACCGCTAGGAACCACAGCAGCTCCGGCCGAGCTTCTCCAGCCTCCAGTAATTATAGGGCAAGGGGACGAGGAAGCCGGCAAGAAGCATGGGAACTACCGTCTTCGCCGTCATCATCGGCTGTCCGACGATGAGATAGTCGGTGACGTTCATGGCCAGTTCCATGGCCACCATGCTGATCAGGCTCATGCCGATGGCAGTGCGGAAGGCGCGACCGAAACCGAGTTCCCGGGTCAGGATGAGCGTCTCCAGAAGGATGCTGGTGACGAGGCCTGCCAAGATGGCAAGCCCCCAGACGAGCCAGCGGTTATCAAGGGCGAAGTCGGGCCGGAAATGCTGAAACCAGAGAATCGTCCCGAAATCACCGATGCTGCAGCCGATCAGACACCAGAGGGTGTTGTAGCAGGATTTCCCCCAGTTCGCGGCGTTGGCCCAGTTCATCCCCGTCTACCCCGTCTTCCCCTCACCGTCGCGAACTGCTACCGGACTACCACGGTGGCGCCGGGTCGGACCAGGTTCTGGAGCCGGATGGCATCCCAGTTCGCAAGGCGGATGCAGCCGGCGCTTTCGGATCGGCCGATGGTTTCCGGGCTGCTGGTGCCATGGAGTCCGATGCCCGACTTCGTCAGGCCGGCCCAGAAGATGCCGACCGGGCTGTTGGGGCCGGGTGGAATCATCCACGCCTCGTCACTGCGCTCGCCTTCCTGGAGCATCTTCTTGTCGTAGCGAAACTCCGGAGTGGTGATCATGATCTTCACTTTCCAGGTTCCGTAGGGAATGAACTGCTTCTGGCCGGGAGTAATCGGGAAGGCGGCAAAGACCGCGCTGTCGGGCGCCCCGACGTGAAAGCTCGCCATGCGGGTCTTGGTATCAACCACGACCGAGCGCGCGCTCAGGGTCGGCTCGCTCTTGTACTGCCGGTCGCTGGGAACTCTCTCGATTTCAAAGGGGATGACATTAGGCGCGACGATCATGTCTCCCGGCTTGAGCCGTTTCACGTTAAGGCGCGGGTTGAGCCTCGCGATGGTCTTTTCCGTGGTGTGGAAGCGCTCCGCGACGAACTCGGCGAGGCTCCGGTAGCTCATGTACTTATATTCGACCTGCTCTTCCGGCTTGTAGGGCAGCTTGGAGTTTACGTATTTGAGGTCGCCCTGCTTGATCTGGTAGGCCTGATAGAGTGTCTGCAATTCCGCCGTCGACTGGCTGAGAACGGGATACCAGTTGCCGGCCGCATGACCGTGGGCGGCATTGTAGAAATCGACAGCCCGTCGCGTGAAAGTACCGATGGCTCCATCCAGCTTGCCTGGGCCGAAGCCCTTGCGATCGAGGAAGATCTGAATGCGGAGATGCGTTTCAAAGTCGGCGGCAGGTTCCGCCACGAAGGCCGGCGCCTTCGGGGTCACCGGCTGTTTCTTGAAGAAAGGAAAGATGGCACTCGCAGGCTGAGGTGCCCCAAGCCACAGGAAAGCGAGAAGCAGGAAGAGGGTTTTGGTGGTGTTCATGTTCGCGCCCATTGATTGGAGGATGTCCTTTTGAACATCGATTCTATGTCGATGGAGTCAAGCCATCGGATTGGATTCTACTGCCGCTCGTAGACGCCGTCGTCGCGCTTTTCGAGAATCGTGAACCCGGCTTTCTTGGCGTCGGTGACCGAGAGCGGCTTGAGAATCCTGGGGGTGTTGACGCTGCTAATGACCTTGCAGACGGGCGACTTGCAGAGGGGGCAGACCTCGAGAGGCGGCCTGGTGATGGGGCGGTTCAGCTCAAATCCCGCCGCACAGATGCGGCACGACTTCTCCTCGTCCTCGGCGATGTACTCGTAAATGGGCATGGCGGGTCAGCAACGGGACGATAGAGCCCGATGAGGAAATGCCAAGGATTCGAAGTGCGGAGAAAATTGGGGCATCGAGTTTAGCGACCCGGTTGGCATCTACTGCCGTTGGCCCAAAAGGCGCTCGACGCGTTCCTAGCAGGAATCGCGCTTGGTTAGCGGGGGCTATCGAGGATTCTGGGCGGGATTTCTTCCTCTGGGATTGAACCGGATCGACCCTACCTTCCCGCTTGAAGCGATCGCAAAACAGCTTGCCTTGAGGTAGGGACGAGGGTCCCTCCTCGTCCGGGGAGGAGCGAAGCGACGGACCGCCGAGGCCCAAGGCTGCCCCGTAGCAAGTAGGTCGATGCTGTCGGGGACGGATGAGGGCGTCGGTGGTCGCCTTGGGCTCCCTGCGGAGGCGCAGGGACGCACCGCCCTACCTTTCGCCAACCCCATACCCGAATCGCCCGGGGGTTCATAACCAAGCGCCATTGGCGCTAGGCACCTACCTTCGCAAGAGTCGCCGTGGCACGCTCGAGGCGGGTGCGGATCTCTTTCCGCGACATCGCCTTGCCTTCTTCGCGCTCGCCGTCGCGGCGAGCCTTGATCGCGTTGGCCTTTGCCTTCGCTTCCCCGTACTTTGCCACCGAAAATTTGCGGGTGTGACGCTTGCCCTCTGCCGTCCAGGTAGCAATCCAAGCGGGACTGGAGGGTGTCCCCCCGCGACCGGAGAGATGGCCGCGATAGACCCCGGGGACGTTCTCCCCGTCCATCCGGCGGAGGCTGGTCTGCGGAGGGATCGGTTCGAGGATCGACTTTAGGTCGCTCAGCAGGACCTGGGCCTCGTCGAGTGCCTTGCGGGCCCCGCCGTAGCGGCGGTCCGAAAAGTACTTCACGAAGCTCTTGCCCGCTCGGGTGTAGGCAAGCCGCCAGCCGCGAAACGCGGAGTTCGCATAGGTGAACCTGGTGATGTGCTGTCTGGATTTCACGAGATTAATTATCAGGACATCCTAAACATCTGGCAAGACCTTTTTACGCAAATTCTTTGTTTCCTGTATCCGCTGTCGACTCCCTTCGTTTCGAATGTAAACTGTCGGTTCGTGAACGCGGACGTGAACTTGGAAACCCCAACCTCGGAGAACCAGGGAACGGTCGGAGGATCCAACCGCACCCCCATTCTGGTCAAGCTGGCGAGCGCCGTGATCGTCATCAGCGCACTGCGGCTCGCCGGCGGATTCTTCGTGCCCATCATTTTCGGCGTGTTTCTCGCCGTCGTCAGCTTCCCCGTCATGAACTGGATGGAGGCCCGGCGGATCCCCCGCGCTCTGGCCGTGGCCATCACGGTTGGGATCAACCTCAGCGTGGTCGCCCTTCTCATCTACTTCAGCAGCGGATTCCTCGCCATCGTCGAACCCGGCGAAGTTCGCGTCCTAATCCTGCGGATCGTCGCCCTCGGCGGCAACGCGGCGGAGTGGATGGAAGTCAAAGGGGTCACCGGAGCGGTCACCGCCTGGGATGACTTCATTAGTTCGAAAAGCTTCCCCGTTCCCAAGACGGTCGAGCTGCCCGGCCCCTCGACCATTCTCGAAGGCGGAGCCACCGTGACCCTTCAGGCACCTCGGGGTGACTTCATCGACAGCCTCGTAGCCGGCCTCGTCGGGCTCATTCGCCCCTTCTTCGAAAAGCTCACCTCCTGGGCCGGGACCGGCATCTTCGTCTTCGTCATCATGGTCTTCGCTCTCGGAGAAGGACGCGCCTTCACCCGCAAGATCGCCGGCATCCGAAAAGCCGACGGACCCGACTTCAGCCGCTTCGACGGAGCCGCCGCCGACATCCAGCGCTACCTGCGCATCAAGACAATCGCGAGCATCGCGACCGGCGTGCTCGCCGGCCTCCTCTGCCTGGCCGTCGGGGTCGAGGACGCTCTCCTCTGGGGCCTGCTCGCGTTTCTCCTCAACTTCATTCCCGTGGTCGGATCCATCATCGCCAGCCTACCTCCCTTCGTGATGACCTTGGCCAACACCGGTCCCCTGCCCGCCGCGATCATCCTCGTCGGCTACATCGCCATCAACTTCGGGATCGGCAATTTCCTCGAGCCCACTCTGCTCGGGCGACGCTTCGGACTTTCCACCCTCATCGTCGTGATCTCCGTCTTCTTCTGGGGCTGGATGTGGGGACCCGTCGGGATGTTCCTCGCGGTGCCGCTGACGATGATCTTCAAGGTCATCTTCGACAACTCCGAAGACTTCAAGTGGCTCTCGATCGCGATGGGCAAAGGGCCCGACCGGCGGGCCCTGCGCAAGGCCGCGCGGGCGGAGCGAGAAGCAAGCGAGGCAGCTGCCAAGAAAGCCGAAACAATCCAGCCCGGCATCTAGGCAGCACGAGAGTTGCGCGGACAGGCTTGCATGGCGCGGCTCTGTGGTTCAGAAATCTGCTTATGGGCGACCCGTCCCTTGGAGGCAAAGTGCAGCGAATCGAGCATCTCATGCAAGTGCGCCGATACGACGACGCCTTCTTGATGAGTCTGGACCTGATCAGCGCGGACCCGGAAGCCACCCTGGGCCATCAGTTTGCCGGATGGGCCGCGCTGGCCAGCGGAGATCTGAAGGCATCGAAAACCCATCTGGAGAAGGCACGCGCTCTGGATCCTCAGGACGCATGGACCCTGATCATGCTCGGCGATTTGTGGGTGCAGCGCAGCGATCCTCGAAAAGTCGAAGTCGTCGCCCGGCAGGCGCTGACCATTGACCCTGACCTCGCTCCATCACTGAGGCAGCTGGCGTGGGTCTGTCTTCAAGACCAGGATGATCAGCAGGCGCGCGAGCACGCTGGGCGCGCCTGTGCTTTGGATCCCGAAAACGCTGATTCCGCGTTGCTGCTGAGTCAAATCAATGGACTTCTCGGCGAAGGCACCCGCTACGACCCCGGCAAACGCGTCGCCGAATTCGAGAGCTTGCTGCAGATGGATCCGGAAAATCCGCATCTCCATCTCGCCATCGGCTGGCTGCAACTCGACGAACTTGGTGACTCCGTTCAGGCACGGAATCATTTCGCCATGGCGCTTGACCTTGACCCGCTGGATGAAGAGGCCCGACAAGGACTGCTCGAAGCCATGACCCGGCACAATCCCGGCCTGCTGTTTCTCTACTGGCCACGGCAGGTACCGCGGCTCCATGCCCGGCTGCGCAACTGGGCCGCTGGACGCTGGTGGGTCATTCTGGCGACCTTCGCAGCGGCACTTGCCCTGCTTCCTCTCTTGGGTCCGCTGGTCGTCATCTGGGCCCTCGCCGTCTGGCCGATGGCTGCCGTGTACAAGTACTTCACGCTGTCTGACCTCAAGCGGAAGGCAGGCTTCCACGCGATCACCCCAGGTCCGCTGCGCATTCACTACTGGCCGATGTGGGTGCGGCTGGTGGTGCTCGGCATGCTCGTCGTCGTCTTCTGGACCGGGCTCTGGTGGTTGCGCGAGACGATGACGGTCAGGATCATCGCCGGCGTGCTGCTGGGGCTGCTGATCATTGAGTTCACCGGGGATTCGCTGATTCAGACGCTCAAGGATGCTCGGGAGCAATTTCACAATCGGAACTAATAGATTCCGGGCGTTATAAACCAGCCGCCATTCTGGAGCGATGATCGCTCAACGTTTTCGTCCTTCCTGAGTCTAAAACGGAACAAGACAACATGCGTGCACAGGGTCCCTTCCGGATCGGTCCGCAGTAATTTCTACCCAATCCAATTCAATTCAAAATCATGCAACTCGACAAGCTCACCACCCGGATGCAGCAGGCGCTTCAAGCCGGACAGACCATCGCCGCTGACCATCATCATCAGGAACTGCTCGGCGCTCACGTCATGCTCGCTCTTCTCGAACAGGAAGGCGGGTTCATGCCACCCCTCCTCGAAAAGCTCGACCTCTCTGCCACCAAGGCCTCCGACGTCCTGCGCGAGACCCTTTCCAGCCGACCCACCGTCGACGCCGCCACCGGCCAGATCTACCTCAGCTCCGAGCTGCGCGAGATCATCGCCAAAGCCACAGCGGAGCAGAAGAAGATGGGCGACGACTACCTCAGCACCGAGCACTTCCTGCTGGGATTCCTCGAACAGGACAGCGGCGACGCCAAGGCTCTCGTCCAACTCGGTCTCGAACCCAAGGCCACGCGCGAGGCCATCACCGCCATCCGCGGATCCCAGCGCGTCGCAGATCCCGATGCCGAGGGCAAGTATCAGACCCTCGAAAAGTACGGCGAGGACCTCTGCGCCAAAGCCCGCTCGGGCCGCATCGACCCGGTCATCGGGCGCGACGAGGAGATCCGTCGAATCATGCAGATCCTCTCCCGTCGGACCAAGAACAACCCCGTGCTCATCGGCGATCCCGGAGTCGGCAAGACCGCCATCGTCGAAGGTCTGGCGCGGCGCATCGTCTCAGGCGACGTCCCCGATTCCCTTCGTGGCAAGCGGGTCATCTCCCTCGACATCGGCGGCATGCTCGCCGGAGCCAAGTACCGAGGCGAGTTCGAGGAACGGCTCAAGGCCTTTCTCAAGGAGGTCACCGATTCCGATGGCGAGATCATCCTCTTCATCGACGAACTCCACACGATCGTCGGCGCCGGCGCCAGCGAGGGCGCGGTCGATGCAGCCAACCTTCTCAAGCCGCAGCTGGCCCGGGGCGAACTGCGCACGATCGGTGCGACCACCCTCGACGAATACCGCAAGTACGTCGAGAAGGACGCGGCTCTCGAGAGGCGCTTTCAGCCGCTCACGGTCGGTGAACCGAGCGTCGAGGATACCATCGCGATCCTGCGCGGCATCCGCGAGCGCTACGAGGTGCACCACGGGGTGCGCATCAAGGACACCGCGCTCGTCGCGGCCGCCACCCTCTCCGACCGCTATGTCAGCGACCGGTTTCTTCCCGACAAGGCGGTCGATCTGATCGACGAAGCCGCCTCGCGTCTCAAGATCGAGATCGAGTCGATGCCCACCGAGATCGACCAGCTCGAGCGACAGCTCATGCAGCTGGAAATGGAGCGGCAGGCACTCGCCAAGGAAAGCGACTCAGCCTCGAAGGAACGCCTCACCAAGGTCGAGAAGGAGGCTTCCGACCTGAAGGAGCAGAGTGACGCGCTGCGTGCCCAATGGCAGAACGAGAAGGGAGTGATCGATGAAGCCCGGCAGATCCAGGAACAGATCGACGGACTCCGCACGGAACTCGAGCAGGCCCAGCGCATCGGCGATCTTCAGCGCGCTTCCGAGCTCCAGTATGGACTTCTCCCCGACGCCGAGGCCGCCTTTGAAAAACATCAGGAGCGCCTCGGCGAACTGCAGACGGGCAGCAACGGCCAGATGCTTCAGGAAGAGGTCACAGAGGAGGACATCGCCCAGGTCATTGCGAGCTGGACCGGTATTCCAGTGTCCCGTCTTCAAGAGGGCGAGCGCGCCAAGCTCGTGCAGATGGAAGACCGTCTCCACGACCGGGTCGTCGGTCAGGACTCCGCCGTGGTCGCCGTCTCCAACGCCATCCGCCGCGCCCGGGCTGGGCTTCAGGACGAAGACCGGCCCTTGGGCTCTTTCCTCTTCCTCGGACCCACGGGAGTCGGCAAGACCGAGCTTAGCAAGGCGCTCGCCGAATTCCTGTTCGACGATGAGCGCGCCATCGTGCGCCTCGACATGAGCGAGTACATGGAAAAACACAGCGTCGCCCGGCTCATTGGAGCCCCTCCTGGCTACGTCGGCTACGACGAAGGGGGACAACTTACCGAATCGGTGCGTCGACGGCCCTACTCCGTCGTTCTGCTCGACGAGGTCGAGAAGGCTCACCCCGACGTCTTCAACGCCCTGCTTCAGGTGCTCGACGATGGCCGCATCACCGATGGTCAGGGCCGCACCGTCGACTTCCGAAACGTGGTGATCATCATGACGAGCAACATCGGCAGTGAGTACATCATGGCCGAGGAGAACCCCGAGCAGCGGGAGGCCAAGGTCACCGAGGCTCTGCGCGGGCACTTCCGACCCGAGTTCCTGAACCGCATCGACGAGACGATGATCTTCAGCCGTCTCGGACGCGAGGATCTCGGCAAGATCGTTGCGCTCCAGATTCAGAGAGTCATCGAACGACTGGAGAAGCAGGGACTTCATCTGCGCCTCACGCCCGAAGCCATTGAGTACCTTGGAGACCAGGGCTACGACCCCGCCTACGGAGCGCGCCCTCTCAAGCGCGCCATCCAGAAGCACCTCCTCGATCCGCTCAGCCTCGAGGTACTCAACGGCACCTATCCCGAAGGCTCCCACCTCGAGGCCACCCTCAAAAGCGACGCCCTCGAGTTCCGCGTCGTGAAACCACCCAAGGCGGGCAGGAAAACACGAGAGGTAGCGTAGAAGGCAGCAACTGCCAGATTGGTGTGGAGCGAGCGCGGGGCCGCTCCGACACCACGCAGGCGGTTGCCATCAAAAGCGGCTCCTGCGGCCAAGCAGCGCCAATCCCCCGATCGCCAGGAGCAAAGCCCGTGAAGGTTCGGGAACTCGTCCGAAATCGGCCATGTCGAACCTCCCGTGGTTGTCAAGGCTCGTGTCGGAGAAGTATTGATGGGGCGATCCTAGATTGCATGAAGCGGAAACGCCCCACCAGTCGTCCCCGGTCGCCGGCGTGGCGTGGACGAGCCCTGACGGGGGGCCGAGTACGCCCGGCATCCCGGATGCGCCTGGGATCGTTTCGGCCTCCCAACTGGCGGCATCGGTGTCTGTGAACGGCGTCGGGTCGGGATGCGTCCCGCTGGTCGCATTCTATCCGCCGAATAGCGACGGGTCCTTCCCAGCATCAAAAATCGTTTTAAACCCCCAGATCGAGCCACAAGAGACGCCGGCCAGCAATGAGAGGAGCTTCATGGAAATGCGACTTCGCGAAGGTCGCCCCTGAGTCAACTTTACCTTCGCTTCGGTTTGCCAAGAAGTCGCTGCACCTCCTCCGAGGTCAGCGGCTTCTCGAGTGCCTGGGACTGCACGATCGTGGGGCGCCCGGCATCGGACTGCGCCTGTCGATACTCGGAGACCGGGGTCGTCGCGTAGCGCTGACCGCTCTGCCTCGCGACCTGCCCCTCCTGGGTACTCGCACTCTGCTGCCACGGGCTCTCTGCGCGGGTCCAGGGAGCATCGGGGACCTGCATCTGTTTTCTTGCGTCACGGTTCATGAGCTTGGAAAAGAAGCTCTCGTCCTCCGCCTGCCGGTAAGCCCCCGTTTCGGCTTCCCGACCACTGAACCGACTCGCTTCGCCAGTGTTGAAGCCCTCGGCTTTAAACCGCTCCCTGCTGTAGCGACTGCTATCCCCGCTGAAGGAGTGGCCCTCATAGGGACTTCTCTGATCCTTGTCGTAGTCGCGCAGACCAAGAATGCTGCGCTGGCGTTGCTCGGCCAGCTCGTCCTTCTTCTTCGGAGCCAGCGATCCGCAGGAGACCACAAACGGCAGGAAGAGGAGACCGGGGAGCAGGGGCTTCATCCGTTCAAACTAGTCCTCCTCTTGGCGGTGGCAAGGGCCACCCCTAGTGCGAACGGTGCTTGGTTAGTGGGGGGTGTCGAGGATTCTGGGCGGGATTTCTTCCTTTGGGATTGAACCGGATCGACCCTGCCTTGCCGTTTGAGGCGATCGCAAAACGGCTTGCCTTGAGGTAGGGACGAGGGTCCCTCCTCGTCCGGGGAGGAGCG
>ENA-ORXT01002452-ORXT01002452.1-marine-metagenome-genome-assembly--contig:-NODE-2452-length-22295-cov-21.488838_pt1 | contig 22295 bp, 17 predicted proteins | sample MGYA00237868_ERZ511482 | MGnify/ENA metagenome assembly ERZ511482
CCGAGGGGGGTGTTCCGTTGGCGACCCTCCGATCGACCGGCCTTGCGTTTACGGGCGATTGAACGATGGCCAGCTGATCTCAATGCTGGGCACTTCCGATGTCATGTCGCGGATGCGCAGCGGCGGCCGCGAGCGATTTGAACAACGGCGGGTTGAGTGTGACCTTTTGGCCGTCGGCGCCCATTTGTCGAGTCTCGATTGGACCGATATCACCGAGCTTCGAGCGACCCGGTCCACCCTTGCGCACGCGCTAGGCGAGCGAGGCGTCGCTATATCAGCTCACTTCGAGAATCACGATTCACCCGGGTACCACATCCATGCAGAACGTCCTGCATCACTGGCTGCGCTGATAAAGAATGGAAGTGTCAACGTTGAGTGGATCGTTCCCGTTTCCGCACGGAGCCAGGATTGACGACGTAGGAGCGGTAGAAGCGTCTGTTGCAGTGTGGCCAGTGCTGAAGCTCAACATGACGAGCCTCGATCCGATCGCTGACGTACTGACCAGGTACGGCGCCTTGATCGATGTCGCCGCATGGCAGCGAGGTCACTGGTCGAGCGTTGGCGCAACGTTGAAGGGGGAATCTCAGAAGCACATCGAGATTCTGGGACCACTCTTGCAGCCGAGAAGCGGACGCGAACGAGCAGATGGCGACGAATCCCTGTTCTTTCTCGACCACGAATGCGATGACTTTAGTACTACCGTTAATCGGTGGCTTGAACTTGATATCGAGGTAATGATTGCGTTGGATGGTGCCGTGCGATCTGCAGAGGAGCCATTTCTGCAAGAGCGAGTTCGGCGCCTCTGCATCTCGCTCGAAGGACTATCGGATCTGGCCGTTGAGTACCTCCCGTTGCCCATCGATGATTCGCAACTTGCCAGCATCGTGGATGCTGTAAATACCGCCGTGAATGATGACATCCGAGACTCAGTCGTGGCCCAAGTTCGTGGAGTGCTGAGTAGGCCAAGTTTCAGAAGGCGGCTGAAGTCGATCGTTGCCCTTCTGGAAGGAGGGTCTGAGTGGGCTGCATCTGCCGAACAGGAAGCACTGCTCTCAACAATTATCTCCGTCCGTGACAGCGCGTCACATGCCGCGACGGAAGCTGAGCAGCCGACCTTTAAGAGCTACGACGACAGCGCGAGCTATGCAGAAATGCTGGCTAAAGGCGTCGCTGCAACGGCCCTAGGAATTCAACGGATCGATCACGACGTGCTGCTGAACGTAATGAACCCCGACTAGTCAAGTCCCAAACAGACGCGCCGCCGTTTCTTGGCGAGACACTCGAAGACGGTTGTAGTGCCAGCAATCGTCACTATTGTCCAGTCATTTGAAGGATCCTGCATCCGCTTACGCTGACCGCATTGGCATGTCTATTGCAGCAGCAGCGTTCGAGGCAGTCCGATTCGCGTTCAGGAAACAGGAGATCGACTTCGAGCCGGTAACTCCCGCTTGAGCAAAACCAAATAAATTGAAGCGACTGGCCGCCGTATTCTGCAACGCTCGATTGTGCTCTAAGACTCGGACCGCGTGGGATCTTTGAGAATCAGTGACCTAATCTCACTCGTCCGCCGGGTGATTTCGGCCTGGGTCCACGACTCAACCTCAAGCACCTGCATGCTGCGCGGGTAGTCCGATACGCGGTCCCGCAAATAGCGCTTCTTCTTCTCCGCAAACTCGCCATTACTAGCGGAGCTATTCTTTGCTTTGCTCAAGAGCACCAAATTGCCGGCAGTGTTGACGTGCTGTGCAACGACATCCCTGCGGGCCAGCGTGGCCGCCAACGCTCAGAACAAGACCTACTTCCGGCTGAGCCCTGATGACGCCAAGATCGTTACTGGCAACCACGACGAACTGCGCCCAACCGACTTCATGCGCTTGCCAAGGTTTGAGGTCTACGCCCAACTGATCGAGGACCACGAACTCCGCCCAATCACATCGGCAGTGACCGCGCCACTACCTCGTCGCATCCGCCCAGCTCATTCAACAGCCAGAGCGCTCGCTAAGAGATGGGGAACGCCAGCCAAAGACGCCCCAGCTCAGAACAGACCGAGAAAACCTGAACCCGATGCCTCAACTGTTGGACGAAAGAAGCGTGGAGACAGGTCATGAACGGGGGTACCAATCGCTATACCAATCGGGTCGATCTCGACTACCTGACATCGTTGGAAACACGCCACCGAAGCCTTCATAAGGGAGACGACACATACCGGCTGGTGCCAGCCGGTATTCCTTCCAAGCAACGCTTGAGCAAGCAGGCAATCGAAGTCCTGCGAGAGACACTTCCAGCCCGAGACATTGCAGTTCTGTCCACTATTAAGAAACTGCGCCTGGCAACCACAGCGCACATCCACGAGCTTCACTTCGACGGTCATGCCTCGGCTGCCTCAGGCCGTCGTGTCGCCAACCGGGTTCTCAACCGGTTGGCCGATCATCAACTCATAGCCAGGCTCGAACGGCGCGTAGGCGGCATCAAGGCCGGCTCCGCCGGTCAGATCTACGCCCTGCGCCCCGGAGGACACCGTCTACTTGGTGAAACCACCCGCAAGCGCCTACACGAACCAACACCACACCACGTCCGCCACACCCTGGCAATTAGCGGCCTTGTGGTGAAGGTCACCGAGGCTGCACGTCGCCTGATGCTCGAGGAACTCGACATCGACACCGAACCCGACTGCTGGCGCCAAACCGGCATCGACGAATCACCGATCCTCAAACCAGATCTACACCTCCGGCTCGCCAACGCCGACATCGAACTCAGCTGGTTCATCGAGGTCGACTGTGACACCGAATCCGGACCAGTGCTCGAGCGCAAGCTCACTACCTACAGCGACTACTGGCGCACTGGCATCGAACAACACCACAACAGCGTCTTTCCTCGCACCCTCTGGATCGCACCCGATGCCGACAGAGCCGCCTTCATCCAAGAAACCATCAACACCACCGCAGGTATAGAACCGGCCCTCTTCGCGGTCACCACCACCGACCAGGCCATCGCCACGCTCACCAACTTCGCTGAGGCAACCGATGACTAGCCCCAGCTCCACGGCCCGAGCGCCACCCGAGCGGGCCCATCAGACGAATCAATCACGAAAGGAGAACAACACCACCATGGAAACAACCAACCACCAACCACAGGAGACCGAACACCACCACGAAACTGAACCGAAAATGAAACCGAAGATTTACGCGGCGTGTTTAGCGGCATACAACCACGGCCACCTTCACGGAGAATGGATACACGCCGACCAAGAAGCCGACTACCTGATGGCCGAAGTCCAAGACATGCTCGAGAAATCGCCAATCGCCAACGCCGAAGAATTTGCCATCCACGACTACGAAGACTTCGGCGCCTTCAGCCTCCACGAATACGAACGACTTGAAACCATCGCCCGAGTCGCCGGCGGGCTCGCCATGCACGGGCCAGCCTTCGCCCACTGGATCCACGAAGTCGGCTCCGACGCCGAAGACGCCATCGAGACCTTCGAAGACCACTACCGAGGCACTTGGGAGTCAATGGCCGACTACGCCGAACACCTGACAAGCGAACTAGGCGCTCACCCGATCCGCGAGGACTGGCTCGAGCCCTACGTAAAGGTCGATTTCGAAATGCTCGGCCGCGACCTGGCGATCGAAATGGTCACCGCCGAAGACCGAGACGGCGTCCACGTCTTCGACCCACAATGACACGCTGCCACTGCGAGAGATTCGCAAAATCCGCCCTCGAACAACCACCAAGAAAATGGGAGAATAGTCCTGTGATAAAGCTGCAAACTGTCGACAGAGTTCGCTTGAGCGGATCGAGGACACGGCCCGCTCAGACCTCGAGCGGCTTCGCAGACGCGCTCGAAACCGAAACGAAAGGGTCAACGAACGATGACTGACACAGGAAAGCGCGCAGCCCTTTACCTACGAGTCTCCGGCGACCGTCAAACCCGCACAGCAGGCGACGGCCAGGGCTACTCAATCCATGGCCAGCAGGAGATCTGTGCCCGTAAGGCCGAAGACATGGGCGCTTCAATCGTCGAGACGTACATCGAGCTCGCCGAGTCGGCCAAGAGTGCCAACCGGCCGGAGCTGCAACGAATGCTGGAGCGTGTCAGGTCCGAAGGTGACATCGACGTGATCGTGTTCTTTAAGGTTGACCGGTTCGCCCGCAACCGGCATGACGACGCGATCATGCTCAAAGAGCTCCAAGACCACGGAGTGGAGGTTGTCTCTGCGACAGAGAACATCGACGACACCGCAGAAGGGCAGATGCTCCACGGCATTCTCGCCACTCTCGCCGAGTACGAAGTAGCCAAGCTCGCAGGACGTGTCTCACTTGGCATGGAGCAGAAAGTGCGAATGGGTGGCACTGTGTCAAGAGCAAAGCTCGGCTACCGCAACGTTCGCGCTGAAGGCCTCGATGGTCACGAGTACCGCAGCATTGCTGTAGATAAGGATCGGGCCCCACACATCCAGTGGGCGTTCAGGACCTACGCCGATGACGATTACAGCCTCGATGAGCTGGTTCTGATGCTTGACGCCCGGGGATTACGCAGCAACCCCCGGCGTCGGGACGGCATGCTGAAACCCATTGGCAAGTCAATGCTTGGACGCACGCTGCGCGACCCCTACTACACCGGCAAAGTCCACTGGAAGGGCGACTGGCTCGACGGCAACCACGAAGCCCTAGTCTCACAAGCCCTGTTTGACCGCGTCCAAGACAAGCTCTCAGACAAGAACATCTCTGGGTCACGCAAACGGATTCACAGCCACTACCTCAAAGAACAGCTGACATGCGCGCGTTGCGAGACCAAGCTGTTCTACACAGTTGCCCGGAATCGGCACGGACAGACCTACTTCTACTTCTGCTGCAAAGGACGCCGTGACGGATTCTGCGACATGCCCTACCTCTCCTCCGCTGAGATCACGAGCAAAGTCGACGAGATGTACCAAAAGCGGCACCCACACCTCACAGTGCGCAATATCGAGCGGCTCACTAAATACTTGAATGAAGAAGTTCAGCTTCTCCAAGCCGAAAACGTCGATGCGATTGAACGATCGACCGCCCGTTTGAAATCCTTGAAGGAACAGCGCAAGAAGCTGCTGCACCTCTACTACAGCGATCGTCTTGAAGACCAGCTATACGACGAAGAGCAGGCACGGCTCGACAACGAGGAACGCCTCGCCAGAAAACAACTCGCGTCGGCTCAAACGGGCCTTGGTGAAGTCGCCGAGACGGTTCGCCAGGCAGCTCTGCTGTACCACTCATGGCCTACCACGGTACGGAACGCTTCGGACAAGCTCAGAAGAACGTTCCATGACCTGTTCTACGAGACGGTTCTCATCAATGACGAAGAAAGCGCTCCACAGCTGAATCCGGCAACAGAAGCGCTTGTCGATGCTCTCACGACGATGGGTGAGAGCGACTGGGAACCTGGAGATCCGCTCACCCTGAACCCTGAGGGCAGGGTTCGCGATGCCCAGTCTCGGAGCCAAAAGGAAGAACCCGCACAAGCGCATGCTCGTGCGGGTTCGCGTATGTCCCTTATGGTGCGCCATGAGGGACTTGAACCCCCGACCCCCTGCGCGTCATGCAGGTGCTCTAGCCAACTGAGCTAATGGCGCTTGACGGCCCGAGGCTAGCAGACAATCTTGCCTGCTACCCCCTGATTTGGCCGCTCGATGCTGATTGTTTTGTCGGTGACTAGTTCCGGTTGGCGAAAGGTGCTGCAAGCACACCGAGTACGCCACCGGCACCCGCGAGCCACAGTCCAATTCCCTGGGTCGCCTCGACATTGGTGATGCCATCGCCATTGCCAATCGCCACCAGTTGGGCTCGGTACGCGTCGGGCAAACCGTTGATGTCGATGAAGCTGAAGATCACCGCTCCCACGATCACCGCTCCAGCAAGGAGTGCACCGATTCCCCATGTGAGCTGTTTGGGAATGCCCATGAAGAACAACAGCGCACAGATCAACAGCACTGCGCCCCCGGCGACACCGAAGATGCCCGATGAGTCGAAGCCAGCAATATCAGCAAGCGCGATCGGGTCGCGGGTTTGTTCGCCCGCGTCGTTGAGAATCAGACCCCGGACGCTTCCCCAGCCGAGCAGGCCGCCGGCAATCGCAGCGATACCTCCGAGACCAGCGACAACACCAGCGATCGTGCTCGCCTTCTTGGTCGACGCCGCCGGAATCGCTGGTTCCGCTGGCTGGCCGAATGCAGGTTGCGGGCTTGGTGCAGGGGTGCTGTTGTCAGGGAACGTCTGGCGTGCATCGGGAGCGGGCGTATAGGTGATACCGCCGGGACCCTGCTGTACCGGCGGCGCACCCGGAGCTGGAGGCATCGACGTCGGCGGGTTTGCTGGCGCAACTGGCGCCCCGGCTGGCGCAGGTGGCATCGCTGGGGGCGCATCCGGCGAAGGCATCGACGGCGCTGGCATCGGCGGTGCGCCCGGCGAAGGGGGCACTGCGCCGGGTGCCGACGGAGCCTCGAACGACGACGGCATCGCAGGCGGCGCACCCGGCGAAGGCATCGGCGGCGTTGCAGGCAACGGTGGCACTGTGGGCGTTGTAACTGGTGCTGGGGGGATTACCGGTGGGGTGATGGGCAGGCTCGGCACCGATGTCGACACGACTGTGGCCCGTGGGTCAACCGAACCCACATCGGGAACCACACCCGACGCCGCGCCATCAAGCTGGCTACCAAGGCCGTCGCCAGCGTCGGCGATCTCGTTCGTGCCATCGTCGATCGTGCTGCGCACGCTTGCCTTCGCATCATCGATGAGGCTGGCCGAGTCCATTGAACCAACGCCCGCGTCGGCCGCCGCAGATGCCTCGTCGCCAACTCGATCAGCTTCGGCCCGCAGCCGCTCAGCCAGCGGAGGGTCAGTGGTGACAGGTGACGCGTCGGGTTCCGCAGCCGATGGAGCCGGATCGGCCGGCTTCACGTAATTTGGGTGCAACTCAGGCGGGTAGAAACGTCCGTCGGACGCCTTCCACCAGTCCGGCGTCTCTTGGACGTCGCTGCCGTGCGTTGGTGTATTGGACATGTAGCCGCTCCTCGCAGAACCCTCGGAGCAGCCAAATGTAGCCTAGAGCGCCCGATCGGATTTGAACCGATGACTGTACGGCTTTGCAGGCCGTTCCCTTGGGCCTCTCGGGCACGGACGCTTGCGCTCGGCCGAAGCCGGTTGCAACGGCACACCATAGCGGGTCTCTGCCAACGTTTTGGGTCGTTTTTCGAACACTTTTGCGTTCTCGCTCTCCACGCCGTGCGAACACCGTGGGCCCTATCCCCTACCGTGGCAATGCTGTCTTGTAAACGCCGCCCTCAGCCGCCACAATCGCAGCTAGAACCTGCACAGCGCCCGCATACCTGATCGCCCAGCAAGGACGTCGAATCAATGACCGAAGCGAACTCACCGGCCAAACCGGCCGGCGCCGCACACCTCGCCTCGGTCGCGCTTGCGATTCCGGCCTACAACGAGGCCGACGGCATCGCTGGCTTCTTGACCGACCTGGACGCGGTGCTCGACCGCCACAGCGCCCGACATTGGTTTGTTGTCGTCAACGATGAGTCGACCGATGACACCGCCGCCGTGCTCGACGCGCTCGGCCCTCAACTAACTGGCACCATGATTGCGATGACCAACCCGGTCAACAGCGGCCACGGCCCCACCGTGCTCAACGCGTACCGCCGGGCGCTCGACACCGGCGCCGAGTGGATCCTGCAGGTCGATGGCGACGGCCAGTTCGAGGCCGAAGACATCGAGCTGCTCTTCCGCCACGCCGAAGCCGGCGCTGCGATCGTGACCGGCGAACGCACGGTGCGGTTCGACCCCTGGTATCGCAAGGTCGTGACCAGTGCGCTACCGATCGCGCTCAAGGCTGCGTTCAACGTCGAACGCCGCGACATCAACTGCCCGTTTCGCCTCTACCGAGCCGACGTACTTCCAGGCATCCTCGATCAAGTACCTGCCGACTCGCTCACGCCCCATGTCTTGATGACCGTGCTTGAAGGGCGCAGCGGCTATCGCCACGTCGAGATTCCGGTGCAGCATCGTCCCCGCCGCGGCGACACCGAGGTCGGTAGCACTTGGGGCGATGCCAAGAATCTGCTGGTTCCCAAGAAACTGATGGTCTTCGTGAAAGACGCGCTCGGCCAACTCGTCTCATTCCGCCGCAGCCTGTAGCAGGGTGCCGGCGCTCGTGAGACGCCCTGGCTGAAGTCGGCGGCTATGCCTCGGCGAGGGCGCGCCAGTCGACGTGTTTGCAGTCTTTCCAGAGCCGTTCGAGTTGGTAGTAGCCCCGGGCCTCTTCAGAAAACACGTGCACGACGAACTCGCCGTAATCCATCAGCACCCAGTCGAGCGATTCGAGCCCTTCGAGACGCAGCGGAGAGGGACCATCGACCAGCTTGAGCTGATGTTCGATCTCGTTGACGATCGCTTTGACCTGACGACTGTTGTTGCCGTTGGTGATAATGAAATGTTCGGTCACCGTGATCGCATCGCCCACGTCGAGCGCCAACGTGGCCGTGCCGAGCTTGGACTCAGCAGCTGCTGCAGCAACCAACGCCCACGGCGCCTCGGATCGGGCCAGTGCAGCGACCAGCGGATCGATCATGGCGTTGGTTGTGCTTTTTTCGGTACTCACGAGGAACTCTCTTTCTCGGCGGCGGCTTCATCTGCGTTGGCTTGGTCGGCGTGCCACTGTCGGTACACACCGAGTGCCGCACTTGGCACGAGGTAGTCGACTGGTTCGCCGGCCGCCATGCGTGCTCGTAACAGTGAACTCGACAAATCGACCATAGGCGCTGCAATTCGACGCATTGTCCAACCAGGCGGCGGTTCGGCGCCCACATCGCCGGGCCGGTCGACGACCCCTAACACCACCATGTTCTTCAGTTCGTCGTGGCGGTGCCAGGTATGCAAATCACCAACCACGTCGCTTCCGACCACCAGCACGATCTCGGCATCGGGCTGTTGGGCCCGCAGTTGTTCGACCGTGTCGATGCTGTATGACGATCCGCCGCGGTCAATCTCGAGCGGCGAGGCCACCAGGTCGGGGCGGTCTTGAGTCGCTGCGGCCACCATTGCCAGCCGAAGCGCCGAGTCGCTAATCGCCCGGGTTCCGACCTTTTGCCATGGCTGATGCGCCACCACCATCAGGACCTGATCGAGCTCGAGCGCATGGGCAGCAGCGCTCGCGACTGCTAGGTGCCCAACATGTACTGGGTCAAAAGTCCCACCAAATAGCCCGATTCGTGTCACCTGGGCGACACTGCTAGGCGCGTAGACCTACCCATATGAAGAAAAATCACGTAAAAAGCCAAAAAGATGCTGGATTACCGAGGGGTAGCTGTACTACCGTATCTAAGCGCTAACAGAAGTTGCGACCGTAACCCGATCAGGTTACTCCACTTTTCGAAGACCCCCCCGATACGCCAAGTACAAGCGCCACAAAACTGCGCACGTCGTCGTGTCAAAGGAGATTGTTTCCGCTCTATACCAACCACAATCTGCGCCTCGCCCGGGCTGCCGCTGAAAACCAATCACAGCGCCGCCTACCGAGCGAGACCAGGTTCACCCCACCGCCACTCGTGACATCCACCCTGAGAACTTCACAACGCCATCGTCTCACTGGAACATCACACCGCGGATCGTGGTTATATGCGCCAAGCAGTCTCTGAAACCCCCCAAAGAACCCAACTCCCCAAGGCATCACATGAGTGACTCAGTAGGTCAATACCTGAACGAAATCGGCACCGTTGCGCTTCTCAACGCAGCCGAAGAGCGCGAGCTCTCCCAAATCATCGAAAAGGGCGTGGCAGCCCGCAAGATCAAAGAATCAGGCGAGCGCAGCCGCAAGCTCGACCGCGAGGTCCGCAACGCCGCCATGGCCAAGGACCGCTTCATCCGAGCGAACCTTCGCCTGGTGGTCAGTGTCGCTCGCCGCTACCCACTGCCTCCCGGCATGGAGCTGCTCGACCTGATCCAAGAAGGCAACCTGGGCCTTGAGCACGCAGTCGACAAGTTCGACTGGCGCAAGGGCTTCAAGTTCTCGACCTATGCAACGTTCTGGATCCGCCAGGCAATCGGCCGGGCACTCGACCAAAAGGCCAGCCTGGTTCGCCTCCCCGGCGACCGGTCCGCAAGCCTGCGTGCAGCACTACGCCAGGTATCAGGCGATGGCGACGAGCTCGACGAAGAGCACGCCCGTCTGCACCGCCTGACCACCCCGACCTCGCTCGACCGCACCATCGGCGACGACGACAGCAACGAACTCGTCGACCTGCTCCCCGACGCCAACCCTGGCCCAGAGTCAGTGGTAATGGACCGGGCCGAAGAAGCCATGGTCACTGGCCTGCTCGACGTTCTCGACGACCGTGCCCGCTACGCAGTCGAGCAGCGCTTTGGCCTACACGACGGCCGCAAGCGCAGCTACCGCGAAGTCGGCGAGGACCTGGGTGTGACTGCCGAGGCAGCCCGCCGTTTGGTCAAGCGAGCCGTGAACACCGTCCGCGAGAACGCACCCGCTGCATTCGACGCTGCTTAACAACTTCTGCCGCTACCGCAGCGCTGTACGTATCCAAGAGCATATATCCAAGAGCGCAGGGCTTCGGCCCTGCGCTCTTGCCGTTTTCACGACGGCGTCAACTACCCAACCTGACGCCCAATGCCCCATCTTGTTACTTGCCGACCTCGGTCCCATCTTCGACGATGTGGCGACGCATCGACGAAAGATCATCGCCCGACGAGCGTCTACGTTCGCCGGATATGAGCGACAGCGCGAAACTCGGTGCAACGAGACGCGGTTAGAGGGCACACTGGATGGTTATGACCACCACATGGACACCTGACACCTGGCTGGACCGCCCCGCAGCGCAACAGCCAGCATGGCCAGACGCTGATGTGCTTGCCAAAGTGCTCGATCAGATCTCGGCGCTGCCACCGCTTGTTTTTGCAGGCGAGGCACGCGATTTGACTGAAGAGCTCGGCGAAGTTGCACAAGGGCGGGCTTTTCTTCTCCAAGCTGGAGACTGCGCAGAGTCCTTCGATGGGTATACCGCCGACGGCATCCGTGACCGCCTCAAGGTCATCTTGCAGATGGCGGTTGCGCTCACCTACTCCGGTGGTCTTCCCGTGGTCAAGGTCGGTCGTATTGCCGGCCAGTTCGCCAAGCCGCGCTCCAGCGACACCGAAACAATCGACGGTGTCGAACTGCCGTCGTTTCGTGGTCACATCATCAACGATCCAGAGTTCGGCGAGAGCGCCCGCATTCCGAATCCGCAGCGCTTGCTGCAGGCCTACCAGCAGTCCGCATCGACACTGAACCTGCTGCGAGCCTTCACCAAGGGTGGTTTCGCCAACCTGGCCCAGGTGCATGCGTGGAACCAAGAGTTCGTGGCTGCGTCGCCTCAAGGCAAGCGCTACCAACAACTCGCCGACGGCATCGAAGCTGCAGTGAGGTTCATGAACAGCTGCGGCATCGACGTCGATCACGACGCCCGCCTCGACGGCGTTGACTTCTTCACCAGCCACGAAGCACTTCTGCTCGACTACGAACGGGCCCTCACTCGTAAAGACAGTTTGACCGGAGACTGGTACGACTGCTCGGCCCACATGCTGTGGATCGGCGAGCGCACCCGCCAACTCGATGGCGCCCACGTCGAATTTTTACGCGGTGTCAAGAACCCACTGGGATGCAAAGTCGGTCCGACCGCTACACCCGAACAAGTCCTGGGAATTTGCGAAGCGCTTAATCCCGACAACATTCCTGGGCGGCTCACGCTCATTTCTCGGATGGGCGCCGACAAAGTGCGCGAGAACCTGCCACCGCTTTTGCAGGCCGTCAAAGACGCGGGTCACCAGGTTGTGTGGGCGTGCGATCCAATGCACGGCAACACGTTCACCAGCGACCTCGGCCGCAAGACCCGGCACTTCGATGCCATCTGTCGCGAAGTCGAAGGCTTCTTTGCCGCCCATGCCCAGGTCGGCACCTGGGCTGGTGGTATCCACGTCGAACTCACCGGCGAAGACGTCACCGAATGCCTTGGCGGCGGCGAGGACCTCAACCACGCCGACCTCGAAGCTCGCTACGAAACGATCTGCGATCCGCGGCTCAACGGCACCCAGTCACTCGACCTGGCATTCCGCGTCGCCGAGTTCCTCCAGGGCTAATTCCGCTATCTCGCAAACTCGTTGGAACCATGAATAGGCAGGCGCGCGCGGTTGCTTTCGGTGTTTTCATCGTTGGCTATGGCACGAACGTCTCGACGCCGTTCTTGGTCGTCTATCGAGACCGTCTCGACCTCACTGCGAACCAGACACAGCTGATCTTCGTCGTCTACGTCGTCGGCATCTTGGCAACCTTGCTGCTCGCGGGCCAGCTTTCGGACCGTTTTGGGCGCAAGCCGCTGCTGGTTACATCGCTGGTGTTGTCTGCGGTTGCATCAGCACTCATCATCGCCGGACGAGACAGCTACGCGTTGCTGCTTGCTGGGCGAGTGGTTCTCGGTGTCGTGAGCGGCGCCGGGCTCGGCGTCGGTGCTGCGTGGCTACAAGAGCTGATGGGCAAGGGCAGCGAACTGAAAGCGGCAATCGTCGCCACCACCGTCACCTACGGAGGGTTCGGGGGCGCTCCTCCGGTTTCGTCGATCTATGAGTGGCTCGGCCCCGCTCCGTTGGTAGTCCCGTTTCTGTTTCACATCGCACTCACACTGGTCACGGTGCCAGTTGTGCTCACCGTCAACGAGACCGTCGATGTTGCAGCTGCGGCGCGGCGTGGGCCGTGGCGTCCACACATCAACCTCGGTGTCCCCGAACGGGCCAAACGAGGCTTCTACTGGTACATCGCGCCGCTCGGCCTATGGGTATTTGCGTTTCCATCGGTTGCATTCGCGCTCTTCCCAGTGCTACTGAGCGACTCGATCAGCGCCAGCGTCGTGATGCTCACCGGCGTGTCGGGCATGGCCACCGCCTGGGGCGGGTTGTTCTCACGGCCGTTTAACAAACGCGTCGAGGCCACGCCGGCAATGGCCGCAGGAGCGGCGATCGGCACCGTTGGCTACGCGCTGGGCACCGTTGCCTTCGTGACCGGCGCATGGCCCCTGATATGGGTCGCGGCGGTTCTGCTTGGCGCTGCGTCGGGCATCATCGCTACTGCTGGTCTTGCGCTCATCGCGCAGATGACCGACGATGAGAACCGCGGCGCACTCAGCTCGACCTTCTACCTCATGGCCTACGCGGGCATGGTCATGCCGTTGGTCATCAGCGCTCTCGGTGGTGCCTTTGGCACGACCAATGTGCTCATCGCCATCACCGTTGTTGCAGCAGCCACCGCTGTCTCCTCCCCGACCCGACGCCGCATAGCTGGGATCTAGAGAACCCGTTGTAGTCACTGCTCTGGGGCCACTGCTTTGGGAGCGCTCGATGGTTTATCGGGTAGGGCTCCGGGGAAATGCGCTTCGGAAGTGATAGAGAAGGCGCCATGACTTCGCCTCTCCGCCCCATGATTGCGGCCCTGTTGTTTCTCGCCATGTTCGCAAGTGCATGCTCGTCATCGAGCGACGACTCTGCTGCAGTGAACGCCGACGCCGACGACACCAGCCTTATTGACAGCACCGCCACCGAGCCTGGCGAGGAGACCAGCACCGCAGACACCGCCACGCTTGGCGACGACGACGCCGAGACAACCCAACTAGATCCAGAGCCAACCGCCGAGGTGAATTCTCGCGCAGCTGCGGTCCCCGATGATGACTCTGCTGCCGGCGGCGCCGTTGCCGGGCCTGAGGACGCCGAACCTGCCAGCCCTGCTGATGCGGCGCAGGGCTTCGTGCGCAACCGCTTCAACATCGACCCATCCCCCGAGGCAATTGGTTGCATTGTCGACCAGAGCAGCGACGATCCGGCACTCGAACTGGCGTTGACATCGCCGCAGGTGGCGCTGGGCGAAATCGATGACACCCAGCTACGCGCCCTGGCCTACGCCATGAATGGATGCGTCGACTCAACCAGCCTCGGCGAGTGGGCGACCCTTGCGGTTGGGTCTCAAGGCGACGTGGCCGACACGGCTCCGGCATGTTTCGCCGATCGCTTCAAGGCCGCCGACGACGGCGACTTGGTCTTCTACACGGTCGTTGCACTCACCTATCAGTTCCGAGTCGACCAGACTGGCGTACCACCTGCGACCGACACGTTCGTGAACTGCACGCCAGTCTCATCTCTCGGTGACTTCTTTGCGAGCCAGGCCGAACAGGCCTCGGGCTTCAGCACCGTGGTCGACCGAGATTGTCTCATCACCGAACTTTCTGATCCAGCTGCATCAGAGCTGTTCTGGTCCACGCTGATCGAAGGCGCCCAGCCCGCAATCAATGTCATGTCGCCGATCGTCGACCGATGCACCGCCGATGCCGGAGCCGGCCTGTCCGACGCAATTCCCGCCGACTTCGTGCCATGGTCCGGAACGGGCGCGCTCACCAGTGTGTTGCCTGCCGCTCGCGCCGGGGTCTATTCCGAAGCTCCTCCAATGGCCATCGACGCTGCCCGAACCTACGAGGCTGTGCTCACAACGGGCGGCGGCGATATCCGCATTCGGCTGCTCGCAGAAACCGCCCCGATCACCGTGAACAACTTCGTCAGCCTGGCCCGCGACGGCTATTACGACGGCACGACGTTTCACCGTGTGCTCGACGGTTTCATGGCCCAAGGCGGCGATCCGACCGGCACAGGAACCGGCGGTCCGGGCTACTCGTTCCAAGACGAATTCGATGGCGGCCCATCTCTGGACCGCAAAGGTCTGCTCGCAATGGCGAATTCTGGACCGAATAGTAACGGCAGCCAGTTCTTCATCACCTTTGTCGAGGTCGACCGCCTGACCGGTCGTCACACGGTGTTCGGCGAAGTGGTCGAAGGCATCGAACTCGTCGAGGCCATCGAGCGTCGCGATCCAAGCGCCCCCAACGGACGGGGCCAAGTGCTCGAGTCCGTCACCATCGTCGAGAGCTAGCAACCGCCATTCTCTTTGCATCGCGAAACATCAGCGACTTGTGATCTTTTTCGTGGCACGCTTGACTCATGCCCATCGAGATCAACAGGTCGTGGTCGATTCCCGACGCCGAACTCGAATGGAAGTACACAACCTCTGGCGGCCCAGGTGGCCAGCATGCCAACAAGGCAAGCACCCGGGTCCAGCTCAGCTGGTCAATAGTCGACTCACCAACGGTCAGCCAGGGCGTCCGGGCACGGCTCATGAGCAAACTCGGCGACGTGGTCCGCGCCGACGTCGACGACCACCGCTCACAGCTTCGCAACAAGGACATCGCCATGGAACGCCTTGGCGACAAGGTCAAAGCGGCACTTGTCACCAAGCGGAAACGGCGCGCCACCAAACCAACCCGAGGCTCCCAGCGCCGACGCCTCGAGGGCAAAAAACGCAAGTCCCATACCAAGAAGCTGCGGCAAAAACCTCGCTCCTGGGATTAGCGGGCCGGCGCTCGCTGGTCGGGCTAGCCCGGCTGTCCATCGACGAAGCAGTCCGATACGGCGCCCAGCTGGCGTGAGCGCAATCCACGTCATGGACGGTCTTTCATGCGCATGAAGGTTTTTGAAATCTACAGGCAGTCCCCCGCTTCCCCCAAGGAGCGAGAGCCTTATAAAATGCAAACAACATCGACACTGTTTAATCAAAGGAAATAGTAATGGCCCCCACACCTCGCAGTTTTTCCCATATTGGCCTGTCCGTTCCGGACTTAGATGCGGCCGTGAAATTTTATACTGACGTCTTTGGTTTCTACACCATCATGGAACCAAGTGAAGTTGTTGAAGACGACAGTGCCATAGGCCAAATGTGCACAGATGTGTTTGGTGCGGGCTGGGAAAGATTGCGTATTGCACATTTGTCGACAGCTGACCGAGTTGGCATTGAAATTTTCGAATTTCGTGAGAACCATGCGCCGGATGAAAATCTTAACTACCGGCAGCATGGCACTTTTCATTTTTGCATTCAAGATCCAGATGTCGAGGGGATTGTTGAAAAAATCGTTGCGGCAGGCGGTAAGCAACGGATGCCGATCAGAGAGTATTACCCAGGAGAAAAGCCATATCGCATGTGCTATGTGGAAGATCCTTTTGGGATTGTCTTCGAGATTTACAGTCATAGCTATGAGCTCATTTATTCGAGCGAGGCTTACGCTTAGGTAACTCTTCTGGCTCTATCTCAATGGCGGTTATTCCAGCGCGGGACATCTGCTTTGCCCTGAAGCGTCCATAAGCTGTCAGCGTCAAGATCTTTCATCACTTGCGCCTGCCCAACCTGATGCCGTCCTGACCTATTGGGGCAACCTGCGATAGGCCTGCAAGCAAGCTGCGCCTCATGGCGTCACCATCATGGTCGAGCCGCTCAACTCGTTCGACAATCATCGGGGCCCTCTCACGGTCCCCGACCGCGCAGAACCCGATCGAGCGAACTCGACTACCGCTTGGTATTTCACCAGCTCCGCGAACTCGGATGGACTCGCCCGTTGGGCGCTAAGTACCGACCAACCAGCAGCGTCGAAGCCGGGCTCGAATGGATGCAGACACTCGCTGAGTAGCGTCACCAGCGGAACCATTTGGAAGGGCTCTGCGACATGCGGAGCTTTGGATGGGCTCTGCGACATGCGGAGCTCTAGAGTGAGCGCCAATGGCGTGTCTTGCGTGTTCACAGCCCCTTCCGGAAGAAGCGCGGTTCTGCCCGTTTTGTGGGCATCAGGTCGTCGCCACTCCGAATGAAGAACGTCGCCTCATCACCGTCTTGTTCGCCGATGTCGTGGGTTACACCGGGTTGGTCGAGTATCTCGACCCTGAACGAGCCAAACGGCTGATCGACGACGCGTTCAAACGGCTGATCGCCGACGTGATCGAATTCGGTGGAAGCATCGACAAGGTGCTCGGCGATGGAATCCTTGCGCTCTTCGGGGCTCCAATTGCGCACGAGGACGACCCTGATCGAGCAGTTCGGGCTGCGCTGCAACTCCACAGCTCGCTGGCCCAGTTCGTCGTAGAACACCCGGAGTTGACCCAACCGGTGCAGCTCAGAGTCGGAGTGAATACCGGCGAAGTGCTGTTCGGCCGGCTCGCTGGAACCGACGACTACACCGTCATGGGCGACGTCGTGAACGTAGCGGCTCGACTTCAGGCGCTCGCGCCGCCCGGTGAGGTCTACGTGGGTGACTCGACCGCCGCGCTCACATCGTCGGCAATCTCCCTCGCAGAAGTAGACGATCTTGCGGTCCGCGGCCGGCAGCAAACCGAACGTGTGTGGCGGGCGATGGGCCTCGAGCACGTGGGCACCGAGCTACGCGTGAACCGGGACACACCGTTTGTCGGCCGAGCGCGCCAGCAAAAGGCACTGGCTGATGTGATCGATGACCTACGCGCCGGCCGAGGTGCATTGGTCTCGATCGTCGGCGAGGCCGGAAGTGGCAAGACGCGCCTCATTGCCGAGGCACTCGGCGCATCTGTGGTCACCAACATCGCAGTCTTGGCCGGCGTGTGTGCGCCGTTTGGCGAGACCAATCCGTGGGCGCCGCTCGGACAAGCCATGCTCGGTCGCATCGACGCAACCACCACATTGTCGCCCACGTTGATGCGAGATCTCAGCATCGAAAGGGCTATCACCGAGTATGGCTTCGATGCCGAAGATCCGCGACTGTCGTGGCTCGCCGAGGGGGCATTACACCTCGCTGGGCACCCCTCGACCTTCGACGACATGCCCCGAGCCCGGGCGCGCGACACGCTCGCTCGGCTCATCGTCGACGCCCTTCGGCGACGGTCGGCCGATGCTCCACTGATTCTGTGTATCGACGACGTGCAGTGGGCCGATCCTCTGCTGGTCGACGTCTTGCATCGCATCAGTCGTTCGCTCGCAGACCGAGCATTTCTGCTGGTCACGGCGCAACGCGATGATGCTGACGTCGACTGGCCCCCGCGCTCAGATGTCGTGGACAGTGTCGACATCGTCCTCGATCCACTGACACCCGTCGAAGCCGATCAGTTGATCGCTGCGGTAGCTGGCGAGCCAGCCGATGGGCGATTCGCTTCCCAGCTCTATGAGCGCAGCGGGGGTAATCCCTTCTTTCTCACCGAGCTCGCGTCGCTTGATGATCCGTCGCTCGACCGACGCGAGCTGCCGAGTTCGCTTCGGGTTCTGATCGCAGCGCGCCTTGACCGCCTCGATCCGCGGGCACGGGCAATCATCGACAACGCAGCGGTGCTCGGATCCGAAGACGGCGTGGCATCACTCGAGACGTTCGCTCGCGAGATAGGACAGACCTTCGTGCGCTCGGACCTGCTGAGTCTCGAAGAGGCGGGGCTCCTCGAGCTGTTCGAACCTGGGCGGTGGCGCTTTCGAAGCGACGTCGTCCGCGAGGTTGCCTACGAGACTCTCACCAAGGGTGCCCGGGCTGAGCGCCATGCTGGCGTCGCTTCCGTCATGATGTCCATCGCAAGTGTGCCGGTGAGCCGAGTCGCTCATCATGCCGCCAGCGCGGTTGAGCTCGATCGAGAAATCGGACCTATCGCAGCCGTACCGTCCACTATGAGTTCTGTTGCGACTGAGCTCCTCCTGCGCTCCGGCCAGCGAGCCCTCGAGATCGGCGCGTTCCAGCAAGCGCGCGCCGATGCTGACCGGGCGCTCGCCATCGGCGCCGACGACTCTTCTCTCGAGCGCAAGCTCCGGCTCGTCCGTGCCGCTGGAGCTACCGAGCTTCGTGAGTTCGATGCGGCGAGCAAAGACGGCCGCGTTGCTCTCGAATCGGCATTGGCGGCCGGTGACCGCTATGACGAGGGAGTTTCCCGTCGGCTTCTCGGCAACCAAGCCCACGGCCTCGGCGACCTGCCCACGGCCAGAACCGAACTCGACCACTCCATCTCCATTTTTCGAGAACTCGACGACGACGCCGGGCTCGCCATCTCACTGGCTGATCGTGGCTACTGCGAGATCTTCGGAGGATCTCTGGATCGAGCCGATGTGCTGCTCGACGAGGCGCATGCGTTGGCAACGACGCTCGGCGACTTGCGCTCGATTGCATGGGCCGGCGAACACAAGGCCCTCGTTGCGTTCCTCTCGGGCGACCTCGAGCTCGCCGCTCAAAGACTCGAGATCGCGATCGAGAACTTCCGAGAGCTGGGCGACCGCAGCGGCCTGAGCTGGGCGCAAGCCATCCAGGCCTACCTTGCATACGCGGAACGCCGGTTGGACGACGCCGAGCAACTCGCTGGCGCCGCTCGGGTCGAGGCTCTCAAGCTCGGCGAACGCTGGGGGCCGGCCATGATGGACACCCTCATCGCATCGATTCGCTTGTGGACCGGCAACTTCGCCGAAGCCGAAGTCCTGTCGCGACGGTCGCTTGAAACGTTTCGCGAACTCGGAGACCGCTTCGGAACCGTGCAGTCGTTGGCACCAAATGTTCGGTCGCTTGTTGCGCTCGGACGTTTTGCCGAAGCAGAACGCGGCATGGAAGAGGCCCTGGCACTCAGTGAGACTTCGGGAAGCATGGCTCTACCGGCAATGGTCGCAGCGGGCACTGCAGTACATCTAGGAGTCGGCGATCGATCTGTGGTCATCGGCCAGCTCGCATTCGATCGCATACTCGAAACCGGATCCGATGGGTCCGAGGTGCGCACTGCGCTCGCGCTCGCCCTATGTCAAGCAGGTCGAGCCGACGAGGCGCTTGGCTACCTCGTCGACACAACCTTTGACAAGCCCTACACCCGATCGGTTCAGGCGCTCGCCCTAGCGCTCGTCACCGACACTCAGGGCGCACTCGACCAGCTCCAACTCGTCGAAGACGACCTGAGCGCCACGTACCTCGACCGAATGATCGCCGATCTTGCCGGCGCTGCTGTCCACGTCGGGGCTGGCGATGTCGCAGCCGCATCGACTCGACTCAAAGCCGCGGTCAGTGCAGCTGATTCGGTTGGCGACGCCGTTGCGATTGCGGTGACCAATGCTGCGTTCGAACAACTCGTACGGGGCAAGGCCGATTTCGCCCCGCCCGGTCTTGGACCGGGATGGCGGCGGGTCATCGCCGACCTCGCCCAGTTGTATCCGCTCGGTTCGCCGGTCACGGTCAAATAGTTCTGGGTTTCGGGAACCAATTGGCGTTTCGGTTCGTCAGACCCTGCATGAACTGCTCATCACCTCTGATTGAATCCGCCCACTCGCTGCAACTCGGTGCTCGCCGCGGCAACTGGACCACCGTTGCGATTCTGGACCCGTCGCTCCCGCCACTGGTGGATCTGCGCGATTGCGTCAGCGACGTTGCACCCGCCAGCGATGTACCTGCCTAGAGGCCTGCAGGACCGGAGGATGTGACATGGCCGATGACATCGACTTCGACGGCGAAGACCTCGTCAACGCGATATTGGGCAATGAACACATCACCGAGCAGCATCAGCCACCGCGCCCGCAAACAGGCCAGAACCTTGGCTGGATTCTGGCAGTGCTCCTAACCATTACGGTTCTCGTCGCTGTCGGCATCGCCGTCAACCAGTCGCCGAGTGCCGCATCGCCGTCGTCGTCGATGTGTGGAGGACTTTTCGAGCCAAGCTGTTGCGACGACTCTGGCACCGCTGTTGGCGCGTGTCCACCGACCGCTTATCCGGTGCTAGATTCCTGCGTCGAGCTTCCCGACGAATCCAACGTTGGGCTCTTCGACGCAGAGGACCATTTGGTGCGCTACCCCGACGTACTGCGGTGCTGAGCCAGTTTGCTAGCGCACACCGCAACTCGGTTAACTGGGGATGTGTAACTTGACAAACCACAATAATACCTTCGTAATGGGGGCATGGCCTCCCTCATCGAACTCATCAACGAGCTGCAGACCGAAGCAGACGCATATATCTACCTAGAGAAAATGCGCTGGCCAGAAGGTCAGCCGCCCGCCTGTGCCCATTGTGGCGGGGTAGATCAGTTGCCTATGTTGTTGAAGCCGCAGGACGGCACCGACGGGCGCAAAACCCGGACAGGAAGCATCTCACAGCGCCGCGTGTGGAAGTGCCGAATTAAAGGCTGCCGCAAACAGTTCTCGGTGTTGACGAACACCCCGATGCACGGAACCAAGATCCCTGTACGCACCTGGGTACTCGTCACGTTTGAAATGTGTTCATCGAAGAACGGCGTGTCAGCCCGCGAGATCGAACGCAAATACGCGCTCTCCCCAAAGTCAGCGTGGTTCCTTCTGCACCGCATCCGCGAAGGCATGACCGACCCTGAACCGCCCGAGTGGGAAGAGGCAACCGTCGTCGCGGATGAGGCGTACATAGGGCCGAAGTTCAACCGCATGAACAACAAGCGCAAAGAAAAAGAAATCGAACGCCACGGCATTGTCGGCGCACGCTTCGGCCACAACTCCAAAACCCCCATCCTCACATTGATCAACCGCGACACAGGCGAGGCGTACTCCAAAGTCCTCAACGACGTAACCCGAGCGTCCATCCGCGAAGTACTCAAAGATGCCACCAACAACGGCGACCTATCCACCATCGACCTACACACCGATGGCGCAAAGCCATACCGCAAGATCGCCAAAGAAGTCCGCAACCACGAAATCGCAGACCACTCCAAAGGCGAATACGTCAACAAGCGCGGCGCAGGCACCAACGCCGCCGAATCATTCTTCGCACAGCTCAAACGCTCAATCGACGGAACCCACCACCACGTCTCACGCGTCCACCTGCAGCGGTACCTCAACGAATTCGGATTCCGCCACTCCACACGCCAGATGAAAGACGCCGAACGCATCAGCACCTACTACCGGAACCTATTCGGCAAACGCCTCACCTACCGCCCGATTCAACAAGGCGCTGCCCTCGCTGGTTAACCACCCAGCCACCGACGTGCCACACGGCAAGATCCGCCCCCAGATGCGCCTCGCTCTCATCTGGACATGGGAAGACCACTAACAAGCACCTGCCTCGCTGGTTGACTAGCCAATTTGGCTCACGCTATTACCCCGGCTGGCAGGAACTTGTTGCCCGGTGTAGCCTGAACTGCATGGAATTGGACTGCGACCACTGTGGGGACGCCGTTTGTGACGCGTTGGTCGGGTTTGTTGCGGATGACCTCGCGGTCGTTTCATGCACAAGCGTCGTTAAGCCCAACTCTCACGGTGAGGATTCAGTGTTCGCAAACGTGACCTTACGCCCTCCGGTCGATGAGACTTGGCCACACGAATCGCTTGACCTTCTTAAGGAGCGGATATTCGAAGCGTCAAAGGCATCCAGTTGCGATCTGCCTGTCTACGTTCGTCTCCTTGTTGACGAAG
>ENA-ORXT01002455-ORXT01002455.1-marine-metagenome-genome-assembly--contig:-NODE-2455-length-22284-cov-5.200252_pt1 | contig 22284 bp, 22 predicted proteins | sample MGYA00237868_ERZ511482 | MGnify/ENA metagenome assembly ERZ511482
TTTTGTGAGAGTTTTACGTACTCATCATCAAAATGTTCTTGTAACCAGCGAGTACTGCTTTTGCTTCGAGCCATAACATCATACAATCCGCAAATGGAATTAAATACTAAACAAATAAAGCAACTGAAGTCTCTTGGACACCAACTAAACCCAATTGTTACTGTTGGACAGCAGGGGATGAAAGAGACTATTAACACGGAACTGGCGTTAGCCTTAGATTTTCATCAACTGGTGAAGATCAAAGTTGGACTCGGTGATCGTGATAAGCGTAATGAGCTGATCGACACCTTAGTTACTCAACACAAAGCAGCGCTAATTCAACGTATAGGTAATATTGCCCTACTATACAAAAGAAACAGTGAGAAACCCTCAGTATTTGCTTAATCTAATCTAAGTTATTGTGCCCTCCATCGCAGAAGGGGGCATTTTGGGTATGTTTGCATCCGCACAAACCGTATTTTTTCGTTACCTCTGGGGTGAATTTCATCGGTGTAAACTCAGTGTCTTTGTGCGACCCGTCACAAAATGGCTGCTTTTCTGAGCGACCGCAGGTGCACCAAAAATAGTTTTTTCCTGCTTCAAGCTCTACTACAAACGAGCCTTTTTTTGCAATGACAACGTTAGATTTGTGTGGCATATCATCTCCAAAGGTTGATTTATCTACGCATGATTCTAACACCAAGCCAAAATCAAAAAAGCCCCAACTTAGGGGCTTTTCATAAATTTCTCAGCTCAGCGCGAAACCTTGTGCTCTAAAATGGTATGTCGTCGTCAAAATCATCAAAGTTTTGCGGTGCAGGTTGTGCTTGACTGGGCTTATTTTGCTGCTGGGCAGGATTTGAACGTGCCGGTTGAGCCAATTGCTGTGGTGCTGACTGGTCGAAAGAACCACTGCCACCGCTGCGGCTACCCAGCATCTGCATTTCAGAGCCGACAATTTCGGTTGTGTATTTATCTTGACCGCTCTGGTCTTGCCATTTACGCGTTCTTAGTGCGCCTTCAATGTAAACCTGCGAGCCTTTTTTAAGGTATTCTCCCGCAATTTCTGCAAGGCGGTTAAAAAATACCACGCGGTGCCATTCGGTTTTATCTACACGCTCACCACTAGTTTTGTCTTTCCAGCTATCCGTGGTTGCTAAGCTAAAGTTAGTAACTGCGCCGCCTGAAGGCATATATTTTACTTCTGGGTCATTGCCCAAGTTTCCAACCAGAATGACTTTATTAATGCCTTTGGCCATCGTGTGCTTCCTAAGTTAAATTATGGTTATAAGTTTTGTGCCAACTATTTTAACAGAAAATTTGCTTTTAGCGCTGCAATTTATTGGCTGTTCTGGGTCGCTTTTTGTTGCTTCAGCGCCTCCATAATGAGATCAACCTGCGAGCTGGTTGTACTCGTGACCGGCGCATTGGCCGCATCAGGAGCGGCCGGCTGTGCTTTAGTTGTTGGATCGATTGATTTAGGTGCCTGTTGAATCAGAGCTTCCACCTGCATCTGTTCAATCTCGATTGGTTGCTCTTCAGCGTTTGTCGGCTGCGAGCCTGTAACGGTTACCTCTGAAGACGTCAAAGCACCGTCTTTTTGCGCGGCTATAGCTTTTTTATTTTCTTGGGTTTGTAAATTGTTAATCGCTCGCTGTGCCTCTTCAGCTTGCTGCTTTTCTATCGCTAGTTCCATTTTAATTTTTTCAAGGCGCGCTCTCTCTGCAATGAGCTCTTCTTTTTCGCGCATTTGTTTGAGTTTTAATTGTTGTATTTCGTCTTTCTCTTGTTGCGTTGGTGAGATTAGCACTTCCGTTTGAATCTCAGGTGCGACGACCGGTTGTGGCGCTTGCTGCGTGGGTGCGCCTGTGCCAAAGAGGCGATTGCTAATTTCTGCTATTTGCAGGTCCGGTGATTTTAAAAACAAGAACCATATAAAACCAAGTACAAATAGTACTAATAATGAGTTAGCAAGAATTATGATGTAGAAGAAAAACGAGGGTTTTCCAGAGGTCTTCTTACTGGAAGGCACAGAGGGTTGTTGGGGCTCTTCTACTTCACTATGATCGCTATAGAGTAGGGGGTTTCTACGCACGTCTTAAGGTACCTTTGGTTTATCGAAGTGTCAGACTAATTAATTTTGCTAACGACACCATTATCAAACGTGAGCGTTAAGCTCTTCTGTTCGGCTTTCACGCCGCGCTTGCTGGCATAATATAAATAATCCCAACGGTTTGCACGAAAGTCATCTTGCATCAATGGCGAGCCTAGCGTGTTGATGACTTGTGATTTGCTCATGCCGACCTTTATTCTGGATACTGTGCTCTGTTCAAGAGCATTGCCTTGTTGGATAACAGGCTTATAAGGAGTGCAGGCACCTAAGAGCATTGCTAAGATAGAGGTTAAGAGTAGTTTTTTCATAAGATTTACTATTTTAATCAATGGAAATTACATAAATGACAGACTAACACTACTGAGCCTTCTAGCCTACCTAAGGGACGCTAGGAGCGCTGCAATTTGCATTAATTTTTTTATTTTTACCATCGTTTATCAAATTAAATTAATTTTCAACTTTTTAAATGATCAGAACTCGGGGTATAATGCGCGGCTACTTAGTGAATATTTTGTTTTGAGAAATCGAATTTTATGCCAAACGTAAAGATTAGAGAAAACGAGCCGTTTGAAGTTGCACTGCGTCGTTTCAAACGTACTTGTGAAAAAGCGGGTGTTGTTGCTGAAGTTAGAAGTCGTGAATTCTACGAAAAGCCAACATCAATTCGCAAGCGTGAAAAAGCTGCAGCAGTAAAGCGCAACATTAAGAACTTAAAGCGCGAGTTGAACCGTCGCACTCGTCTTTATTGATTGGCAGCGTTGGTTAGCTGTTCGCGGTGTAACGTTTACAGCTAACCAAGCAGTGCTTTATGTAGCATTTGCAATTATGTTTAGAATCGAATATCCGAACTTGCGCTAAATATTCTTGCCCTCCCTATTGTTGGTTTCTGAACCATTCAGTACCGGATTTATCTTCTCTTAAATTACAATAGATTACTTTATAAGCTAGTTATATAAGGTACATATCCGTATGTCTCCTCCCGTTCTAAAAAATGATCGCTACTTGCGTGCCTTACTAGGCCAACCCGTCGACACCACGCCCGTGTGGATAATGCGTCAAGCCGGTCGCTACTTGCCTGAGTATCGAGCATTAAGAAAACAGGCTGGTAGCTTTATGGATTTGTGCACTAATCCAGAGCTCGCATGTGAAGTCACACTTCAGCCTTTAAGGCGTTTTGATCTTGATGCGGCCATTTTATTTTCAGATATCTTAACTATACCTGATGCAATGGGGTTGGGTTTGTACTTTGCCGAAGGTGAAGGGCCGAAGTTTGAAAGGCCGCTAAGAAGCTTTTCAGACGTTAGCAAGTTAGCGATACCAGACCCAGAACAAGAACTATCGTATGTGACCGACGCTGTTCGCACCATTCGTAAAGCTCTAGACGGTAGCGTTCCATTAATTGGGTTTTCTGGAAGTCCCTGGACGCTCGCCACTTACATGGTGGAAGGTGGTACCAGCAAAGACTTTTCAAAAGTTAAGGGAATGCTTTTCAGCGACCCTAAGACACTTCACCTATTACTCGACAAGCTTGCCGATAGTGTCATTTTATACCTCAATGCTCAGATCGCCGCGGGTGCTCAATCTGTAATGGTTTTTGATACATGGGGTGGTGTGTTAAGCCCACATGTCTATCAAGAGTTTTCGTTAAAGTACATGGCTAAAATTGTCGATGGTTTGCAACGAGAAGCCGAAGGCCGACAAGTTCCCGTCACATTATTTACCAAAAACGGCGCGCGATGGGTTGAGTCTATCGCTGCAACGGGCTGTGACGCCATAGGAGTTGATTGGACGGTAGATCTTCAGGAAGTTGTTAAGGCAGTTGGTGACAAGGTTGCGCTTCAAGGCAACATGGACCCTTCAGTTTTATATGCCGATGCCGACACCATACGCGCAGAAGTTAAGCGAGTCCTATCAGACTTTGGTGACAAACCAACAGGGCATGTTTTTAACCTTGGGCATGGTATACATCAGCACGTAAATCCGGACCACTTAAAAGTTCTAGTGGACAGCGTTCATGAGCTAGGACGCAAGGTCTAATTCGAGCTTGCATCAAGATTTAGCAATCTAATCATTTCAAGCAACTGCTTATCTTCACTCAGCTCTTGTTGCTGTGTGGAGGCAGGGTCGCTCGGCAGTGTGTTGTCACCAGCAGTGTTCTGCCCATTCCCGCGCGCTTGATTTAGCGCGCGAAGCCGGTCACGTTCTAGTAGCTTTTCTAACGCCTCAGGAACCGCTGGAGGTGGTGCAAGCTGTGGTGGCACATAGCTGCTGCCAATAGATTGGAGCCTAGCCAGCTCTTTTTGCCTCGCAGCAACGCGACGATTGTAGTTGTCAATTTTTTGTTGATACTCCGCTCTTAAACGCAGATTTTGACGTTCCTGTGCTTCATTTTCTTCAACGTAAAGAAACTCCTCTGGGTGGCGCTCGCGATAGGCGAGAAAGTCTTCTTCTGTCGGTATCTGTGATTGAATCACTGTTTCACTCAGTGTTTTAACCGTCAATTCGGTAGGGGCAAAGCCGTTCCTTGCATCTATTGTTATGTTGACCATGCCTTTAGGGGGCTTTTGCCATTTAGCCTCTGAGGTACCTTCTAAAGCTGCCTGCATAAAGTCAATCCATAAGGGAAGGGCTGCGCGGGTCGCTGTCTCACCTCGTCCGAGCGGGGCAAGGTTGTCAAAACCCATCCAAACCGTCGTGACTTTTCTTGGGGTAAAGCCTGCAAACCATGAGTCACGCTGGTCATTGGTTGTGCCTGTTTTACCTGCCAAATCAGATCGTTTAAGAATTCTGGTTGCCTTTGCCGCTGTTCCTGAGCGAGTAACATCTTGCAGCATGCTAGTTATCTGATAATGAACATAGGGTTCAATAATGCGTTTGGCAACAGGGTTTCCATTGATTGTGCTAGGCATATTAGGTGCTTCAAGCGCGGTTAATTCAGGCTTAGGGCACTGTGAACACGCAGTGTCAGGCCTATTTTTAAATAAAACGTTATCGTCTTTATCTAAAATTTTGCGAATGAAGTAGTTGTTAACCTTAAAGCCACCATTAGCAAAACTGGCATAGGCTGTCGCTATCTCAAGGGGAGTTACTGAGCCTGTGCCTAGCGATAGCGTGAGGTCCCGAGGCAGTGCCGGATCTTCAAAGCCGAATCGTCTTGCATAGTCAATTGCTTGATCTATACCGATTTGTTGCAGCAGTTTTATTGACACGATATTGCGTGATTTTTTTAGTGCACTTCGAAGCAAGGTGGGGCCGTGGTATTTCTCATCGAAATTTTGTGGTGACCATGTACTGCCTGGAATAACTATTTTCTCATCTTCAATAACACTACCTGGGGAATATTTGCCTGTGGCAAGTGCAGCGCTGTAAACGAAAGGTTTAAAGCTGGAACCTGGTTGGCGTTTAGCTTGCAAAGCTCGGTTAAATTTACTGTAAGTAAAGTCAAAGCCACCGACCATTGCCTCAACCGCGCCGTCTTTTGGATTAACCACGGTAAGTGCGCCGGTGACTTTAGGTAGTTGGCTAAGCTCCCATACCTTGCCTTCGTTCTCACTCACCCACACCACATCACCAGGTACAAGCACTTCGCTGACCGTGCTGATTTTAGGGCCCTGCCGATTTTCACTGCGATAGCGCCTAGCCCATTTGACTTCATCCAGCCCTATTGTAATTGGCTCGTTAGCCCCGCGGCGCTGCAGTTGTGCCACTTCATTGTCGCTCTTTAAAACAATTGCTGGCATTAGCGCTTGATAGTCGTTATAAGTTTTGAGCTGCTTTTGTCGGCTGGCTGCGTCGGGGTACTGGGTTAGGTCAAGTTGCTCAAGTGGGCCACGGTATCCATGCCGTTTGCTGTAGCTAATCAGGTGTTTTCTAACCGTTTGTAACGCAAGCTCCTGTTGGCGACTGTCTAATGTTGTATATATCTTTAGACCTAACGTATACATATTTTCTACGCCGTAACGTTCTAATGCATCGGCGCGTGCCATTTCGGCCATGTAGGGTGCGTAGGTTTCAGATTCAACCTGATAAACTTTAGCCGAAACGTCTTCTGCAATGGCTTGTCGGTACTGTGCTTGGGTAATGTAGTCCTGCTCAAACATACGCTGTAAAATATAATCACGGCGAATTTTGGCGCGTTTAGGTTGCCTGATAGGATTGTAACGAGAAGGGGCTTTGGGTAAACCGGCAATCATTGCCATTTGAGCCAGTGAGAGATCTTTGAGCTTTTTGGCGTAGTAAATTTCAGCTGCAGAGCCAATGCCGTAAGCTCGATTACCAAGAAATATTTTGTTTAGGTAAAGCTCAAGAATTTCATCTTTAGTAAACTCTTTCTCAATTTTGAACGCTAAAAACATCTCTCTGATTTTACGATCAGCTGTGCGCTCAGAGGTTAAAAACAAATTACGAGCTAACTGCATGGTGATTGTACTAGCGCCTTGTGACACCGAGCGGTCTTTAATTGCGGTGACCGCCGCACGGGCAATACCGCGCAAATCAACGCCATGGTGCTCCCAGTAGCGCGCATCTTCAATTGCTACAAAAGCATGAATCATGTCTTTTGGCACTTCATCATAAGTCACAGGCCGCCGCCTAAACTGACCAAATTCGGCGATGAGCTGGTTTTCTTTACTATAAACTTGGATAGGAAGCTGAAGCTGCGTCCCACGTAGTTGAGCGACTCTTGGAAGATTCGGTTCGTAATAGAAATACAGGGCGATAAACAAAGTCGCACCCAGCGCAAATAGAACTATTGCGGGCGATAGAATACTTTTAAAAAAGAACAAGAAAAACCTAGCAAATAGCCCTTTTTTCTTCTTATTTTTGTGTGTCTGAATTAGCGGTGTATTTGATTTTTTTTTGATGTATGACATGTCTAAATCTTGTAAGTAACAGGGGCTTTTTGGATTGATTATAGTTTAACCGTCTGTCTAGTGAGTAGCCCACTCAGATAGTTGAGGGTAGACTATTTTTGTGGTTGTAGCTACCATTGTAATACAAATATAGATTCCGACCCATGTCGCGAGCATAAAATAATAAAAATAAGATGGCGGTACTTAATCAGTGTTTTCTTTTAATAAAAAAGGTGGTCTTCTTGGAATTGATATCAGTTCCTCCGCTGTTAAGTTGATCGAGCTTTCGCTAAAGGGTGGCTCATACCGTGTCGATAGTTACGGTGTTGCCTCACTTCCTGAAGGCGCAGCCTACGAGCGGGACATTGTCGAAGCTGATCCTGTCGGCGAGGCTATCAAGCGCGTACTTAAACAAAGTCGAACTAAAACCCGTCGCTGTGCCTTGGGTATCCCTTCATCGATGGCAATTAACAAAGTTATTTCAATGCCTGCATCAATACCTGCATCCGAAATGGAAGCTCAGGTAACGCTTGAGGCAGAGCAATATATCCCGTACCCCATGGAAGAGGTCAATTTTGACTTTGAAGTATTGGGCCCGTCAGATCAATCAACAGAAATGGTTGATGTGTTGCTGGCGGCGACGCGTACAGAGAATGTTGAAATAAGACTGGCTGCTGCAGAAATGGCCGGTCTGACCGTTGATGTTGTCGATCTTGAATCACATGCCATCGAATTGCTGTTTACCACGTTAGTTGATGATGTGGTAAAGCATGACACTGTGGCGCTAGTTGACTTTGGTTCATCCATGACGGGTGTCAATGTGTTTGAAAATGGTCGCGTTGTCTTTTCTCGTGAACAAGCTTTTGGCGGTAAGCAGCTGACAGAAGAAATTATGCAGCGCTATGGCCTACCTTATTCAGAGGCGGGTTTAGCTAAGAAGAATGGCAATCTCCCAGAAGGTTACATTCCTGAGGTGTTAGACCCCTTTCGTGAAAACATGGTTAGACAAGTGCAGCGATTTTTGCAGTTCTATCATGCGTCCACCCAACAAGGTAATGTTGATAAAATTCTACTGTCAGGTGGTTGTGCAAGTATTCCGGGAATTGACGAGCAAATTCAAGATGCAACCGGGGTCGCCACAACGCTGGCTAATCCATTTTCTAACGTTGTACTTAACTCACGTGTAAATCCTGCACGTTTTACCAGTGATATTCCAGCCATGCTGGTGTCTACTGGCTTGGCGCTTAGGGGGATCTTGTAATGGCTGGTTTAAATCTACTTCCCTGGCGCGATGAGGCGCGCAAAGATAGCCAGAAAAGATTTGTAATCATGGTGGTCAGTGCGGTCGCGATTGCTGCAACGGGTGTTTTTGGAACATACAGCTATTACCAAAAGCAAATTGATATGCAGGATGCCCGAAATAAATACCTAGATTTGGAGATCAAAGACTTAGATAAAACGATTGCCAAGATTAAGAAGTTGGACGTCACCCGTAAAGCACTGTTAGATCGCATCACGATTATCGAGGGTTTGCAGTCGACACGGCCGGGTATCGTTCACCTGTTTGATGAAATGGTAAAATCACTTCCTAAAGGAATGTATCTGACCAAGCTTGAGCAAAAAGAAGGCAAAATTAAGCTTGAAGGTAAGGCTGAATCTAATGCTCGGGTGTCCAGCTACATGAATCGACTGGATATGTCACCGTGGTTAAGCTCATCAGCACTTAATATTATTTCGATAGATACGCGTAAAAAGAATGATCGCCTTAGAAACTTTAGCTTGAGTGTCACTCAATTGTTAAAGTCAGGAAGCGACGAGGAGAATAACGATGGCAATTGATTTACAAGAACTCAATAGTCTTATCGATGATCCTGCTAATGTTTCAATGCCGGTTAAGGTGTTGGCCATTTTGGCAATTTGCGGTTTAGTCGCCTTCATGGGGTATAAGCTAATCATCGTGGATAAAATGGCGGAACTAGAAGGGCGAGTGTCAAAAGAGTCAACACTGCGTCAGTCATTTGAAAAAAAGCAGGCAAGAGCGAATCAGTTACCTGCATTTCGTGCTCAACTAAAAGAGATGCAAACCTCTTTTGGTTCCTTGATGAAGCAGCTCCCCAGTGGTACTGAGATTCCTGGATTAATTTTGGATATTTCAGAGAAAGGTTTGTCAAACGGTTTAGAAATTGAACTGTTTCAGCCAAAGCCTGAGCAACAAAAAGAGTTCTACGCTGAAAAGCCGATCATGCTTAAGGCCAATGGAACGTATAACCAATTGGCCGCTTTCGTCAGCGATATCTCAGGGCTTCCTCGAATTGTGACAATTTCAGATATACGCCTAGCGCCTGAGAAGGTGGATGAGGATAAGAAGAAAAATACAAAAGTGGCGTTTAGATTAACGATGGAAGCGATGATTAGAACGTATCGTTATCTTGATGAAAACGAAGAAGGTGGTAGCTAATGATGCAGACTAATTTGACAGCTGATTGGGTTATTAGTAAACCGCTTCAAGGTATAGCTTATTTCACATTAGTGTTGAGCTTAACTGGCTGTATCAAGGACACGGATGATTTAGATGTGTATTTTGAGGAACATCGCTCTAGGCAGGCACGATCCATTGACCCGATTCCTGAAATAAAGCCTTATTTACGCTATGTATACCCGGGCAATGAAAAAGATCCCTTTGATGTTTCCATGCTTGCGCCAAACGAGGTGCCGATTGTTGATTCAGGGATTCAAGTTGATACGACAAGGGTAAAAGAATTTTTAGAGGGCTTCCCTTTAGATAGTTTGAAGATGGTTGGAACGGTCAGTAAAGACAGTAATCTTTGGGCATTGATTAAAATTCCAGATGGTGGGGTCCAGAGCGTCAAAGCGGGTAACTATGTTGGACAAAACTACGGTAAAATCGTGTCTGTATCAGAAGCAGAGTTGGGCTTGATGGAAACAGTTTCAAATGGGCTTGGTGGTTATAAAGAGGAAGCAAATAGGCTGCTTCTAGATCAGTAAAGCCACTCGTAGCACCGCTACACAACACGCTAAATGACTACAAGTAATAAAATAATAAAAATAATGGGTCTGAACATGAAAACTATAATCCGTCTAATGACCATCTTAGCACTACCTATTGGCGTGCTACTTTGCACCGATAGCTTTGCAACGGCTCGTTTGCAGAAAGTCGATGCTGTGAATCAAGGAAATGCCAATACTCAACTGCGCTTTTTCTTTGACTCTGCGGTGAGTGTTCCAAGTAGCTTTGCGATGAAATCGCCTAATCTCGTGGTGTTAGATTTTAACGATGCTGAGTCAGGCTTAGGAGTTCGTAAGAAATTAATAAAATCACCCTACGTTAAGAGTATCCGCACGGCGAAGGGGAACGGTAAATTGCGGGTGATGGTGGCTATGACGCAGCAAGCTCAATACCAAACTAGAGTAAGCGGTGCACAAGTCTATGTAACATTTAGCAGAGCGGGTGCGCAAAAAAATTTGGCGGCTAGGCTTAATCAAACCGGCCCTGCTGTCGAGCAAAGGGCAGTGTCGCAGCAAGCTCAAGCCGGTAATTATATTCAACGCCCAGCAAATCAGGCACAAAGAAGACCCGTCCGCCCACAGGCGAATCGAGTCAGAGAATTAGCGCCAATCGATTTTCGAAGAGACGGTGATGGTAATGGTGTGGCTGTTATACGCCTGCCTCATGCTGCCACTAAGGTCACTGCATTTAAAAATGGCAACATGGTGACACTAACGATTAAAGATGCCGCGTCAAAAGAGCCGCGTAAGCGTCTTAATGTAATGGACTTTGCCACCCCTGTCTCTTATGTTGACATAGAGAGAAAAGGCGCCGATGTATTGGTCAAGCTTATTGCAAACACCGCCTTTGAGCATTCTGTTAAGCGTGAAGGCAATCAGTATAAGATAGCGATAAAGCGAGTTAAGCGCAAAGTTAAGCCGGTCGATCCTTTAAAGCCTAAGCAAAAAAGCTACAACGGTAAGCCATTATCGCTGAATTTTCAGGATATTGAAGTGCGCTCTGTGCTGCAGTTATTAGCTGATTTTACTGACAAAAATATTGTTGTAAGCGATAGTGTCAAAGGCAATATTACGCTGCGCCTAAAATCAGTGCCTTGGGACCAAGCGTTAGATATTGTGCTTGAATCTAAGGCGTTGGCCATGCGCAGCAACGGTAATGTCATCTGGGTAGCCCCTGCATTAGAGTTACAGGCTAAAGAGCAGCAAGAATTACAGGCACTTCAACGCAAAAAAGCATTAGAGCCGCTGGTAACTGAGTACATTGCGGTCAACTTTGCTAAAGCTGAGGAGATGGTGACATTGATTCAGTCACAAGCTAATAACGGCAAACGTAATGGTAGTGGTTCGATGCTGTCAGACCGCGGCAGTGTGTCTGTTGATAAAAGAACCAATACATTGCTCGTGCAAGACACTATTTCACGCGTAGATGAAGTGCGTAACATGATTAAGAGCCTCGATGTTCCCGTCAGGCAAGTATCAGTTGAGGCAAGAATAGTCATCGCTAGTGATTCATTTGGAAAAGAGCTCGGCGCCCGCTTTGGTGTGACCAAAATCGGTAGCAGTGGCGGAATAACCTCAGGCTCATCTGAGGCGACCGGCTCCATTGCCAGTTCGTTAGCCAATGGAGGAGAAGTAGGGGTACCAGGATTAGGTGATCGCCTTAACGTGAACCTGCCCGTCGTTGGCGCCGCAGGCTCACTTGGATTCTCGCTACTGGCTAAAGACTATCTGCTAGATCTTGAGCTATCTGCGCTTCAAGCTGAAAGCCAAGGCGATATAGTCTCGTCACCTCGTGTTGTTACGGCGGATAAGAAAACCGCTTTGATTGAGCAGGGTGTTGAGATTCCATACTTACAAGCCAGTTCTAGTGGGGCGACGAGTGTGTCGTTTAAAAAGGCGGTGCTCAGTCTTGAAGTGACGCCGCAAGTAACGCCAGATGAGCATGTGATCATGGATTTGAAGGTTAATCAGGATACCGTAGGGTCTGTTTATTCAGGGGTTCCAAGTATCAATACGCGTGAAATTAATACTCAGGTATTGGTAGATAATGGCCAAACGGTGGTGTTAGGAGGTGTTCATGAAGAAACTAATAACAACGACACAACAAAGGTGCCTGTACTTAGTGATCTACCTTACTTAGGCAAGCTATTTCAGAAAAATGTTAAAAGCACTAATAAGCGAGAGTTGCTAATTTTTGTGACGCCTAAAATTATGAATTAATCGCGTTACCCGCAATAGTGTATTGAAAAAGGAGCCTCTGGGCTCCTTTTTTCTTGGGTAGAAAATGCCATGCAATAAACAGGTATTGCGTTTAGAATAGACGAATAATTATTATTCGATGGCGGACCAGTCCGTGAAGCAAAACATATTTTTAGTTGGCCTGATGGGCGCAGGGAAGTCTACAGTGGGCAAGCAACTAGCGCGTCGATTGAAAGTGGATTTCTATGACTCAGACCGAGTAATTGTAGAGCGCACGGGCGTTCCTATAGCCACTATTTTTGAAATAGAGGGTGAGCAAGGCTTTCGGGAGCGCGAAACGCAAGTGTTGGAGGAGCTTAGTCAATACTCTGGATGTGTCATTGCTACAGGCGGTGGCAGTTTGATTCGGCCAGAAAATGTCGAAATTATTAAGCGTAATGGTCAGCTGGTTTATTTACGTGCGTCCGCTGAAAAACTCTACACCAGAATTAAACACGATAAAGCACGACCGTTAATGCAGACAGAGAATCCACTTCAAACGCTGCGCAATTTACTTGCCGACCGTGAACCTACTTACCTTGGCGCATCTGACATTGTCATCCGCACGGCCAATCAAAAAGTAGGGGTTGTGCTGCACCGTATTGAACAAGCTATCAAAAAGGAGCGAAGAAATGCAAACGCTGAGCGTTGAATTAGGCGATCGCAGCTACCCAATTTACATTGGGGCGGGTCTGTTAAATCAGGCAGAGCTCATCACTCCATTTATAGGTGGCAACAGCACAATTGCGGTAAGCAATGAAACCATTGCTCCCCTCTATTTAGAGTCACTTCAGAAAAATCTGCAGGGCTTTAAAAACAGCCAAGTCGTCCTTCCTGATGGTGAAAGTCACAAGACACTTGACGTTCTAGATCAGATATTTACAGGCATGTTGCAAAATGGTTGTGATCGTCGAACCACACTAATTGCGCTCGGGGGAGGGGTCGTTGGGGATATGGGGGGCTTTGCTGCCGCAAGCTACCAACGGGGCATTAACTTTATTCAAGTGCCGACTACTTTATTATCAATGGTTGATTCATCGGTAGGGGGTAAAACGGGTGTCAATCATCCGTTGGGTAAGAATATGATTGGTGCCTTTCACCAACCACAGTGCGTCGTTATTGATACCGACACCTTAAGCACTCTCAACGACCGTGAGCTTAGCGCAGGCTTAGCAGAAGTGATCAAGTACGGATTGATTCGCGACACCGAATTTTTAAGCTGGTTAACTGACAATATGCCCGCGTTAGTGGCGCGTGACCCAAAAGCACTAGCCTATGCAATCTATCGTTCTTGTCAGCATAAAGCCGAAGTGGTTGCAGATGATGAGCGAGAACAAGGACAGCGCGCCCTGTTAAACTTAGGGCACACCTTCGGTCATGCCATAGAAAGTGCAATGGGTTATGGTAACTGGTTGCATGGTGAAGCGGTGGCTGCAGGTACCGTCATGGCCGCGGAGCTGTCGCAAAAAATGGGCTGGCTACAACAGGATGACGTGCGTCAGGTAAAGCAATTGTTAGCATCGGCAAACCTACCCATAGAGCCTCCTGCTAGTTTGTCTGTTGCTCAGTACCAGAAATATATGTCGCGAGATAAAAAAGTACAAGATGGCGTGATGAACTTGGTATTGCTAAAAAGTATCGGTGAGGCAGTGCTAAGCAACGATTATGATCCTGCGGCGCTTGATGCTGTGTTGACGCGAGGATGACGGCAAGCTACGCCGCCGCGGCGCAGACGAGCCGAGGGAGGCAGTACCCTGAGCCTGCGCCCGCTAATCGCACGGAATATCAACGGGACCGGGATCGAATTATCCATTCAACAGGGTTTAGACGCCTTGAGTATAAAACTCAAGTGTTTGTCAATCATGAGGGTGATTTATACAGAACTCGGCTAACTCACTCTATTGAAGTTGCCCAAATCGCCCGCTCCATTGCTAGGACTTTAAGGCTCAATGAAGATCTCACCGAAGCGATCGCTTTGGCTCATGACCTTGGGCACACGCCGTTTGGTCATGCAGGTCAAGATGCACTAAATGCCTGCATGAAGCAATATGGTGGGTTTGAGCATAATCTGCAGTCATTGCGAGTTGTTGACCATCTTGAAAATAAGTACGCCGACTTTCAAGGCTTGAACCTCACGTTTGAAACGCGAGAGGGTGTTTTGAAGCATTGTGCGACTAAAAATGCTAGAGAATTAGGGGATGTGGGGCAGCGTTTTATTGATAAAACACAGCCTAGTTTGGAAGCCCAGCTGACTAATATCGCCGATCAAGTGGCTTATAATAATCATGATATTGATGATGGCGTCCGCTCGGGTTTGATTAATATTGAACAGCTTCGTGAAGTAGATATGTTCGCTAATCACTATGACCAGGTTAAGTGGAAATACCCTGATTTAGATGACACGAGAAGTCTTCATGAAACCATTCGACAGATGATCGGTGGACAGGTAACTGATCTGATTCAAACCAGTCAGAGCAATATCGATGAGGCTAATGTAGCTAGTATTGATGAGGTTAGAGCGCATGCAGAGACGTTGATATTGTTTAGCGATGATATGTTTGCACAGAGTCGTTTCATGAAAAAATTCCTGCGTGAAAATCTGTATTTTCATCATCAGGTCTACCGCATGACACGCAAAGCACAGCAGATTGTTGAAGCCTTATTTGATGCGTTCATTAACGATTCCAAATTGCTCCCACCTGAGCATCAGTCCTATGCTCACAAGGCGAGACAAGCGTTAAATGAATCGGGCTACGCTAGAGTGGTAGCAGATTATATCGCAGGCATGACCGACCGGTTTGCTATTAAAGAATATGACCGTCTTTTTAATATGAATAACCAATTATTGTAGTCTGAACCAAGGCTGAAAAGAGGAGGAGCGTTGCTCTTTTGTTGATAAGCGGTTATTACTGCTTGCATTAGTGAACTTAAAATGTAATATTATTGATCAATAATAAAAATAAGTAGTGACGTTTTAAGCGTACTACGATTTTAGGGGTCACCATGAATACACATTATTCTTATACAAGAAATATCAATCCAATTGCCAAAAAATCACTGAGTTTCATTGCTCACACTGCAACTTTGTGCGTTGCCAGTGCTGCGCTTTTCATGTTCGGCTTTTTTGTAATTCCTGCGTTTGGTGATACAAATATTCAGTTTTCAAACTCTACCCTTAATCAGGATCTTCAACGCTTACTCGATAATCCGCCGAAGCGGGTAGTGTTGTCGGATGGTGACCAAGATGGTGATGGGATACCGGATTTTATTGAAGGCAAAGAGGATTCAGATGGTGATGGCATCGCGAACTACCTAGATTTAGATTCTGACAACGATGGAATTTCAGATAGAGATGAGGTGGGGCTTAACCTAAAACGAAAAGACGCGGTTGATGATGTAAGCGCGCTTTTTTTAGAAAAGCATGTGATCAAGTACCTAGACAAATCAGTGAAACGCGTAGTATATGCAAAAAAAAAACTAACCGTTCAACAGTTAGTTAAGGCAAAACCTATCAAGGTAACAGTAGCGGCTAAAAGTAAACCTAAGCAAGTTGTAAAGTCTGTTGTGCCAAAACAACCTTCACCCCCTGTCATTAAAGTAAGCGATGACGCAGACAGCGATGGGTTACCAAATGGCCTTGAACTGGCACTGGGTACTGACCCAATGCAGCGCGATAGTGATAATGATGGCATCATGGATGCTATTGAGATCGGGTATAATGTAAAAAAACCATTAGACAGTGACCGAGACGGCATAATTGATGCATTGGATAAAGATGATGACAATGATGGGATTTTGACACGTCTAGAAGATGCGGATAAAAACGGTACGGCAAGAAATGATGACACCGACAGGGATGGAGTGCCGAATTATCAAGATGCCAACGATGACGGCGATCGCATTTTAACGCGCAATGAAGGCGGTATCACTAAGGATAGCGATAATGATGGCGTGCCCGATTACTTAGATAACAAGGACTCGACGCTAGGTGGCGGCAAAGGCCCTGCTGTTGTTGTGCTCTACGATTCATCTGCACAGCCAAACTCGCAAGTCAAAAATGCCGCATTGACTAAAAATAAAAATGCCTTCAAAGGTATGTTAGACGTAGTTAAAAAGTAACAATTAACTGGGGCTTTGCAGCATTTCTCTAGCCAGCGCGCGGGTTGATTCAGTTATCTCAATCCCTCCCATCATCCGAGCGATTTCTTCAACACGCTCCTCGTTGACAAGCGTCAGCATGCCCGTACTGGTGGAAGTCTTACCTTTGATCTTAGTCACTTTATAATGCTGATGCGCTTGCGATGCCACTTGGGGTAAATGCGTTACACACAGAACTTGTCGGTTGTGCCCCAATTTACGTAATTGTTGACCTACAACCTCTGCCGTGCCGCCGCCAATACCGGTATCAACTTCATCAAAAATCAATGCAGGTAATGTGACCCGCTGCGCCGCAATCATTTGGATAGCTAACGATATTCGCGATAGCTCTCCGCCTGATGCGACTTTTACTAAAGACTTTAATGGCTGACCTGGGTTTGCACTGACCTGAAACTCAATGTCATCTAGACCATGTGTTGTAAATTTGTTGGTCTTATCAAAAGCACATTGAATTTCAAATACGCCGCCATCCATGCCCAGCTGTTGCATCGCTCCTGATACACCCGCGCCAAGTTGCTTTGCAGATTTTTGGCGGGATTTGCTCAGCTTTTCAGCTTGGTTTAGGTAGTTTTGTTTAGCCTTTTCAAGGTTTTCATTGAGCGCATCAAGGTCATAATCATCACCACTTAGCGCGCTCAATTTTCCACATAAGGTTTGATACTTTCCCATTAAATCATCAGGCGAGATCATGTGTTTCTTTGCCATTTGATGAAGTTGTGAAATGCGGCTTTCAACGAACTGCAGCCTTTGAGGGTCAAGTTCCAGCGAGTCTTGGTAATGGCGTAACATACTACTGACTTCTTCAACCTGAATTTGCGCTTCGGTAAGCATCGCTAGTGGTTCGTTAAAAGCGCTATCGACGCTGGTTAACTGACTCACTTCATTGATCAGGCCGCTAAGTACAGAGTAGACCGACTGCTTATTGGCATACAGCTGTTGTACCCCTGACGAGGCGGTTTCTAATAATTCACCGGCATTAGATAGGCGAGAGTGTTCCTCATCAAGCTGTGGGTATTCACCATCGACGAGCTCCAGTGCCTCTAGTTCTTGAGTTTGAAAGCTTAATAAATCAATCTGCGCCTGATGGTCGCTGCTTTGATTTTGGAGTTTATCAAGCTTATCTTGCAGGGATTTCCATTCTTCATAGCGAATGCTTAAGCCTGACAGCAGTTTACTGTTATCTGCGTAGTCATCTAACAATTGACGCTGCATTTCCTTTTTCATCAGGGATTGGTGTTCATGCTGCCCATGAATGTCAACGAGCTGCTCACCTAATTGGCGCAACATTGACAAATTAGCGGGTGTACCATTAATCCAAGCGCGGGATTTGCCGCTATTGGTAATGACGCGGCGCAAAATGCATTGATCATCTTGGTCAAGATCGTTCACCTGAAGCCAAGTGAGAGCACTTGGCGTATCAGAAATGTCGATAGTCAGGGTGATTTCTGTTTTTTCAGCCCCGTGACGAACCACACCGCTATCTGCCCGGTCACCTAAAACAAGGCCAATGGCATCTATCAATATTGATTTACCCGCCCCCGTTTCACCGGTCAAGGCAGTCATGCCCGGCTCAAGTTCTAGGTCGAGCGTTTCAATAATGGCAAAGTCGCGCAGAAATATATGGCTTAACATTTTTCTCTAAAAATCCCTAAATTAACGTGATGTTGCGTAACTCGCATCATAATGTAGGGATCAATAATATCACTCGGGAATGATTATGATGCGTTTTTCTGATGGACTTAAGTGGGCTCATCCATCACATTGCTATTAATGACGTCTTCGTTACCTGAAAGCTTACCGTCATTATTAGAATCGAACGCTGCTTTAATCGCCGCTTTACGGGCGACTCGAATGGCTTGGCGCTCTTCAAACGATAGCTCTCCGTTGCCGTCTGCATCGTAAATTGCTAATTTTTCAGCTTGCCGGTCGGCGCGAAGGGTCATTTTTTCGCTGTCTGAAAGCTTCCCGTCCCCATCAATATCGTATATCGCCACAAGTGAGGCGTAATATTGGGTAGAGGCCGTTTGAATCTCATCTGAGCTCACGGTGCCGTCACCGTCTATATCGATAAAGAGTGGGCCGGTGAAAGTAGCGGCTTGAGATGCGCTGATGCCTAGGCACGATAGAGTAATACTACCAATGACTAATAGGTGTTTGAAATTCATTTTTAAGCCCTTTTGATTAACTGAGAATATACAGCTTAAGGTAGGGTGCCTCATCGCAGCCTCTGTGTTGGACAGACGAATCGCCCAACCTCAAATCCGCGTTGCTGAACATGCTTGGTTTTGCGTCCACTGACACGCTCGCGCCACATTTTAAAGCTGGAAACTTTCATTTCTTTTCGCATAAGTTTAATTACTTGAGATTCTGATAACCCAAATTGCGTCTTAATTGCTTCAAATGGGGTGCGGTCTTCCCAAGCCATTTCTATAATTCGGCTAATGTCGCCGTTTTTATCCTGTTCTGTCATGCATAGGTCCATTGTCTTAAAAACACTACAGATATTGTAGCATTTTTGGTCAAAGTAAGCACTATTAAGCGATATGAGTGCTAAATTATCTGCTCAACGCTAAGGGCAATCGACAGCAAACGATCATCATCGCCATTGATACTGCTTAGCATTAGGCCAACAGGTGTTGAGCCCGGTTGGTGGCAGGGTAGGCTAATCGCACAGCCATCAACATAATTCACCGACGCGGTATTGCGTAAGCTACGAAGGTTTACCTTGCCAATATTATCTGGGTCATCAGTTTCTGAGACTTTCGGTGGAATGCAGGGCACAGTAGGGTAGATTAACGCATCAATGCTGAGTGATTTTAATGTCTGGTTAAAGTGCTTAATAATATCGGCTTTCTCAGCGTAGCGTGATTGCTGCTCTTCTAGGCTGATATCCTTACCACTTACGATACGCTGATAAACGTATGGGTCATAATCATCACCATGGCTGGTTAATAGGTCACGATGCAATTGCCACGCCTCGTAAATGACGGTATTGCGATGATAAAACATGTCAACGCTTCGCTCGATTGCCTCAATCGGTTGGCGTGTTATTTTAACGCCAGCGTGTTCCAAACGTTGAATGGACTTATCAAAAGTGGCTTCAACCTCAGGGTCAAGGTCTTGCATAACAATGCCTTGCGGAATCACTAAGTGCAATTTATCAAAGCTGGCGTTTTGCAACGTAGGTAATGCTTCGATCCGATCTATTTGCAGTAGCTGACCTTGCATGATTTGGTAAAGCAAAAAGCAGCTATCTACGTCAACTGCAAGCGGGCCGGGTGCATCGCAGCTATGAGACAGCGGGTAGACGCCTTTTAACGATAGACGGCCACGACTCGGTTTCATGCCCACAATCCCGTTGAACGCCGCAGGTATTCGGCATGAACCTGTTGTGTCTGAACCCAAGGTTCCAGGTACCATACCCATTGCCACGCTGACAGCACTCCCTGAGGATGAACCGCCGGGCAGGCGCTTATTAGCTGCGTCCCACACAGAGTATAGTGCCGGAAAGTGTGGATTCAAGCCCATGCCGCTAAAGGCAAATTCACTCATGTTAGTGCGCCCAAATAAAAGCAAGCCCGCTTTGCGCAAATGAGCGACCATATCGGCATCTTCTTTCGCCTCGTGCGCGGTGTTGGCTAATACTTTTGAAGCCGCCAGCGTTTTTTGGCCACGTACGTCGTATAAGTCTTTTAAAGTAATCGGAACACCTGCTAATGCCGGCAGTGGCTGAGATTGTCGTGCTTTATCAATAATCATAGCCTCGTTTAAAAGGCTTTCATTATCTATAGACACAAACACGCCGCTGCTATTGTCTGCAATGGCTAGGCGCTCTTGTATTAATTGTTCACAGCTAATTTCACCGTTGCTCAGCTGCTCTGCGAGGGTGCGAATATTTATAAATGAAGCCATAAAGTTCCTATTATCAATAATGTGTTTCAAGGCTCTTGTTTGCGATAAGCAAATGCTTTAGCAAAGCGCCAGATCAAATAGTCACCACAGCTAATGGGGGGATTGTTAGCGTGATAAGTTGCACCGAATACTTCATTTGCATCTATAGGTGTCTCAGGGTTAGGGTCGAATGCGAGTACCAACGAAAGGCGCTCTTTACCTGAACGATTAACCACTCGATGTGGGGTAGATTTGTACGCGCCATCAGTCCATCTTGACAACAAATCACCCACATTAACCAACAGGGTGCCTTCTATAGGCGGGGCGTGAACCCACTCACCCTCAAGGTTTTGCACTTGCAGTCCACCCACATTATCTTGGCAAAGTATCGTCAGCATACCAAAATCAGTATGCGGTCCAACACCAAATTGTTCTTTACCTAAAGAGTCCGGCTGGCTAGGGTAGTAGACAAAAGATGCTCGGCTAAGTGGTCGGTCACAGGTCTTTAGGAAAAAGGTTTCATCGAGCCCTAAACCCAGTGCAAACCCTCGCATTAGGTGATAAGCCACGTCGTGCGCCTGCTGAAAATAATCCATGGCTAGTGCTTGCATATTAGGCGGTGCGGCAGGCCATTGATTAGCTCCCCTTAAAGCATGATCTTGAGGTGTGTTGCCAAATTTATCTTGATAGCCCCAAACAAAGCTTTCTTTTAAGTCAGGCTTGGCATCATCTTGCATGGTTGCTGCGCCAAACGCTAGCCAGCCTCTGTGCTGTGCAGAAATGCTTACCTCCGCCTTAATTGCATCATCTGCTTGAAAAAAGTCCATCGCACACTGCCTGGCTGATTGAATAAGCGTATCGGCAATGCCATGACCTTTAATATAAATAAACCCCAATTGCGTGCTAGCGGCATGTAATGCTGCTGAGACTGACGCTATATCGCTGCCGTCACGCAGTGCACTGATGTCTACAACAGGGATCTCAGCGGGGTCAAACTGTTTGGCATCTGCATAAGCCATGATTAGTCAGTTTTAGCGTAATAACCAACGATGTCACCATCAGTGGTGACGCCTAGCCCGTTCAAACAGCGATTAACGTAATTGAAGTAACCAATGATTTGATTGGCTTCAAGAATTTCGCCATCATCAATGCCCTGTGTTTTAAGCGCATCAACATCGGCTTTGACCATATCGGCGGGGCTTAGGGTAAGCTTTTGGGTATATTGAAGCATCGCAAGCTCTGGGCCTTCGAAAGCGTCGCTGGGGTTTTTAGCGCGTAAAGCCGCCTCTATTGTATCGGCACGCATGTCATCATCAATTAAATGGCGGGCATTAGCCCAATGATTTGCTAACGAATAGGGGCAGTCATTGAGAATTGAAACATAAGCGCTAATCGTTTCTTGAAACCAGGTTGGGATGGTATTAGCCTCATCGTGAAGTGCCGCTCGGTATAAAACGACGTGTCCACGCATAGTGTTAGGGCGCAGCGAGTGCACGCGCATGACATTGTCGACGGTACCGTGGGGCGTGCGGGCAAGCTTGAGCGTCTCTAGCAGCGCATCATCTGCCTCGTCATCGCTGATCATTTTAATCCATGCAGCCATACTTCTCTCCTATACCAAAGGTTAGACCTAACGCTCGCCTTCGTTATTCATTTTACGTTCAAGCCAACGCACCCCTGCCGATACGATTAAAATGAGCACGAGGTATTCGAGCACTAAAATGGTGTAAATCTCTAAAGGACGGTACTCAGTAACGACCAGTTCGTTTGCCTTGCGGGTCAACTCTTGCATACCGATAACCGATACTAAGGAGGACATTTTTAGCATGTAAACGAGCTGATTGCCCAGCGCCGGTAAGATACGCTTAATCGCTTGGGGTAAAATGATAAAGCGCATAGTGTCGGTGTAGGAGAGCGAAATTGAATGAGCTGCCTCATATTGACCTTTGTCGATGGATTGAATGCCCGCACGAAATATTTCAGCTTCAAACGCACTGTCAGAGAGTGCCAAAGCAATCACGCCTGCCC
>ENA-ORXT01002456-ORXT01002456.1-marine-metagenome-genome-assembly--contig:-NODE-2456-length-22278-cov-14.271745_pt1 | contig 22278 bp, 31 predicted proteins | sample MGYA00237868_ERZ511482 | MGnify/ENA metagenome assembly ERZ511482
GGAGGCATCCCCACGCGCCAGCACTGCGGCGCAGAATATGTGAGCCGGATCAGGCAAGGTGGAAATTCGATTCAGATGATTTTATATCCGGCCTTTGGAGAGTCATTTAGGCTCAGTATATCCGGCGGTAAATGAATAGAGTACGATATGGATACGCGGCTGCAGCATGGATTATGGATTATTACGAGTAGAATGTGCGGATATGTCTGGCTCTACTTTATCCACCTCAGGCCCTGGTGACCACGTCACCCCAGCTCCTCGTCCAACGACGATGGACACGGTGCCTCACGCCCTGCTAGACGGTCTAGACCAACGCAAGCCACCCCTGGCAACCGCCGTCGAGTACGTGATCGACAAAACCCTAGGCTTACGCCAGACAGGTGACACCTACAGCGCTAAAGTGCGCTGGTTCGACTACGGGTCGAAAGACGATACCTGGGAGCCTCCGGAGAACCTCTCCCGCAACATGGTTGTGCGTTTTCTTCGACAGAAGAAGAAACATGTATCGGGGTACGATTGGCAGACGCCTACATGGCAAAGTCGTTGACAAGCCGGGCTCACAACCGTGGTCAACATCGTCATGGACCCCACGTGGATACCCAGTATCCAATGTCCAGATTTCGGGTGACGGAGTTTTCCATGCCAATGTCTTGTGGGAAGACTTAGGTGCTAACGCCGCAATTGAGGAAGTGACTCCTGTCGCGTGACTTAAGTCGACTCTGCCCTCCATGACGCGTAGCTTTGCGTATGACCCCCAAATTGCCTTGCGGCTTTTCCCTCGGCTGAGCCATGAGTACGGCCCGTACACATATCTGTGGCCCTAATCCGCGCAAGCGACACTGATCGGGAGCGATTCCTCTATGCCAGTGCTCCGCAACGGGCTTCTTGTACTCCCGGTACAGCACTTGGACTCGATTCTTCGACGCCTGGTGACAACCACAGAGGAAGCAACTGTGGTCATCCCAGAATGGACCAACACCAGTTGGTGCGCTACCGCCGTACGCGCATGTTTCGAGTACCAAGTACTTGTATCAGCAGATGCAAGGGATACGACTCCCACACCATGGGCCATGCTGGCCTGCCACTTCCTTCATCGCTATGACGATTAGCAGGACACTGAGAAGTAGACAACATCATGTCAAACGACAAACACCAACCAAACGGCACTGAGAGATCTGTCGCCAAAGTGCGCCCGGGGAAGACGGCCTTTAGCCAAGTGCGCAACAAGGGGCCAAAAGAGTGGGCCGTCGCCTCAAAGGTCTCATTACCGCGCACGGGGAACAACAGTAAATGGGCTTATACCAAGCGGTGAAACGGGTGCAAAGGCCCTGGGTAGCGAACGACTTCACTGCAAAACGACATGACCTCGTAACCATGGCGCTGAGGCTCTTGGTTCCCGAAGCACAGGTCCCCACGGACCTCAGCCACGCGGTCACCAACATGGTTGGGTGTCCCGGGCTCGGCCAAAAAGTCAACGAAGCCCGGCAGGGCCTCGTATATCGCGTAAATACGCTGGGTATGCGCGCGAGCGCGGTTGCGGACGCAGACGTCCTAAAGACTTTGGTCGGCCATGGCCGAGATCCCGTCGACCATATCGGCTGGGTTCATGAGCGCGTTGTACGAGCCGCAAAGCTGGAACTGGCGTAACATCTCCGGGTCCGTGGAGCGATCCACTTGTGTCCCTTGCCCGCAACGGCGTGAGCCACATGCGCATCGCCGTTCGCGTTGCCGCCATCCTCCGCCAGAGCGGCGGGGTCGACCATGATGATGGGTACCCTGAGTGTCAAACCTTGCCGCCGGCCTTGCGACCCATTCGTCTACCCGCCGGGCGTGTCGCCCGCGTCGCCAACCTTGCCGCCCCTTTGCATTGCGCCGGGCGCTCCGCCCTTGCGTCGCCCGTCTTGCCGTCCTTGCACCTTGCCGCCGGACGCGCCGCCCGCGTCGCCAGCCTTGCCTCCCTTGCGCCTTGCCGCCGAGCGCGTCGCCCGCGTCGCTGGCCTTGTCGCCCTTGTTTCGCCGTGGCCGGGAACGACGCCCGCACCGCCGACCTTGCCGCCCTTGCGCCGCTGTCTCCACCGGGCACGTCGCCCCCGGCTGCCCCGCCCCCCCCCCCCCCCCCCCCCCCCCCCCCCCCCCCCCCCCCCCCCCCCCCCCCCCCCCCCGCGCACCGCGGCACTATCCAACCTTGCGGTTTCCCGCCTCGAAGTAGAGCGCCCCGACTCAAGCGATGCTGTAAGGCCTCAACCTGTGCGCAAACGCGATGAAACGGGGGAGCCCCGTGTCGACAACCGTGGTCCACCTACGCAAGGCACGTTGTGAACCGGCAGCGGGGTGCGCACCCCCACGTCACCACGGGACCACGCCTCGGCTTTCGCCTTGTCACCGGTGTAGCAAAACCCCGACAAAGCTGGCGCCACACGGCGCCGACGACGGTAACCCCAGCACGTGCTGCTCGACACGCTGTCATGAGCACGGGTCTTAACCCCTGCCCCCGCCCCCGCACCAGCACCCACTCACGCGCACGCGTGGAGCCGCCGGCGCGGGCATGCCTACGCGTAAGCGTCGATCTGAGCCGCAGCGCAAGCTGCCCGCCACGCACGCACGCGCGTGCGTGATCGGACGGTCGCGGCCGACGCCGGCGAACCGCCTTCTCCCCCCGATCGGTACGGATCGGCGCTCCTCCACGACTCCCGCCGCCCGGGCAAATACGCCCGCGCGGGCCCGTAAGAGTCCGCGACGACCCAATCGGGTGTCCCCATCCTCGGATCTCACCGGGACGGTTCAAATCTCGCGTTGGAGGTATGTAGCACATTTTCGCCCGCAATTGGCAAATTGCCACCGGTAGCCCCCATGACTGGCCAAAGCCCGCGTAGTGTGTGAATTGGCCTGTGGCATGCCCTTTGGGGGGTTACTTCCGCATTGCTCGTTTTTTGTCGTTCGTTTGCGTGCCTGTCATATCAGTCTTCCGGCACTCATTACGATCGCTGGTGATCGGACGATCGATCGACCAGTGCCCTCGTTCGTACTAAATCATCATGGGTCCGGGGTCGCCGTCGTCGGCACCACCCGGCTCCCCATCGGATGCACTCCAACAAAAGGTCTTTCTTCTTCGCAGCGACGGCGATAGAAATCGCTTTATTGCTTGGCTACAGTCGGTCTCAATACACAGGTATTTGATCCAACGATATTATTTCCACATCGGCGGTCGCGCTCGACCGCCGCTACTGCGGGTGCCGTCTCGTTGCCGCCGCCGCCACCCGCGGTGGGGTTCCGACGAGGCGCCCTCTGCTGCGCATGAACGTGCCCCCAGCAGGGGTTGGAGAACAGCCCCTATGCTGCCCGGCGCCTGGAGGCCTCGTTCCGGCGGGCAGCCGCCCCGCTTCAGCTTCCCCGGTCGCCCTTTGCGGGTGCGTGCCTGCCGGCGGTCTTTGGCGGCCACTTGGGTGACCGATGGTGGAGAAGCGTCTCTGGCACGCTCCACCCATTTGTAGCGGAGGCCGGGAGGTGGGCACCACCCCGCCGGTCTAGATGCGGTGGGGCCTCTTGAGCGTACCACCCGTTGCCCGCGGCGCTCCAGCGACCGCGCGTCTGCGCGGGAACGGCGGCAGCAGCGGCGGGCCGCAGTTGGCGCTGCGGCGCGTTCAAGGCTACAATATCAGTGGCGACGCAGTGAGGGAGCACTGAAGCGGTTGGTGCCGCTTGCGACCGCCATGCCGGTGCGGAGGATGAGGGGCTTGCCCGTGGTGGCACCCGGCTGGTGCACGTTGTTACGAGAGGGGGGGGGGGGTCGGGGACCCCGCGCTTTCCCCGCTGCGTCGCCGCCAGTTTGGCGGTCGGCTGCGGAGGAGATGGCGAAAAGAAATATGTATTGGGCTCCAGAGGTGGCCGTGTTTCGGCCTTCGTGGGGAAGAGATGGAAAGACCAGGGGGCCATTGCCACTGAACGGCCGACAAAACATGAGGCAAATCATCTATTACCTGGCCTTTAGGACAGGGTGCTCTCAGAGTGTATTGATGCACACATATCCTTAAATCAAGGGACTTGCTCTCCGTTTCAGAAGTGGCAGTCTGCATTCGTGTCCTCAGGAGTCTGAGGACGTGTCAATGCTGGAAGAGTCGCGATGACGCTACAAGCGAATGGAGGTACGTGGCTGAGAAGGACTGTCCTGCCACAGGGGTCACAGGGCCCGGACGGCGCCTGCCCCCCTGCCCCCCCCCACCGCCTTGAGGTGCTCGCGGTGATTACGTGCAGTGACTTCCGGGGTTCGACGCGCCCACGGTGACCCGCAGGTGATCGAGCCTGCGCGCCAGCTTCTGTTTCAGCGGCTCGTTGGCGGTGTCTGACACCATCTAGCAGCGCGGTTAGAGGCGCCCCGTTGCGCCGCGTTCGGTCTCACCCGCCCGCCCGTGCGCCGCGTCGGCCGACCCGCCCGCCGTGCGCAGATGCGCGGCGGAGTGACAGCCCCTCCCGTCGTCGTCGCGCGACGCCGGCGGGCCGCCGCCGCTGCGGTGGCGGTGGCGGCATCCCCTTCCCCGCTCCACGCCACCCCCGCCACGGCAACGTCGCTGTACGTGCCCCTGTGCGCTCTCGCGGCTATGAAGCCGGCCGGCGTGCCCGGTGTCGATGCGTCACCGAGCACGCCACCGCCCTGAAGGCCAGGGTATTGCATGCACATACCTGGAAATACTAATCTCCAAAAAAAAATGGGGGTTGCAGAGAGAAGGGAGGCACAGCCAACGACAGAGCGTGAAAATGATGTCGGATTGGCTGTTCGACAAGCCACGATCGAACTATTGGCTGAAAGTTGCGGCGAGAAACATTGCGAGCCAATCAACACGTCTGGCAGAAGTCACGCAGAGCCATTGCAACCCACAATGTGGTTTTCTGAGATTTTTTGGCCACTGGCTGCGGCCTGAAGAGGGCATAGAGAGGGTTCTGGGCCAGACCTGTCATTTCTCATGAGATCAACAAATTTCGGTAGGTACCTTGAGATCCTGATGTGCGTTTTCAGTGCGCAGAGCTGCATGGGGAGACTTTGTAAGGAGCTCAGAAGATTCCTAGCCTTTACATTGGTCAACGTACGCGGCCAACCGATTGCAACCACTCTGTAACCGCCACTTTTTGGAGGTCAGCAAATATAGCCCGTCAGAAAATCGCTCCCCAGCGACGAAGAATGCCGCAGGTGCTACTCTTGACGTCATCGTCACAAGAAGGAACCACACTACTGGGGTGCGCAAAGGGTGTACTGAGTCGTACTGCGGCCCTGAATTTGTACCCAGAAAGTGAAATCCATGCTCGGTTGGCGCTGGCTCCGCTGGCCTCTCACCAGCCCGTGGAAGCGCAGGCTACAAGTGGCGCCGTCAGTCCTGGTGTCGTCCCCGCCGACGGCTGTGAGATTCGGCGGGATTCTCCATCATGTAGCCTTGTCGGATCGCAAATGTAGCCTCACCGGGTCGACGGGGAATGATCGTGTGTTCGACGATTCAGTGCCTTGATGCAAGGCTTGGACGAGTCTGGTCACGGATCAACTCCAGCGGTTCATCGCTGGATTTCTGAAACGATGCGCTGCACTTTACGTGGCCCTCGCTGAACCCCCAGTGATCCTACAGGTCAGACCTCACCGTAACGACCAGACCTGCTAGCAAGGCCGCGGCCATGAAAACGCCTTCGCTTCGTCAACGTCAACGGTAGCGGACTCTCCATCGACGCTGGATACGCACCACCCCCCCCCCACCCGCGGCAGCTGCTCAGGGGCGCCTATACCCCCACTTGGTCAACGCCCCACACACACCCGCCGCCAGCAATCATTCGGCCGGTCACATCTCGTTTTGACTGACGTCACCTGCTTGCAGACTACGCGCACGGCCTGACAGTGAAGTAACCCTCTCAAGAACGCCCCAAAATCGGAGGAAGAAGGTTCTTGTCGGCCGAGATCTCATGCTGCAGTGTGCTATTCTGTCAATCTTCCGCCATGTGGAGAGCTGATAGCCTAGTGTGCGGACCCAGCTCTCCTCGCCCTCCGTTGCGTGGGGGGCGGCACGCCTCGTGCGGGGATCTGGATCCTCCATTGTTCAAACTGTGAGCCTTCCTGGGCGGTCAATGGTCGTTTGTTCTCACAGACAGAGGCTAGGATGGGATCTTCTGTGGCCGCGCTCTGACTGTCCGTTGCTTCGGGCGATCAGTGATTGGTGCTGCGTTTGTCTCTCCTTGAAGTGTCAGCCGACGTGGAAGCTCCTCGGAAAATGTCGTCATGTGGGCGATCGGCCCCCAATTATACCACCTGGCGGTGCCCCCCACCCTCCGGTAGCCCTCGCGAACCTACCCTCGCCCCCGCCCCGCCTGCGCCGAAAAGGCGATCGACTGCGGGACAGTGGCCGCTTTCGGCTACCGGCGTCGACTCGTGTGAGGGTTAGACCGCGAGTCACGCCGGTGTGAAGGTATCCTCTGGCGCGGAACGAACCCGCCGCACCCGAGCTGCGCATCGTTGACGCCCCCCTCGCCCTTCTTCTATTTTCGGCTCTCATGTACGTTCGGTGTCGTAAGGAGGTGTAATATAAGGAGAGGGGTATGTTGTTTGCACTGTGAATGGTTTTGTCGGCCGTCGTCCCCCGGTACATGTGATCCCGTTCGGTGATATGCCTGAACCTCTGTGTTCATGTGGCCTTTGCTGCCGCCTTTTCCTCCACTGCCCCTATACCCTACCGCCTCTTTCCTCCCCTCTGCTCTTTCCCCTCTACTGCCTCTCTTGCCCCTATTGGCCATTTTGGCCGTACTGTTCATTCTTCTCCTACTGCAAAATTTCACTTTACAGCCTCCTTTGCCCCTACGGCCCCTTCTGCTCCTATAGCCGTGGCGAGCGGCGCTGATGCGGACAGAGAGGGGGAGGGGGGGCGCCGCATGTTCTTTTCTCTCTGTCCTTTCTTTGCTCTGGTTCTTGGGTGCGGCTCGGGGCGGGTGGCGAGGACCGGGCGCGAGGAGGGCTAGGAAGAGGTTGCAATACCCCCGGCCAGGAGGTGCTAGAGAACCATACAAGACGCTTCTATTTTCTGCAACGTATCCGGCTCGTGTGGACCTGTACGACAGCTCTCCAGCTGGCATCACCTATCAAACCGCTGATTGAATATGAGTCATGCCCAGGCACGCTCGCAATCGTGGCACCAAGGGGGGCCACGTGACTTGTCTCAGCAGGCGCGGTGATGCCCCCAATTGGAGCTGTGACGGGGGGGGGGGCGGCTCCCGGACATGTCGTTGAACAGTGTCAGAACCGTGCTGGCCGCGTACTGTTGCTCTAAAATGCGAATATGCCATCTATACTGATAGTGTAGACACTGAGGAAAAGCGGGGTCGAATATGGCCCAGTACAGCCATTTCAGACGTACTGGCACCAATCTGAAAACCGCCCGGGTAAGTCCCCAAGTAGCGTGGTACGGAATCGCGACGATGTAGCAGTGGCCTGGAAGTATCTCTTTGCGGGAGTGTGTCTCTCATTTCCCACTGAAAGCCCTTGCAATGTGCGTCTAAAGCGAGTAAAGGATGACCATGCCAACTGCCCAGTGTTCTGGCCGTAGCACCTCAGGAGGAGGTGCAAAAGAGACACAAACGACGCAGAATATGTACAAGGGTGACAAAAGGGCAGCTGTGCTGAGAAAGCTTTTTAGGGAGGCCCTCCTCCTCGTCGACGCCCGAGTGGGAGCCGCGGCACAGGGGGGGGTTGGTCCACGAAAAGGGGCCCCCGCCGCCCGTGTTGGCGCTGCCGCCCGAGAGGGGGCACGCGTAGAGGGTGGCCCCGTCGAGCGTGTGCACCGCCACCCGCACGCCGTGGTCGCCCCCGTGGCTGTGGGCGGCCGCACGGCCGCCGCCGTGCCGCCCGTGCGCCGCCGTCACACGGAGGAGGGCGGTCATGGCGCGGCCCGTGGGCATCTCGTCGGTAAAACACCGCGTCGCGCCCGCGTCCAAGCTCAGGTGCACCCCCGACGGGGTGGCGGCCGCGTCGCGCGCGGCGGCGGCGGCGGCAGCATGGTAGGCAACCCCCGCGACGGCCGCCGGTGGGGTGGTCATCGCCGCTACAGTCGCGATGGCGACCACCACCACCAGTACCCGCCGCCGCAGGGGCGGATGAGAGCCGGGGGGGGCGCGCCGCCGCCGCCGCCGGTGGGGGGGAGCGCCACCCATGGCGTGACAGCTGTCGCTAGGGGAGTGGGAGGCGAGCTAGGATGAGAGAGAAAGGCGAAAGCAGCATGCGGTGGGCAGGGGCAGGAAGGAAATGTAACAGTAGGGATGCGGTTCGTCGGCCCTGGTCGACGGAGGGGAGGACGTGGGGCGGGGCGGGAGGCAAGCAGCCGCCGCATTCGCGCGACCCCATCAAACCGCGCAGGCCGCCACCTCGCTCGCCATCGTCGGGTGGACGGGTCGGCAGTGGATACAGGGCTGGGGGAATGCCATGGCACGGGAGGAGGGGGGGCGAGCGACGTCCGCGGTGTTGGCCGTGACGCTTGACGCGGCGGCACCAGACGCGATCGTCAGAAAGCTTGTGCCGCCCAACAAAAAGCAAACGAGACTGGACGAACCGAACGGTCGAAATCGTCGTGCAGTCGTCCGCGCCAGCGTTCGGAGAACAAGCCCCAGACATTCTCTCGATTCGTGTGGGTGCCCGCCACTCCCCTGATGAAAGGGGGTGCCCTGTGCGACGTTCAGGCAGCCCTTGAAACGGGGGGTCGTCGCTCGAGGGACAGGCTAGGTTGAGCTGCGTCACCGGACAGGGCCTCTGTGCCCACTTCAGAGCGACTGCCAGGACGTGCTCTGGAAGTGCCGAGAACAGCCTGCAGGCGTCTGGTTTGTCGGCCTGACAGCGGTGCCGCTGACCAATAGCCGGGCTCGGTGGTACCTCAAAATGAACAGCTCGTGGACCCAATCAATTTTTCGGGCGCGCGCCGTACTTGGGGTAGCATTGCGGTCTGCGTGCTGCAGTACTCATCTGGAGGGCGTCCAAACGCGACGGAAACGCCCTGTCCCAAGCATTCCATCCTTTCTTTCACTCTTAGCACACTAACAAACGTAGTAGCTCCGGCGAGGTGTACCACCATGTTGATGCGATGCGATTGGCTGTTGGAGCAGCTGACATCCGTGTTCTGGCCAATGGACAGCCGTTATGGGTTGTGCCTCCGAGTGCCTCTCCTCGTCCCGCTCGTCGAGACTTAGCGGTGTGCCTGTCCGCCGTCTCCCAGGCACGCGGGTCGCGGACTACACACTGCGGTGGCCCTTTATGCAGTCGGCTGTGACGGGTACCCAGACCAGCTACTGTTGGGGCGGCTGAAAGGGAGGCAGAAGTCCTGACGGCGGCATCTGAGGGCAACAATGCGCTAACGGTGGCGGCGATGCCCGTGGCCGACGGCGCGGCGTCGGCGGCTGTCGCGTCGGCTGCGGCCACGATGGCGGCGTCTGCGGCCGCTGATGCGGCGCCCCCTCCCGCCCCTCCCGCGCCACCCCGCCGACAAAGGCGGCGGCCCGCCCCCTCTCCTCGAAGCGCGCCAAACCGACGCGGCGGCGGCGGCAAGGCGGCGGCCTTGGCGGCACCGGGTACTGCCGGCGTGGCGCTGCCGTGCATGACCATCTCCGCGGCCACCGCGGCAGCAGCGAGCCAGAGCAGCAGGGCGTGCGGCGCGGGGACGTGCCGCACCAGCGTCTGCGTTCGCGAGGCGGTGGTGGGACGACTAGGTGCCTTGCCTCTGAGCACGCGCACATCATATGACGTTTGGCGAGGGAGGTAGTGGGGCAGTCGATCTGTGCTCTGCCAACTCAAGCCTCTGCACAACTAACAACTCGCGCCGCACACCGCTCACGGCGCGCACGAGCAGCCGAGCGAGGCCAAGCCGAGGCTCTGATGAATCTCCAGGCACGTCGTAGTACACATGGTCGAACAAAGGCTTTCCATACAACACCCGGGCCGCACGAACGAGCTGCCGGACAGGCTTGCTGCGCCACGGAAGCATTGCTTCAATCTTGAACGTGTTGACGACCACCAGCTGCTGCGCGGCGGTAGCATTAAGTAGCGTCGGAAGTAGTTGGAGCCGCCCGTCATCCGCTGCCGCCGCGTCCCTTACGGTAAGGCGGCGCCCGGAAACCCGGCACCGCTTCCGCTTAATGGCCAACTCGCCCCCATCCATTGAAAGCTCGGTGGTGGCACAAGGGCTCGGACCAGCGGCGGCGCCATCAGCTCCCGCGTTGTCTTCCACGTCTTGGACCTCGATCTCGTCCTCATCGTCCTCGTCGGAGGCGACTGCTTCAGCCTCATCGCTCTGCCCGCCACCAAAATCCAACTCCATCGCCGCGTCTTTGTCGGCTGCCTCGACCCCATCAAACGTACCGCGAGCCGGTCCGCCGGGGGCCGCTCGGTCGGCGGCACCACCGACATCAGCCGCTGCGAGCCCCTCGTCACCGCTCTCCGCAGCACGCGCACGACCACTGAGCTCGTCCTGAGCACCCGTAGCGGGAGTCTTGTCAGCAATGTCGGACTCAACGATGTGCGAAAACGTCTGCTAGCACCGGAGCATCTGGACCGTAAAAGAGGCCTCCTGCTTGTTTGTGTTCGTCCACATGATCTTGATGAGTTTGTGTAGCGACTCGTTGACGCTTGTGTCTGCCTCGATGACGTTACTGGCAGGAGCAGCTCGTCGAGGAGATGGTACGCGAGGGTGTGCATCTTTGTCGTATTGACTGGGCCAAACAGCACCCGGACGTACTTGGTGACGAACGAGTAGGCATCATTGGCCAACTCCTCTGACTCGGACTGGGTCATCGAGTATCCCTCCTCCTTGTTATCGCCGCAGAGCTTACCCATGAGGGATGCAGCGAGGCAGACGACCTCAAGGACGGCATCGTGCGTCGGCATGTCACCAAACAGGTCCTTGTACTCACGCTCCCTGTCGGATACAGTGGGTACCGGGGCGTCGTCCTCTGCCTCCTCGCCGCCAGAGAGGGTGTCGTCTGTGCCAGCATCGCTGTAGGTGGCATCGGAAGAGTCGCCGGGCGCGTCACTTGATGCGACGCTGGCCGCATCATTACTGTCGGTGGAGGACGACTCGGTGTCCGTTTGGGCGCGCAAGCCCTGAGAGTCCACCCGTCGGCGCGTGCGTCGCCGGACAGCAGGCGACAACCTCCGGCCGCGCTTGCGGCCCAAAAATGGCTCTTTCGAGCCCGGTAGGCGCCGAGAAACAGCCCCAGCTACCATGTGCATTAGTACAACAAGGCCATGCCTCCAGGAGCACCCGGTGAAGGTTGACTGCTTCACTCCTGTACATACCAGGTACCTGCACAGGCGTCAAAACAAAAGCGAAGCATGAGCAACGGATTATACAGAAAGGAATCGCGTCAGAATTTGCAAATAGAAGCATGGTGTTTGGCTACAGAGGACTGGCCGGACGGAGCGAGAAAGAAGAAAAAGGAGGGCTTGCGCCCAGAGGCGATATCAAGAGCGTCACGCGGCGCCAGCGGCACCCGTTCCTGCAAGAGGCCAATCAACAGACGTACCCTGGTGCCACAATCGACGCATTGGATATCCGACTCATATGACGGGAGCGCTCACTCATGGCCACGACCGTCTTTTTCCAAGGCCCCCACCGAGCGAAGCCGCCCTTGCAAAGAACCTTCAGCAACGCGGGGATCATCTTGGCGAGCACGCGGATGACCCCCAGCTTCATGACCTGCAGGCCCAAAAAAACAAGACAGGGATAGCACCATGGAGTAGTACATGCACTAAAACACGCGTCAGAATCGAGCAGGCCCCGTCCCGTCACCCTTCCGAATGGCCAGGCAGCCGAATGCCGAACGAATGCGCATGTGTACGTATCAATCACGCGCCCAACTCGGAACAAGTGATCATAACAAAACGTACGTGAAGCATGTCGAATCCAAAGATATCATAGAGCCGCAAAGAGCCTGTGCCCAGACCGTGCACGGCTGCCAGCGCGGGCACAATGGCCACTGTCGACGTGTCGGCGGCGAGATGGTCGAGAAACGCTCGGCTGGCGCCGTTCTCGCGGTGCCTTGCCGCTTGAAGCTGGAGCTCGACGTTGTCGAGCACCTCTCGGCGGCCGGAGTGTGCGTCGGCGCATCCTGCCTCGGATTTGCCGACCATACAGTACGAGCACTAAAACGTGCACCCACTGAGCTTGAGCCCTAGGATGTGGCGCTCTTCGGGCTGGTCGGCCGCGTACAACACGATACGCGGGACGGCAAGGATGGGCCCGACACGCGGCAGGTTCCACACTTGGCCCTCGGCGCTGGCATTGATGACCCCATCGAGCAGCACAGCCAAGCAACGCTGCAGAACCTCATCTCGCAGCAAACGCACGCGGTGGATCTCTTCAGCGTCCTCACTTTTGGCTTTGATGTACGGAATGTAGCCAACGGTGAGCCACTGCACCTTCCCTGTGAGAATGTTGGGAAACCGTACCTTGATGGGGTACGCGTAGTGGGCTGCTCAACACGTGACACAAGGAATGTGAAAGAATATAACATCCATAGAAAACACTGGCAGGTTAGTAGAGAGCCCGTGCTGGCTCCCAGCAACCGGAGAACCTCCACACCAAAGGAAATAAATCCGTATCGGTGTCGGCCAAGAGCGAAACGACAAGCAGCACTGGCTGGAGGCCAACGCGCAAGACAAGCACGGCAAAGCGAATAGCTATGGACGTACTGTTGTTCCAGGACACGAGCGTGGCGTCAGAAAACAGCTGTATGGCGAGCGTGAAAACGGCGAGCCGCTTGCCGCCGACCGTCTTGTTGGCGTGGATCTTGTCGATGCTCTCCTGCTCCGTCATGTAAAGGTAACCATTCAACGAGTCCGTACGCAGTACGGAGTTGTCAGCCGCAAAGCGGCGCTTGCCCCGGAGACACAGGGACGTCGCCTTGGTGAACGCGTTCAGGGCAACAATCATGACGTCACGACTGTAAAAGAGGTAAGTGGCGCCGCCCGACTTGATCTCCGTCTTGCGCCATTTCTGCTCGTGCAGGCAGCGGTTGGCCTCTCCATCAAGAGCGGACAAGAATGCCGAAGCCTTGGGAAAGGCGGACTCGACCGGACCGTCCATGCCCTCGAGCTTGTTCAACGCCTCCTTGAGCGCAATCATGTCCCGCTTTCTCTTACTCAACTTCTTGTTGCACCCGCGCTTCGACGCGGCGCCGCCCTTCCGAGCAGCCTGCCCGTCCGTGCCGAACTGCGGTCTCTTGTCAGACGGACCGCCGCCCAACGCCGGATCCGCGCCCAGTGTAGATGCCGTAGGGTCCGCCGGCGCACTTTGCGTAACTCCCGTCGCTCCTGTGTTACCAGACACTAGGGATGCGAATCGCGCCGCGTCATCAGGCCTGGCGGACGCGACGAGCATGGCGATCGCAGCCTGCAGCGCCTGCCTGTTGTTCTTGGGCCGCCTCTTTCTCCGCTCGGGTCGTTTTAGATGAGAGGCGCTGGCCTCTCGACTCGCATTGTCGGTTGACGTACTTGGGCCGCCCAAAGATTGGTTCACTCCCGTGGCCACGTCGGGCGGGTCGATGGCATCCGAGTCATCATCCGACGAATCGTCATACGGCGTCTCGCCTTCAACGACGGCGCGCACCGCGGCAGCAGCCGCGTGCTGCGTCCGCATAGCGGCACGCTCGGCGAGCACCGTCGTGTGGTAGAACTCCGCGCGCGCCTTAGCAGACAAGCCGCTGCCACCGGCTGAGAGCGCGAACATACGCATCGCCTTGAGCTCGTCCGTGACGAACAGTGACGGCCTCCCCCCTCGCTCGGGTGGCACGACGGGCTGGGTCCGCTCCAAATCTCCAAACGCCTTGTAATATTCGTGCACGAGAGCAGGCGTGCCCGTGGCTCCCTGCCGGATGTTCGACAGCGTCTCGTCGTCGCCGTCCTCGACGGTTCCCACTGTCGCACTCAACGGACGGGGCACCAGTGGCTTCGGCCGCACTCGCAGCGCCAGCGTCGCCGCCGCACATGTGGTGCTCGTCGTCGACAGGCCCTCCCCCGACCCGCCCGGCTGCGCCCCCTGCAGTTGACGCGGGCGTCCCATGGCGGGGCTCCAAAGCCGCTGGAGAAGGGCGAACGCCGACACCACATCCCGGAGCAACGCGATGGCTCCCGACGTGTTCAGCGTGGTAGCGCAGCTGGTGCTGTATCAGATTGGCACTGAACCGTACGGGCTGGTGGCAGATATCGCAAACCACCGAGTCCGGGGCCACCGCCGCGTGAGCTGCCTCAGTAGCCGCATTTGCACCAGCCGCAACCACGGCCGCGGTGGCCGCTGCCGCACGGGCGGCCTTGGCCAGAACCTCCGCATTGGCAGCTGCGGCAACAGCCACTTGAGCAGCATCCGCGGCGTCCGACGCCGCCTCATTATCCGCGTCTTCCGCCGCCGCCTCTGCCGTTGGCATCGTCAAGAGAACCTCGCCTTGAAGGAGAAACGCGCGGTGCGTGGACCCACCGGCACACCGTCGCTCACCGGCGCAGTGCCCTCAAAAGGCCCTTCGAACAGAAACGTCGCCACCAGTCCAGGTGACGCATGCGTGCTGATTCCACAGGCTGTCGAGATGCGGTCGCCGCAGTGGACGTGCGCGACGGTAGCCGCCGCCCCGGACGCTCCACAGGCGTGCCGTAACCCCGCCGACCCCCGACCCCACCGTCATCCAAGCGCCAGCCGCGCGCGGGACGGCAGCGAGCCCGCACCGACACGGTACGGGCGCCGCCGCCGCGGCGGCCACTAGAGTGTGCAGACAACGTCGCGGAAGGTTCGCCAGGGTGGCGTGTAAGGGCGCCCCGCCGACCTCGACGTCTCCCAAACCTCATTGACACACGGGCAGAACGCGAGCCCGCACGCGAGCAGGAGCGGGCGCCACTGCTGTGTCGGCCGTGCGCGCCAGCAGCCCACGCGTCAAACGATCAACGAGGGTGTCACCGACCTGCCAAACCAAGACGCACCGGCTTGGAATTCCCAACGGTGCCCGCAACGCGCACGCCCGCGTCTCGAGCACGCCGCAGGCTCCACCGCCATAATTGTAGTGGTTGCCGGCAGTCAGCGCATCGGAAGCTCCACCGGGCCGCCGTTGACCCACCTCACCAGGCTCGGGATGCCATCGGCGGCTGCTGCGGACGCATTTCCGAGCGCAGCACGCTACAGCCGCCGCACCAGGCTCACGTGTCCGTGCCGCACGCGCCACCAACGTCGCCGCCGTGCCAGCCGTGCGGGCCGGCGGCCAGCGCGCCGAATGCTCTGCCGTGGCGCCGTCGACACAACTGCTCAGGCCGCACAGGCCTCGGTGCGTTTTTGGCGCCTGCACCGCGCGGGCCCGCGCCACGCACCCCAGGACCGCCGCTGTCGTCGAGATGGAACGCGCCAGCGCCTCGAGCGGTCCAGCAGAGCGGTACTGACCCGTCCCGCCTCAACTGGTCCAACCGTCAAACTAGAGGGGCACGCGACGTACCCGCTCACACGCGCCCTGCGCTCCACAGATGCTGCCACCGTGGCAGACGTCCGCGCGGGCTGCCGTGGCGTCGGACACTCCACCAAGCGGGGGGCAGTCGAGAGGCCCACTTTAGTGGGGAGCGGCCGCCGAACCCTAGCGGCACACGCTTCACACGCGCGCCCGCGCCCGAGACGTTGCAGACGGTGTGATCCCCCCCCCCAGCACTTGCACCGGACGCGCACAGGCTCGCGCCACAGCCGCGCGCCTGTATCCAATGCCCGAGACGCTGCCACCGAGGCAAGAGCCCTAGCAGGCAGTAGCCAGCGCATCAGACGTGGCAGAGCAATGCCATCAACCCGCGTCACCCCGACGCCGCAGGACCACCGGCCCACGCCATGCCCGCGTGTCGCCTCCCCAGATGCCACAGAGGCCACCTCTGCGCCGTCAGGGTGCACCGGCAAGCACCACCGCGGCCGCGCCGACCATAACGGGCCTGAACACACCCCGCAGACTCACTGGCGAGGGACACACCACGAAGCGACCACGGCGAGAGGCGCAACGACCAGGTCGCTCGTGCCTCCTCCTGACGGGGGGGGGGTGAGCACACCCCGGCACGTGCCGGAGCGACCGACGTGCCGCGGGCGCACCCTTTGCGAACACTGGCTGCTCTCGGGGACACCTCAGCCCAAGGCCTTGCTCGGTGTCTGCAGGCGCCGGCCAACACGGTCTCGAGTGTCTCGTTTCGGGGACAGTGGGAGGGACGACAGGGGACGTCGCTAGGCCTCTGGGCGGGGGCCCCATGTTATTGGCGCGGCACATCTCCGCAGGCTGCGGCGCCACGACACGCGAGCGGTCGCGAAGGACGCCTGTTCCGGCTGCATTCGACTTAAATTTACAGTCGAGACACTGAGGCCTCCTAATTTGCTCGGACTGCGGCACGAATTTGAAGCGCAGACCAACCCGTGTCACTGCCGACCGCTGCTGTCCTCGCTGACCAGCCCGGGGTTGTGCAGGTCGCCGGCCCAGTAGGCGATGGACGATGCTGCCTGCTTGTGTGGCACCCTCCTGGAGTGGGGTTGCAGCCGCTCCTGGCCACAGCGAGGGTGGTGCTTGGCTGCTTTGCGTAGAGGACGATGTGTCAGGTTGGGTCACGGACCGGTCTTTATGAGTATCGCCCGACGGGTGCTGCTCCATAGCGACTCTTGCTCGGCGCCTATCACCGGTGGTATCGAGAAATGACGCCGCTCGCACCCCCCTCGCACTCATCGACCACACCCTTCCACATGGCGCGCAAGGGAAAGAAGCCCGCCCGCCCGAGTCCCCCTCCCTGTACTCCCAGCAGTTTGCAGAGGCCAACTCGTCGCTTGGCAGGGGCAGTGGCCACGGAGACGACAACGGATGCGGCGCTTGGCCCAACGGCGCGTACGCGGGACCACTCCGCGGCAGCGGGTACGCCTGGGCGAGCTGGGGAGGCAGCTGTGCCTGCCGGGCCAATCACCCGGGCTGCTTCTCGTCGTCGTGCTCTGCTCGCTGTCGGACAGCACAACTCCACCATCCGCCCTGCGACCACCATGGCGAGGAGCGCACCTCCTACCCCTGTTGGTGTCACTACGCGTGCTGCTGCAGCCCGCATGGTGATTGGCGTCACTACACGTGCTGCTGCAGCCCGCCTCCGTCGCGCGATAACGGCAAGCGCGGGTCTGAGCGCCACCATCAGCAACGCCGAGGTGGAGAATGGCACCAACTTCGGCGACGCCGCTGCAGCAGCTCCATCGCCGCTTCGCGGGACGGGCATCACCCGGGGCCGGTTCAGACGCAACCGTCGCACAATCCCCTCGTGCAAGATCGGCGATGCGACGGCCGCCGGAAGTGAGTGCCCTCCTGCCAAAAGTAGCGGTGGCAACTCGGCCGGCCGCGTGAATGGGGCTGACCAACGCGCCAAGGAAGGGAGCATGCCTTCTTTGCAGCACGATTTCACCAACACCAAGGCAAGGGGCTCGAACTCGCGTCACGAGAAGTCACCTCGGCGAGGTCATGCCAGCATCCCACCAGAAGTGCGGCCTGCTGCTCCCAACACGTCGCTCCCGCCCGGTGTCGCCGCACGCTTGATGGTGGTTGTTGCTGCCCACGCGCGAGCGGTGGCAGCCGCCGCCGCCGTGAAGAAGGAGCCCCCGCCGGCAGGCCCTGCCCCAGGAGCACCCCCCGCTTCATGCGACCAAGCCCCAACGACAGCTGTTCATGGGGGACCCTCGGCCACCGTCTTCAAGGTTGAGCAACCGCTGCACACGACCGCTGCCGACGGGCCGCGCGAGCCGGTGGCAGCCCAGGCGTCTACGGCACTGCCGGAGCCTACCGGGCAGTCCGTTCCCGTCGATGCTAGCCCCTTGTCCCGCGACAGTGTCGCTTCGGCCTCCACTGCTCCAGTGTTTACTCCTGCGCCTGCTGCTGTTGGTCCGGATGCATCGGCCGTCTCTCAGCCTGTCACGCCGCGACTTTCCGCTGAGCGCACGAAGGACCGTGCCCTGGAGTGGCCGGGCGAGGGGGACACCACCGCGGGTGGCACTGGTGCGCGGGTAGGTCGGGCGAAGGGGACACTTCGTCGGAATCCTTTTTCCTAGGTCTACCACTGCCGTGCGGGCCAACGCAAACGACATCGTCCATTGGTGCAGCGCTCAGTCATTGTATTTATCACTTGCGCACGCATCAAATTGCATTGACCTCGAAGTAAATTGTACGCGTCGGTTCAGCAGCGAGCGGTCGCGATGCGGACAATTTGGGCCACGCTCAATCGGTATCACGCCGGCGACGTGGCCAGCCACTGCTGCGTGTGACGGAGGTTCGTCCTGCGTGTGACGGAGGTCCGTCGGTGCGTACAACGCCGAGACTAGCGTGCGTGGCGCCCACCTGACAACCGCGGCGCGGTGTGCCTTCGTTGCGGGCTTGTGCTCGAGCTGCGCGGTGCTTCCGGCACTGACGCACGGCCGGGGACGCCGAGCACGTGGCCGCCCACCCTGGGTGACCGCAGTCGGTGCCAATCATTATGGCGCACTTTTCCCTGCTCTTGGCGGTTTTTTACAGCTTGGGACGGCTCGAGCGGTGGTCTCGACGGTTTTGGGAGGACGGTAACGGCTGCTTTCTTCAATAGGTCTTCCGCGGAGCGCCCGGCGCGGGAGGTTCTGGGGTCGCTCGCGGTGCCCTCGGCAGTGCGGGTGCAGTGCTCGTCGCACGCAGCGCCCTCGCCAACGCGAGTGGCGTTTGTGTCACTCGCGGACCGCTTACCAGCGACGTCGTGTGGAGCTGGATTGGAAGACGGCGTCGTGGGCGGCTTTTGCGGACTTTGCGTCGCGGGCTTCCGTCAACGAGGTTCCTGCACACTGGTTTCCCCCGTGCGACGACGCGCGCTCGCAGTCGCTGCAACCGACGCCAATGCTATGGATGGCGCCCCCCCCCCCCCCCCCCCCCCCGGCGGCGCTGCCGCGGTACCTGTTGTAGGTGCGTCTCCCGTCCCTGCGACGCCGCCGCAACGGATCGGCTTACGGCTAGAGCCTGGGAATCCATTCTACCTTCATGCGGCGGCCACGTCAAAGGCGGCCAAGAAGAAGGAAGCCGAGGCCAAGGCGTTGGCAAAGAAGCTGGCAGCAGCGGCAAAGAAGGCAGCGGCGGCGGCGTCCAGGGCTCAAAAAGCGGCAGATGTGGCTCTGTCGCGGGGGGGGGCGGGTCTCCCGCCGGCCCGCGCGCGTGCGCAGCATGCCGCATCGGCCCCTTTCACAGGGGCGGCTGGCGCTCCAACGACTCCGGCCGCAACTTCTTCCGTGTCGGTTGGAGTAGGCGGACCGTTCAGTTCCACGACACCCCCATCATCCGGAGCCCCAGCCAGGATGCCCGCTGGCTTGTGGTCGACGGCGCCTGTGACAACATGGACGGAGCTCGTGCCGGCGGCCGCGGCAACGACGCCGTCACAAACACCTACCAGGCTGCCGGCCGCAACCGCGCCCATTGACGATGGCGGGGCGGCCGTCGCGGCCCGAGCCGCCGCGGCCGCGGTGCTCGAGAGGGCCACTCCGGCCGCCACCACGGCGCTCGGTGGAGGCGGATCTCGCAGCACGCAGCGGTGTGCTTGTTCCCTTGCTCGCATGGAGAAGCGCTTGCTCGACCGCATGGACGAGATTGAAGATGCGAACAAGAAGCGCATGGTCGCGTTTGGAACGCGCATCACGGCCGTGCGCCTGGACACTTCCTCCACCAAGTCCCAAGTGGCCGCAATGAAGACGGGCATGACCGGAATGCGCCAGACCAGCAACGCCATCAGCACTGCTGTCTCACGTGTTGCCGTGGCTATGCGGGACCTCACCACCGCGGTGGAACTCCGTGTCGAAGTGCGAGGACCCACTTCTGAAGGTGCTGCTGTTGCCACCCCTTCCACAGCCGCGGCCCTCTTTGAAACGCCCCGTCTCGCCCCTTGGACCAAGCCAATGGTAGTACGTTCTTGAGCTTTTCTCACGCTTTAGGTGTGTCATCCGTTGCGCTGGCTGTGGGATTGCAGAAGAGGTGCTTGTCCTCCGACTGATGATGAGACTGTGTCACTCACACCGCTTGCTCGTGTTCTCTATGCGCTTGTGTTCTGAATACCATCTCCGGCAATAGAAGGACATCCGCGAGGAAGTCACCGCCGAGTTCCTCGCTGGGAATGTGTGGCCTGCGGCGTCGAGCAACCGGGAGATGTATGCTCGGCATTTGCACAAGAAGTTCAACTTCCCTGGCGGCATGCCCGAGGCGCGCTTGATGTTGATGAAGGACGTCCTCACCCCGTGCGACCCCGCGCGCAACAAGGGGAGCTCTACCAAACGTCTCCCGGTCCATCGGGTCCTGCGGCGTGCCGTGCCGCGCTTCCATCGCGCCGTGCTCGAGGCGGCGACGGAGGGGTTTATTGAGTGCACTGCCAGCATGCTCAAGATTGGTTGGAAGGGGGACAAGGGGCGGAAGAAGAACGTGTGGCAGATGACCACCGCGCAAGCCAAGCAATGCCTCGCCGGGATGTGGTGGATCACCGACGACATGGGGCGGGAGGCACTTCTGGCCGCACTGTGCAGCGCACTGGCAAAGATTAAGGGCCTTACCGGCGTCCTCATTGAGGCCACCGAGACGCGGCGGCGTTACTACAAGGTGCTCTACTCTGTCCATGTCGCCGTCGCTGCAAAGGTACGTGACCTGGGCTGTTTTCTATTCGAATGAATGCATCTCACTGGCCGAGCAGGGAGGGCTGCGCTGTGCCTTACTGCCTTCTTCAGTGCGGGAACGGGCACTGAGCGCCAACGTACCTTTCTGTCTGGATGCCGTTCTTGTGTGACTGGATGCTGTCGGTCCCTTGCTCCTGCACAGGTTTTTATTTCCTTGAATGCGATGGCGGGGTACCCGCCTTTCACGGCGAAGGGCGGCAACGTGGACGAGGCCTACCGGAAGGTCTGGGGTGTCTGCATGCACCTGGCTGACGCGAACCTGAGGAAGACGAACTCTGAGTACAAGGGCTTGCTGCTACTTGACGGAGACAACGCCACAAGAGCGGCTGTGGTTGGTCTGACCGAGGCCCGCCTGCGGGCCACGCGCGCCCAGGTCATGGCGACCGCAGTCGCAGTTGGCGACAACAATACTGCCGGGGCGTTTATGTCACAGACAACTGCGACGGCAGCCGCAGCAGCGGTCGCTGGCGGGGGGCATGCTGCCTCTGCAGCGGGCGCGACGCTCCCCGCCCTTTCGTCTCGTCGACCAGGAGGCACCCTCTCTGCTGCTGGAAGCGCCCCGCAACATGGGGCTCCTGCTGCTACGGCGCCTCGACCTTTCACTCCCTTTCCAGCTGACGAGGCTGCCCTTGGACACACCGGCGCTGGTAGTGCCAATGGCGGCGGTCCCGGTGCGGCCAGCGAGGCCGAGGCGGCTGCTGCTGCCGCCGTGGAAGCTGCGGATTTGGGAGAAGCCGAGGCTTTGGAGGCTGACGAAGCCGCCACTGCTGCTGCTGCCGCTGCTTCCGCGGCAATAGCTGCAGGCGACGACTGTGAAGATGACGACGAGGAGGAAGATGACGATGACGCCGAGTACGACGACGACGAGGCCGAGGGGTAAGGCGCTGTGGACGAGGCGAATGGGGTGAAGGGCGGGGACAGGTGGGGACAGGTGTTGATGTGTACATGTCGGTGGGAGGAGCTAGTCGTGATTGGGTGTATTGTGGGGTACGGTGACCCGGTACTCCGAGCGTGTGTGATGGTGAGCTGGACGTGGCCGCTTGTGATCGCAGCTGTATTTTTTTTCGTACTGTTGGGCTGTGGCAGGTGCGTGTTCAATCAGTCGCGGCAGTGGGAGCACGCACCGTCGGTGCCGCGTGCTGCAGCCTCGTGATCGTCCTAAATGCCCGGCTGACACCTGAAGCCATTAGCAAGCTAAGTTAGTGAGAGCCACAACAGTTATTCTTGGCGCATTTACACTTCTCCAATTTGATGCCTGCTTGGCTCCATGAAAAATATATGGTGACTGTCAGCGGGTCACGGCGGTCAAATATGAATCCTACAACCCCCCCCTCAGATGGTTGTCCCTGGACCGGACACTCTCCCGCACGATGCGCCATTCGTCCGTTCGGACAGCCACTAACCGATGAGGAGAACGATTTCCTTTTCGTCCTGTGGATACGCTCTGCACAAGAGCAGAACGGAAACTCGGTTCGTCTGGTGGCACCCTGTACAGTGCAACCCCTCACTTGACCGTCCCGCAGTTGTTCCGATCGGCACAACTGAGGGGAGGGTCCACCTCAGTAGCCCCCACAGATAAACTATTTTG